>Ga0255757_10005295_pt1 | contig 11435 bp, 8 predicted proteins | sample 071ome_27_FD_179957 | JGI IMG/M metagenome (GOLD analysis project Ga0255757, IMG submission 179957) | Coastal salt marsh microbial communities from the Groves Creek Marsh, Skidaway Island, Georgia - 071409AT metaG (version 2) | ecosystem: Environmental > Aquatic > Marine > Intertidal zone > Salt...
GGACCGTGTTGAGGTACGCAGCGAACAGCAGCAGGAAATACCGCAGAATGGCAAAAAAAAGAAACAGTGCGAAGGCCACAATGGACGAATAAACCATCAAGCCACTGAGCCGCAGGTTGCTCACAGCTCCCGTCAGCCGGTAGATGTATCCACCCGGATCATTCATGAACAGGTAAATGACCACAATCAAGAAAACGGAGAGGGACCCGTAAAGCCACACACGACGCTTCAGCATCAACTCCATCTCTTGAGGCGTCGTCGGATCCTTGCCATGACTGGCACGCGGCGGCTCGAACGACTCACGATAAAAAGCGCCACCATCACCCGACTCAGCGACTGGGTGGGACGTGGTATGTGAGCTTTCTTTCGTCATCTGTGATCGGCTGCAATCGTCCGGATTCCTCGCGGAGTCGAACCAGTTGCCTTAGAGCGTCCAGTTGAGTGCTGCGCTGAATGAAAACGTGTTGTACTGATCGACGAAGGCGCCGGCGCCGCTACCAAGGGTCCGTGTCGATGCCCCCAATGTGGTGCCAATGGTCAGTGCAAAGTTGCGACCCATACGCCGGATGTAATCAGCCTCGAAGCGCCGACCGACAAAACCGGAACTGCGTGCAATCAGTCCCGCGGAACCAAACACCCTGATGTACCATGGCGAACCCTGGATCAACTCCTTTTCATATTCCATGAACATATCGTAGGACTGATAATTGCCGGGTGAAAAATAAATGTCCACCGTGCTTCTGTACGAACGCTGGAAATACTCCATCCCGACGAACGTATTATCGGCAACCCTGTAGCCCACCTTAAGATTCAGGTTGAAGCCAAGATTGGTGTCGCTGTCAGCTGACGTGGAGCCAAAACTGTCGCGAATGATATTGACCGACATGGCACCAGACACTGACAGCACCGAGTCCGGCATGATGGTCAGGGAGGTGGCTTGGGCATCGAACTGTGTTACACGCAGGTTGAACTGCCCCCCGCCTGCCGACCACAGGTCCAACGCCCCCTCCCCGGTCCGGACACCCATCGATCCAAAGTATCTGCCCTGGTCCTGCCGCCAGTAGCGTATACCTCCGTACAGCACGGTGCGCTGCCCCTCGTAGTCATAGACACCGACTTCCCCTGAGATCCGGTTGGAATAGGGTGCCTTCTCAGAACGGATCTGCGGTGTCAAATCAATGAAGGCAGAGCCATATACCTGGTTTACGCGACCCTCCACGGTTTCCGCGCCAGGCAGGAGCCGGCGGGATCCGCTGATGAAATGCGAGTTGACCCCAACGATGAGCGCCGCATTGATGGGCAGTGTGATTTCGGAGCGCATGCCCTGCGTCCAACGATCGTATCCTACACCACCGCCCTGGGAGCGTACACCGCTTGCACTTGGCACAACGAGCGCCTTGTAGTCCAGACCACCCCACTCACCGGACTGGACCAACTCAAACCGCACATCGGCATCGATACCTATGATGCGCTCCTCGATTGCCTCGGAATCCTCTGCCACGACCAAGGCATCGCCATAGAGGACCCGGGCTTCCGTGTAATAGCCGAGGGCACGCAAGGACTGCGCCTTCAGGAAAACCAACTCGTAATCACGAGGGTTGATCTGAAGCAACTGATCGATCGTGGCAATGGCACCCGAATAATCCTTTTGATACGATTGAACGCGACCCATTTCCTTGGCTACGTCGTAATCGAACTGCTCTTCCACCACGGAGCGGAGTACGGCAACGGCCTCGGTGTACCTTTCGGCCGACGATAACATGATGGCATACTCAACTACGTCTTTCTTCAACCGCTTTCCTGCCTGCTCGAAGTAGGCTTCGTACGCTTCGGCTGCCGCGTCGTAATCGCGTCGGGCTGCAAGGATGCGCGCTTCATTGAGCGCATCACGCAGGTCATTCTGAGCCTGGATGTAGCGTGCTCGGTCGAGTACGTAATTCAACGCCCTCAAACGACCATCCCAGCGAGGCTCGTCCCAGCCTGCGATGCGCTCGATCCGGGCCTCTGCCTGATCTAGGTTACCCCTTCGAATGCTGTATCCAGCCGCCTCGAGCAACAATTCACCATCGCGTAGGGCAGGATCGGAAAGGAATCCCTGCAAGTAGGCCTCTGCTTTCTCATCGAGCGCATCGACGGCAAAGCGAACCAACACGTAAAGCCGCATGACATCCACATTGTCCGGGTCCTTTTCCACCAGCCAGCTGACCTGGGAAGCTGCCTGTTCGGGGTATCCAAAGACACGCAGGGCATCGATATAGTCACGCCGCAGATCCCAGTCGCCGGGACGTAAACCCAGCAGGGCAGCATAGGCCGCTATGACCTCATCGGTCCGGTCCAGGCGGGTATAGACGGGAATAATCTCGCGCCATGAGCGCTCATCCTCAGGAAACGCCTCAAGCTGAGCTTCCAGCTCCTCCAGTCGCTTAAGTGCTTGCTCTGTGCGGGTCCTCTCAATGCTCAGCACGCGGGGGGTATAACCCGGATCGCTTGGTTCGGCATGAGCTGGATCCGTCAAAATGGCATAGGCCTCCTCATACCGCTCCCGAGCCGACAATTCGTCCACCAGACGGTATCGGATGGCCAGGTTGGACGGATCGATCCGCAGCCGGTAGGTCAGTCGGTCGACGGGAAGGATGGGAGCGTCTTCCTCCAGGCGGGTAAACCCACGGTCTACATCCTGGAACAGCATCCGCCAACGTCTGCTTCGCCCGTATTCCGGCTCGAGTGCCACCAGATTGTCGAACGCCTCGAAATAGCGGTCATTCTCCATGTAAAGCTGGATCAGCTCAAAGCGAAGGTTGTCGTTCTGGGGATCCGCTTTTATCTGACGCTCCAAGCGATCGATGGGGTATTCCTGCGGCGCTTGCTGCGCTGGTCGCTGCGCCAAGGTTTCCATACATGCCTGTGCATCCTTGTTGCCCGGATTGAGCAGTATGGATTGGTTACAAGCACGACGCGCATCATCGTCCTTTCCTTGCCACAAGAGGAAGTATCCCAAACGCATCCACAGGTCGTCATTGGTGGGATAGATGCGTGTGTAGTTTCTTGCCACCGTTTCGCCGACCTCATACTTGTCTTCCTCATTTGCCAACGAGATGAGATATCGCTGAACCACATCAGGCGTCCCCTGAACACGACGCAGATACTCGGCAAATTGCTCATTCGCTTGCGCAAAGAGACTCTGTCGGTAGAGGGCATCCGCATAGCGGATCCTGTAGGCCAGATTCTCCGGGTTCAGGGCAACAAGCTGACCCATACTTTCCAGGCTGGCCATTCCAGCGCTGGCAGAGGTTGACGGTGCCGGGCGTTGACTTCGGGCGCTCCTGACCCTGCGAAGACCTCGCAGGGCATCTTCGCTCGTGGGATTGATCTGGATGACCCGTTCGTAATCGCTGGCTGCCTTCTCGTACTCCCCGCTTCCCTCGTACGCGGTGGCCCGCAGCAATATCAAGCGGGGATCCTGCGACTGAGGCGTAATCATCTCGTTGAGTACGACAATCGCCTCATTGTAACGTGCCTCTTCGATCAGATCTACCGCCATCTGCTGACCAACCAGGTCCTGGCCCAGGAGCTGATTCGGTGTCCACCCGAACAACAGGAGGATCAAGAAGATATGTGGGAAGGTGCGCGTCATGTGCATTCCTGAGCGGATGTCATCAGCGAGTCCGGGTCGGTATGCCGCCGCCCTACCGACCGCATGGGTCGATGATCATGCTCCCTCAAGTGCGTAGTCCAGAAATTCCGAGGCCCCGTCAAACGGATGCCCATCGGGCACTACGATGGCCGAGACGGATTGGAGAAGGCTGCCCGCATGGTGCGGACTCACGATGCTCAGCCGATCCTTCAGCCCGGCAAAGAAGGCTTGCGCGTCATCTGCACGACGTTTTTCGAGTACTACCACCAGGCGCTCGGCCTCGGCAATGGCGAGCATGTCATCGGCCGGACCAAGCTCAGCACGAACGAGATCCGTCAGGAAATCAAAGTCGACGGAACCATCGAGCTGCCGGCCCTGATCCATCTTGAGCGCCAAGAGCAGGAATGATTCATCGGAACCCGAACGCCGATTGAAAACGTTTTGAAGCTTGGGCTGAAAGGCTTCCCTCTCGGAGAAAATGGGTTTTTCATCGCTGGGTGCCTGCGTAGCTCCCTGGGCGCTTGCTTCCTCCGGCCTCTCGTCATGTGCGCCATGCATGCCGGATGCATCGCTTGCCCCGACTGGCGCAGGCGTACCGAGCGGAGCAGCCGTGGCGGGCGGAGCCGGTGGCTCGGGCGGCGCAAACTGCGATGACGGCGCAGGCGTGGCAGGCGAAGCCGGGGGTACGGGCGGCGCAAACTGCGATGACGGCGCCGGGGGCGGGGGAATCGGGGCAGCTGGGGGTGGTGGACTCGTAGGGGGTACGTTCGAACCTGACCCCGTATTCATTTCCGGAAACTCCTCTTCATCACTGAAAGGGGTGTGGCCACCGAGCTGGAATGCGCCTTCGATGGAGGCTGATGGTGGCTCCGGATTGGAGGCAGAGGGTGTCTCAGGCGATACGCTTTCGCTCAAAACAGAGTCAGGATCGAAGTTCAGTCCAAATCCCGCCTGTGGTCCCTGGATAGAGCTCGGTTCAAAGATGAAACCGTCCGGCTCGGGTTCGGAGGGCTGCTTTGGCGCCGCCTCCCCGGACTCGTTGCCCGCCGTAGCGGAAGCCACGAGTTTCTCCAGATCCCAATAATCCACCACTTCGCGCTTGATATGCCCGATGTGCGGAACGAGTGAGATACGGCGCTTGGTTGAGGTGATACCTTCGTCGCCAACCTCGATGCGGATGGATCCCGTCATCTGACTGGCCATGAATTCAATAACACGACCGGACTGCTCGTTGGCCGGTTCGGGCATGACCAGAATGGTCGTGGTGTCGAGGGAATCGATTTGTTCGAGGAACTGGATGAATTCGGTCCGGAACCGGTCATAGGAACGGAAAGCAACAAACGGCATGAAGTCGTTCATGACCAGCCGTGTTGGCCTGTGCTGCCGAATAAGCGTTACCAGATCCCACAGCGCGCGGGATACGCCATCATCTCCCATACTCTGGAGATTCAAAAGGGGCGGTACCCGCACCAGCCGCACATCGCCGGCTTCGTGGGCTTCTTTCAGGTTGAATCCGATCGAGGCCGCCTGGATCATCAGATCCTTGTGGCGGTCCGGGGAAATAAAGAGCGTAGACTCACCCAGACGGGATCCGGTGTGGGCAAACATCAGCGTCAACAGGCCACGGCCGCTGGCCGCCCTGCCATAAACCAGGTACGAACCGCCACGGTAGAGACCACCCCACGCGTTGTCGATCACGTCGATCCCGAATAAGTGCTTCGGAGCAAAATTCACTGGATTCACGGCTGATACGTTCATTGGGAACCGTGCACCGGTGCGGTGCGATTATCAGGCTCAAGGGCACACATGATGGGAACACGACCCGGCATGGGTCCCCATACCACCTGACATGTCATGTACGATTCACTCGAACTGGTTTGAAAGGTTATCGCTGATAAAGATCCCGCCGGAGCATCAGTGAACGCCGCACGGGGCGGGTTCCGGGATGGCCTCCTGAGGGCTCTCCCCTGGAGCATCGGCAGCGCCACGACTTTGTTAACCGTTTTCCGAATCTTTTTTTTGCGATTAACAATTCACCTTTTGACCCGATCCTATACGGGAATACGTTATACACAGGGATTTTCGGTCACCAAGCCGGATCTTTTCATTCTCCCGACATGATCACTGCCATGCGAACATCACGCCACACCCGGGCCTCTCTGCCACTCGCAGCGGGTCTCATGCTGTTGTTCCTCTCCGGATGCGATCTGTTTGGAACCCCCGTTGACAGCCGTGCTCCCCGCTTGGAGATCGTTGCGCCCTATGCCGAGGCAACCGTCGCGGGAGAAAGCCTTCTGATCAGTGTCGATGCAGAAGCCCTTGGCGAGGGCAATTGGATATCATTCGTGTCCATCACCATCAATGGGGTCCAAGCAGGAGCCACAGAGCTCGAGGGCGACCTGTACAACCTGCGCCTCAACACGACCGACTTCGAGGACGGTACCTATCGCCTCGAAGCCACAGGATTTGATCGCTACCAATCACGAGGATTGTCCGCGCCAGTGCTCATCAGCATCGATAACTCGCCAGCCACCCCTGGTCCACGCTCCCGGATTACGGATCCCGCCGATCAGCAAGAGGTCATGGGGGTCGTTCGTGTCTTTGCCCAGGCTGAACCCGGTGAGGAGGCCGTTTCGCGCATGGATCTCTTGATTGATGGCACGCCTGTTGCTTCGGAAGTGGAACCGGCTTCGGAGGGCATCTTCCTCTTTGACTTGGACACGGCGGAGTTGGCGCTGGGAGAACACACCCTGGCGGTCAAGGCCTTCAGCGCACCCGATGCCTTCCACCTCTCCGAGCCTGTCACCATCATGGTCCTGGAAAACGACGAAGCTACCGAGGGCTCTCCGGGCAGCCTCCGATGGAAAACACCCGGGATTTCAGGTGATGTAAACGGAGCCGTCGCGGTCGGATTCAACAATGACATTTACATAGGTTCGAGCAATAATTTCCTGTACGCCTTCTCCGCCAATGGCGCGCTCACGTGGAGGTACGAGGCGGGTGCAGCCATTGATTCGTCTCCCCTGGTGGGAAACAACGATGACGTCTTCATCACAGGCTCGGACGGCCGACTCTACGGTATCAATGCCGAAGGTGAGCGTCGCTGGGGTTGGGGGAGCCATTATGATACTGGATCGAGTATCCAGTCCTCTCCTGCCTTGGGAACAGATGGAACCATCTATTTTGGCGACTCGAGCGGAAAACTGCATGCTGTGAGTGCCTTTGATGGCCTGGCACAGACCACGGGAAGCTGGCCGGTCGACGTCACGAATGCTGAGATCGTGACACCTCCGGTCATCAGTCAGGATCGTACCATCTATGTGGGCGCCACGGATGGTCACCTCTACGCCTATGACCCTGAAGGTCGTCGTCTGTGGAAATCAGGCACCAGTATCGGGAGCGTCATGGTTGGAATGGCCATGGTAGAGCGTGAGTACTCCGTTGTTCTTCCTTCCGGAACCGTACGCACGACGATTGTGGTGGTCCTATACGTGGTTTCCAACGACGGCCAACTGGTTGCGGTGTCGGGGGAGGATGGCTCCGTGTTATGGAGTTATCCCCTTTCGGGACCGATGCGGAGCGCACCGGTCGTTGGCCCGGACGGAACCATCTACGTTGGAACGAGCACCGGACTCATGGCGCTCAATGCAGATGTGGACGCGCTGACACCGCGGCTTCGGTTCGTACATGTGGCTCCGGACGTTGGTACGCCGGTCATCGACTCGAATGGTATCATCTACTTCATGTCGGATAAGACCCTGATGGCCATCAATGCCGGCAATGCGCCCCAGTGGCATTACTTTATCGGAGCTGATGCTGACGGGCCCTTGACCATAACCCGTGATGGAGCGTTGCTCCTTGCGCCGGAAAACGGCTATCTGTACGCCTTTGAAACAGGCTCTGTAGGGTTGAATCCGGAAAACTGGCCCACCTTCCAGCGCAACGCCCGCAACACCGGCCGGTTGGGAATCGATGCAACTGACGGGTAGAACGAGATCGGCACGGCCATGACCGAACTGGTCATCTGAACGGGGTGCTTGTATGCCCGGTGCCGCGGTCCCATATTGCAGGCATGGACCAGGATCTTCACTCCATACAGCAGGCACGAACGCTGCTGCGCAAGGCGCGGGCAGCATGGAATACCTACCACACCTTCGATCAGGAAAAGGTGGATGCCATTGTGCGGGCCATGGTTCGAGCCGGCGTCGATGCCTCTGAACGCCTGGCCATGATGGCTGTCGACGAGACCGGGTTTGGACGCGTGGAGTCGAAGATCCAGAAGAACCTGTTTGCCACGCGTACGCTGGCCGAGCGCATGCATGGCATGAAGACGTGTGGCATCATCGACACAACGGACGATGGACGCGTCTGGGAGGTGGCCAACCCGATGGGCATCGTGGCTGCCCTCGTCCCGTCGACCAATCCCACGTCGACGGCCATGTACAAGGCCATCATTGCAGCGAAAGCCCGTTGCGGCATCGTCCTCAGTCCCCATCCGCGGGCCCGGGAATGTACGCTGGAAGCGCTGCGGGTCGTCGCCACGGCGGCGTACCGCGCCGGCGCTCCGGAAGGACTCTTTGCCTGCATGACCGAAATTTCGGTCGAGGGTACCCATGCGCTCATGGGCGATCCGGAAACCGATGTTATCCTCGCCACGGGCGGTTCCGCCATGGTCAAGGCGGCCTATTCCAAAGGAAAACCAGCCTTCGGAGTAGGCTCTGGCAACGTGCCCGTGTACGTCGACCGAACGGCTGACGTAAAGAAAGCCGCCGCAGATATCCTGTATGGGGTGTCGTTTGACTGGGGAACGCTGTGCTCGACCGAGCGCAGCATCGTGGCGGACCAGCCTGTGTTGGCCCGATTGAAAGAGGCCCTGAAGGCCGAGGGAGCGTATTTCCTGGACGCGACCGAGGCCGGCATGCTCCGCCGGTATGCGGTGCCCGACGGACGACTGAACATCCAGCAAGTGGGCAAAGCGCCGGCCGAGATTGCCCGTGCGGCTGGTTTCCAGGTACCCGATAAGACCCGCGCACTGGTTGCCGAGGTTTTCGAGGTGGGCAAGCAGGAGCCGCTCTCGATGGAGACGCTCTCTCCCATCCTGAGCCTGTATGTCGAGGATGGTTGGCAGGCTGGATGCGAACGATGCAAGGCCATCCTGGACTTTGGCGGGATCGGTCACACGCTGGGGATACACGCCGGCAGCGACCGGATCGTCCGGGAGTTCGCACTGCAGAAGCCGGCCATGCGCATCGTCGTCAATTCGGTGTGCGCGTTGGGATCGGTGGGGTATACGACCGCCCTGTTTCCGGCCATGACCCTGGGCCCTGGTACCATCGGCGGATCCATAACGGGGGACAACATTTCCCCGCTGCACCTGATCAACATCAAACGGGTGGCTTTCGAGACCAATCCTATCCATGCGCCGCAACACTCGCGCAAGGAGCCAGCATCCCTGCCTCGAGAGCGTGCGCGCCTTCCGGAATCGATCGCTCCAAAAGAGCAGCACACCCCCGCCGCTGCCTGGATGGACGCTGTCGATGCCCGTCTCAGGGAGCGCACCAGCGGCAAGCGTGCAAGCGCAGCGGCTGCGCGCCCAGCGCGGGAGCCGGGTCCTTCCGAAAAGCCTGCAGACCCGTCGGCAGGCACAACCCTGCCCCCGGAAGAAATCGATGCCCTTACGGCGCGGTATCGCAAGGATTGACGGGCCACCGGGCAGTCCGCCTCGCTGATCACACCCCTCACAGGAGTCTCAATCCAATCCCACGGATCTTCGCATCTCCAAATTGACTCGCCACGGACTGACAGGGTATATTTGTCCTTTCTACCCGTTTTTCAAAACACATAGTGACGCCCGGTATTTTCCATGGCCGATACAAGTGATTTCCGGAATGGCTTCACGATGGAGTGGAACAATGGCATCTGGTCCATTGTCGAGTTCCAGCACGTGAAACCCGGCAAAGGCGGCGCATTCGTGCGTACCAAACTCAAGAACGTGGCCAATGGCAAGGTGGTGGACAACACCTTCCGTGCGGGCGAAAAAGTGGATGAAGTGCGCGTTGAGCGCCGTTCATTCCAGTTCCTCTACGAGGATGATCTGGGCCTGCATTTCATGGATACGGACACGTACGAGCAGATCAACCTGCCCGTCAGTGCCGTCCAGGGTCGGGAATTCATCAAGGAAGGGGCCAACATCGACATCCTGATGCATGCCGAGACGGAACAGCCTCTGACTACCGAGATCCCGAATGCAGTGGAGCTGCTTGTGACCCAGTGCGATCCCGGGCTCAAAGGAGATACAGCAACCGGAGCCACCAAGCCAGCCACGCTGGAAAGCGGCGCGACGGTCCAGGTCCCGCTCTTCATCAACGAGGGCGACGTTATCCGGGTTAATACGGATCGGGGAGAGTACATTACGCGGGTCAGCACTGCCTGACCCCGGCACGTCGGGCGCCTCCCCAAGGGCGTCCATCGTCGTCTTCGCACCCACAGAAGCGAGAGGAATCCACATGGATCTGAAACACCTTCGAGAAGTGCTCGAGCTGGTAGCCGAGTGCGACGTATCCGAGGTAGAGATCGAAGAAGAGGACTTGCGCCTGGTCATCCGCAAGCATGCCCCCGTTCAAGCGCCACAGGTCACCTATGCCACCGCTCCCCCACCGGCCGCGATGCCTGCTCCTGCAGCAGCACCCGCTGTGGAAGCACCGGTAGCTGCGGTCCCCGAAGCATCCAATCCGTCGGGCACAGAAGTGCGGGCCCCCATTGTAGGCACGTTCTATGCCGCCCCTAATCCGGATTCCGATCCGTTCGTGAAGGTAGGGCAGAAGGTCACCGCGGGAGATACGCTGTGCATCATCGAAGCCATGAAGCTCATGAATGAGATCGAGAGCGAAGTCTCCGGTACGGTCACGGCCATCCTGGTGGACAACGCCACGCCGGTCGAGTTCGACCAGCCGCTTTTTGTTGTCGATCCTAGCTGAGCGCCCCCGTCCCTGTGATCAAGAAAGTCCTTATTGCCAACCGCGGTGAGATTGCCCTGCGCATCATCCGAACCTGTCATGAAATGGGTTTGGAAACGGTGGCTGTCTATTCGACGGCCGACCGGGATTCGCTGCATGTACGTTTTGCCGACGAGGCCGTCTGCATCGGTCCCCCTGCCGGACGCGACTCCTACTTGCGTTTCGACCGCATCATTGCGGCTGCGGAGGTGACGGGCGCAGACGCCATTCACCCCGGATATGGTTTCCTGGCCGAGAATGCGGACTTCTCCGCCATCTGCCAGGACCATGACATCAAGTTCATCGGTCCCAATCCGGAAACGATCCGGATGATGGGCGACAAGAGCCTGGCCAAGGATACGATGGCGAAGGCAGGCGTCCCGGTCGTTCCCGGCTCGGATGGTGAGGTCCCCACCGCAAAAGCGGGCAAGAAGCTGGCCGATGAGATGGGCTATCCGGTCATGATCAAGGCCAGCGCCGGTGGCGGTGGCAAGGGTATGCGCGTCGTCTGGAAGTCCGAGGAGTTCGAAAAGCAATTCAATACGGCCAGTAATGAGGCAGAAGCTGCCTTTGGCAACGGCGGATGCTACGTCGAGAAGTTCGTGACCGGGCCACGGCACGTCGAGATCCAGATCCTGGGTGACGGCAAAGGCAACGTCATCCACTTTGGCGAGCGCGAGTGCTCCATCCAGCGCCGTCACCAGAAACTTCTGGAAGAATCGCCTTCGCCCGTTGTGGACGCGGAGCTGCGCGCCGCCATGGGCGAGGCGGCCATCAAAGGAGCAAAAGCGGTCAATTACTAAGGC
>Ga0255757_10005297_pt1 | contig 11433 bp, 9 predicted proteins | sample 071ome_27_FD_179957 | JGI IMG/M metagenome (GOLD analysis project Ga0255757, IMG submission 179957) | Coastal salt marsh microbial communities from the Groves Creek Marsh, Skidaway Island, Georgia - 071409AT metaG (version 2) | ecosystem: Environmental > Aquatic > Marine > Intertidal zone > Salt...
TAGGCCTCGACCATCATCCCGGGCTGAGCCCGCGAGCGCTTGTCGAGGAGCGGAAGCAATTCCCGCGCTGAGCGCTGGTGCCGCTCAACTTCCGTGCAGTATTCGGAGATGAAGGCCTTCCAGCGGTGGTCGTGCTCGACGCTCTTTGCATGCAGGTCGTCCCTCAGGAGTCCATGGCTTTCGAGCACGTCAAGCGGAAGGTAGACGCGGCCTCGCTGCAAATCCTCTTCGACGTCCCGAAGGATGTTGATCAACTGCAGTTGAATCCCCATGTCGATGGCGTGAAGCCGGGCACGAGCGTCTTCGTAACCGTAGATTTCGATCAGCACCAAGCCCACGGCGGAGGCGACCTTGAAGCAGTAGGAACGGACGTCGTCCCAACTTCGCAATTGCGTGGGGAACAAATCGTCCTCCATGCCGTCGAGGATGGTTTCGAGGTCCTGCAAGCGCACCGACCAGGTTGACATCACCCACGCCATCGAGCGCATCACGGGGTGTTCGTCTTCGGCAGGGGCGACACCGGACGCAAAGGCCTGGAGGCGCAGCCGCATCGCTGAGAGCGCCAACAGACGCGTGAAGGCGAGGTCTTGTGGGTCACACGGTGGGCAGCCGTGGAGGTCGCTGAGGAAGGCAAGGCGTCGCACGGCGTAGGCGTGCACCTCGTCCGTGATGGGCAGGTGCTCGTCGTCGTCGCCGTCGACAATGTCGTCCACCCATCGGCAGAACGCGTAGACGGCGTTGACAGCCGCCCGCTTCACCGGAGGCAACGCGGCGAAGGACGCCACAAAGGTCGAGGAGGCGGCCTTGGCACGGGCTTCGCACGTCTCAAGGTCGGCGGTTGGAATGGCTTGCATCGGGCCACCTCAGGCTGTCGGTTCACCGCGGCCTGACCGGGGCGCGTTGCCAGCACCTCGAAGGGCGGCACGGCCGGCTTTCGACCTTCGGACGGAGTCAAACCACACATCAACGCCGTTCCAATCGGGGATGATCCCCATGTCGTCCAAGAGCAATTTACTGGAGATGCGGGCGCTTTCAAAAATCACAGGAAGGCCGGATCCGGGGTGCGTGCCGCCACCAACGAGGTACATGCCGTCCACGTCCTCGAAGCGGTTCTGAGGACGTCGCCAGAGCATTTGGTCGAGGCCGTGGGCGAGGTTGAACACAGCGCCGCGGTGGCAGTAATCGCCCCATCCTTCGGGGGTGATCATCATCTCCGTCACGATGTGGTCCCGGATGTTCTCGTAGCCCAACTTGGACTCGATTTGGTCCAAGATGCGCTCGCGGTAGTCCTCGGCGATGCTGGACCATTCGACGTTTTCGTGGATGTGGGTGACCGGGACCAGCACGTACACGGTCGAGCAGCCCTCAGGCGCCAAACCGGGGTCCGTCAGGCACGCGTTTTGGACGTAGACAGAGGGGTCCTCCCACGTGACCACGTGACGGTTTTCGATGTCTTCGAGGTTCTCAACGTAGGTGGAGGAGGCGTAGATCTGGTGGTGAGGCAGGTGGTCCCAGGTCCGGTCCGTGCCAAGGTAGAGCATGAAGGTCGAGCATGAGTACTTCTTCGCGTCGAGCTTCTTGTCGCTCCAGCGGCGCCGTGATGCATTGGGGACGATGTCCTTCATCGCCTTCGCGAAGTCCGCGTTGACGACCACGGCGTCCGCACGGTGCTCACCGCTTGAGGTGCGCACGCCGACCGCGCGTCCCTTCTCCATCAGGACCTCGTCGACACCTTCGCCAAGGCGAATGTCGACCCCGAGTTCTTTGGCGATCTCCGCCATGCGAGCCGGGACGCTGCCGAGGCCACCGATAGGGTGGAAGATGCCGTGCTCGTATTCGAGGAAGGCGAGGATGGTGAACAGGGAGGGGCAATTGAACGGCGACATCCCGAGGTACTTCGTCTGGAACGACATGGCGAGGAGCAGCCGATCGTCGTCGAACAGGCGGCCGAGGTCCTGTGCCACGCTTCGCGTCGGTCGAAGGACCGTAGCCGCGCGCATGGCTCGCTTGGACAGCAGGTCGCCGGGTCCTGACCACGGCTCCTGCAAGCAGGCCTTGGACATCTCGAGTTTCCTTCGGTTCTCCTCGACGTACTTCACGAAGGCCTGGGCGTCTTTTTCTCCGGACAATTCGGCGATGCGCTCTCGCATCAGGTCGAGGTCGCTGGTGCAGTCCAGTTCACCTCCTTGCCCAAACACGAGGCGGTAGTTCACGTCCAGCCGCTGGAGGTTCAGGTCGGCGTGAGCGTCGCGTCCGATGGCTTGGAAGATCTCTTCGATCACTTCGGTGTAGTGGAAGAAGGTGGGGCCAAGGTCAAACGTGAACCCGTCGCGCTCGATGGTTTTCGTGCGGCCGCCCACACGGACGTCCTTTTCGAAGACGGTGACGGCGACGCCTGCTTTTGCGAGCAAGAGGCTTGCAGCGAGTCCGCCAGGTCCTGCTCCCACGATGATGGCCTGCTGTTGGTTCGACATCGACATAACATCAGCATCCCTCGTATAAAGAGCCGTTTTACATCGACCTCAAAATGGGGGATTCATCGATGCCTTGCGAGGACGTTTCATCCATGCCTTTGTTCACTTCGGCGTTCGCTTTATGCCCTCATCTCAAATTCAAGACCGATGTTTTGGGAGGTTGCATGGTCTGTTGGGGTGACGTGGGTCGTTGTGCAACTTGTGCTCCTATGGTTGCTCGTCGACCTTCTTTCCGGCGTCCTCCATTGGGCTGAGGACCGCTATGGGGCGATGGAGGCGCCGTTGCTCGGGGAAACCATACGAAAGAACATCCTGCACCATTACCGTCCTCGGCACATCACGAGGATCTCGTTCCTCGCATGCGTTGGGCCGACCGTCGCCATCAACCTCGGCATCTTCGCAGTGTTGCTCATGACCGTGGGCCTGAGGTGGCAGGTGGTGGCGTTCATCGGCATGGGCATGTCGGTCAATGCGGTTCACCGCTGGGCACACTCCACGCCGTCCGAACTCAACGTCGTCATCCGCTCCTTGCAACGCGTTCGGATCATCCAAACGCCTGCCCACCATGCCAAGCACCACGGCCTTCCAAGGCTCACGCACTACTGCGCCTTCACCAACGTGCTCAACCCAGTGCTCGATCGCCTGCAGGTGTGGCGTCGTGCAGAGCGTTTGATCCACCTGCTGACCGGGGTCTCGCCGCGCATCGATGAATCCCTGCCAGGCCATGGGCCAACGCCGGAATGGGTGAAGGACATCGACCGTCGATACCGGGTGTCACGCAGCGACTGGTGAGGCGCCGGACGTGGACCGCTCCCGTGGGCTCGAGAGGTCGACGCTTGCTTCGGGCATGATCGCCTTGAACGCGTCCAAATGCGGGCCCATCGAACTGATGAGGTCGACGTTGGGGTGGCTTCGGAGCACCATGCCGTCCATGTACATCAAGGAGCGGATGATGGGGAAAGCTTCCTCGCCGAAGGTGCATCCTGCTAGGACGGCGGTTCGAACCGTTTTCATCATCTGCTGCGTGAGCGACACCTCGCTGACCGAGGTGCCCACGAAGCCGTCGTACAAGGTGTGCATGTCGCGCATGTAGCGGTCAAGACGGGCACCGGTCGGGGGCGTGGAGGCCATCCCGAGCATCGCCGTGAAGGCGCGGTCGAGGTCCCCTCGCGCAAGGTGCTCAAAGAATCCGAAGAGGGCCGCTCGAACGTGTTCAGGAGCCTCGCAGATCGCGCCGGTGTCGATGAAGGTGTACACACCCTCGTCGTCAAGCATGGCGTTTCCGGGGTGAAGGTCACCGTGGAAGGTGCCGAGTCCAAACATGAACGCGCCTTGGATGCGGAACAACTGGAGCAGGTCCTCCCATCCGAGGTTGCCGTCGTTGATGCGGTCCTCGATGGACGGGTGGTGCACGCGCTCCACGACGAGGACGCGCTCGCCCGAGAGGTCCTCGTGCACCTCAGGGAAGCGCAGGAGTTCCATCGGGAACTCGGAGGCCACGGAGGCCATGGCCTCGTGGAGTCGTACTTGCCCTCGACGTTCGTTGCGCAGGTCGAGTTCGTCGAGCGTGTAAGCCTCGATGTGGTTCAACAGCGCCATCGGGTTGCCCACCTTTCGGAGGCGAGGGGCGAAGAGGAGCACCATCGACATCCAACGCTTCATCCGGCGGACGTCTTTGACAAAGTCCGCTTCAAAATCGTCTTTGACGAACTTGACGACGACCTCCCGTCCGTCGAGCAAGCGAGCAGCGTGAACTTGACCGATGCTGGCCGCGGCCAGAGGCTCTTCCTCAATGTGCTCGAAGGCCGACCGGAAGTCCGGGGGGGCGCATCGCTCGAGCAGCCGGGATAGGGGGGCAGCACGAACGTTGTGGGTGCGTTGGTACAGGCCTTGGAGTTCCAGGCACCGCTCGGGAGGCAGCAGGTCTGGGCGAAGGGCGAGGATCTGACCCACCTTGACGGCGAGCAGGCCCATGTCCTGAATGCGTGACAGGTCGATGGGGCGCTTGCTTCGCACCATCCTGAAAAACCGGAGAAAGGTCAGCATTCGCATGCTTCGTCCACCCTGTTGCACGGTATGAAGGCCCGTTCCTGTTCACGCCGCGACGCGGGTCAGCAGGTGGTACTGCCAGAGGTCGTCCGGGGTGCCGGCTCCTTCCCGGCGCCGAACCTCAACGTCCGAGCCAAGCGGGAAGCGCGTCATGAGGGCGCCCTCGATGATGCCGTCGTCCATCTCCCACATGGGCAACACGTCGTCGTCGACCACGGGAGGGTGGTGAAGTCCAACCTGCACGTGGAAATCGGGATCGATGCCGTAGAGCAAGGTTCCAAGTCCAGCATGCTCCCACCAATCCATCATCTCGTCCAAGAATTCGATGTCGTTCTCGATGGACCGCAGGCTGAAGGCCAGTTCGTGCCCGACGCGGTTGCCGACCTGCCGCAGCATGCGGCCAATGTCGATGCCGAGCACCTTCAGGTTCGACAACCGACCATCGCTCAACTTCTGACGGGCCTGGTTGACGGTGTCCCCAGCGGCGAAAAAGGCCTCCGGGTCGAAGGGGGTATCCTCCTCCGGAAGGGCTCCGTCGATGCCCAAGGCTTCGTGCAGGGATTCGAGGAAGGACCCTTCACCGATCGTCAACCGGAGCGGGTCGTTGATTCGGTTTTCCGTGAAGCGTGCCACGGCAAGGTCGAAGGGGATGGCTTCCTCCCAAATGGCGTCGATCAGGTTCTCCTGCGAGGTCGCGAAGGGTTCGGATTCAATCACGAGCGCAGCGTCCTCCTTGCCCCTGCCCACTGGATTTTCCTCCAGGTGAAGGAACTGAATGACGTACGCGTGGTCCTGCAGGAAGCCGTTCGAGTCGAGTTCGTCCGCATGCCGAATCTCGATGTTTGGGTCAAGTTGCTCGTAGAAGCGGAGGGTGCGTGGTTCCATCTGTGTGATCACCTGAACCACCACGCCGCGCACTGCTGCGGTGTTGACCGCTTCCAAGGCCTCCGAGCGGCAGAGGTGGAGGATCCCAAACCGCCCAAGCAGCAACACAAGGCGTTCTTCTGCTTCTTCGGCCATGCGTGTGAGGCGCTTGTAGATGTGGACCCGTTCTTTCAGGACAGCGAAGCGGGGCTCGTCGCGTTCACGTCGGATCGCTTCGAACGACGGGCTCTCGTCGATGGATTCGTTGAGGGCGTCAAAACCCTCCTGCAGGCGGTCCAGTTGCTCCCTGCGGGTGTCGATGATGTGCCGAACGGCCTCGTCCACCCTGAGGCTGGAGAACTGCATCGGCCGGTCGGCGGTGGCCGTGACAATGCCCATTTCTTGAAGACGAGAGAGGCTGTTGTACGCATCGAGGCGCGTGGTGTCGAGTTCTTTCGCGAGTTCACTCGCCTTCATCTTCGGATTGGTGCCGAGGACCATGATCGACCGTACCTCGCGCTCGGTCAGGCCGGCCTCGAGGAGGAGCTGGTCCCACATCAGGCCTCACCGCCGGTCACGCTCGTGAGGTCGGCGAGGATCCTTGCGACGTGGCGCCGGGGCCTGAAGAGCCAGTCGTAAACGTGGTGGACCGTGTTGTCGGGGCCGATGAGGAAGGAGGACTTCGCCGGAAACCTTCCGAGGTACAAGGGGACGTTGTACGAATCGGCCACGGCTCGGTCGGGGTCCGAGAGCAGCGGGAAGGGCAGTCCGCCACTGAACGCCTCCTTGAATTCGCGGTGGCGGTCGGCGGAATCCTGGCCGATGCCAACGACGGAACATCCGGCGGACACGAACAGGTCGTGCTGCTCCTTGAAGGTCAAACAGCCGCGCTTGCACGTTGGCGAGCCGTCTTTGGCGTAGAAGAAGACCAGGCGCCATGTTCCGTCGAGGCTCGCGGAATCAAACACCGAACCATCGTCCGAGGTCAGCACGAAGGCTGGTGCTGGTTGGCCCATCATGTCCGACGTCATTCGGCGCTCCTCGTTTGTGGAGAGGCGGGTGGCGGTTAAGATTGGTTCCCCCATGCGTCATGCCCCCCTGATGGACAACAAATGGCCCATGCGTTCGGCCTTGGTTTGCAAGTAGCGGATGTTGTGGCGCCCTTGACCGGCGAGGTGCTGCACACGGTCCTCGACGTGAACACCATGGTCGATCAGTCCCTTGCGCTTGAGTGGGTTGTTCGTCATGAGGCGAACCGTGTCGACACCGACGCTACGCAGCATCTGTGCGGCGATGCCGTAGGTCCTGGCGTCCGCCGGGAGCCCAAGGGCGAGGTTGGCGTCAAGCGTGTCGTAGCCCTTGTCCTGCAGATGGTAGGCCTGCACCTTGGCGAACAAGCCGATGCCTCGTCCTTCTTGGCGAAGGTAGACGATGGCGCCAACGCCCGCCTTCTGGACGGTTCGCATCGCGAGGCGCAGTTGAGGGCCGCAATCGCACTTCAGGCTGCCAAAGGCATCGCCGGTGAGGCATTCGGAGTGAATTCGAACGAGGGGCGCGTGGGCTTTCGACACGTCGCCCACAGTGAGGAGGGCATGTTCCGCTCCGTTCTCTGGGTCAACAAAGGCCCGGATCGTGAAGGTTCCAAACTCCGTGGGGAGGTTGGCCGTCGCAGGGACGGTCGGCTGGTGTTCTGGAGGGAGCGTTAGCACCATCAGGCAAAATGGATGTTCTTCGGTATATGAACCGCTGTTGAGCGGCACAGGCGGTTGAACGGTTCTTGATATAAGGAAAGCATGCAGATTCCTCCGTGGCTGCAGCCCTAGCGGAAGAAACGGTGAAGCGGAGGCTCCACGTTCGCCCCCCCTGCGAAGGCCATGTCGGCCATCACGTGCTGTACTGGATGACCACCGCGCGACGGAGCAAGGACAACCTCGCTCTGCAGCACGCCATCCATCACGCCAGCCGTCTGAACGTGCCCTTGGTTGTGGTCGAACCTTTGGCGATTGGACATCGCTGGGCGAGCGACCGGCTTCACACCTTTGTCCTGCAAGGGATGATCGACCAACGCACGGCGTTCGACGGGAGCGGCATCACCTACATCCCCTACGTGGAAACCCGGCATGGAGACGCGCGCGGGCTGCTGGCCCGCATGAGCCAAGATGCAACCCTGCTCGTGATCGACGACTTTCCGACCTACATGCCCAAACAGGTCACGCGTCGCGCGCTGGACCTTGCTCCCTGCGCCGTCCACGTGGTGGACGGGAACGGTTTCATCGCCATGCGTCATGCTGACCGGGACTTCACGACTGCACATTCCCTCCGGCGCCACCTCCACAAGACCATCGAAGACCACCTCGCTGACCTCCCCCTCCCTGAACCCCTCATCGGGGCCTTGGGCCTGCCAGATGTTGACCAATCACTCATTGACGCTGCATTCTCAGATACGGGGACGTTGCCGACCCCCTTCGAATTCATCTGGCGAACATCGGAAGGAGGTGCGGTTGGAAAGCAGGCGCTTTCAGCGCTGGACATTGACCACGAGGTGACCACCGTTGCTCGAATGCGGGGCGGGAGCCGTGCCGCGGAAGAGCGATGGCGCTCGTTCCTCAACGGTCCACTTTCCTTGTACCATCAGGACCGGAATCACCCCGATCTCGACGGCGCCACCGGCCTCTCGCCTTGGTTGCATTTCGGGCACATCTCGGCACAACGAATGGTTCGGGACGTGCTCGACGCCAACGCGTGGGACCCCGGTCGCGTCAGTGGTCCTCACGACGGCCGCCGGGCGGGTTGGTGGGGCCTTGGCGAAGGTGCAGAAGCCTTCCTCGACCAGATCATCACGTGGCGCGATCTTTCCTTCCTGCACTGCTACCGCACGGATGACCACGACCGCTACACCTCGCTCCCTCAGTGGGCGAAAACGACCCTCGACGAACACCGGAACGATGCGCGTCCGGCCGACTACACCTTCGAACAACTCGAAACGGCCGCCACGGACGATGAACTGTGGAACTCCGCACAGCGCCAACTTCTCAGGGACGGCGTCATCCAGAATTACCTCCGCATGCTCTGGGGGAAAAAAATCCTGGAATGGGCCCCTACGCCCGAACTTGCCTTCGAATGGATGATTTCGCTGAACGACCGATGGGCTGTGGACGGCCGGGATCCAAATTCCTACGGGGGCATCGGCTGGGTCTGCGGCAAGTTCGACCGCGGATGGACGGAGCGTGCGGTGTACGGGAAGGTCCGTTGCATGATGTCCCCGAACACCCGTCGCAAGGTCAAGGCAGAAGCCTACGTCCAGCGCTACGGCGCAGGCGCTGGCCTTCCATCGGGGTCGGCACGCTTCAGGATGCCTCCTCGCCAAGGCGTTTGACGGCTGTTCAAATACTCCTCAACGTTGTTGGTAACCGTGACCAACCCCCGACTTGCTGTTTCCGCGTGCCTGCTCGGCTCGAAGGTGCGGTACAACGGCGATGCGTGCGAATTCCGCCCGCTCTCGCGTCGTTGGTCGGAACACCTGGACCTGCTCGGTATGTGCCCGGAAGTTGGCATCGGACTCGGCGTGCCCCGTCCCACCATCCGGTTGAGCAGGGGCGACGACGGCGTCCGTCTCGTGCAGCCGTCGAGTGGGGAGGACCTGACGGACCGCATGGTAGCATGGTCCGAGAAGACCATCGAGTCCCTCGTGGACCTCGGCATCGACGGCGTGGTCCTCAAGAAGGATTCGCCCTCGTGCGGCATCGAACGCGTCAAGGTGCATGGACGGCGGGAAGGCTCCCCCATGCGCAACGGCACAGGCATCTTCCCAATGGTGGCGCAAGCGCTCCATCCCCAGGTGCCGATGATCGAAGAGGGCCGCCTGAACGATGCGGAACAGGCCGAACACTTCCTCTCCCGCGTCCACTTTCATCATCGGTGGCGGCTTGCGGGTGCCGAGGGGTGGACGGCTGCTCGCCTCATGGCGTTCCACAACGAGCACAAGTTGTTCCTCGTGGCCCGGACCGCCGATGGAAAGCGCCGCCTCGGCCGTGTCATCGCGGATGGCTTTGACGCCGGCAAGCCAGCGAGCGAAGTGGCGCTGGCCTACATGATCGAGGCGCAGCGAAGCCTTGGGAACCTCGTGCACCGCGGCCGATTTGCCCACGCCATGGAGCGGGCCCTCGCCCGTCTTGGTGTCGACGTTGCACCGGGCGTCCGTCAGGACATCATCGCCTCCATCCACGACTACCGGCGTGGCCTCCTCCCGAGGATGGCGCCCATGCTGCTGATCGACCACCTCGCCCGGGCCTCGGGCGACGTGCCCAATTGGTTGGGTCACCTCGCTCAGCCTGTCCCCTCGAGCACCGGGGTTCTCAGGAGGGTCTGAGGTGCCGACCTTCACGCACGCCGCCGCTATGCCTGCTTCGCAGGAGCGCGTATGGTCTTGGTACGATGCTCCGGAGGCGTTCGTACGCATCATGCCGGAATGGGAGCGGCTCACCCCCCTGGAACTTGGTGCCCTCGAGGACGGCGCGACCACGCGTTTTCGCATGCACCTTGGGCCCCTCCGCCCGGTGTGGGTGGCTCGCCATCACGACGTGGAGCATGGAAGCGCCTTCTCCGACCGCATGGAGCGCGGGCCCTTCGGCGCGTGGGATCACGAACACCGCATCACCGCGAACGGTACAACGTCGAGCGTCGACGATTCCGTGACGTGGCGCTTGCCGTTCCATCCGTTGACCGGCTGGACCGCGCCCATCTCGGTTCTTCCTCGCCTGCGCACGATGTTCGCCTTCCGGTCCCGGCGCGTCAGGTTGGACCTTCGGCGAATTGAGGAGTCGGCGGACCTCCCACGCCGGCGCGTGCTTGTTTCGGGGTCAACGGGATTGATCGGCACCCAAGTCTGCGCCTTCCTTCACGCCGCAGGCCATGAGGTCGTTCGTCTGCTGCGCACGAGCACCTCCCTGCCAAAGCACCTCGAAGGCCAGCCGGTTGTCCGTTGGGACGACCGAACAGGAGACGTGCTCCAGGGGTCCCTCGAAGGCTTCGATGCTGTGATTCACCTCGCCGGAGCAGGCATCGGGGACCGCCGATGGTCAAAAGCCCGGATGGAGCTGATCCGCAGCAGCAGGACTGGGCCTACGACGCTGCTCGCCGAACGCCTTGCAGCGCTGAAGCATCCGCCTGAGGTCCTTCTCTCGGGATCGGCGGTGGGCATCTACGGGAACCGACCGGACGGCACGGTGGACGAATCGGCCGAGCTTGGCGAGGGATTTCTCGACGAGGTCGCCCAAGCGTGGGAGTCCGCCACACAACCGGCCTCGAACGCGGGCATTCGCGTCGTTCATCTGCGCACAGGCCTCGTGATGACGGCCGCCGGCGGCGTGCTCGCCAAGCAACTCCTTCCGGCCAAACTTGGAGCGGGGGGGCCCCTCGGCCATGGCAGGCAGCAGATTTCATGGATCTCGATGGACGATGAGGTCCATGCCATCCATCACCTGATGATGCACGAGTCGGCATCAGGCCCGTACAACTTGACCTCGCCGAACCCCCTCCCTCAGCGGCAGTTTGCCCGCACCCTTGGGCGCGTGCTGCGCCGTCCCGCCTTCGCGCCGTTGCCAGGTTTTGTCTTGCGCGTGTTGTTTGGCCGCATGGCCCGGCCATTGTTGCTTGAGGGGCAAGCGGCGTTCCCCACCCGCTTGCTGGAATCAGGCTTCGAATTCGCCCATCCAGAACTTGAGGACTGCCTGCGGCACACCCTTGGGAGGACGGCGCCGGACCCGCTCGACCTGCATGAGCACCGTCGCTGAGCGTGAAGGATGCGGAGCCTCTATTGGCCCATCGCCGAGCGTATCCCCATGGTCGAGGTGCTGCCCGAAGGGTGGCCCGGGGTGCTGCGCACCTTTGTTTGGATTGCCGTGGGCGTGATGCTCCTACGCCTCTGGTTGTTCTTCCGCGTCTGGTGGCGACGCAAAGCATCCCTGTCGCGTGACTGGTGCGATTATTGCCGTCATCAGTCGCGTGCCGTGGTGGACGAAGAGGCCAGAACGGTCACGTTCTCGCA
>Ga0255757_10005304_pt1 | contig 11421 bp, 9 predicted proteins | sample 071ome_27_FD_179957 | JGI IMG/M metagenome (GOLD analysis project Ga0255757, IMG submission 179957) | Coastal salt marsh microbial communities from the Groves Creek Marsh, Skidaway Island, Georgia - 071409AT metaG (version 2) | ecosystem: Environmental > Aquatic > Marine > Intertidal zone > Salt...
GGGTTTTTCCTGTCCCCATTGCCTACGGGCCGGGACGGTTGCGCGAATTGGGTCAGTTCGTGGCGCAACGGAGCATCGGGAATCCTCTACTGGTCACGGATAGTGGGTCGCTTGATATGCCCTTTATATCCAGCGCCAGACAGTGTCTTGCTGCGGCAGGTATTCAAACCAGTGTGTTCGCTGATATCGCGCCCAATCCTACGGAGGCCGATATTCATCGGGTGGCTGAAGTCTATCGGGCGGGGCGGCATGACGCGGTGATTGCGATGGGCGGTGGCAGTGGCATGGATGCCGGAAAAGCCGCGGCGCTCATCGCCAATAATGAGTGCGATCTCTGGAGCTTTGATTACGAGCGCGAGAGCCCCGCATTGGCTGCTGACCATTCGTTTCCCCCGTTGATCTGCATTCCCACCACCGCGGGTACTGGTGCGGAGACCGAGAGTACCGCCATGGTGACCGACACCTGTCGCGGTATGAAACTCTGCGTGTGGCATCCGGGTTTGAAGCCGGCGCTGGCATTATTGGACCCGGAGTTGACGCGGTCGCTGCCTGCCGACTTGACCGCGTGGACGGGAGTCGACGCGCTGGTGCATGCGATTGAGGCCTTTTGTGTACCCGATGGCGACCCTGTTTATGATCGGGCCGCACTGCAGGCGATGTCCTTAATTGCTCAATGGCTGCCTTTGGCGGTAGAGCAGCCCGACAACCTACAGGCACGCGGGGGAATGCAGGTGGGCGCGTGTCTCGCGGGTATCGCCTTCTTAAAAGGCCTGGGATTGGTTCATGCCATCAGCCATATGGTGGGCGCGGAGTACAACACACATCACGGCTTGACCAATGCAGTTCTGTTGCCCGCGGTGCTGAGTTTCAATGCGCCTCATATCACTGACAGGCTTGGTCCCATGTCGGTGGCGCTCGGACTGGACGACGCCGATTTTGACACGTTTTACGGGTATGTCTGCGATCTGCTCGATCGCTTGCGAATCCCCACGCAGTTATCAATGCTGGGTGTTACCGAGGGATGCGTGCCGGAGTTGGCGAACAAGGTCTTAAAAGACACGGCGGCACGGACGAATCCTCGGGTTGTTGATTACGGCGCGGTTTGCGACGTGATGATTCACGCAATTTCTGTAGGGCGCGAGCAGTCACAGGGCTGAGGCCAGCAAAACCGGTGGGCACAGGGCGCGCTTGTGGATACAGTGGGTGGCGTCGAACACCGTGATTCCACAAGGAGGAACAGGATGAACGAAATTCAATCCTTTACGGACGAGGCGCAAGCGTATTCAGAAATCGACGCTATGGGGTATCACGCTGTCACGCTGGACTTTGCCGCTGAAGAGACGCCGTTTCACTGGCACGACTTCGATTCGGTGGTTTATATCACGGGAGGCGCTCTGCAACTCTCAGTAGAGGGAGAAGAGCGCCCCATTCGATGCGAGCGGGGCGCTAAGTTTGTTGCCTCTGCCGGGGTCGTGCATCGAGAGCAAACCGAAGGCTACAGCGCGATTATTGGTTTGTCGGTGGCGCCGGAAGCATTGACACAGCCCATTAACAAAGCGCCTCCAGTAGAGCTATAACGGCGCGCCTTGCGGGACGGTGCGGTGACTGAAGCAACCGTAAGTGCGGACATGACGCCCGTGAAGCTCTGGTCGGCCGTTACGCTACTGACTGTGGTTTATACGGTCTCTTTCGTCGACCGACAGATTATCAACTTACTGGTCGATCCAATCCGGGCGGATCTGTCATTAAGCGATTCCCAGATCAGCTTGCTCCAGGGGCTCGCTTTTGCCTTGCCCTACATACTGCTCAGTTTGCCCATGGGTCGTATCGTTGACATTGTGCGGCGAGTGCGGGTTTTGCTGCTCGGTTTGCTTGTGTGGACGCTCGCTTGCATCAGCTGTGGGTTAGCCAGCAATTTTTGGCAGCTCGCGGCAGCTCGGGTTGGGGTAGGAGCAGGAGAAGCCTCGGTCACACCCGCCTCGTGGTCCTTGCTTGCGGATTGGTTTCCTCCGGAGCGTCGTGCGTTTCCGGTCAGTATTTTTTTGATGGGCCCGTACTTCGGGGCGGGTATTTCGCTGATTGCCGGTGCAGAGGTTATGGCGTGGGCGAGCACGTTTACCGATACGTCGCTGCCGATAGTGGGCGCACTGGCCCCTTGGCAAATCACTTTTGTACTGGTGGCGGCGCCGGGCCTTTTACTGCTACCTCTATTGAGCTTGATTCCAGAGCCCGCGCGCACCGATCGGCTTCAGACAGCCCGAGGTGCGCTATCTTGGCCGCAAGTTTGGACTTTCGTCTGGCAGCGCCGCGGCGTCTACGGCGCCTATTTATTGGGGGCGCCCTTTGTTGTTCTTGTGCTCTATGCATTTCAGGCATGGATTCCCAGTTTTCTTGTGCGCGCACACGGATACCCTATCGTTGAGGCGGGGCGGACCTATGGCACGATTGCGCTGGTAGCAGGCTCTCTAGGCGTGCTTGCTGGGCCGCTGCTCGCGCGCGTTGCCGCGCGGCGAACCTCGACGACGACAGCGTCTCTCGTGATTGCGTGTTGCGCGGCGGCTGCGTTGCTGCCAGTCACCGTTGTAATGGGGACCACCGGTTCCTCCTCAGTCGCGCTTGGCCTAGTTGCTTTAGGTAGCTTTTTGATTACCGTCCCGATGGCGCTTTTCGCTACGGGCTTACAGAACGTAAGCCCCAACGAGGTGCGCGGCCTTGTGGCTGGCGCCTACGTGTTCATGGTAAATGTCGTCGGACTGGCGCTGGGACCCACATCGGTCGCGGTGGTAACCGACTTTGTATTTGGCGATGATGCGGCGGTGGGGCGTTCGCTCGCTTTGGTGTGTGCCATCGCGCTGAGTCTGGCAGTCTTATTATTGGCTTGGGGGGTACGGGCCGTGAAAGCGGATGCCGTGAGCCAGTAGCCGAGTGAATGGGCACTGTGACGTAGCTTTGAACACCGAAATGTGGGCGACCCACGCGCTAATAGCGCTCAGACTTTCTTACGAGGTTGAGGAGTGATGGCAATGAGAACAACGATGTTACTGCTGGCTGGAGTCGGCATTTTGGGAGGTTGCGGCACTTTTGAGGCCGAGACCATCGAGGGTGCGCAGTGCAAGCAGGAGTGCAGTATGAATATGCAAAATTGCACTGCATCAGAAAAAACCTGCGAAACCGCGTTCGAGCACTGTATTGATAGCTGCGAGGATATTGACCGGCTGAGTCAATGATGGGTCATTTTTGTCAAGAGTATGACAGGTCAAAGCCGATGGTGCGTGCGGTGTCAGTGAAAGCCCCCGCGGCAGCATCAGCTTGGCTGGCGCTCGTTCTGTCTCTGTTGGCCTCTTGGAGCGTCGCATCCTCAGAAGCCGCACCCGCCCGTTTTTATATTGACTTTCCGCGGGTCGAAGTATGGGAGCAAACCGAACTGGAGGTCGCGGGGTGGATTTGGGCGGACCCCTCGGATCCGATTGAAACGGTGCGCCTTGAGTCAGGTCAGTGGTCTTCTGTATTGCAGCTAGGGCTGGAACGCACCGATGTGGCAATCGCGTTGCGCGATCCCGAAGCCTCGCGCTCGGGTTTTTATACCCAGATTGATATACCCGAAAACGCGGTGGTTAACGATGAAATTGCCTTGGTCGCCTACCACGAGTCAGGGAAAAGTTTGGAGTTAACGCGGATCGCCTACCATCCGGTGCGATTATCACAGCGTTGGCGGAGCTGGTTACTGAAGTACCCTCAGTGGCTGGAGGACCCTTTTTGGTTTGTGCCTGGCACCAGCGGAGCCGCCGCGGGTGACGAGCAGGGTTTCATGAAGGCCTACCGCGATTATGACAGTGGGACGTTTCGAGTTGGTTTGAGGGTGCCAGTACTCTACATGCGAACCACGAGAGGACGAACTAACGACTGGCAGTTTTCAGCAAATCCTGAGGCGATTAAGCTGGAAAACGGTCGTTGGGTTGCTGACGATTGGCTTCAGGGACTGATTGACTTATCGCGCACGCACCAATTACCGATCCTATTCACACTCAATGGCGGTGTCTGGGGTGACGCGTACAGCGCTGGTCCAGAGCACGATCTCATTGATCATCTGGAGTTGGATCCCATGAATTGTCAGTGGGATCAGAACGACCGGGTATACCCCGACGGGACAACAAAAAATCTGCCCGGATCGATGCCCTCGCCTGAGCTATCCCGCATGCTGACGCTGAATTCCCTGAATCAGACGGTCAGGGATTATAAAAAACGTAATTTACAAGACGCCGGACGCGTGTTGGCCGCGTTTGCGGTTGATAACCCCGAACTTTTTGTCGGGATAAACCTTGATGCAGATCTTTACCTCAGTCCATTTGTCAAAGGCAGTTGGCACGACTTCAATCCGCAGACACTCGAACAATTCCGGCAGTGGCTTACCGGCACGGGGTTGTACGCGCCCGGTCAGTTGTTATCGGAGTATAGGGAGCAAAATCTCTCGTTGGAGGCGATCAATTTGCTCTCGGGCAAGCAATTCGCCTCGTTGCAGGAGGTAGATCCACCTCGTGAAGTGCCCATACGGTTTTTACCTGTGCTGAGCGAGGATCCCTGGATGAAGGTCTGGGAGCGTTTCCGTCGGCATTTGGTGGCTTTGCACTATGATGATCTGAGTCGCTGGTTGGTGGCAGTGGGCATTTCCCCCGACAAGATTTTCTCCTCGCAGGCATTCATTGAATCTCGAAATTGGGTTCAGCCGTTCGCCGAGAGACTTGATAGCCCCGTCAAGAACTTCGACTCGGCGGGCGTCAGCGTGGAGGGGGGCAAGCCGGTATCCGGTCACCTCGGCGTCATTCTTTATGGTGCTACCGCAACCAACTCTGTGCCTACCGAGAGTGGCAGGCACTTGTTTCAGGTTTTTCATGATACGGACCCCGATTGGGGAATCGTCGAGCACAGCACCGCGGACTTCAGAGATCCGCCTAAGCAGATTCCCGCTTATGCCGAGGGTTATCGATCATTGCGAGACGCTTTCAATTATCACGCGCGATTGCTGTCACCCATGGCGTGGAACGGCAACAATGGCAACTCGGTCGACGAGTCTTGGTTTCACGCGCACACTGCCTTCAGGGATACGCCAATGGAGGACGCGCTACAGGATTTCTTGAGCGAGTATGCCTACCTCCCCCGGAAAGCGCTCTATTGGGGTTTTGGTAACCGGGCGCACAGCGACACGGATGGATGGGTCGTGGACCCAGAGAGCGCTATCTCGTGGGCTGAGAAAGGGCGTTTGCGATGGCATCATACCGAGGGCCCCGTTGCCATAACGAGTGCCGACGGGTTGGCCATCGACACGGCGATCCACCGCACCATGGTCATTGGCACCGGTCCCGTCGTTCGTGCCGAAACCCTCAGTGTTCAATACCTTGAGCACCGCGGAGATGGCGCGCAATGGCAGACCGTTTTGGCTCCTAGGGCCTGGGAGGACTTTCCCAGCGAATCTGAAGGGATTGTCATCCCCCTTGAATGGCCTGTTGGTAGTCATCCAGAGCAGCTGCGCTTGCTCTTCGAGATGCGGGAGCAGGGTGCGTCTTCGCTGGACCACATCGTCATTTTGCCCACGGGGCCTGATGCGAGTGCGATGGTCTCTGGGGCGAGTGATCGCTGACGGTGATGGCAGCGAGCGCGGGCTGCGGTTTGCAACGGCAGCTCCCGCGGAAATGACAGGGGCTCGTGCTCGCACATGGTTATTCGGCCGCCCAGCGAATTGCGTTCTCCAAAAGGCGTCGATAGTGGGGTGAGGCGAAAGTTTCGGGCCCATCCCCGGGTTGCAGGTAAACGATCCGGCAGTCACCCATCTGTCTTGTCCAGCCGACCAGAGCTGAGCCCTCAGGATGCGGCCAATCGTCATTGCAGAACATCTTGCCGGTAACGGCGTGTTGCGCCGAATAGAAGTGCTCCCGGTCAAAGGTATGGCTGCTTTCGAGTAGTGGTGTAATGTCGTCCTCAAAGACTTCGTATAAATAGAGCTCGTCGGTCAACGAGAAAACCGTGTCGAGGCCGGCAGCGACGGGATGCTGTTGGTCCACTACGGTGACCTCGTGCGCCACATCATGGCGATAACCCGAATCCAGTACGGGAGTCCCGCGCCACTCAGTTGGCAAATAAAAGAAGCGGCCACCAATCAACTCCCCATACTCGGGCCACAGCGGCCAGCCCGCGATGGCGTGGTGAAGAAAAACCAGGCCCTTGCCGGCCGAGACCAGCTTCATGAAATCGTGTTTGAGTGCCTCAGAAGGAGCAACGAGTTCAGGCGGCTCAGTGCTGAAGTCGATGCCCGGCATGTCATAAAAAACCAACACGTCCCAAGGGGCCGCTGCGTCGGGGTTCATAAAAGCCTGACTTGCGGGTTGCTCAACCAGGGTATGACTCATGCCGTCAAAAGACTCGAATACCGCGGCAAACGCGTCGCGCTCATAGGGGTGGCCCTTGACTGACACCAGGATGTTCAGCGGGCTTCGGTAATCAATGATTCCCAAGGGACAGATTCGTGTTTGTCATGTTGGATAGCCTGCCGTCCCTGAATGGGTAGCACAGGTACGGGAGAGTGGCGCGCTCGTCTTTCGTGAAGCGCCTCGCGTCGCAAAGTTTGCGTTCCTTGCTAGCCACAGAGCTGCTCAATTACCCGATGGTAGTGTTGCACCGCGGGTTCATTGCGGCCGATCAGGAAGCTGTCATTCGCGCCGGACGAGAGTGCCTGCTGTACGGTGGTTACCAACGCGTAATCTTCGTCTCTAACGGCTTGCAAGGTCATTTGACTAAAGGTCTCGACCGCGTCGCGATCTTGTTCACTCTCGGGCGGCGTGGCGCTCAAGATGAGCTGTCGAGTGAGCGTCTCCGTGCTGGTCTCCCCTGGATAGATAAAGCCCACCAGGCAGTGGCCCCCGAGGATTGCCGAAATGGAAAGGTTCGGGAACACCGAGTGAATGACGCGAATATACTGTTCAGGAGACGCTCCCGAACATCCCTCCAAGTGATTAAACTCATTGATATTTTTTCTGGCAAAAGCCATACGCTGATGCGCGCCCCAGGTATCGTGAACTAGCAGGTTGCCGACGGTGTGTGGCCCGACGGTTTTGCCGTGGACGCTGTCATGATGGTACACCTCCAAGTAGCCATCCATGGTGGCCTTCCAGCCTGCGCCCGGCAAATAGCGGGTCTCATATAAATGCCAATTCAAGAGGTCCTGATCGCCGAGTTTGTCGGCGAAGCCGCCCAGCCACTCGTCGATGTCGAAGGATTTTGCGGGGGTTAAGCAGACGAATATCACGCCGGCACGCTCGTCACACCATAACCGCGTCAACCCCATGGTGTCTCGGTCTACCTCGCCGAAGGACGCTTCACCGTAAATACCGACTAGCGCCCCCCGATTGCTGTAGGTCCAGGCGTGGTATGGGCAAGAGAAGCGAGACTGATGCCCTTTTTCGGCGGTGCAGACCTTGGCGCCTCGGTGTCGGCAGACATTGATGAAGCAGCGCACCTTGCCGTCAGTGTCGCGGGTGATGAGTAGTGGCACATTCATCACCGTCTGGGTTTGGAAGTCGCCGGGCCCGGGTATTTCCAAAGACAAGGCAATGGCGATCGGTGACTCTAGAAAAACGGCCTGTCGTTCTTTTTGGAAGCGGGCCTCATCGGTGTAGGCAGTCAGGGGGATGCGCATTTGCGTAGGCGCCTGGTCAGTTGTGCCAGCATTGAAATGATGCAGGGCGCGCGTTGCAAGTTCCATGGCGTCTGACATGAACAAGAACCCTTAGACTTGGGACTTTCAGTGTATCAATTATTTTCGCAGTTTGGCCGTACAACACGCACCTCATTGGCAATCCCCATCAGTATGCGCTGCTGGTAAGGGCGCTCCCACAAAGCCTAGCGAGTCTTCTCGGGGCGCGCGGGAGCAAGCCGTCTCAGGGTCAGTGATTGAGCGTCCCGCGATCCTCGATGAGTGCTGTGATGGCGTCGGCGTTGAGGATTTCGATCCAGTAACCGTCGGGATCCTTAATAAAGGCGAGACCCTTCATGGCGCCGTCGTCGGGTCGCTTGACGAATTCAACATTTAGCGCCTCAAATCGCTTGCACGCGGCGTTCACATCCGGCACAGAGATCCCAATATGGCCGTAGCCTCTGGGATCCGTGTTGCCGTTGTGATAACCCTCGAAATCATCGTCGCTCTCAGTGCCCCAGTTGTGTGTCAGCTCGAGTAATGCGCTCTGTTGGAAGGTGATCCGAGAGCGCTCGGAAGCGGCTTGCGGCAGTGAAACGCCGGGGTGATTTGACGGGTAGCCCAAAAAGTACAGAGAGAAAGCCATATCGGCAAAATCGACGCGTTGGTAAAGCGTCATGCCCAGCACCTCCTGATAAAACGGGAGGGACGCTGCCGGATCCCTAATCCGCATCATGGTTTGATTAAGGACGAAGCCTTCTGTTTCTGGGTGGGGTAGGGACATATTGAGCGCCTTTTTATTTGTCCGGGCGCTAAAACTAAGCGCGTCGCGCGCGGCTGGCAAGGTGCGACGGTGCTGGCGGGTAATGGCTTCGCTGCGGGAAATGGGGTGGGCGGCGGTCTATACGTCTTTTTACGGGGGCAGGAATCGGTTAGGTTAAGCAATCAACTGCGCCGTATTGAGGAGTGCACACCGTGAGCGAAGGATCCCTGGCCTTTAACCCCGAGTTTGATCCCGATGGTGCAGAGGGGGGCGTCGATACCAATCGGTTGCCTTGGCTGCCGCTGGATGGCGTCGCGGGCTTGTCGCTCAAGCCATTGCGCGCCAGCATGGAAAGCGGGATGTATAGCTTGATTGTGCGCCTGGAGCAGGGCGCCGATCTCAAGCGCCTGTTATCCCTGTCGGGAATGGACCTGCTCGTACTCTCTGGGGCATTGGACTATAGCGATGACACCGGGACGAGTCGCTTGGAGCCTGGGATCTGGGGGTACCTCGCTGCCAATACCTGTATGGAGCAACTCTCGGCAGTCGAAGCGTCGGAGTTATTGATTAATTGCTACGGGGCACTCGCCTTATTGACGCCAGACAGTCAGGTGCAGCGCTTGGTAACCAGCGCGGATATTCGTCAAATGGCATTGAAGGCGGGCATCAACATGGTGCCGAATACGCTGGCTGAGTGCATGGTCGAACGAGAGCCCTACTTAGGAGAGGGGGCGCCGTTAGCGATTGCCGGGAAGAACTCGGGGCATTTGGTGGCGAGCGTGCTGACTGCCGCCCCGGATACGTTTCAGCATCCGTACTTTGTGGACTGCCGCGCGGTGCCCTGGGTGGTCAATCCAGACTTGCCTGATATTGGCCTTAAGGTGCTGCGTGTGAGTCAGGAGACTGGCTACATCTCATTAATGGTTCGCCACAACGGCGTGGCTGCGCCTCACAATCACATTGGGGGTTCGGATTTCCTCGTCCTCGAAGGCGCGCTCGGTGTCCGCGCCGGTCCGCCCGAGGGCTATGGGCCCGGCACCTGGTTCTATGAACCCTCAGGTGCGCGCCACGACGCAACACAACGGGTTTCTGAGGACGACTTGATCTACACCGCCAACGTCTACGGCCCGCTGACCTTCGACGCTGGCCCCGGCACGCCCATCGTCGCTGTGGTCAGCTGGATGGATTACGTTGCGCTTGCTGAGGCGGGTGGCATCCAGTTAGTGCCCAACACTTTTACCAATGACAGTAGTTTGTTGGCGTGGGCACCTATTGGCCAACCCGCAGCCTAACGGCGCAGCGGCGGCAGCATCCGCTGGCTCTGACCGAGGCGGCCTCCTCACCACCGACACCGGGAGTCCCTGCAACAGCTGACTGCGTCGGACATGCGAGGGCCCTGATGTGGTGCGCTCTTCACTTTCGCGGTAAAGCCACGCTGCCGGTCGCCGGCTTCCGTTACGTTTTGCGGCGCAGGCGGTCGGGGCGCGGTCAGCCTAGTGCGCGTTTTCGAATGCTTTGGGATAGCGTCCCAGTAGCAGTATCAAGACGACAGACACCAGGAAGAGTCCAGACGCAATAGAGTAGCCAATATCGTAGCTGCCGGTCGCGTCGTACACCGAGGCGAAGATCATGGGCGCCGTTCCGGAGCAGACGGCCAGCGTTGCATACAGAATCGAGTAGATTTTCGCGTAATGCGCCAGCCCGAAATATCGCGCCGCGAGGAACGCCATCAGGTCCAGTTCGGCGCCTGCGGCAAATCCGATCAAGAAGGCGGCGAGCGCTGCGACTTCGAGGCTTTGTTGGCCGTGGAGCAGTGTGGCCCCCAGCGCGGGTATAGCGAGGCAGACAGCGGCGACGCCCGGCGCCCAAAAACGGTCCACCAGATAACCGACGACGACGCGGCCGATAATGATTGAAATACCAAAGACGCTTTGCACTGAGGCCGCTTGCTCGCGACTGAGGCCGTCATCGGTCAGTGAGGGCAGCAAATTGGGGCCAATACCCGAAAATCCTTGGTAAGCAAACAGGATCGAGAGTAATAACACCCAGAAGCGATAGCCTCTGACCGCCTCGCCCAGCGTCAGACCCGTTTGAAGAGCGCTGGCCGCTTCGTTATCAACAGCATCTTCGGCGTGGGTGTGCGCCTCTAGTGGTTTGAACAAAAGGTACAGTGTCGGCCACGCCAGTAAGATCGGCACCAACGCTAACCCCAAATAGGCGCCACGCCATCCGTAGCTATCGGTGAGCCAAACGGTGTAGTGCGGGGCAATCGAGGCGCAGATGCCCGTGCCTGTAAGGGCGAGCCCGAGTGCCAGCCCCCGGCGTTTGAAGAAACTGGTTGCGATGGCGCGCGTCCACGTCACTGGGATCGTGCCGGCGCCCAATAGCGCCATCATCCCGTAGGCCAGGAAGAGCATCCACAGCTCTCCCTGTAATTGGGAAGCGGTGAATAATCCCAGCGACAAACCGAGCATAGAGGGTAGGGCGACGCGTCTGGGGCCGTACTTGTCGTTTAACCAGCCGATGAGCGGAGAGGTCAGTGCGCCGAGGCCGGAACTGAACAGGATCGCCGCTTGGAATTGCGCGCGACTCCAGCCGAACTCTTCCGTGACTGGGGCGACCAGCGCGCCGATCGAGTAGTAGGGCAGCACAAACGAGCTGCTGATGATGCCGATGCAGGTCGCCATGATGAGCGGCCAGCGCTGGGCTAATTCTCGCTCGGAAGATGTCATGCTATGCGCTCACTCGAAGTAGCCGCTTGGCATTGTCCGCCATGGTATCGGCCAGCGAGGCATCAATATCATGGGTCATTGCGTGCTCGTCCCAGCCCGAAAAATTGGTGCCAAGTAGCAGCTTTTCGGTCCCCATGATCTCGATCACCCAATTCAGCACTCTGGGGTCATGAACGTGAGTATCGAACCACAACTTCTTTAGCGACTCCTCAAACGCGCCTTCGTAGCGCAAATGCTCGGGT
>Ga0255757_10005308_pt1 | contig 11417 bp, 10 predicted proteins | sample 071ome_27_FD_179957 | JGI IMG/M metagenome (GOLD analysis project Ga0255757, IMG submission 179957) | Coastal salt marsh microbial communities from the Groves Creek Marsh, Skidaway Island, Georgia - 071409AT metaG (version 2) | ecosystem: Environmental > Aquatic > Marine > Intertidal zone >...
ACAAACCTCAGCATCTACTTCATCCTCATCGTACTTTTGCTCGCCGGAATTTATTTCTCGAAACTTCCCGAACTCCAAGCGTAAGTGATGGTACAACGTCCCGAATACATTAAGGATTCTATTTTCACCCTCGTCGGTGCGCAAGCCGACGCCTTGGGATTAGAATGCTACGTGGTGGGTGGATATGTTCGCGATCAATGGATGGGACGTCGACTGAAAATGGACATTGATTTTGTGGTCGTCGGCAGTGGTATTGCACTTGCCAAGGCGGTTCAACAACAACTCAATCCACGCCCAAAGCTGACCGTTTTCAAGAATTTCGGGACAGCGCATATTAATTTTGAAGGTGTCGACCTTGAATTCGTGGGTGCTCGTAAGGAGAGCTATAACCGCAATAGTCGCAATCCTGAGGTGGCCGCTGGCAGCTTGCAAGACGACCAAAACCGTCGTGATTTCTCGGTCAATGCGATGGCTATTTGTCTGAACAAAGACCGTTGGGGTGAGCTATTAGATCCATTTGACGGCATCAAGGATATTGAGGACAAGATTCTGCGCACACCGCTTGATCCAGATCAAACATTCGACGACGATCCGCTGAGAATGATGCGTGCGGTTCGATTCGCAGCACAGCTCAACTTTAAAGTTTCGAGCGAAGCATTGATGAGCATTCGAAAAAATGCCGCCCGAATAAGTATTGTTGCTCCAGAACGCACGGCTCAAGAATTCAACAAAATCTTAGCCGTTCCTAAACCTAGTTACGGATTGGGCTTACTCTTCACTAGCGGATTGCTCGAGCAAATACTGCCGGAACTCTGTGCTTTACAAGGGGTTGAGGAGGTTGAAGGGCAACTCCACAAGGACAACTTCTACCATACCCTTGAGGTCGTGGATAACCTCAGCCGCACTTCTGAAGATCTTTGGCTTAGATGGGCCGCATTGTTGCACGATATAGGTAAGCCACGAACCAAAAAGTTCATCAAGGGCACAGGCTGGACCTTTAGAGGTCATGAGTTTTTAGGCGGCAAGATGGTACCCAAACTCTTCAAGCGCATGCACTTGCCTACCGACGCTCGCATGAAGTTTGTCATCAAGATGGTGCAAATGAGCTCCCGTCCTGCTGCCTTATCGGATGATGCAGTGACCGACAGCGCGTTGAGGAGATTGCTATTTGATGCAGGCGATGATATTGAGTCATTGATGCTTTTGTGTGAAGCAGATTTGACCACTAAGAATGAAAAGAAAAAGCGCAAATACCTCCAGAACTTCAAGCATGTGCGCACGAAACTAAAGGAGGTCGAGGAGCGTGATCAGATTCGAAATTTTCAACCGCCGGTCACTGGCGAGGAGATTATGGAGAAATACGGCATAGGACCATGCCGTGAAATAGGACAAATTAAAGAAGGCATCAAGGAAGCCATTTTAGAAGGAGATATCCCAAATGAGAGGGAGGCCGCCTTGCGTAAAATGGACGAACTTGCGGCCCAATTAGGATTAGCATAAATGGAAGTTTTTCTACGTTTTATCGCCGATACCAGCGATACAGTCATTCGCGAGGTTCGCATTAAAGGAAGCGCCTCATTACTACAACTTCACGAGCAGGTCTATGCCACCTTTGGCCTAGAACCTGGGGAGATGGGAAGTTTCTACTACAGCACTGCGGATTGGGACCAAGGTGAGGAATTGCCGATGTTCAGCATGGACGATAGCAGTCCAAGTATGGAAACAATGACAGTGGCGGATTTTTTCAGCCAAACAGCATATGCTTTATACGTTTACAACTTCCTTGATATGAATATTTTCTACGTCGAGAAGGTGAAGGAAGATGAGGAAGAAGGGTTTGAAGATTTCGTGGTGTTAAATGCCATAGGCGAATTGGACAAAAAGCCCACTAAACCTAGTGCTGAAGCGGCACCAGGAATGGCCAAGGACCCCAGCCAAATGACAGAAGCGGAAATCAATGCCATGTACGGCTTGGACGACCTTGAAGGACCTAAAGATCCTTATGCCGACGAGGATGAGGACAGTTTCGAAGACGAGGAGTTCTATTAAAGCCAATCCACTGAAATCACGCGTTCCACAGGAATGGTGATGTTTCCTTTTAAATAAATAGAGCCGCCATAGTGAAGCCAAATGGTGGTCTGCACCTTGAATACATCAGAATGGGTTTGGAAGACTATATCTACCTTTTCATGGCGGATATTTCCAACATAGGTCGCAGAGTGAATACGCTTGGCGCGCTTCAATTTCTCTGACTTTTTAGAAAGCACATCCCCTACTGGAAAATCCAAGGTGGCGGTTTCTAACCTGCTGATATCTATCGGTAGTTCTGTCATGGGTTGATGTAAGCGGTACTTATAAATTTACGAAATTTGATTCAATTATGCGAACAACAAGCCTGAGAGATTCTTTCTACACCATAATTTTCGAAGCCAATACGCCAGCAGGCAAGGCTTTCGACGTTGCCCTTTTCGGAACCATTGGGGTGAGTGTAATTGCGATCATGCTCGAGTCTGTGCCGAGTCTTGCCGCAAATGACGCTGCTCAGAATTGGTTCACGGGCATTGAGGTCATTACCACCATATTATTTAGCATTGAATACTTGCTACGCCTTTGGTGCAGTCCGAAGCCTACGCATTACGCGAGAAGTTTCTACGGGCTCATAGATTTGGTCAGCACCCTGCCCTTTTACCTAGCCCTACTCTTCCCCGCCACCGGAACTTTTGCCATCATTAGAGCCCTGCGCCTACTTCGAATTTTCCGAGTGCTCAAACTCAGCCGATTCCTCATTGAAGGAAACCTACTTTGGCAAAGTTTGCTGCGTTCCTCACGCAAGATTGGCGTATTTCTCTTCACGGTAGTTCTGCTCTGCGTGGTCATGGGCACCATCATGTATACCGTCGAGGGTCCCGAGAATGGATTTACGTCCATTCCGCTGAGCATTTACTGGGCCATTGTAACGTTAACCACTGTTGGTTATGGAGATATTGCGCCGGGGACGGTGCTGGGCCAATTCATTGCTTCGGCCATCATGATCCTCGGTTACGCCATCATCGCCGTTCCCACGGGTATTGTAACGGTAGATCTCGCGATGAATCCCACAGATGGAAAACCGGCATTGAAATCTTGTGAAAATTGCGGGCACACGAGCCCTTCCGACTATAACTATTGTCCAGATTGCGGGACAGAATTCGCCTCGAATGCCTAAATACTTACTTAATATTTGTGGACCCACTGCTGTGGGGAAAACCGGTGTAGCCTTGTATTGGGCGGAGAAATTGGGGTGCCCAATTCTCTCCACAGACTCCCGCCAATGCTATAAAGAACTGGCCATCGGATCTGCGCCGCCATCGCAAGAAGAATTGGACCGAGTTCCGCACCACTTCATCGCTGACCGCAGCATTCACAACCCCATCACCGCCGGTGAGTTTGAACAGTTCGCCCTGAAAACCCTCGATACATTGTTCGAAAGCCACGACATCGTGGTTGCGGTCGGAGGCTCCGGAATGTACATTGACGCCCTTTTACACGGCCTTGATCCTTTACCCACCGATGCAACCATCAAAGCGGCTTTGGAGGAAAGGGCTCAATCCGAAGGTCTCTCGACATTAAAGGAAGAGCTCACGCGCCTAGACCCAGAACATGCAGCCAAAGTAGATGTCCGCAATCCACGACGCATCATCCGGGCATTGGAGGTCATCAACATCACCGGGAAGAAGTATTCCAAACAATTAAACAATACGCCGAAAGATCGTCCGTTTGAAATAGTGAATTGGGTACTAAACATGGACCGTGATAAACTCTACGAACGTATCAACGCCCGAGTACACTTGATGATTTCTGCTGGCCTTGAAGAAGAAGCAAGATCATTAGAGCCGCATCAAGATCTCGTCGCCTTACAAACCGTTGGCTACCGCGAATGGTGGCCCTATTTTGAAGGCATGTACAATCGTGAACGCACCATTGAGCTCATCCGACAATACAGCCGTCGCTATGCCAAAAGACAATTGACGTATTTCAAGCGCTTCGAAAACGCCGTATGGCTCGATCCAAACGACATTAACAGCCAAGAGGAATCTTTGCGCAAAGCAGGGGTGTTGTAAGCATGTACATTAACTTCTTTTCGATATCACAACTCATCTCCGGCTCCATCTATTTATTGGGTCAAAAAATAGACGAGGCAATTCGTTCCAAGCGTGCTGAACACGCCATTTATCCTACCGTTTGTGTAGGGAACTTTCAAGCTGGAGGAACCGGTAAAACTCCGGCTACCATTTGGGTTGCAAAGCAGTTGAAGTCTCTGGGCTATTCCCCCATTATTCTCATTCGAGGCTATAAAGGTTCGGTTAAAAAAAGCGTCGTTGTTGACCGCGATGATGCCTATACTTACGGGGATGAGGCTATATTACATGCACAGCAATTTCCTACTGTAGTGGGTAAGAATCGTGTTGAAAGTGCCTTGCTTGCCTCAACCATTGCAGGCGATAAGAAAGTATTGGTGATGGACGACGGATTACAACACTACGAGCTGCTCAAAGACTTCAGTATCGTTTGTCAGAAGAGTCGTCGATTTGAACTAGACCACATGTTGCCCATGGGTCGTTTGCGTGAAGTTCCGCACACCAACATAAATGCCATTCTATCACAAATCGATGAAGCAGGATACCAACTCGTAGAAACTTGGAAAGGAATACCAGAATACACCTTTGAACGAATAACCGCTCTAGTATCTGGAAGCAAGGAGCAAGGATTGGTCGTCTGTGGTGTAGCGAACCCGGATGATTGCCTGTACCAAATACAAAAAGCTGGCGGATTCGTTGGAGATGAAATGAAATTTCGGGACCACCATCGTTACAGTGCGGCAGATCTTGTCCGTATTGAAAATGCTTCGAAGAAATACGATTACCGTGTTCATTGTACCGCAAAGGATGCTGTAAAGTTGGAACCCCTAATTAAGGCAGAAAAAAGCCCAATTAGGCTGAGTGTTTGGGATGTTGAAATTCAGCCTGTTGGCGATGTTCAGCCACTCCTTGATGCCATGGTGGCGAAGATTGAGGAAGTGTTTAAAAATCGGACAAATAAACAGGCCTAAAAAGCGTAAATTAGCGCTCTAAATTTCCCTTGGATGTCTAGTATTTACGATACATACGAACCGGTAATTGGTATTGAAGTTCACGTGCAGTTGAGCACACAGAGCAAGGCGTACTGTGGTGATGCTACCACCTATGGCGCATCGCCTAATACCCAGGTAAGCCCCATTAGTTTGGGCCATCCTGGTACCCTTCCCGTATTCAACAAAGCAGTAATGAACTATGCCGTGAAGTTGGGTATTGCCTGTGATTGTGATATTCGTGAGCGCAATGAATTTGCACGGAAGAACTACTTCTACGCGGATTTGCCGAAGGGGTATCAGATTACGCAGGACACCACACCTATCTGTACCGAAGGATTTGTGCGCATCAAAGATGCCGAGGGTAATGACAAGAAAATCAACCTGACCCGCATCCACATGGAAGAAGATTCAGGAAAGAGTGTGCATGACATCGACCCATTCAATACACTGGTGGATCTAAACCGTGCAGGTATCCCTCTATTGGAGATTGTATCGGAGCCAGAGATTAAGAATGGCGAAGAAGCATATAGCTACTTGAGTGAGATCAGAAAATTGGTCCGCTATCTAGAAATTTCAGATGGGAATATGGAGGAAGGTTCGCTTCGTGCGGATTTGAACATCTCCGTTCGCAAGAAGGGTGCGACCAAATTTGGGACGAAGGTCGAGGTAAAAAACATGAACTCGTTCCGCAACGTACAGAAAGCCATTGACTTTGAGATCATTCGTCAGATTGATTTGATTGAATCGGGAGAAGAAATTCATCAGGAAACGCGTACGTACGATGCCGCAAAGAACATCACCATTGGGCTTCGTTCGAAAGAAGATGCACACGACTACCGCTATTTCCCCGAGCCAGATTTAGTACCCGTTATTGTACCACAAAGCTATGTGGACAGCGTGCGTGAAAACATGCCACCCCTGCCCTACGAGCTATTTGTGAAGTACACTGAAGAATTGGGCCTAAGTGAATATGACGCCTTTGTCCTAACTGATAGCAAGGCTTTTGCACTGTATTTTGAAGAGGTGATCAAGCATACGACCAATTACAAAGGAGCAACCAACTTGCTTATTGGTCCTGTGAAATCGTGGTTGAATGAACAAAGCGTCGAGATTGAAGAATTCCCAATCGCACCTGCGACACTGGCGAGCATTCAAACGTTGGTAGACGAAGAAAAAATTTCGATCTCTACGGCTACTCAGAAATTATTCCCTGCATTGTTGGAAGACCCAACAGCCGATGCTGCTGCACTTTGTGAGCAAAACGGATGGATCCAACAAGGCGATAGCGACCAGCTGCAAGCGTGGGTAGATCAAGCTTTGGCCGCATATCCAGAAAAGATTGAGGAATACCGCTCCGGCAAGAAAGGACTCATCGGACTCTTCATGGGTGAGGTGATGAAATACAGCCGTGGCAGTGCAGATCCTAAAAAAGCAAGCGCCCTGTTGCGCGAGAAATTGGATGCGTAAGCTCTTCCTTTGGATATCAGCGGTCTCATTGCTAGCGAGCTGTGGAGGCTCACAGAGCGACGGTACTAAAATCAGCTTCGGCTTTGATGTTCAAGGGCAGTATGCCGTTCAGATGCGCGACGGCAACGGGGAAATGATGTCCATTGATACGCTTGAGATCATGGGCTTCGACGAATTTACCATTGCCTTTGATACCATTAGAACCTTGAGTTTTGTGCCCATCGAGGGCGAACTACCGGTCGTTCACGCAGTCATAGGCCCCAATACGAGAGACCTACAGGTAGATGCCGCTGGTTTTATATCTGGCGATGTAGAAAATAATTGGTTGGGCGAGCAGCGCAGAATGCAACTCGAGCTTATTGCCCTGACCGATAGCTTGGACCGCATAAAGCTGACCTATTCCGACAGCAGCACTTTCAAAGGACTGAACATTCTCGATACCATCTTTTTCCAATACGCCGATACCTATCGTCAGCGCATATTAGATTCATTGGTATTGGCCCCCAATAAAATTTCGAATCTATTGACCATTTACCACCGCATCGGGCAAAGTCCCGTGTTGGAGTACATGTACGATAGAGAGGTGTTGCGCAGCATGCAGGGAATTTTGCTCGAAAATCATCCCTATTCACCGGATGTGAAGGCCTTTGACCGTTGGATGTATGAATTTGAAGAGCGGTACCAGTTCACTCTTCAGGTGCAAGACGCCGCCCAGAAATTCCAGCCTGGCCATCCCTTTCCAGAACTAAGACTGGAAACACCCGAAGGCAAGGAAGTGGTGGTTCAGAAGAACAGCTTGAACGATCATGTCGTGGCCATTTGGGCCTCGTGGTGTCCTTCTTGCCGAAATGAATTGGCCGGAATGAGCCGTACGACTTCCATGGAAAATTGGTTGTGTTTATCCATTGACGGCTTGCCTGAGCAGCGCAGTCCGTTGGCTGATTGGTACAATGCCATTCAAACCGACAACTTAAAAGGCATCCACCTCAGTGACCTGCGAGGTGCGGAAAGCAGCATTATCACTGGGCTGGGGATTCAAAACCTGCCTGTGTATTTCAAGGTACAGGACGGGGTCATTACGCAGCGAGTGAGTTCTGTCGCAGATTTGAATTAATCCTTCTTTTCCAATACCAAACGAATGTGCGCCAAGTGGTGTTGGCAATGCCAAGCATATAATTGGACACTCTCCTTCATGGAATACAATTTCTCATCTTCCATGTGGTAATACGATTTTTCCCAGCCGAGATCCGTAATTCCATTGAGGAAGCTTACCCATTTCTCGTGGAGACTCGCCAACAGGATAACGCTAAGGAAGGGATCGGCAGAATAATCCGGCAACATTGCATATAGGTTTTGAGGATAACCGGTCACCTTCGGAGGTTCTGCTGAAGTGACCGCCAAACGTTGTCTGTTGAAGCCGTTCATGTGGGAATCTGCAAGATGATGTACCACCTGACGAACGGTCCAACCGCCTTCTCTATACGGCATGTCCCACTGCTCCTCTGTCAAGGATTTGGCGAACTCCATCAACTGCTTCGGCATACGGCCAATGACAGCGATACAGCCTTCAATACGAGCATCTTCTGGCTGGTCCTCAATACTAGGTTTCCCGATCGGGTATTTCAAAAACTCTATATCCATGCGGCAAAAATAGGCACAAAAAAAGGCCCCGCCGAGGGCGGGGCCTTAAGAATTGTATTCTAATGCTATTAGTGAACGATCATCAATCGTGTAAAGCTCGCTGGTACAGTCGGTACACCTACGATGTACAACCCGTTGCCCAATGTGCTCACATTAACCTCAATGCGCTGAACTCCATTCGAAGTAGCTTTGTAAGGCATTGTAGTGACCACGCGACCATTGAGATCAAGTACTTGGATGGTGTAATCTCCAGCGGCTAATTCGATTTCCATCGTAGTCTTATCATCCGCAGGGTTTGGGAACAACTTCAACAATTGGTCAGCAGGGCCTTCCAAATCGCGCTCTGAAATGCCCAAAGGACGAGTGGTTTGAAGCGTAGTCGTCTGGAAAGTACCGCGACCAAACGTACCTGCGAAGATATCTCCTTCAAGTACATCCATATCGTTGGTTGAGCTCTTGTTCGTTCTGTACTGCTTCAATGTGAATACAGGCACACGAGCCAAACCGCTATTGTCCGCACCCCACTGCGGTTGCGTAGTATTGATGTTCTGTGTAGAGAAGATACCGAACTCCGTACCGATGATGGCATAGTTTGAATTGCCTTTGTCGAATGTCGCTGCATATACTGGGAAGTTACCCAAGTTGCCGTCCTTCACAACAAAAGTTGGTGACGCATCCGTGGCGTTCGAACTGTAGTATACGTAATTCGAGTTGTTGTAGTTACCTAAGGTTACCAATACACGGTCGTTGTCGTTTGGATCTACAGCGATGCTCGTCACGTTTCTACCGAAATAGTTGTCTACCAAATCAACAGAAACTGCAGTAGCACCGCTATCAAGGTCTGCAGTTCCGTAAGAACGTGCGCCTTGCAATCCTGAGATTCTGTACAATCTACCTGAGCTTGTACCTGCCCAAATGTAATTACCATCAGCACTTACCTCTAGTGATTGAACTGTACCTGTGATGCTCGCAAGCTTCCACCATTCTGGGGTATCCATGAAATCTAGCGCACCGCGCGTCATCCAGATAGAACCACTAAAGCCTACCACGAACATGCTGCTCACTGGATCTTGAATGGTAATGCTATCCCCCATGCCCATAGCATTTGGCAAGGTGTATTTAAATGGTAATCCGTTGGTATTAGAACCTGCAACAATCTCAGCACCTGAATCATAGCTCAGGTCTACCATCGCTACAATCTCCGCAGCAGGGCTAGAATTAAATACTACGGTAAACTCACCGGTAGTAGTGTTGAAGTTCCCTGATCCGTCTCCGCTCAAGTTTCCACTGGCATCCGATACCACCAACATGTTTCCACTTTGCACCTTGAAGGTAGAAGCAATCATGTTGGCAGAAGCTTGCATAGGGACAATCTTCGAAGTGAACGTATCCTGTCCTGCGTTGGCAAAACCAAGTGAACGAACGGCTTGCTCTACTTTGAATTCAACTGAATCCTGACTCAAAGGATCGGCGCTGTTCTCGTACAAGTAGAATGGCGTCATCCAAGAACCAATTCCTTGAGAGGAACGGCTATCCCAGAAAGAAGAGAACGATTGACCTTTGTTCTCACTGCGACCAATACGGCCTTGCTGGTATTCTGTAAAGTAGATTTTCGGTACCAACCAAGACACAGCAGAAAAACCACCATCTCCAGAGAAACCATCAACAGCGCCTAGCGCACGACCCTCGTTCGGTGTATTTCCTGAACCGTCCATTACCCAGCTACCATTATCCTGTGTACCACCCACTACAAAACGATCCGAAGAAATACCGATGTTGTAGAACTGAGTAGTTGCATAATTCTTATTCAATGTCTGCCAAGTATCACCACCATTGTTAGAGAAGTAGATACCACCGTCATTGACCATATATACTTTTGAGCTGTCCGTTGGATGCCATACCACGTCGTGGTTGTCCGCGTGGATGTTATAAGGACCGAAACCATTCACTTGGTTCCAACCTTGTCCTTGTTCCCATTCCCAAACGGTAATACCACCGACAATTACACGGTTTTTATTGCTAGGATCAACCCCAACTGCCAAATCGTATTCTCCTTGACATTGAGAGCTACAGAATGGATCGAAGTAGGTGGATTTCTGACCAATTTTAGTCCAAGTATCACCGCCGTTAGTAGTACGGTACACACCAGCCAACGCATTTCCTGAAGTGATTTGAACCACGTAGACGTAATCTGCATCATCAGAGGCAGAGGCAAACATGATACGACCTCCACTGCGTGGCAATCCTGTAGAACCTGCGCTAGATTTCGAAATCTCAGTCCATGTTGATCCGGCGTCGGTGCTCTTCATTACTCGGCCCCCTAAGGTTCCCCAAATATTGCCACCAGCGTCCATATGGATGTCCCAACAGGTTCCGTTTGAACCGATCTGACCTTGCAATGGGTTGGTCCAAGCTGAACCTCCGTTTGTTGACATGCGAATACCTGAAGAAGTTGCCGCATATACTTTGTCATTATTGTTCGGATCACAAACGATGGCACCAATACTGCTCAACGTTGAAGTTCCAGAAAGCTGGGTGAACGAGTTGTCGCTGGCCCCTTTCTTGAAAATACCTGCGCCCGGGAAACCAGAAGATGTAGAAGCTCCGTAACCCGTAGTCCAAGTGTTATATAGACCTTCACCTGTTCCGTAGTACACATCGCCGTTCTTACTGTAAGCGATCGTCATTACGGCCAAGTTCTCTTGATCTGGATTGACCTCCAACCAGCTCAAACCGCCGTTGTTGGAGAAATAGAGACCACCACTTACCGATCCCACATACATTTCTGAAGGATTGGCAGGATTGATCGCCAAACCACGGGTTCTACCCCCACGGTTGTTTGGACCACGCTCTGCCCAATTCAAACCGATGGAGCTCTCTGGCATATTCGCCAAACTCTCGATCGCGCTTTGGATATCTTCTTGGGTTACTTCACCAGTGATCTGGTTGGCACGCAGGCTGTGCAAGTATGCAGCAGCTCCAGCAGCACTCTGCTCTTCCACTTGACGTGGAGTGTACTGCGCTTTTTTTGGAAGCGCGGTAATTACGGCGGCGGCTAAAACTGTGCCCGCGAGGGCGAATCGTAATCCTTGTTTCATAGGGTGTGATTAACTCTGTTTTCTTAAAGCATTAAAAATAGGGCGCAACATTCATCCTCGCAAGGCCTAAGCGATGTGCTTTTCGGCGTGATATGAACTGC
>Ga0255757_10005312_pt1 | contig 11415 bp, 17 predicted proteins | sample 071ome_27_FD_179957 | JGI IMG/M metagenome (GOLD analysis project Ga0255757, IMG submission 179957) | Coastal salt marsh microbial communities from the Groves Creek Marsh, Skidaway Island, Georgia - 071409AT metaG (version 2) | ecosystem: Environmental > Aquatic > Marine > Intertidal zone >...
AACATCAGTTTGCCCTGCCAAAGCCATCACGGTACGCAGTTCGATATTAGATGAGTCGCCAACAAGTACAGAGTGTCCTTCGGGGGCGCGGAGCGCGTTACGCAAACCAGCACTGATCCCTCTGGCGGGTAGGTTCTGCCAATTAACTTTGTTGCCGCCGGAGTACCTTCCGGTTGTTTTAGCGCCCCAATAGTTTAAGTACACAGGAAGTGGGCCACGCTTTGTCATCTCAATAAAACGTTCGGCCCGTGTCTCTGCAATAGTGGTCTTAGCGCCCAGCCTAGCGGCTACCAGCGCCTGCACTTCTGAGTCGGGATGCTCCTGCAAAGCCAGAAACTCTTTATCTGTCTTGGCAAAAGCGAAAGTAGTCTTGCCCGTTCTGGGGCTTACTTTGGTAGGCGGGTACACACCAAGGGCGCGTAGCTTCTCCGCAAACTTGGCACTCGACATGATCTCGGAGCGGTCAGCTTGTGCCAGCGCCAACAGTCCTTCTTTCCTCTGCACTTCTTTGGTGTATAGATCCTGCATGAGATCAAGATCACCAACAAACTCTGGCTCTGTGAACATACGGATCGTCATGTCGATCAGCAAGTTATTAAGTACAGGTGACTTATAGGAAAGTTCCCGGTGCAAATCGCGACATATTTTAACGTCAGTAAGACAATACGCTTCGTAGTCTGCGAACGTGTCCTCGTCCATGTCAGCGAGACGGACGCCTTTCATGTTGTGAACGGCTGTGCCCTTGCTTTGTAGTTTGTAGTATCTAGCCATATTAGCTAGTGAGTGAGAGCGCAGATATGGATGCACCATGCGAGACAAGGCTTGCGTACAAGTCCACATTCGTGGGTTTATTCCATAACGCTTGGCTAGGATATACCCGTCAAACATAGTGTTGTGGCAACAAATTTGTACGTTGTCCCAATCACATAGGCCATCAAGTTTTTTCTTGATGGATTGCTCATTGCCAACGATGGAGAAAGGTTGCTCGTCGTCAATCGCCACGCCAACCATGATAGTTTCGTAGCGATCATCAACAATGTAGGCATCTGTTTGGAGTTTACTAAGTGAGTAGTCGGAGTCGTAGTACGTCTCAAAATCAACGTAGACTGTACGCATCACGCTCTCCCCTTGGGTCTATGCCAAGGGACAGTTGTAAGTACCACATCTGCTTCTCGACTTCTTGTTCTTCGTTGTCTTTACGCCCCCTTCGCCAGCTATATTTAAAAGCCGCGAGCTTCGCGTAGATACGCACTTCTTCTTCACCGTATGCGGCAAGCATAGCGTCTATGCACTCTATCTCGTTATCTTGCCGGTAATGGTCTGGGTTTATTGGGTCGCTTTCCCTCTTCATTTTTGATCCCTTTAAGTTTGGTTTGGCACTGTTCGCACAGCGCCTTGACTATTGGAACTCCACATCGGTTGCACGTATAGCAGTGACGCATTAATCCACATCCTCATCACTTGTTGGGAAGAAGATGGTAACGCCACGCCTCTGGCTAGTACCTTGAAACCAATCGCTGTTGGGGCAAGTCTCCAGCCATTTAAACAACTCATGACTAGACATAACCTTGTTGTTAGTCAGCATCCGCTGGGTTGTTGCAGGCAAAGAACTTAACTCCAAGACGCGATACCCTGCTTCGCTGTAGCAGTCCACGCGTCCGTCATCACGGATACGCATATCGCTACCCCTGATTTCTACCCACTCTCTTTCGTCTGTCATCTAGTCCACCATCGAATAAGCTAGTGCAAGAAAAGTAACGAACAACAGGGCTTGTACCCCTTCGTGTTGGAACACGTTACCGCCCAACTCACGCCTGCACCGCGCACGTAAACGACCAAAGAATGATAAATCATCCATTTGTTGTCTCCTTAGTAAGTAAAGTAAGTAAAAAGCCCCCCGAAGGGGGCAAGACTTTTAGGAGTAATAGTCTACCACTTGCGTGATTCAAGCGCAGGCGGCACCTTGAATATACTCCTATAAAAACTTTTTGCAACTACTCAGGGTATAAAATTATCTCGACGGGTGCCTCCCCGCCTTTGAAATCTACATCCTCAAGTGCTTTGATGGATAAGTCATTAAGTATAGCCATAGACTTTTTGAACCTGCGGCTCATCTGGTCAGCGGCCTGTAGCGCGATCAATATTTCCCCAACGTACTCCTGCGCGGAGTATTCTTCTTGGTCAGCGTCCATAACACTACGTCTTTTCTCTAATTAGCTTCCCCAGATCCCTAAAGCCGTTAAGGTCTTCAAGCGTGTGGCCTAAGAACTCGTACTGCTTGTTTAGCAGATACCTAGCTTTCATAAGCTCAGTAGCCATTGCCAACTGCTGATCTTTACTCAGACTATGCCAATGATACTTCTGTGTTACGAATAACTCCAGAATTCTGTCGTCTATCCTATCTTTCATTACTACTCCTTAATCCCACGGGATTAATGTACGTTGTGCATAGTTAGTGAAGCACGTACTGGATAAGCTCGTTCGTTAAAACCGTCAATCGCTGACATAATAAACATTAGCAACGCCAACACATCATGCTCGCTGTTCCCCATAACTAAGTAAGAGGGAGCGTCGTAAAACGCTCGCTCCCTTGCATCCAGTAGGCGGTGGATAAAGTCATCTATTTCTTCGGCTGAAGAAAATTCTATACTGCCCCCACCTAAACCAAGCTGGATGATTGCATCGTTTTCGTTATCGTCGTCCATTACTACGTTCGACTTACTCGGTTTCGCCTACAAGCATACCCCATAAGCTACCCGCGTAGATAATGAATTCTTGACTAGACAACTTCTTGCCCACATTAACGATGCCGAACCGCCTAACCTCATCGTCGTCTCCGTCGTCTATCGACAACTGAGCGATTTTAGCCATCATATCAGCAGGTAGTTGAGACATTGGCTCTACGTAGGTAGCTGTGAGTCGTTTGTAGTCAGACACACTAGAGCGCCAATGATCTTCAGTACCCAGACTGTTAAGTAGTTCGTATGCTCGGGAAATCGCATCGTTAAGCCTAGCGTCTTTATCCCCGAACGTATGCCGAACAAGGTCAGTGAGCGACTTAAAGTCACCTGACAGAAACCTCTCTGCAACAGGCGCATCAAGTAACGTATAGGAAACTAAGTCGGAGTTAGGCACAAGTCGTAAGTAACACATCCGCGAACTTTCGATAGCGGAGTCTACAAAAGTGACGTAATTGTGGCGTAGTTTGTTCCACAAACTAGTCGCTTCCGCCGGAATATTTGGCGAGTCAATAAGGAACTTAAGTACCTTGATACCGCCCTCGTCACCAAACGCATCGTTAAGCGTTCCCTTAAGACCACGTATACTCTGCGATATAGTTTGTTGCTTACGTTTTAGGGGCGTGAGAATGGTGTGATGTTGATCCTCAAACGCCACATACTCTCTGACCTTAGTGGGTGGTGTCCACTTGGCATACTTCCTTGCCAGCTTCATCGCAGTCTCCGCACTTGAAGTGCTTTGCACCTGAGAGCGTTCCCTATGTACCAGCAACGGGCTACGGAACAAATACTGCTCTGTCCCATGAGCCTTGTTACCGTTGGTTGATATAGCGGCACTGGCGTAGTCGGAGTCCTTGTGAAAGATTATTACGTCATCAATAACAGGTATCAGTAAGTTATCAGTGTACGGTTCCATATCTTTGTAGATATTAAAGTACCGATCCGTACTCCTAAGCTCAAGGCGAGGGAACACTTCAAGATATGGCATAACCGAAGTTAGTTCGTCCAGCACCTCAAAGAGTAAAGGCGTCATAAAGAAGCCAAACTTATGGAACGCGTCTATGTTGACGCTGTTGAAAACCCTGTTTATATCCCGTTGTGAATCAGCAACAAGTCTATCTTTCTGCGCTCGGAAGATTTCTTTAGGGATGGTAAACATGTTCTCAAGCATGTAGCCAGAGTCTTGACTACGTGTAGGGTCTGGCACGCGGGTAGCCATATCCCTACTAGTCCTACTGACAGCACTGAGCCATGAGTAAAGCACATCTTGGTCAAGCTCGACGCGCTTGGCTTTAGTGGTTCGCTTTTTAACAGTCATTGATTACTCCTTAATAAGTAAATTAGTTAGTCAGATAACTTTGCGGAATTCTACTACCGCGATGGTTTCGCCCTTGTGTACTACCTCATAGTTATCGCCGTAGTGCGTAGCACCTTGGCGAGCCATGTCAGCTAACAACACCATAAGCGAACGGCCTATGGTATCTACGTAAACGATACGGGCGGCATCATCTACTGTTAGCCAGTTATTGCGGGTATCGGTGGTGATACCCAGTTCTTCAAAGCCACGAACAAGTTTGCTCTCTGTCCGTGTAAGCCGAGTAGTAATGTTCTGCTCAAACTTGGACAGGCGGCTGATTAGATCATCCTTCATTTCGTTCTCCTTACAACTGAACGGGAACGGGAGTACCGAACGGCACATCGTCCTTGCTATGTGTCAGACCCCACACGCATGGGATACCGGGGTCCATTAGTTCATCTAAGTCACCATATAAGTCAGTGAAGTAGATCATACCGCAGTAGTCATCTTGAGACTCCTCAAGGTGATCGAACACGGGCTTGAACCGCGTGCCTCCACCCTGACACGGTTTGAATTCAACTTCTTCACCATGCTCAAAGCGATCAACTCGTAACACCGCGCTGTCACAGTAGACAACTTCGACAAACGCGGGGCGGGTGTCACTAACGATAGCGTTGATCTCGGCGGAGACTTGTGCCAGTTCAGTCGGATCACCCCACATCGAACCGGATACGTCAGCACCGATCAACAAGCCACCTAGTGCGTCAGAGTGTAGCGACGGCAAGTAGATACCTTGCGACACGAACCGCCTACGTGGGCGTTGGAATGTATAGTCATCCTTAGCCGACTCGGACATCATGTTGCGTAGTACATCAGTCCAAGCCACTTTTGGCTTGCCTATATCTTCCAGTATGCGATCAACTAGGCCAGAGCCTTGCCCACACTCTTTAGCCATCTTAGCGGCGGCTACGATTGTGGCCTCAAGGTCTGCCTTTGTTGCCTCGTTGACAGCATCCTCAATGTCACCCTCGCCATCGAAACCACCGGCTGGATAAGGTGAGTCGTTGCCATCACCTTCCTCATCACCATCTGGGTTGTCTGGCTTATCAGGTGGAGGTGGCGGGTTGTCCTTCAGCTTCTGATAAACTTCTTCAGAGGACATTGACTCCGTTACCCAATCAACGAACACGCCACCGTCAGGTAGCTCATAACCACGCTTGCGTATATACGCATTGATGATCGCATCGTTGGCGTAATTCCACAGTCTGGGGTCGCGCCCTTCACGCCGCCACATGTGCATTAACACAACATGCAGGGACTCATGCAGGACAAGGCCGAACAACTGCGAATCGGTACACTTGTCTGTTACGAAGTCGGGGCTAAACTTCACCCAAGACCCGTTGGTAGCGGCAGTCGGCACATCAGGTGTCACCTCCCGCTTGATCTTGCTCATCACTGCCGCGATGAACGGCTCGCGTATGCCCAGCTTGCTGTACGCAAGACCCACACGCTTTTCAACTAGAGATATATCAGTCATTAAGTTCTCCTTAATCCCACGGGATTAAAACGGTACGTCTGCATGTACTTCTACATACTTCTCGTACAAGTTATCAAGAGCAAACACCGCATCAACGTACAACTTAGCTTGCTCAAACGTTTTGAACCGCGTTGAAGAAGCGCCAGAGTGCGCCCAATCCAACTGCGCAAACCAATGATGGTCGGCAGTTTCTTGGAGTACACCCACGTTCTGGAGCTTCCCGTTAGGCATGGGGCATTGAACAAGCCAATGCTCCCGCACACAGATATGCGTATCCAGCGCATCATCACCCGCCATAGTCCTAACAGCCTGATAAGACTCAGGCCAATCATGAACTAACTTGTTGGGATATTTACGCCAGTACCCGACAGTACCTTTCCGTGTGTACTTAAGCATTGAACGCACCTTGATTCTGCAATGACCACTGCGTGAACGCGGGTGACTTCGCCAGATCCTTGTCGCGCTTGTAGGCCAGCTTGACAGTCAACGTCTGCACATCGCCGGGGCATTTCTGCAAGAACTTCCAAGCGTTGTCAAAGTTAGACTTGTCGAGCCGCGTAGCCAGACCCATAGCCACACAATAGAGCACATTCAACTTCTCGGGCACTTCTGTCGGTTTGCCCTCCAGAATGTCATCAATGCGCGGCATCTCACCGTAGACTCGCAGGTGCGCCTCAAACGCAATGCCAGCCTCCTCGCCCACATCGCCCTTGATAAGCTCGGGCCGTACTTCTTCTGGCAAATTAAGTGACAGCATATCTGACACAGCGAACCACGAACGTGGCGTAGGGAACGGCTTGATCTCGCCGCCGGTAGGCTCAAACTTGTGCAGGTAGTCGGGCCGGTCGCGCAGGAATGATAGAACCTCGGGCCGTATGTCCTGAGTGATAGCGTGCTCCTCAAAGTCCTCAAGCACACTGACCACTTCAACCTGATTAAACCTGTTAAGTAACGGGCCACCAATGTTGTACGTTACACCACGGTCAGACTTCTGGTTGCCAGCGGCAATAATCATCCAGCCTTCTGGTACGCCAAAGTCTTCCGGTGTCAGCACAAGCTGGTAAGCCGCCGCCTGTATCGACTGCGGTGCCGACGTTATCTCGTCAAGAAAGATGATGCCGCACCCGTCTTGCGGGAGCGTGTCGAACCGACACCATGTAGCGATCTTGTTCGCCATGTCAGCCGCAGGGATACCGCGCAAGTCGGTAGGCTCCATCTGGCTCAAGCGAATGTCCACTACACCGCGCCAATCGTCCACTTTATCTTGCAAGTAACTACTGGCTTGGAACACCACCTGAGACTTGCCGATACCCGCAGGGCCAAGCAAAAACAGAGCACGCTTGCGAACTTTAGGGTCGAGGTAACGCTTTACGATAACGGGAGTTACATGTTTGATACGCATAATTGTGTCCTCCAAGGACGTAAGTAAACAACAAGTTAGTAATAAGTTTTAATCCCACGGGATTAATATTCCGTTTCTTTAGCCAACTCTATCTCCGCATGTTCTGCTACGGAGAGAGGTTGGAGGTGTAACCGACTGTAGCGATCAGGCTTAGCTCGCTCAAAGCCACAGCCGGTATCATAGGAGCTATCAAGCGGTACAGCATCCGCAAGTAGCTCCAATACTTTACACGCCGACTCGTAGGGCAACATATACCCAGAGGACGGCGCTATGACGATTGCTCGCTTCATGCGAACTCATCCGCGAACATATCGTCAATCTCAGCCATCAGACTGCGTGAGGGGTCAGGCTCCAGAGGCGCGAATTCATCCTTATTGGATTCTTCCGGGGTTTCTAGCAGCGCTACTACGTTGTCATTAGTGGGTTCTGGCTCGTCACCGGACAGCATCGCTGTGATCTGGTCACTCCAGCTAACAATCTGAGAACAAGTCTGCGTCTTGATACTCAATCCACTACGCAACTGAGCGGGAGTCGGCAGTGCCGATCTCAACTCACGCGCAAACGTGATGTACTCCGTAGGCAGTACGCTGTCGCCAAAGTCGATAATCTTCTGACACTCATCCAGCACGTTGTTCACTGTGGAGTCACGGAAGATAGCCGGTTTAGTCTCGACAACCACGCCGTTGTCATCCTTGATCTCACGATCCGGTTCGCTGAGTTTCGTCCTCAACTTATTCAGCGTTTCCTGCAACGCCATGAGCGGAGCCTTCGCCAGATCCGCATACTGCTCACGCATGGAGTCAGCCGTCAGCTTGCGTAACTCATCAAGCTCATCTTCCTGCATCTGCACGCGAAAGTCGTTCTCGTCAGTCACCTGCCGGTACAAGAACTTGAGGGAGAACTGATTTTTCAACTCCTCAACGCTGGGGTAGATGTCTGCATCAAACAGCGAGCCCAACTCACGCTGAGCCTCCAGCATGACGTTAGACCAGTTATTGAGGAACGCAGTAACAGCCTGCTCAAACTCCAATTCGATCTTGCCAGCATCCTGCGCAAATTCCATAAAGCGCGTAGACGGGAGCAAGAACTCGTTGCGGTTCCACAGGTACGTATCCCTGCGAACGAACGATCTGGCTCGCGAGTTTAGTCGATCTATGGGTGCCATCAAGTGCTTGGGGTACAAGCTCTTAACAAACCGGCCCGCGTCTGACGCGGCATTGTGAGCGACAGCAACACCGTCAGATACAACACGATCTGTACGCTCTTTGGTGGGTTGATTAATGCTGACCGACACGATCAGCGCGTTAGTTTTGATAGACATAACTAAGTCTCCTGAATAATAGTTTGTGCTTGAATAAGTTTTACACCCGATTCCTCGGGCAAGTAATCAACTAAACGATTAACACCGACAGTCTGGAGCAACTGGATTAGAGCCGCTTTGCCCTGACTGTTGTTGTAATCATCATATATCTGGTCAACGACTGCAAGTATCAGATCATCCTTAGATAGCAGGGAGAACTGTGCAGGTTGCGATACATACGTCATAGGGATATACCTCCTTAATCCCGTGGGATTAACGCCGAACGATTAACGCCGAACGATTAACGCCGAACGATTAATGTTTGCACCTGCGTTAGCAAGTGATTTTGGGGTTTGTGCCAATACCCGCCGTGACCGGCACGGGATTGGACTTGTGCATCGTTGCGATGCCTTTGACAAGCGTACCCGTATATCGCTGTGATTCCTTGCGAGCTTGGGTACGGGGATTGAACGCACCGAGTGGTGCGCTCTGGTAGGTTGGCGTCTCACGCACATAACGAGGGTTGGCATATAGCGTTGCCTCGCGAGTGCCATTGTAGACAGACCTGCGACTACTGCTCATGTTGTTGGCTCCTTAATCCCGTGGGATTAGTCAGTTAGTAAACAAATAAACAACAAGTAGAAAAATAAATTTTCCCACAGTCATTATTATACCAAACTGAGGAGTTAAGTCAAATTAAGAATAAACTAGTTGGTATTATAAAAAATAGACATCTAAGAATTATTATTACAACTTGTTTTTAATTACATTCAACGGCAACGTCGGGATTGGGACGGGTAAGCATACTTTTAGACAATTAGTTAGTTGACTTTTACGTGACCAACATTTTTAAAATTTGTAAGTGTTTGATTTACAAAGATAATCTCGGATTTTAGACAAAACTTTAGACAGCGGAAATCGCGTAACTAATTGATATTTAAGACTTTAGACAAATAGTCGGCTTCTCAGACAACAGAGAGGGCCAAACACTAAAAAACCGACAGAGGCGCTTATAGGGGTACACTATGTTTTGAAAATTCTGTCTATTTATCTATTCATTTAGTTATATATACTACTACTACCGACTTTCCCCTTGCTAATCAAGGGTTTGCCAATCCCACAATTTTTTTAAGGTTTTAGATACTCAAAGTTCAAAAAATCTAAAGTGAGGAAAATCAAGGGCTTAGAAATCTACAACTCTGTCTAAGGATTTTTCTTATTCCATAAAGTTATTAGAAGCGAAATAAGTTTTTAAGAAGTTGGTCACGAGTTTTTAGACTGTCTAAAATTAATCCCGTGGGATTAATTACGCGGCGCGGCGTCATGATAGTAATAACGGCGCAACAAATCGTTATGTCAAGGCCAACGTGATAGTAATACCTTCTTTGTCGTGCAAACGACAGGCACAAAAAAGCCGCCCGAAGGCGGCAAGGAGTGATCTTGTTAATCCCGTGGGATTAAGCGGCCTTTTTGCGACCGCGTTTTTCGATGGGCGTAACCTCGCAGTGATACTCGGCCAGTGTATCGTTCAACACCTTGACCGGATTCTTGGAATTGCCGAACAAGCCCGCCAGTTGGCGCTTGAACTCGGTCAGACTGAATACCTGCTCAACCGGCCCAGTGGGTTGGCGTGGCGTGCGACCGCCACCTGCGGCTCGGGCAATGCCCATCTCCTCCCGCGCGGCTTTCGCGGCAGACTTAAGATCATGCTTTGAAAGCCCAACCGCGCCCGTGCCCGTGGTATGTTGCTCCTCCTTTTTGCGATCAACAAATGAGATCGGCATATCCCCTGCCATCGACAGCGTGGCGACATCGCCAAAATATGCCGACAGGTTGTGATCCCCGTTGAACTCATCGGCATACAACGACCGGCCATGTTTAACGATTGCGGGCACATCGTTGGACTCGTAATCCCGTGGGATTAACTCGGCAAACTGAAGGGCCGCGCTACGTACCATAGCAAGCGCCGATGCCTGAGTCTCAACACCGCTAGCGATGAGGGACGCGATCTCCTCGTTACGCGCAATATCTTTAACTTCCATTTTGATCTCCTTAATCCCGTGGGATTAGTAAACAAGTTAATAAAGGCGTGGCTTTCCCAAGCCACATAATAATTATACGCCCATGAGGGGCTATGTCAAATTAACAAGTTGGCTGTTTAATCCCGTGGGATTAATTTTTTGGGCGCGGCCTAACTACTATCACCGCAGGCGGCGATCTGCCTACTACAGCGCGGGCCGGAGGGCAACGACTTCATGATAGTAGTTGGGATTTTGAAAAACAAAAAAGCCCGCTCAAAGCGGGCTGATGGTTCCGATCACTGTGCGTCCGACGACTAGGTGAGTCTTGATCTTGCAAGCACCGACTCGGATGGTGCGGTCGCGGCGATACCTGAGAGTGTGACGGTGGCACCGAAGTGCCACCCAGTTTCCTACCTGTATCACTTGCTGACCTTGCGAAGCTGGTAGCCATTCTCGCGGAGCAATTCGCGCAGTGCAGTGACACCCGCCTCTGACTTGAGCAGATTCTCGACCGCTGACTTCGCGCTGGCGAGCGCACCCTTCACGGGTCCGTTCTGGTTTGGTCGCGGAGTGCGACCGCCACCTGCGGCTCGACCGGCACCCAGATCCTCGCGTGCCGCCTTCGCCGCCTTGCGCATGTCGTGCTTCGCAAGTTGGGTGGCCTCTTCGCCGGTGGTGTGCAATTCCTGAACCTCGCCACCTACCTTGCGCTCAATGGATACCGGCGCATCGGCGGCATAGTGCAGAGTGAGAAAGTCGGTGAAGATGGCCTTGAGATTGTGGTCATCACCGAAGTGCTCAGCGTACCGACCTAGTACCGTGCTAACCGACTCGCGCACTTCCTTGCTGGTGTCGAGTTCCGGTGCGGCAGTAGCGGCCGCGAATCGGAGTGAAGAGTAAACGGTGCCGTGTGCGGTAACAGCTTCCTTGATGTGAGCGATTACCTGTTCGTTTGCTTGCGTAGTCATAGCTTTGCTTCCTGTGTAAGTGAGTAAGTTACCGAACCACTTGTTGGCTCGATGGTTCCCATGTTACCGAGTTAATCCCAACGAGCAAGGCAGTCATGATAGTAGTAGGGGGGTATGGACCCCCCACCCCCACCCCCACCACACACCAATAT
>Ga0255757_10005334_pt1 | contig 11395 bp, 8 predicted proteins | sample 071ome_27_FD_179957 | JGI IMG/M metagenome (GOLD analysis project Ga0255757, IMG submission 179957) | Coastal salt marsh microbial communities from the Groves Creek Marsh, Skidaway Island, Georgia - 071409AT metaG (version 2) | ecosystem: Environmental > Aquatic > Marine > Intertidal zone > Salt...
TCAAATTTTCTAAAACCATTCCAAGTATTTTGGGTTTTTTGAATTTCTTCTGCTCGAGCTTTCTGCAAACTATCTGCTCGTGCTCTGAAAAGCGAGGACTGCTCTTCAAAGTGGCGGGCGAGCTGAAGTTGTTGTCTAACCGACCCATAGATTAAGGTCAGGATATAAATAGCAAGAAGACTAGCTGCAGCAGTGGCTAAATAAGCGGCCATGTTTTCCAACTGTATATCCTCCCAAAATCTTGGATTATATATCCATAACTATCAAAGTCAGGGCGCAAAAACCGCTGGTTTCTTTATCGTAATCAAAACTTTATGCGAATTTCCAATCGGACACCAGCAACGTCTTTGGCATTTTCTCGGAGGGCATAAATGCCATCGGTGCGAAGAATTACACGGTTGGTAAGGGGTTTTTGATACCGAAATCCAACCGCATATTGAGCACCTTGTGCGGCTTGCCCAGCCTGGTTGTCACCCTCCAGCATTTGCACGGTAGATGCTTCTACAACTAGCTGCTGATCAAGGCTAAAGAGGTAATTTATACCAATGGCGCCACCGAATGTATCATTCGCGGTATCATCGAGTTTTGGAAAACTGGTCATACCATCGGCTTCAAAAGTTATGCCTGTATTTCTTAGAAGACCACCATTGTTTTTAGCTAAGGCTTGGGGCTTATCCATGCCAATCCAAAAATTGCCATAGGGGACATACGTGCCTGGTTTGCTTGTAATGAGAGAGTTTTCAACTAGGAGTGCGAAGCCGTCCGCAGTTTTTGCTCGGTTATTCGTGTCCTGACCTACGGCACCAAATAGCCGAACGCTGTTTGACAGCCAGCCACCATACCTTCTGGTAAAGGCACCTGTAATGTTGAAATAATCAACATCCCCGACTTCCTGAGTACCTTCGACGTAACCAATTCCAAACTCAGAGTAACCTTCAAACCATTCAATAAATGCCGCGGCACCAAAGAGCATTGCCTCATTATTGAATGCTCTGCCGTTAGCATCTGCAATCGCAGGAGAATCGATTTCGCCAAAACCAGAGAAAAAGGTAATGTCCATGTTGGTGATATCAAGCATCGGGCTGTTCATAGACGGAAAGGCAAAACCTCCGCCAATAAATGCATCATCCACCCACAGACCATTTTGCATAATTAAAGGAACTAATCCAAACGAAAATGGGAGATCTTGCGATTGATATTCATCAGTTAAACCAGATGCGATCACGCCTAGATCGCCTTCAAAGAATAGTGTCTCTAAACCAGCATCAACATCACCGTTGAAACCATTATTTCCACTATCATCGCCCGTTCTAAAGCCTGCTACATTTGCTCCCTGATCGATTGGCTTTAGGAAGGCATGTATTCTCTCGGTTGACGTTATTTTAAGGTCAACATCTAAATTCAGGACATTTGCCCACTCAAACACTTCGTCGTTACCGATATCATTTCCTGCAACAGCAGTTCTGAAATCGCCAAAGACTGAAAAGGCCCAAGAAAAGGGGTTTTTGTCGCCTAAATCTTTGAAACCGTCCGATTGGTTAAATGGTCCTTCGATATATTGTGGCTGTCCAATCTCAATGATTGGTCTTGGTTCCTTGATATCTTTCTTGCCACCATAAATTTTAATCTGCTCTTCCGCGCTGTATGGCTTATCCTCGTAGGTGGGATCAGCTTTAAAAACGCTATCGTCGTGTTCCGTGATACGCACAGTGCCGTCCATCTCGCGTGGCCTATCGATATCAGGCCCTGCCGCAATAGCGATATTAGGAGAGGACAGGAGCATTAACGAAGCGCTTACCATCACCAATAGGGACTTATGCCTGCTCCAGGCGAGCTTAATACCTCTCATGGTTTTAGACCCTTTAAAGATAAGACCGACAGAAGACGAAACATTAAAATGATTGAACGAGAACATCTCGGCGCTCTACTTAACGTCGAATTCGACAGTGTAGGCGTGGAAATCTAACATCCATTCATTCATGGCTTCTTCCATCTCAGGCGTAGCTTCGACGAAACGCATGAAATACATCGGCTCAGCACGACTGCGCATCCTGATTGCCATTTTGTATGTACCTTTCTCTACCATCGCGCTTGAGGGCACTCTAAAGTTTGCATCACGAACCCCTAGAGGCGGGATTGAGCGTCCTTCCATCCTAATAAAGGGAGGATGGTTCAGAATGGTTGTGGGTACGTTTGGTGGTCGTATAAACGGTAGCTGGTCGATATCGACGTTAATTGGAAGATACCATTCGCGATCAGTTCCTTTCACATTTGTAAAAAGGAATTTTGTTTGAAGATTGAACAATTGATTGTCGTGTTCAATTGTTCCGGCAGCAACATCTAGGGAGTGGTTATCGGCCATATCTCCGATGCTATCAACATAGCCTGACTCCCATACAGTTTTACCTGATGGGGATACCACAGCTACGTTGAGCCAAATTTCTGGCTGTGCCCCAAGAGACCCCGATGGAAGGTTATGACCATCGTCGGTGTTTGTAACTTTAATCTTGAAACTCATCGATGAGCCCGATCTAGGGGCACTTGAGAAAAATGGACCATCTAAACGTGAACCATTTTCCATAACTTGACGGCGAAGTTCACGCTTTTCTTCCAAAAGTTCGATGTTCTCTTGAATAATTTCATATGCTTCTTCGCGATCAACTACATCAGCCCATGCATCAGGGAAGATGTCTTCACTGATTTCTCCAGCATCCACCTTTTCTTCGAACTCTGGGGAGCCCCATCCGGCTCGATAGTCAAATTGCAACCAATCCTCGATTGGTATTTCAGCAGCATCAGGGTTATGCGGGAAAATCCCAGGATGGGCTATTGGATATCCTGGACCGTAGAAGGCGTGATTGGAATGTTTACGGTCTGGATCGATCTCTTCACCATTTACGATAGCTACAGGAGCGGTTTCGTATCCATCAGCACGGCCTGGCACTTTGCCCATATGACAATCTTGGCAAGTAACGCCTGCCGCTGCGGCAGGAGAGTTGCGATATTGGTCCCAAACAACCTCCAGTTTAATTCCTGGGTTCACAGCAACCTGGTGACAAGACACACAGAATTCGGACTTATTAATCTGATCAAACTTGTAAATACCTGTATGAATTTGCGCGCCACGCTCATCGGGGCTGGCTGATACGCGGTATTCATCTCGGTTATCAATGATTTTTTGAAGAGTTTTTCCATCACCTACGCCGGTGACTTTAGAATAAATCGGTCCTGGCACGATATGACGTTCGCCATTCACCTTGTAAAATTGATCTTGCACCCGGTGACAGGTGATACAGGTCACACCCTCACGCGCAATCTGACTGCGTTCCCAAAGAGGGAGGTCTCTACGTTCGTTTAGCTGAGTTCCAACCTGTTGATGGCAGCGAACGCAAAATGCACGAATTGTGCCGCTCGAAAGATCGTTAATCTTCTGCTCAAATTTATGGAACATTGGGGAAATAGATGAGTAAGCATGGTTGCTTGACGCCCACTCTCTATAAATCTGCTTATGACAAGTCCCGCATTGGGCAGCAGTTGGATAGTTTTCCTCAGCAAACACGTCTGCATGAGGATCATTTTTAATCTTGTCTGCCAGGGTTTGTGATGTAGGCACTAGCAGTAGGAGTGTAAGAAAAGCGGCGGCAAAGTGGCGGGCCAGCTGCATCTGGCAGCTTTGGTTCGTCATGTCGTCGTTCCTTAATTTTGTCGTTTTCTTATCTTGGGCTCAGAATGATATTGGTGACAGGTAACACAGGTTTGTTGCACACCGCCTTCTTTATGGCAATCGCTACAAACAGATTTTTTAATTGGTCCAAATTCTTTTGGATGTGAAGAGGAGTTTACACTCTTGGCGTTAGTCTCTTTCGCAGATTTCACGCCTTGATGACAAGTAGCGCAACCTGAACCAACATTTAAAACATTTAGGTGAGGTGTATGATTGAACTCAGTAAAAGGACGCAGATCTTTGTTGGGGATTTTCCAAGTTATTGTCTTTAGTTGAGGTTCTGAGGTGGGGGCAACATGGCATTTAAAACATCGCCCTGGGCCTTCTGAAGGGTCCAGCATCCTATCCTTGATCTGGGCACCTAATTCGTTCTGGCGAACTTCCTCACTTAGAGAAAATTCAATCCAATTTTTAACAACAGTATCAGAGTGCCCGGTAGGTAAGTAGCTTATTTGATAAGCGCTGGCTTGCCAGCCATTGCCAGGCTCTGGATCTTTAAGGGCTTCGTACTCTTGGTTAGCAGTCCAGGCACATACCACTCGCATCACCAGCTCATCAGAGAGGCCTGCAAGAAGGGCTTTGGGCGAAGCTCCCTTTTCCTCGAGCATTTCGAATAAGGGTTCATAACCATTTTGTGCGAGTTGATTAAGAAAACTTGCGACATCCTCGCTGTAAGCTTCTGGATCGTCAGAAGGGTGTTGTAAAAGATAAGATAAAACGGGTGGAAGGTATTCAAGCGATACTGCCTCTTCTCGATCAAAAGCTTCCTCAAGTTCAACTTTTGTTTCTGCAAGAGTTTCAGCAGTTTCCTCAACCTTTGATACCGCCATTTCTAATTTGGAGGAATTATTATTGGTAAATGCCTCTGTTACAGAAGTCATTGAGTTAATTGAGTCAGTTAACGCACCAATTAACGCTTTTGCTGGTTCTATTTCTGCTGGAGAAAAACCACATACGTCTGCTGCTTCTGCCGTCAGCGTAGGATCACTGAGTTCGGGCAAGCCAATTACTGCAAATCCTTGTTCGCGGATAGCTTGTTCATGACAGCCAGAGCAGCCGGCATCAAAACTCCCAGGTAACAGACGTCCATTTTCCTGTTCAGTGTGGCATGACACACAATTCTCTTTAGGCGCTAGCTCTTTGTAACGGCTATCAGCAAAATATTCCTCTATATGATTGCTGTGATTGAATTTAATTGTTCGTGCATTTTGATTAGGAAAATTGCTGGAAAATTCAGGGTGACCTTTGGAAAAATTATCAAATTTTTTGGCATGACAACTTGCACACTGCCCATCAACCAAGGGCGTAATTGATGCGAACTCACCTTTATGTTCCGTGTGACAGCCCTGGCAATCAGCAGTTGGTGCATCGGGGCTTTTTGGAAAGTTCCAATTATGGGCTGAAAACAACAAAGGATTTTTAGATGGCTCAATTCTGACAGATTGATCCTTGCCAAATGTGTGACAGGAAACACAAGAGTCAGAAATCTTTTCTCCATTAAAGATGGCGCCAACCCAACCAGCTAGCGAATTTGAATGGCTTTCATGGCATGCGACGCAGCCTTCAGCTGCGGTAAATTGCGCGTGTTTTCCCGATAAGGAGCCAGGGTCGGTGGAACTCGGTAGAGTAGGTGCACCGCCAAAACCCATGAGAGCTATAGCAAGCGTGAAGACTGCAGCTACGGCTAAAAGTGCCCATCGTCCACGTTGACGACGGAGGGTTGGGCGAGGAGCACACGGTGGATGGGTGCACGAACAAGCTCCATCCGGTTTAGGTCCCTCAGCACATGGCCCTCCTGCCCATGCTGGTCTTCGACACTCCCAGCGTAAAATTTCACGTTGTTCGCCGGTATCTTCGTCTATTACTAGTTTTCTCGTTTGAAATGGCGTGCAGTCAGATATTCCTTGGCACGTTCCATTAACAGCTGGGCCCATGGGACAAGGTTTTCCAAATGCCGCTTCTCGCCCACAGCGAAATGGAAGGTTAGGCCGTTCATAAGGCGATCGGTCGTGGTCGTATCGGTTTGTTGTATCAGTCATCTAGCGTACACATGAACCAAAATAAGATGCCAAACAGACAAGGAGAGGGTCGCTGATGTTAGTAACACGTGTGCGAAAACCCAAAGTTTGAGTGACCGCTGAATGGCATAGTGAGTATCTACCGAAATTTTAAGACGCGCTATTTTTTCGATTTCATCGAGAGCTTTGAGTTCATCAGACCCTAATAACCTTCGCACGGCCAAGATACGCTGCTCAAGCCAATGGTCGGCAGCGCCGGTTCCTAGGAGATGCGATACAGCGAAACGTGGACGCTGAAAAAACCAATCCAATGATTCAGAGTAGAACCGGCCCAATGTCGGCTGACCACTGCTACCGATTGCACCAAGAGCAGCTGCTTCTGCTTTTTCGCGTAAATGCGCGATCTCAGCAGGTACACGCTCAAAGATAACTTCATACCCAATTCTCGATAGACGTCGCGGTGTTGCTCTCTGATACAGCCAACCTAAAATTCCTGAAATCGCTGTGAGCCAAAAAAGACCAGCTAAGAGCTGCTCATAAGCTCCAGTGGGCCAGACGTAGTTAGTGTGCACAAGGAAGGCCCCGACTGCAAAGAAACCAAGTACCACATGCAATGTTAACCAATAAGCGGCTCGCCCTAATGGAAGCGCCGACATACGTTTTCGAATATTAAAGACGCCTAGTGAAATCATTGTCGCGAGAAGTATCCAGCCGGTCACAAAAGAGGCGTCACTAAGATTCAACATTTCCTGATGCGAAAAATAAGCCAAAGCTATCAGACATAACCCGGCTATTAGAGAAAAGGTCAATCCGAACGATAATGTTGATTTAGGGGAGTGCACTACAGCTTTTTCCTTCTAAAAATTAACACGCTGTAGCGCGCCATGAGCACAGGCTCGTTCACATGCCGGGCCCCCTGGAATACCAGAGCACAGATCACATTTAGTGGCTTTGCGAATGGGCGTTCCTGTTGCTTCATCTTGAACGGGACGCCCTGCTAAATCTCTAATTTCCACCAATCTAATGTTGTTGTACGGACAAGAATTAGCGCACGTTCCACATCCAATACATGTATCGTCGTTAATCACAACGGATCCGCCTGCAAGTGAGCGATGAATTGCTCCGGTTGGGCACCCAATCATGCAAACTGGATCAGCACAGTGCATGCAGGCGTTTGCTACCATCCAGTGATCATGTGTCTTACCATGACGGATAAAACGAGGATTTCCATTGTGTGTAGAGGCACAGGCCCGCACACAATCGTCACACCTCACGCACTTGTCGAGGTTGATGAGCATGCCTTGTGTTCCGTTTATGAACCGTTGCTCAACTAACCATTCTTGTATCGCGTCCTCAGCTAAGGGACGTTGCGCAAAATCCAAAAGACTTTCTGGGGGAGATAAAAGGGTTGGAAAAACATGTTCCTCTAGAATGCGTGTTGGGACCCTCAAGGCATCTACATAACCTATTGCCCTAAGAGTAGTTCCATTTACTGCTTCTGAACCCTGCCAACCTCGATATAACTCGTGCAGTCCAAATGTGTCCCCAGCCCCCAAGTATGTTAGCGTCCGCTCTCCAGAACCTTGTTTAACGGAAACCCTTGCAAATCCTGCCCTCACTAAGAGAACGCCATCAGGATACTCACCTTCTCGAGCAATAACAGGCTCGCTGCGCTGGGCATCCTCCGTTCCTGAACGCTGAAATGAAGAACTCCAATCAAAAGATCCATATGTCTCAAACAATGTAGCTGCTGCTATTTTAGCGAGGGTCTCTGATGGAAGGTCCGAAAAAAGTGGAGTGTCCTGAAGGTGCGCTAAAAGAGCATTCTTTCGATAATTTTCATCAATTTGGCGACGCCATCCAGCATCAAAGCGCCGCAACTCCCTTAGCCCCTGCCAGCGGATCTCTAAAAGTTCGGCGTCTTCACTACATACGATAGAAGCCGATCTGGGCGTGCGCCCGAGAGCAGCAAGCTCACCAAAAAGACTTCCCTCACCGATCTCGGCTGTATCCCTGCCTTTTAACACAGCTGGAAAATCTTGAAGAAATACGGACTGATTATCTTGGTTTGAAAAACTTATTTGCCCGTACCGAGATAAGTCTCGAGTTTCTGGCGCAGACTTACCTTTGAAGACTTGAGCGATAGCATTGCGTATACTGGATGGGGGTGTTTTCTCGCGCCCGATTTGATCTGCAGATAGGGGAGGGTTAATGACTACCTTTACCTTGCCTGACAAGACTACAAAGGCCGAGTTGCCATAGTCGCCTTCGCGGACAACAATTTCTCCAGCAAAAAATTTTCTTAGCCTAGTGTCGTTTTCAACAATTCCTGTCAGAGGGATTGTTTTGGGAAAGGCCTCAGAATCGATCGCATCTATGACGGGGTTCTGCATCAAAAATGCTAGCCGGTCCTGCGACATCGCAGGGTCAAAAGGCCTATCCCAGCGTTGAGGCCTCGTTAGTCTAGTTGCGACTGCCAAACCGATCTCCATTGAGCATTATGCAGCATAGACGAGCGTTAAAAATTAATTTTGTGGGTACCTCGATACACAAATTTGGCTTATGAGCTAGCTTTATGGCCGAAAATTGATTGAAAGCAGTAACCACTGACTGAAAACGCCCAACGCCTACTTATATTGCTTGGGTAGCATCGGTCCGATTGTGGCCGATAAATCTTTTCCAGTTATCTCTGTAATGAACTTTCTGGCATTGCCTTCGTTAGGACTAGAGAGGAGTAGATCGGCGGCAGCAATTTGGCCTTTTACGGCCCCAATTGCCTCGGTTGCGGAGGCAACACGCTTCTGCATTTCAGCTTTGTACTTCGCATTATCTGACTTTGCGATACCATTGGAAGCATAAACTAATCCAACTGCGTGCCCAGTTAAGAATAGGTTTGAAAGTTCTGCCTGAGACATCTCCTGGTTTTTGGTAACATCTGGAGGGTAAAACCGATGCCGTACCTGCCCTTGGCTGTATTTGACTAGTTCGTACTCTCCATTGATTGGATGTCCTGCATCAATGAGTTTACCTGCCATGGCCGCATCTACATTTTGCATTGTATGACAACCATTACAGTTCTCAGCAATTTCATAGAGCATCGATGAATGGATCATTCCAGCATCAATTGCTGCAGCAATACGTTTCTCTGATGCCACTGTTTTATTATTGTGAATGTCCAACCACTCTGACGCTGCACCGTGACAACTCTCGCATGACGGACCCGCTTTTGGCTTTCCGTCTACTTCGGTGTAGTGACATGCCACACACACCTCGTTTCGTCTCATTGATTTACCGCCGCCTGATGCTTTGGCTATTTCTTTGGCACCGTCCGCTTTATGGGCTCCGCGGAAAGCCTTGAAATGAGCACTGCCCTCCCATACTCCATGCTCGGCTCTATGACATTCTTGGCATTTTTGAGGACCGACATTCGTTGCAGCAACTGTACCTGTGGAAGACAAGGTCACTAGCCCTAAAAATGCGGTTAGCAGTAAAGTCGAAAATGACAGTCTCATTGCGTATTTCCATCACTATAATTCAGGATTACGAGTGTATGTTAACACCCATCTTCGCAGGACGAAAGCTCGCAACGATAGAAAATGTGAATATTTAACCTTTGATTCTAAGAGGAATTTTTTATTTTGATTTACACGATTGCGTGCCATGAAACGCGAGTTAAACCAATTGCAGGTGGTCCGTAATTTCCTTAACCAATCTTTAGTGCTTTATGTAAAAATCACGAAAATTTGTATAAACCTAGTGAGATAAAGAGTTTGGAATTTTTAATAAGCAAGTACAGCCTCGAGAAAGGTTGTCTTAATGATGGTTCAATCACCGTATTGTGAAAAACAGAACGTCTGTCCAAAAATATTATGTCTTCTGTCAGCCTTGGATGCTAAGGATCTGTATCTATTACCCGCCAAATAATCAGGATTTAGGAAATAATGGCTAGAGGAAACCGGCGTGGTGATGGTTCACGAATGTTAGCAACCCGGGTGAAAACCGCGCGCGGGCGCTCAAGCGCATCCGCCCGATGGCTACAGAGACAACTTAATGACCCCTACGTTCAAAAGGCGCAGATAGAGGGATATAGAAGCAGGGCTGCATTCAAACTTTCAGAACTTGATGCTCGTTTTAATTTTTTATCAGCCAGTGGTCGGTTCGTTGATCTTGGATGCGCTCCAGGTGGTTGGACTCAGGTAATCGCAAAAAGGCTTAATGGAGGCTGTGTTGTTGGGGTCGACATACAGGATGTAGATCCAATTGATGGCGCTACAATTCTGAAATTAGATATCTTTTCGGATGAAGCCGTCGGCCAAATATCTCTGGCTCTTGGCGGTCTCGCTGATGCTGTTTTATCCGACATGGCACCCTCTACCACGGGTCATAAGCGCACTGATCAGCTTCGCATCGGAGCATTGGCCGAAGCCGCCTACGATGTAGCTGCTCAATTACTTGGTACTGGTGGAACATTTGCCGTAAAAGTTTTTCAAGGTGGTGCGCCAAGTGAATTATTGGATCGTTTGAAAAAGGATTTTTCAGAAGTTAAGCACGCTAAACCGCCAGCTAGCCGTTCTGACTCTGCTGAGATGTACCTTGTAGCTATGGGGTTTAGAAAGTTTAAGTAACAGCGCTTGGACGAATCCTTTTTGGTGTGTATAGAGCGGCGTCATCCTAGCTCTAGTCGGAGGAATGACATGACTTCCAACAATGGGAAAGTCATCCCACTTGCCCTAACCTTCGATGATGTCTTGCTTAGGCCAGCTAGATCGGCTGTTTTGCCCACAGCAGCGAATACTGCGACAAGGGTTACGCGAGACATTTCCCTAAATATTCCAATCATTGCGTCTGCAATGGACACCGTGACAGAAAGCTCAATGGCGATAGCTATGGCTCAAGCAGGTGGGCTTGGAGTTATTCATAAAAATCTCTCAATAGAAGAGCAGGCAGCTGAAGTTCGTCGTGTCAAAAAATATGAATCAGGGATGGTTGTAGATCCTGTTACGATTTCACCAGATGCTCGCTTAGAAGAAGCGTTAGCATTGATGGAGCTGCACAACATTTCAGGTATTCCTGTTGTGGCCGTCAGTGGAAAATTGTCTGGAATTCTTACACATAGAGACGTTCGGTTTGCCGACGATCCTCGGCAGATCATCTCAGAACTTATGACTGTTGATGTGGTTACAGCGCGGGAAGGTGTATCTCCCTCCGAGGCTAAACGCCTTCTCCACCAGAATCGTATTGAAAAACTACTAGTTGTTAATGACGATTTTCACTGCATTGGATTGATAACTGTTAAAGATATAGACAAGGCTGAAAAATTTCCAAACGCGGCAAAAGACGATCAAGGGAGATTAAGGTGCGCGGCAGCGACTGGCGTTGGCGATGACGGGTTTGCCCGAGCTGAAGCCCTAGCGGACGCTGGTGTCGATATTATTGTGGTAGATACAGCCCACGGTAATTCGGATGGAGTGATACAGGCCGTAAACCGAGTTCGGCAGATGTCAAATAAAGTTCAAATAATTGCAGGAAATGTGGCCACAGCTGATGGAGCTGAAGCCTTAATTGATGTGGGTGCCGACGCTATAAAAGTAGGAATTGGCCCTGGATCAATCTGTACAACACGAGTAGTTGCTGGTGTTGGTGTGCCTCAATT
>Ga0255757_10005358_pt1 | contig 11369 bp, 15 predicted proteins | sample 071ome_27_FD_179957 | JGI IMG/M metagenome (GOLD analysis project Ga0255757, IMG submission 179957) | Coastal salt marsh microbial communities from the Groves Creek Marsh, Skidaway Island, Georgia - 071409AT metaG (version 2) | ecosystem: Environmental > Aquatic > Marine > Intertidal zone >...
GACGTGAGGGGCTCAGAAGTTTTCCTTCGCGGCTTCCGTCAATATGAGCTTGTCCAGTGTGAGATCGGAAACAGCCCTGCGAAGACGCTCGTTTTCCTTCTGCAGACGCTTCAACTCCTTGAGTTGATCTGCCCCCATGCCGCCATACTGCTTGCGCCAGCGGTAATATGTCTGTTCCGTAATCCGAACCTGGCGGATTGCATCAATCCGTGTCTGTCCTTGACCGACAAGCACATCAACCTGCCGCAGCTTCGAGACAATCTCTTCCGGTTTGTGTCGTTTCGTTGCCATCCTTGATCCGCCGTTGCCTATCATAAGCGGTGGACCAATTCAGTGGGGGAGGGGCAGCGGTGAGCCAAAAATGCTCCCCAATGCAAAATCCTCAATCTGTCTTGGGGGCGCTGACGTTAGACAAACTCTGCGCAAACGCTCGTTTTCCTTCCGTAGACGTTTCAAATCTCTAAGTCGATCCGTTCCCAAGCTGTCGTGCCGCTTGCGCTGACGCTAATAGGTCCGCTGCGTTATCTGAAGCTCATGGATTTCGTAAATCCGTATCTGATTTCTCCCGGCAAGCGCATAAACCTGACGAATCCTTAAGATAATCTCGCCTGGTTTGTGTCAATTTTCGCCATCCGTAGTCCTCTGCTTTCTGTGATGGGGGGTAATCCATTAGGGGCAATCCCTATCGAGGGAGTTTCAATAAATCGTTATATATATTGGATAAATATAATTAAAAAATAATAATGCTTATTTTTTGTAAAATACACTCATGATTTCTTTCTAAAAATAATAAAATCGTTATTTTTAATATTCGAAGGCGCCTCTAAGCCAATGGTGTGGCGGGTCGTAAATTAGAAATTAGGAGAGTGCTGTGCGTTATATACCTTGCCTTGTTTTGGCCGCGCTGTCCTTAAGCGCCTGTACAGCTCAAAACGTATATCCGCAGGAAGGCGTTCGCCCGACACTCGGTCTACCAGTTACAACAAACGATACGCCATACAGCCAGTGTCTTGCGGAGCTAGCAGAATTGCCCGCACGAAATATGCCTGTTTTTGCTGTTGGCGAGATCAGCGACAAAACCGGGCAGATTGATCGAGCGAATAATGGCGCGGTGCTGACCCAAGGCGTTACAGAAATGATGATCAGCGCATTCTACAAGTCGCGTCGTGTGTCGCTGGTCGAGCGTTTTGATCTGCGCATCCCGCTCGCGGAAGCCAAGATGGTGCAGCAGAAGCTGGCGGTTAAGCCGGAACAAACTGCTCGTCCAGTCCGTGCAAGCAACTTCGTTGTGATGGGAGCTCTGACAGAACTGAACTTCAATATTGTCAGCGAGGGCGCGCGGCTTGCGATTTCCGGTATTGGCGGGGGTGGCAGAACCGTTGTCATCAATGTCGGGCTCGATCTTAGGGTCGTAAACTCCCAAAGCTTCGACGTCCACTATGTGACGTCGCTTCAAAAACAGATTTTTGGTTATGAAGTCGAGGCAAACATCTTTCGTTTCTTCGGCTCGAGGCTCGTTGAGTTTGATGCGGGGCGTATTCAAAACGAACCCCTTCAGCTCGGCGTGAGGTCCGTTGTCGAAATGGCTGTATACCAGATCATGACGGATTTTTTGGGGCTGTCGAGTTCGGCTAAGTGTCGGCTTGAGCGGCCTGATTACGCAGCAGATGCGCTGCAAACCCCTAAAGGAGAAGACAAATGACGAAGCATTATAAAACTAGCCTTTTGGCTACGGTGTCTGCAGCGGCGCTCTGCGTAATCGCGGCAAGCCCGGCGGCGGCTTTCGATCGGGTTAACTGGACCTGGGATGCGGAAGTCCGAGAAGTCGTTAACAAGAACATCGACATCACGGCTTTGATCGAGCCGACCGGAATGGTGATGGTCGAAGACCTTCAGGTCTACATCGGTGACGTCTCCTCTACCTCGACGGTCAGCGATATCAACAATTATCAGCCTTCTGAAGGTGGAGTTGGTGGCCCAGGTGATACTGTAAATTTTGATTTCACCTACGATGATGTCGGAAACGGAACAAAAGGACTCGACGAAGACTTTGTAGGAAATGTTGTTTCTCTGACGGTTGACGAGAATGCTGACCGGATCTCGGGAACCCTGTCACTTGACGGCGTTCAGATCTCTGGAAGTCAGGCGTATGATGCTCTGACAGAGCTGCCCGAAGTGATCAGCGCTGCAACGGCGGTCGCCAACAATACCAGCATCACTTCCGACACGATGGTCGAGCTGCATGAAGGACAGTTCGCGTTTAACGTACAGGACGATGGTAACGGTAATGGCGAAGGCCCCCCGGTGCGCTTCGAGACTGATGCTGAAACCGATAATTCGAACCTGACGGCGGCCGGCGTTCTTGGTGTCCTCGCTATCTCGGGTGATCTGGTGCCTTCGCAGATTTCGGCAAACTCCACGGTTTCCGAAATTCTTAATGCGACAGTTGACAGTTCGGCAACCGCCGTGGTGAACAACATCAGCATCTCCATGGAGCCTAAATCTCCCGGCGATTCTGTGCTGCTCGCGGATATCGTTCAGTTCGCCTATGCGGACGTGACCGCGACTTCATCGGTCAGCAACGTGTCACTGAACAACTATACGAATCTGGGTCTTCTCGATCGTCCGATCATTAGCTCGGTCGCCACCGCTGTGGGCAACAACAAGTCCATCTCGGTTAGCGCACCTACGGTCGTTTCTCCTTAAAAAGACGTTAGCGATCACGGGGAAGGTGGCGAGTCCGCCACCTTCCCGCCGTGACGGCGTAATACACAGGAAATGGTTATGTTAAAGATGACAGGATTGATATCCAAATCGACTTTGATCGGGGCGGCTCTCGGGTCCCTTTTTGTGGTAGAATCCGCTTCGGCACAGCAGATGGGCAAGAACGGATATAGCTTCCCTGTGCGCAATCCAAGTCTTGCAGCGCAATTTCAATTTCAACGCATGAACGGGGGCGCAGTCGCCGGGAGCAGCGCGGCCGGGCTGGGCGTCCTTAACCAGTTCGTCACCACCTACAGTTCGAATTCTACGTCGATCGGGAACATGAATACGGTGAACCAGAACCTCTCTGAAGGCTCGCAGGGCACCGTAGGACAGACAACCGATCAGCAAAGCACTGGAAACCAGGGGTCTCAGGCGGACACTCAGGCAACGGTCGACAATTCGATCGTCAGCACCGATGCCGCGGCGGAAGCCGCTTCCGGTCAGTCGTCTGTATCTGACGCGACGTCCGACCCGGCCGAAGCGACTACGACGACGTCCACTAAAACAACCAAAACCGCCGAATGAGGTTCGCTGCAAATGCGCACAGCAAAGCGACAAAGCGAGAGAGACTAAGGATGGGGTATCGGTCGACGATTGCAGCGCTTTCCGCAGCATTTTCGTGTTGCACATTAGCAATTAACCCTATCGCCCTCGCGGCCGAGGAAGGCCGTGTCTCGTCCCAGACCTCTGTCGTACTCTCAAAGGCAGCTGGAAACGGCGATCCAGATGCGCAATATCGCCTTGGGCTTCTCGGACTTGCAGGAAAACTCGGCGACAAAGGACTTCGCGATGCGCCAGCGATCCTCCAGAGGGCGGCGGATCAGAGACATCCGGAGGCCGGATTTGTGCTGGGAGCGTTGTATCTTCGGGGCGGACTCGTGCCCCGCGATCCGGAGAAAGCCGCGGCGCTTTATCGCCTCTCCGCCGAGCGCGGCGATGCAAAGGCGCAAAATGCTCTGGGCCGGATGATGTTGCGGGGTGAAGGCGTCTCGCGGGATGAAGCGGGTGCGGTGCGCCTTTTCGAGCTTGCAGCACAGCAAGGGCTCCCCGCGGCGCAGGTTAATTTGGGGATTTTGTATATCCGAGGTGTCGGGGTGGGCGCGGACCGGCAGCGCGGTGCCCAGCTGATACAAGGAGCTGCCACGAGCGGTTTCGCGGGTGGCCAATTCAATCTCGGTGTGTTGCTCGAAGCCGGCATTGGGCTTCCGAAAAACCTGGTTGCCGCCCGCAACTGCTACCTGCTGGCGGCGGAAGGCGGTAGCGCGCAGGCCCAATTCAACCTCGGAATTCTTTTGCTCCAGCCGGAGGCGGGTAAACCCGACCCCGTCGAGGCTCTTAAATGGCTGCTGCTCGCCGCAAAAGGAGAGGTTCCGGAGCTCCGGCGACAGGCAAACTCGGCTGCTCTGGCGTTGGCCCAGCGCTTAACCAGAGAGCAGGTTGCGAGAGCCGGTGATGCGGCAATGGAGTGGGCACGTCAGCGGCTCGCAGAGAACAGGGCGATGGCGGATATCGCCCGCTGATGTCTGGACCGGCCGATAACGTGGGTCTGAGATTGCGCTATGTATATTTCGTGGGGATTTGGATCTCCGTCCTCATGTTATTGCTATGGCCGCTGCCGGGCTGTGTGCCGGCGGCGCTCTCACTTGCGTCCGCGACGCTCGAGACTATCAACGGAAATGCGTCGGCAGATCTTCCGTCTGGTCCATATGCCAATGTGCCGTCGGCGATGCAGGATCGCGTGAATGGAGACCCCGATATCCGGGAAGCCTTAGCCCAGGCTGAGCAGCGAACCACTTTACCGGAATGCACATCGAAACTGCCGCCGGTCGAACTGTCCGGTGCAATTTCGTCATGCGCCATGCGGCCGCTGTGTCTTCCTGGCGGCAAATCGCCTGTGCGGCTTTGGGTCTGTCCACATGCTCCCAGCGTGCCACCCGATCGCAGGATTACCCGGTCGTCGGCCTGGAAATGGGACGTGACAGAGCAAACCGGCGATTTTCGATAGCATTCTCGGCTGTTCTGCCCGAGTACTTCAGAAAACGGATAAACACTCGATTTTCTTCTATATTAAATCGATTTCTATCGACCGTTTTATGTGGCCCTCTGGCATTGAACCTTCCCTATTGAACTGGTCCATCCTGAAGTTAAGAATTTTGGAGGAGGACTGTTGTGGCGATGAGGGTACACTGCGTGGAAGACCAAGATGCAAAGAAGAACGGCTGTCTTTTATTCAGCAGGAGGGCAGCGCTATCCGCAAAAATCCGACCATCCTGACACTGTCCAGTTAGGCCTTATAATAACGTATCGGAGGGGGCAGGCCGTAAGGCGGCGAGTGCGCGCGGGTCAGATTAGCTCGAGCTGCTGTATCCATGCATCGATCGGGGTCGAGGGGGTTCCATAGAACAGACCTCCACCGCCGACGGGCAGCAATACAATCCATTCTGGCATCCTTGATCCGGACATATGCGCGCCTCCGACCCCCGCATAGAAATTGCTGCCACTTGCGACGCCGCCCCAACCGAGCCCGCCGCCTAGCCCGACAGGCCAGTTGCTATGTGGGCGTGCGCCCGGAAGAATTGCCCCACTCTCGGGAGACACAAGGAACGCCTGATTGTTTTCCCGACGGATGCCAAGCAGCAGTCCGCTCGGGCTGCGGAGCAAGACGTTCGGACGGTCTTGGAAAAGCCGGTCATTGATGATTGCCTGACGGGCGCCGAGACTGAGCCCGGTGCCGCCGCCTAGTTGATAAGGCAGATTGGACTGGGCCTGTGCGGGAGCGTTTAAAAGGAGACCGCCCCCCAGCGCTGAAACAAAAGCCAGCACTAGCGTAATATCGAATTTGAAGCTTTTTTTATTGGCTGCTGGCATTTATCTCTCCTAGTTTGAATAGGCTAACGAGCGAAAAATCCCGATAATGAAAATTTAAAACAAATTATAATATATGTGAAGGAGAGTAATCGGATAATACACTAATGATTTTCCGCTACCACTATTGGTCTTCGGCCGGCGGGCTTACCTATAATATCGCCCCACTGAAGGGGGCCACGCAGCTGTATGTGCATGAACATCGAGCAGGGCTTCGATGCCAAAGGAGAGATTAAAGACTGAGGGGATCGGTACGCAGCAGCGCCAGGTCGATGTCATGGTTTCGCAGGTTAGCGGGCGCGCGAATTAGATCCGTTAGATCGGGATCCGCGAGGTGACGCAATACATATAGCACCAGGATGACCTGACCGCGGTTTTAGTCACATTTGTAAGTTTAGCCTGGTTGTCGAGCGGCGAGTAGCCCGCAGCCCCCCGCAGCGAAGGGCAGATCGCCGCTGGCCGCTGGGATGGTCTGTGGTGCCGGCGGCTTGAAGCCAAGTGCACTTTGCGGCCGGATGGTGTTGTAATGGCGCCGCCATTGTTCGATCAGCACCTTTGCTTCCTGTAGCGCATAGAAAATTCCCCGTTTAGCAGCACGTTCCTGTGCTTGCCCTCGGATCAAGTTTTAGGCGGACTATTGCAGATCTCGTTATAGCCGTTCTCCCAGGGTTATCCCGGTTCGATGCAGAGCGTCTTCATGCTAATACTCCGCAATCAGTCCCAAACAGCATGCAGATGATCATGCGTATGCCTAGAGCAACGAGGGAGAGGGAACGACTGGCAAGAGGCATATGAGAAGCACGCAAGGTACTGTCAGAGCTACATCCGGGTCTTGTAGCTGAGGTGAGGCGGTTGAGACGCCTTGATCCGAAAACCGGCAAATGACTAAGCTGCCGTGAGATAGCAGACTTTGCACACCAAAACGGCTTTCAAACCCGAGACTGTCTAGCCCCCAAGTTCAGTACCATTTGTTGACAGAGTTTCGGGGATCGGTGGGCGCATGTCGAGGGCCTGATGCGGTCGGGTGTGGTTGTACTGTCGAAGCCATTGGTTGATGACGATCTGGGCCTGGTGGGTGGTGTTGAACCATTCGGCATTGAGAACCTCCCGGCGCAGTGTTCCGTTGAAGCGCTCGTTGTATCCATTCTCCCAGGGTGATCCGGGATAGATGCGGATGGGCTTGATGCCCACCCGGATCAGCCAGTCCTGCATCGCCTGTGCGATGAACTCAGGCCCATTGTCTGATCTGATGTATTCCGGCCGGCCATGGCGCAGGAGCAGCGGGTACAGCGCTTCAAGCACCTCTTCGGCCCCCATTCTTGTCGCAACCGTCACGGCCAGTGCCTGGCGGGTATATTCATCAAGCACGGTCAGCATCTTGTATCCCCGCCCGTTGCTCAGCTTGTCATGCACGAAGTCGATGCTCCACACATGGTTCGGATGCGTTGGGCGCAACCGGATAATAGAGCTGTCCTTGTGATACAGGCGCCGGCACTTCTTGTGCCGTTGCGGCAGTTGAAGCCCCTCTTCCCGCCACAGGCGCTCAACCTTCTTGTGATTGACCTGCCAGCCCTCGATACGGAGTAACGCAGCGATCTTGCGATAGCCGTAGCGCCCATATTGTTTGGCAAGCCGGATCAGCGCCAGCCGCAGGGCATCATCGTCTCTGGGGACCGCATGGTAATGCAGGGAACTGCGGGACAGACCAATAACCCGGCAGGTCCGCCGCTCCGATGTCGCCAGCTTCTGACGTGTATGGATAACCGCCTGACGAAGATCCGCGGTCGTCAGGCCCTGGGCTTTAAATAGGTCAGGCTTTCCTTGAGGATCAGCTTGTCCAGTTCCAACTCCGCGACGATCTTCTTCAGCCGCGTGTTCTCTTTCTCAAGGCTGCGAAGCTCAGATAGCTGAGACTTCCCCATCCCACCAAACCGCTTGCGCCAGTTGTAATAGGTCGCATCACTGATACCAACGCTGCGACATGCAGACTGAACATCGCTGCCACCAGAGAGCTTCAGTTCAATCTCACGCAGCAGCTTCAGGACGTCCTCGTCTGAATACCGTTTCCGGGCCATCTCCCCCTCCATCATCTCTAACAAATAATGGTCCTAATCTAGGGGGGAAGGACAGGGGCGGGACTAGGTTCCGCCCCCGGTTTCATTTTAAAATTGCGGTTCCGGTCCGCTCCCTCTCCCGGCCACCCTACGGAGTTTTCGTTGACGTGGCCGGGAGAGGGAGCGAGCCGGCGCAACAAATCGTAATTTCGTCGGAACAAAAAGGCATAGGAAGATGGACGGGCTGCCGCTTTGGGCGATTATTGTCGATTACACCCTCGGCATGATCATGTGGACGCTGATCGCGCGATCGGCGATGAACATCTTCCTGCCGGTCGATTCCGACTTCTTTTTCATGAAGGCGTTCGTAAAGCTGACCGACCCGGTCTTACGCGTCTTCCGCCCCATCACCCCGTCATTCCTGCTGGACGCCATCGTGCCGGTCTATGTCGCGTGGTTTTTCTTTATGACGCGGTTTTATATCCTGCCGGGAATACTGGGTTATTCGGTGATGGGGATGCTGTCCTTTCCACTGGAAAGCGAAATCGCCGCGATGATTTACAAGGCGTTTAATTAAAGGTCACGCCCTCACACCCCCATCAGCCCGATAATCGCGCCCTGGGCCAGCAAGATCACCAGCCAGTGCCCGCCATCGATCAGCGTCAGCGCGCCTCTGGCCTCCTGCCAGGTGTGATTGACCAGCATGGTGGTCAGAACGAACCCGGCCCAGACGAAAAATCCGCTGATCAACCCGCCTGTCAGATTCATGTGATCGGGGCCGAGATGCCCGATAACCCCCGCCAGCATGAACGCCATAAACAGATTGCAGATGAATGAGATGCACATCTGGCGCAGCGGCATTTTCTTGTCATCCCCGCACATCGCGTCCGCGGGCTTGCCTTGCGCGGCCAACCATTGCCTGCCGAGCGCCATATACCAGCCGGCGCCGATGACAAACGCCGCCACCCCCGCCGCCAGAACCGCCAGATAGTTAATTCCGCTAAAGACCATTTTCTCCTCCCCAAATCCCGATCCACACGCCATAATTTCCTTATAGTCGGAAATTAGCGTTAAACTTATATCTATCTTGCGATGGAGGACATGACATGGACGGAAACCAGGGCACGCATGTGGACGCGCAGCGCGACAAGGCGGCGAACACCTACCCCGAGCGCTATAGCGGTGAGTCTCCGATCAAGGTGAACAAGCTCGGCCATTTCGTTTACGAGGTAACCGACGTGGAGCGCACGGCGAAATTCTGGTCCGAGGTCATGGGGTTCGAGGAAACCGACCGCAATGAAATCGGCATGGTGTTCTTCCGGTGCGGCCCGGACCATCACGCCATCGGGCTGAAACCCGGCAAGGCGCAATCGCGCCCCGCAAAGGACGAGGCTCTCAAGATGGAGCATCTGGCGCTGGAGGTCGATAATCTGGATGTGCTGTTCAAGGCACGCGATTATCTTGAGGCGAACAACATTCCGGTCGTCTTTCAGGGGCGTAAGGGCGCGGGCGGCAACGCGGCGCTGCATTTCTGCGATCCCGACGGGTATGAGTTCGAGCTCTATTGCGGCATGGACCAGATCGGCGCGGATGGAAAGTTGCGTCCGGAAGAACAGTTCCATCGCGTCCCGACGCTGGAGGAAGCCCGTGACAACCCGCTGCCTGAAAAGTGGTGAGGCGGAAGCCCCCTGGCCGATAGATGGGCTGGCTTGACGGCAAAACCGCCTGGATAACCGGCGCCGGATCCGGCATCGGCAAGGCGGTGCTGGCCGCATATCTGCAAGAAGGCGCAAAGGGGATCGTCGCGTTTGACCGCGATGTGACGCGGCTCAATGATCTGCGCCACGAATTCGGTGACGCGGTCAACCCCTGCCCCGGCGATGTGCGCGACGCCGCCGATAACCGGCGCGCGGTCGATATGGCTATCGAGGCCTTCGGCGGGCTCGATATCTTCGTCGGCAATGCCGGAGTCCGCGACGGCAGGCATCTGCTGAGCGATCTGACCGATGAGGAACTTGATGCCGGCTTCGATGAGGTCATGTCGGTCAATGTGAAAGGCTATTTCATCGGCGCGAAGGCGGCACAGGACGCGCTGGCCCAACGCAAGGGCAGTATCGTGCTGACGCTCTCCACCTCATCCTTCTATATCGGGGGCGGGTCGATCTATATCGCCTCCAAGCACGCCGCATTGGGGCTGATGCGGGCGCTGGCGCATGAATTCGCGCCCGACATACGGGTGAACGGCGTCGCCCCCGGCGGCACCCCGACGCAATTTTCCAACGCCGACAGCCTCAATAGCGGCAAGGCCGCCCAGGGCGGACGGTCCGGCGGGCCCGCCTCCAACATTCTCCGCCACCAGCTCGAGGCCGATGACCACGCGGCGGCCTACGTCCTCTTGGCATCGGATCAATCGCGTGTCATGACAGGTGCGGTGATACAAAGCGATGGCGGGCGCGGCGTGATGCCGCCCCAGCCGCAGGTCTGAGGGAGACATATGCCAAAACTTACATTTCCGGTACGCGATTACGGGCTGCTGCGCCAGATGAAACGGGGCACGACGCTGCCCAACGGGTGCGAGATCGACTTCCCCCATTTCGACAATATCCTTGTCGCGGCGCGCCAGATGGTGCGCGAGGGATCGTTCGATATCTGCGAAATGCCGACCACCACCTATATCGCGGCCAAGGCCTATGACAAGCCGCTGATCGCCCTGCCCACCCCGATCACGCGCAATTTCCACCATCAGGCGATCCATGTGGACACGCGCACCGGCATCACCGATCCGAAGGATTTCGAGGGCAAGACCGTGGGCGTGGTGCGCGGCTATACCGTGACCACCGGTGTCTGGGCGCGTGCGGTGCTGGCCGAGGAATATGACGTCGATCTCGACTCCATCACCTGGGCGGCCACCGATGACGAACATGTGGCGGAGTTCGAACCGCCGCCCTCGGTCGATCTCGCCTTCCGCGGGCGCGACATGAACGAGATGTTCGAAAATCAGGAAATCGTCGGCGCGGTCGGCACGGTGGTGAACCCGCCGGATTACGTCAAACCGCTGCTGCCCGATCCCAAGAACGCGGGTTTCACGGCGTTCAAGAAGACGGGGCTGTATCCGATCAACCATAGCGTCGTGGTGCATCTCGATACGCTCGAAAAATATCCCGATCTGCCGGAACAGCTCTTCGCCGCTCTGGCCGCGAGCAAGAAGGAATATCTGGATACTCTGGATGAATCTCCGGATGCATCCGCCGAGGACAAGCTGACCGCGACGCTCCGCGACGGGGTCGGCGGCGATCCCTTCCCCTACGGGGTTGAGAAAAACCGCCAGGCGCTGGAAACGCTCTGCCGCCAGGCCGACATGCAGCACATCACGAAGGTGCGCTACTCGGTCGAAGATTTGATCGCGCCATCGACGCTCGGATTAGACGGGTAGAACAGACGGCGGCCCAATGGCCCCCGGCTCAAGGCCGGGGTGACAAATCCTTTTGTTTTCTGGGCTTGCGTATGAAGAGGCGGTTTCACCTCTTCGCCCCGGACAAGAGCCAACGCGGCCCATAGTCCAGCAACCCTCTCCACAATGAAAATGCCCGGGACGAACCCGGGCATGAGATTTAATAGAGTCCCCCCCTCCCTAACCCTCCCCCGCATGCGGAGGAGGGAAAAGCTTTTATTCCCCCTCCCCTC
>Ga0255757_10005364_pt1 | contig 11360 bp, 17 predicted proteins | sample 071ome_27_FD_179957 | JGI IMG/M metagenome (GOLD analysis project Ga0255757, IMG submission 179957) | Coastal salt marsh microbial communities from the Groves Creek Marsh, Skidaway Island, Georgia - 071409AT metaG (version 2) | ecosystem: Environmental > Aquatic > Marine > Intertidal zone >...
CCATATGGGTTGGGGTCAAGGGCGCACCTGAGGGGGCTTGCGTTTCACGGGTGGGTGTGTAGGGTGTGCATGTGTGCATGCGTTATGCGGTCGCGCACGCGCGTAGCGCATGCATACGTTACGCGTACATGAGTGTGGTATAACGCCGCCCATAACGCCACCCTTGGTGCGGATTGCACACCGCCGCAGTACCCCATAACGCACCCCATAACGCACCCCCTTAGAAGGAGGCATAGCATAACGCACCCCCATAACGCTTCTTTTAGTCACGCGCAGGGTTCCCAAAAAAAATTGACAGGGCAAAAAAAATAAATCCAAGAAAAAAATCCTGCACCACCGCCGCTGATTTCATAACCACCGTCTGCTTGCGAGAATCAATGTCGCCGTTTGCTGACGCTTGGGACTTGCTCAAGTCCTTGAAGGAAGCAGACCGCATGATGAATGAAGACACCAATCGTCATGCTGAGCATATGCGGCGTATTCGACAAATAGGCCGTTTGTCTCAACTTGCCCCGCATCAAGACCCTGAAATCATTGACGACAATGTGATGGATGCTATGGCTGCATCTGCTGTCTTTAACCCCGAAGCGAGCCATCAAGACGCCTTTTACGAAGATGTAATCGAACACGCACTCAGACAAATGCAAGGAGAAGTAGGTGCGCAGCACACGCTTACGCAGCAGTTGCAAGAGTTGGGTGAAAAGCAGAAGGCTCGCGCTAAGGCAATTGGCAACATTCGACACATTGGCTCAGGCGAGCGGCAACAAAGTAGCGGTGCCGACCACATGAACAACCAATATCCCGCTGAGGAACACCCAATGTACGGTCTTGTGTCTGAATACCCCGACCGACCTTCCGGCCCAATGGCTGAAATGGATGAGTCAATGGAAGATGATGTGCTTGATATGCCAACGCCGTCGCAGCCGCTTGATGCTAAGCAAATGCGTGTGCAAATCCTTGCTGACATGTTTGGCGCACAAACCATGGACACGTCCGATGCTAAACTCCGTGACATTCGTGACCAAGACCCGTCAACCCGTCGCGGCATGTCTCAACCAATGATTCAAGCGTACCGTGAAATGGCTCGGAGGCAAGGACTTTGACACCGTTTGAGCAGGCATGGTCCTTGCTCAAGAGTCAACTGACCGACCGCACCATTTTCCAACTTAACGGCAAGCCGCGAATTGGCGGTCAGCAAAACTCGTTGTACGCTTACCCCGGTCAAATGTTCTTTCCGCGAGCGTCTGACACGTACCGCGCCCCTGTTCCGACCACGGGACCAACCACCACCCAAAACCAAGACACAATGGCTCAAGCAGCCATGGCAAGTCGGTACAACACCATGGAAGAGATGATGGCAGACCGAGAGGGTAGGGAGCGGCTTGACATGTACCAATCACAACCGGCTTTGCCTGTGCAAGCACAAGACTTGGCAAACTTTGAATTACCAACCGTTCCCTTTAGCAACGAAGCACTCCGCGCTTTGAACGACCTGATAAACACTACCTACCCGCCCCCAACACCTGCGCCACCTGAACACACCGGACCGATAGGGAAAAAATCACCTTTTGAAAATCTCGCCGCCCTCTTTGGCTAAACGGTGATGAGTGCATGAGTCCGTTTGAGCAGGCTTGGCTCTTGCTGAAGAGGCAAACAAAATTGTCGGATTTTATGGATGCACCTTTACCTGTCAATAACGTCAGAAGAAAGCGAATTGCTCCTTCACACATTGAATTAAATGACCAAAAAACCATAGCAACATTGATTGGTCAAGATGGGCAACACCTATCACAAGTCACGTTTCCTGAAAGTCTGAGACGTGATGAACTCAACCAAATTGGTGAAGCGATAACCCCGCATGCCCAACGCAGACAAGGGCACTACCGAGCCTTGCTTGAAAATCTGATTCATCACGGATATGGGATAAGAAGCGATGCGCGAAACAGTAATTCCGGTCCTTTCCATCAAAACTTGAGTCAAAACATACGCGATGTTACTGTGCAAAAACCGGATAGGGAAGAGTTGCTACCGGCTGATGTAGTAACGTACATGCCTAATCGTACCGAATTGAAATGGGGCGATTTGCGCGGCCCGCATCGTATTGCGTTGCCAATACAACAAAGTCAGTCAACAAATCAAATTGATTGGTATAACGCGATGTGGCCTCATCAACCGTATGAAAATAGTCCTATTTACCAACAAACCATATTTTCAAATGATGGGCAAAACAAAATCCCCGACGATGATGAGCGTTTTGCGTATTTGCGCCGCAAATGGGGTGCTTGACCGGCGGTGTTAAATCCGCACCGTCACTCCTGTTGTCATGCGTGTGACGGTGTACGAAGTCGGCCCAAGGGACGGACTTCAAGCCCTGCCACACGTGGTGCCGGTGGAGCAGCGGCGCGAATTGATTCACCGTCTGTACGTGGCCGGATTTGACAACATCGAAGAAGTCAGTTTTCCAAACCCCAAACTGTTGCCGCAGATGGCAAACGGCGAAGAAGTGTTCAGCGGTCGTGGCTCGGCGTTGGTCATGAACGCACGCGGCATGCAGCGGGCCAAAGCCTGCGGCGTGGAAAAAATCAATGTGGTATTTTCGCCGTGCGAGACGTTCAACATCAACAACATGCGTGCCACACGCAATGAAATCGTGCTGCGCTACCGCACGTTCATGCAAGATGTACCCAAGGAAAACGTGCGGGTGTACCTCTCGATGGCGTTTGGTAGCCCGGATAGCGGGATTGTCAGCGAGAACACCATGCGCTCATGCCTTCGTGACGCCAAGATGTTTGGCAACACCGTGGTTTTTGCCGACACCGTGGGCGCGGCTGCGCCGCACGAACTACCGTGGATGGTGGAGATGGCACGTGATGAAGGGTTGAACGTCGCGCTGCACCTGCACCACCGCGACAAGGAAGACCGTGCGCTCATGTTGGTGCGCAAAGCGTTGCTTGAGGGAGTCACCGAGTTTGATAGCAGCATTGGTGGGCTTGGTGGTTGTCCGTTTGCTAAGGGCAGCGGAGCCAACCTGTCAACTGAAACGCTTGTGAATCATTTGCACGCATGGGGCTTCAAAACGGGCATAGATACCGGATTACTGCGCTCAGCAAGCGATTTGGCGTACGGAATGCGAAACCCTCAGCCGGAAGTCTGCGCTACGCATTGTTGAAAACCTATGACCTTGTGCGAAGAGCATGACCTTGGGTACCGCTGCAAGTGCTGCGGGCAAGGGTCTTGGAAAAATAGGTGAAAAGGCAACATCTCAAAGCGGACAAGCAGCACTTGCGGGTGGTGCAGCCACAGGCGGCGTAGTAGGCGGTGCAGCAGGTGGTGCTGCTGCCGGTGCAACAGTTGGTGCATTAGGCGGCCCAATTGGTGCAGGCATTGGCGCAGTCGTTGGTGGAATTGGCGGAGCAATGGGAGCAGCAAACAATCAATCTCAATCGGACAAGGAACAGGGGATGGCAAGAATGCAAGAAGCAGCAAACAAAGCAAAAGAGGGTGCTGAGATTCAGACCGGCGAACCAATGAACATTGCATGGCAATTCTTGAAGGGATTGTCTGAGCAGCAAATGTTCACCGCTTTGAGAAACGTACCAAGCCGCCAAGTGTCTTCCGTCCATCGGTTTTTGCCCGGACCGGAGCATCCCGACCACGCTAAGTTGCTTCGTCAAGGAACCGTTCACCCAAGAGCATTCGGCATGATGGTTGCTCACGATAAGCAGTTTGGTGGTGAGGGAATGTCAGGTTTGCAACAATCGCTTCGTACGTATTCTTCTGACAAGGACCGCTACGACAAAGAAACCGGTAAATGGGTAGGAGACAAAGCAGTACATCGAGATGTGCGTAACACCAAGTTGCCCGAGCAAACCGAAGGAAACCGAATTATTCTTCCCGCAGGACCGTTTATGGCACGACCTATGCCGAATACAAAAATCACAGAAGGAATGGACGTTCACAACGTACCGGGAGAAAACAAAAACCAAGGCGGTATGACCCCTGAAGAAAGTTCAATTTATGCGGCTCAAGAAAGAGTTCCACTCAAAGACCGCATGCAATTTGACGATAAAGGACCGGGGCTGCCAAAAGACAGGGTGTTAGACGACCCGTTCAGCCAAGAAGCAATCAATGCTGCAATGGAGTTTTTGAGTCGGCAAAGGCAAGCAGGTGAAATGTCTGAGAATCAACAAAGAATGTTGCAAGGACGGGACATGGACCGAATGTACGATGATGCCTTTGATTCCTTCAAAATTGGTAGGGTAACTCCCACAGGAACGCCGGATATGTGGTTTGGACCTAACGGGCAACTGTTGAACACGCAACAGGCAAGAGAAGCAGGGTACGAGTTTCCAAATGAGTGAGTTGGCATGAACCCAATGGAGGCGGCATGGCGTTTGCTGAAGCGGCAAACGACACTTACCGGCGACTTTGGTTTTCCTGAAAATCCGCGCAACAGGTACAGGGGTGAGTACTTAGGTTCCATTCACGTTCCTACTGAATCACTTGAGATTCCAACCATGGAAGAAGTGTATGAAAACTCAATTGACCCTGACAATTTTACCCGCCGTCAAGATTTTGGTTACAGTTACGGTAACACTCTTGAAAACATTCGTAACATTGCCGAGGCAAATGCTCAGGCTAATTTTGACCCAAACAGTATGCTTTGGGAAGCCGGTAGGGAAAGCCCGCCCAACGTGCGTTTTACCACACAGATGACGTTACCGCAACTGATACCGGGTTTGACCACCGAACGGTGGCTTGACCCACAGACCAACACGGTAATTCCCGGCTCAATTCCACCCATCAACGCATACCGCTTCACAGGAGATATTGCACCACGTGTCATGACCACCCCCGGTGGTCAACTTATTCCAATGAGCGGACGGGCTTACGTTGGCTCTTTTGAGGAAAACGCATACAACGCTTTACCGTACAGATATCGAACAGAAGAAGGCATGCCCATGCAGTTTCTTGTTCCACCCAATACGAATGAATTAGGCAGGGTTGTTTCTGAAAACAAAGAAAATCTGTTTGGCGTTCGCGGCCTTGGGTTTTACCCCGGAGATTTGGTGCAAGAACGACCACAGTACAAGGGGGGTGAGTCCGCTGAATACGTAGCGATGACACCCATTGACAACACCCGTTTAACGCCTTTACGCGCAAGTCGCTCATGGGGGGACAATAAGCCCAATGCGACAAATTGGAAAATTAAGCCTGAAGATAGGGATTGGTTGATGGAACAAATGGACCCAACAATGATTGAAGACAGGCTACGAAAACCAAATCCGCTTGATAGAAGGGCTACTCCTTACGTTGAAACAAAAGTTACTCCCGAAGTTGCTGCATGGCGAGAATACGCTTCGCAATTTCCAATATCCGCCATTAGTCCTGCACTTGAAGGGGCGTACGACAGGGAAGGTTTTCCCCTCCAACCCGGAGGTCGTGAAATGACGAGCGAAGAAAAACTTGAGTTGATTGAGGCTATAAAGCGTCAAGCAAAAGATAAATCAGTTGAAGAGATTGACAGACCGGGCATTCCGGGTCAGTTGGCGTCAAGATGGATTGCTGGGAACACACCACTTGGCGTCATGAGGTACGGCTTGTTCCCACAAGGTTTGGACAAGTTGTCTCCTGAAATGATGGAATCTGCAATTGCTGCGTACAACAAACTAAGGATGGGGTATTGATATGCCTTCATTTAGCGAAAAACTTGCTGAAGCGGCACAGATGCCCCTATCATCTGAGCAGCATGTTGAGCGACTGAAGGCACTCCTTCAGGCTATCAACGCACAAAACAATTTGTCAGCACAAGCATCTGATGGAGTGTTCAGGGACCGCATAAATCAAAAAAATGTTTCACTTCAAGATTTGTCATCCACGTTTGAGCCATTGGTAACCACGCCGGAAACTGAAAAAGTACTTCCATCCCAAGAAGCACTTCGTGAACAGACTCAAGCAATGGATAGATGGCGTGCTACGCTTGATGCTTTGCAAAATGCAGATTACTCTTCGGCCATAGAAGAAAAAGAAAGTGAATTGCGAGAATCAAACAAAGAACAATACCGTGCTGCAATGCTACAAGCGTTGCAGAAACTCTCGAATAAACACCTCAATGAAGGAATGGCAAACGAAGTAATGAGACAACTTCCTGCTCCCCACATGCTTTCAAATCCGTATGATGCTCACGGACATTACACACCGGTTGGTGCTTTTAACCACGTTTCGCGAGCGATACTTAGGAGAGAATTGTTGTCTGCTTTACTTGAAAGACCTTCAAAGTCCGCTCCAACAGTAAAAGATGAAGAATTGAAAGAATTGTTGCTCAATTTGTCACGACAAACCGGAGTAAGCGGTACCCGAGGTTATGGGTGGGATGCCCCAAGCCCCCCGCCGCAGGACGAACTTCAGCAGATTTTGCAGTACGCGCGTGACCCCACCGCTCCTGCGCGAGAGCAGGTTGAACTCAACACGGCAAACATGTACGACGTTCACCCTATGCACTACGACCAATTTACGCAACTTGTGCAGGGCGGTATGCATCCTGCTATGGCTGCAAAGCAAGTTGGACAGGGCTTTGACATGTCGCAACCGCAGTTTGGTGACATTCAGATGAGCGCAAGTCCGATGGACTTGGCTTTCCGTCTGCTCAAGGAGCGCAAGTCACCTGAAGCCATGCGGCACAAGTTGGAGTACGACAAGCAGTACGAATCTTCCCCTGAGCGCGTCAAGTACCGTGAGGAACTCAACCGTGAGCGTCGTCGCCGTGGAATCATGGGAAGTCACGACCACATGGACGTGAGCCACACCCAAGGTAACAAACTGACCCTCGAAAGTGAACATGACAACCGCGCCCGTCATTTCAAGAATCGTGGTACGTTGAGGCAGATTGACGAAGTGGAATGACCACTATTGTCACTTTTGTCACCACTTTACTCATGTAAATGACAAAACAAGTTGTCATTATTTCATAGGTACTACTCTCAATAAATAGAGAGAGTGTAGGAGTACAATAGTGAATACTCATTTTGATGAATAGAGTGGTGACAAAAGTGACTACTCGTTCGCAAGCCTTAAATTGACCACTCCTGTGACCAAGCCTGAGCAGCATGTCTTCTATGCCTCAGTCCAACGAAGCCGAGATTCGTCTGATGGGCCTGATTATCTCGCAGTCAGCCCTTGTCGGACTTGCCATTGGCCTGTTTGATGCAGGCATGTGGCTCAACAACGATGATGCGTGGGTCAACGGTTTCACCTACGCCATGGCCGCATTCTTTGTGCAGGGTGTTGCCTACTACGTGTTCAAGATGTTCTTTGAGCAGAACATGCAGGAACGTGTTGCGGCAACTAACATGGAGCGGGAGCGGCAGTACCGTTTCCGCAGCATGCAGAATACCTTCGACAACCGACGCGCTGAAATGGAACTGCGAATGCAGGAAGCCCAACTTGAGCGTGAACTGCGGTGGATGGAAGCCAACCCCGGTCAAATGCCTCCGAGTTGGGGCGTTCAGGGAGGCGCACCGTCGTTGGTGTCTCAGTACGACACGGCTCAAATGGCAAACGCACCCAAGCACGCTGCTGAAGTCAACCAACCTGTCAACCTCGGCGTCAAGGAAGACGTGCCGCTGAAGAAGGACGGCACACCTGATAAGCGATACAAGAACGACGAGTGAGCATGGGTCGAATCTTCAAGACGCCCGTGGATGATTCCACGGAAGCCACCTTGAGGGCGATGCACACGCAAAACACCCTCGATACGTACTACGAAAAGGGGCTTGGTTGGATTCGTACGCTTGTGTTCAGCGGCATTGCCGTGTTGCTGACGAGTCTGTACGAATTGAGAACTGACCGCAGCGTGTGGGAAAGCACCGTCAAGTGGTTTTGGCTCAAGATGGGCGATTTGGCTGCTTGGCTAACGGGGTGGGTCAATGGTTGAGCCTGCGGGTACCGCCTTGGTCGGTGCAATGGTGTGGGGCAAGTCCCTGTATAACTCATGGAGGCCGCGCAAAGTCGGCATTTACGGTGCAGGGCTAACCGGCAAGACCACGCTTGACCGCTACATGACTACTCCCGGTGAGATGGAAGAGATTCCTGAAGAGGAACGCACCGAGCATGCCAAGATTCTCGGTCGCTACTTGCTGCCAAAGCCTTCTCGCAAACGTGTGAGTTGGGAAGGCGAGAAGCGTGTCGTGTTTTCTGCCGATATTGGCGGCCAAGAGCGGTTTTGGAATCTGTGGATTGACGATATGGTGTCTCGGCAGGTCCGCGCGGTCGTCTATCTGTTCGATGACCGAGCAATCAAGGGTGGAAACGACGCAATTCAGCAAATTGCAGGTTTCCGCTTCCTTGTTGACGCAATTACGGGTCGAAATTACCGGTATCGGACCCTCAAGAGCCGATGGAAGGGCAAATCGTACGCTCCAAGCCTGATTATGCTTGTTGCAAACAAGGCTGACCGGTATTTTGACGATACTGCGGCCAAATTGTACGCTGAAGGGCGGATTGGGGAGCATCCCATCTTCGACCCCTTCCGAGATGACCTTATTCGCTTGCAAAAAGCGGGTATTCCAACCCGCAGGTCGTTTATGGCGACCCGAATTGGATGGAACGTGGAACCAACGATGGTCAACCTGTTGACGGTGTGAGAAACATGGATAAAACGAAAGTAGCGTCAGTCGGCTCGGCAAGTCAGTCCCTTCGGACTGTGATTCCGTTGTGGATTGCCAAGTTGATGCGATTGAAGAAGGGCAGCATCGTTGAATGGAACGTCATTCGTGAGGAAGACACGTATTCGGCACACATGCGGGTGGTGGAGGAAGAATGATTCCGTTTCGTGGTCAAGCACCGCAGCAAAACCTCGGTGACCTCAACGTAGCGAGCGTGTACGCACTTTCGCAGCAGGGCAACTCGATGCTGACTCACGAAGCGTTGATGGCACAGGCTACGGCTCAAGCAGCCATGCAGGAAGTTGCTGCCGGGGCCAACCTGCAAGTGCCCAAGGTCAACTTCTATCCAAGCCGTCACCCTGACCCCATGAAGGCTCGCCGTAAGGACATTCGACAGGCATACCGTCTGCTGACACCGACGAAGCGACATCTGCTCAACCCTGTGCGTACACTCTTGGGTCGCAAGTATCGCTACGACAAGCAAGCCCACGTCTGCGTCATTGATGGCTGCGATTGTGCTGCGCTTATTCAAGTGGACAACCTGTACGACAAGATTACGGATGATGAAACCGGAGTGAGCCTGTGGGAGTACTATTGGAAAAATCCCGTCACCGGACAGGCTGAAGCCTTCGTTGCCAAAGACAAGGTGACGAGTGGTCGCAAGATGCGAGGCACCTACTGTCCTGAGCATCTTCACCTATACCACCTGCTTTGCAAGTGGGAGGCTGAGGAAGACAAGGTGAGTGAGGCCAACCCTCGTCGTCTGCGTGACCGTATGAAGAAGGGCGTTTCGATGGTGACCGTTCCTGTGGCTGCGGTCAAGGCCAAGGACCCCACGCCATCCTTCTTGCAAAAGTACGAGCCGTTCTTTGCTGAGTTGGAAAAAGATAGCAAGAAGACAAAGGGCATTTCCATCATGTACTACGAAAACCCGGCTACAGGGCTGAACGACGTGACGATGATTGCCTTTGACCTGCGGATTTTCCAACAGGAGTTGGCGATGGCGAACCAACCTACCGCCGCCTTCCAATCCATGCTTAGCGGTGAAAACCCTCATGAGCAACAGACGCTTCCGGTGGTTGAGTGACATGCTTGGTTTGAACAGTCAGCAGCCACAACCGCAGGGCGGTTCGTTGAGTCTTGGTGTGTCCGGTTGGGGTCAACCGGTCCCTGCTCAACAGAATCCATGGATGCAACAACCTCAGCAGATGGGGGCTATGGGAGCCTTCGCTGCCGGTGCCGGTGTACCTCAGCAGCCGGTGGCCCCACCGAGCGAACTTGAAGTGCAGATTATGCTGCTTCGTGGTATTGTTCCGGTGGACCGGTTCATTGCAAGTCCGCAGATGGGCGTCTTGGTCGAGATGTTCAACAACATTGTTTCCTTCTCGGTGTTGGAGATTCTCAAGAATGCGGTGTTTGTGGCCGACGAAGATGGCAACCTCAAGATGGAAGTCACTTCTTTGCCGCAGCATTTGCAGACCATGAGTGCTGAAAACGTCAAGGCCGACTTTACCGCTTTGCAGTCCGCTGCGCAGCAGAACATTCAGAACGCTGAAGGGCAGCAAATGCAACTCAACAACATGGCGAGTCAGTCCATGATGAACTCAGCCTTGGCTGCTGCGATGGACCAAGGCGTGATGGAGAAGGCGGGTGGCTTCATTGGCAACACCGCTCGCTCCTTCATTACCGGAGGGCGATGAAATGCAGGACAAGTCGTACATGCCACGTGGAATTGCCACGACAACCCTTGACGTGTTGAACCCTGAGCGCAGCGTCATTGTTGACATGATTATGGTACAGTTTCTCTCGGCCATCCTTGTTCTTACGGCCATCATTCTGTTCAAGGGAGGGCAACTTCCTGCATCCTCCATGTCCTACTACGTGGTCGGATTGTTTGGTAGTGTCCTTGCGTTGACCGGTGTGTACGCCCGCATCGTCCGATGACAGAACGCTTTTGAAGCAGACTCACTTAAGAATGCACATGAGCGACGACCGTGTGTACAAACGGTCATGCGCTTTCTGCATGGACGAAGAGCGAGATGGGCTTGAGCAGGGCCTTCTCGACGGTCACATTTCACCAAAGCAGTTGGACAAAGACAAGGGATGGCGAAGCAACACCACCGAGCGGCATTACCGCAACCACATGGGCGAGTTTCACCTTGCATCCAACTCGGGTTGTCCTGTTTGCACATCTCATCAGCGTGCTGCATACGAAGAGATGTACTTTAACACGGGCAATAGCGACCTCATTGCTCAGGAATTGGAAGTCAGCGAAAACGTGGTCTTTCAGCACATGAAGAATCATTTTCAGCCGCTTGTGCAAAAAACGGCTGCCATTGAAGTTGCCTTGCGTGCAGGCACCGAGATTGATTTGTTGCGAAGCAACGCTGAGCGGCTCAATCACAAGTTGAGCGAACTGCTTGACGAAGGCAGCGTCCACGAAGACGGCTTTGTGCGGGATGCGGTGTCGCTGCACAAGGAAGTTCGTGAAACGGTCAAAGACCTGCTCCGTTTCCAAGACCAATGGGGAGCGCAAAGCGATACGCAGCAGGTCAATCAGACCTTCAACATCTTGCAAGTCGAATTGAGCAAGGAGAGTCCTGAAGTATGGGCGCGGCTTAAGGCGCAATTGATGGAGAACATGGGGGTGGACTGATGCCGATGATGGGACGCGGCTCGGACACTCGTATGTACTCG
>Ga0255757_10005371_pt1 | contig 11350 bp, 12 predicted proteins | sample 071ome_27_FD_179957 | JGI IMG/M metagenome (GOLD analysis project Ga0255757, IMG submission 179957) | Coastal salt marsh microbial communities from the Groves Creek Marsh, Skidaway Island, Georgia - 071409AT metaG (version 2) | ecosystem: Environmental > Aquatic > Marine > Intertidal zone >...
GCTTTGGTTTCCGTTTGCTCTGTTGGAGCCATCCACCCCGCATTCATACCCGGAAGAATTGGCATTACTGAGCAATACATTGATTTCACAGGTGTTGCTATGTCGTTTCATGATTCTACCTCTAAATTCACTTCAATGACGACACCATTTGATGAATCACTCAATTCGCAGTTAGAAGAGCATCTTCGTTCTGTCCAGGGTATTGCTTCCGAGGAACAACTCCGATTTAGCTATTGGCTCACACAAGGTCCGCAGTTTGAGACGCCAGCTGAAATTCAAGCGATTGAAACGCTGGGTGGCGATGACTATGCCGAGGGAAGCAAAATTATGTGCAGAAGTTGAACTTCCATACGCAGCCATTCTCATCAGTTCCAATTGGGCTGCAGGACGGATGCCAGGTAACCAAAAAGCACAATTAAACCATGAAGAGGTATCAAAAGAGGCAAATAAGCATCTAGATACCATATGGTCCTCACTTGCATTTCTCATGAATCGTTAAAGCAATCTTGATGTTGCTGTTTGCATTGTTCGAGACATGGAAGGGAAATCTGTTGAGCAATGGATTGAGCACAGCCCAGAGAATGAATGGGAACGAATGATGCGAAAAGTTGCAATTTTCCACGATAAACATGATTTTGCCTCAAAGAACGGGCATGATATGGGCTACAGATTGGCCCTAACCATCGAAGAGTTAGGTGAACTTGCAGCCGCCATCACAAAAGGGAAGCCCCTCGTAGAATGTGCTGAGGAGATGGCAGATGTCCTCATTCTCCTCATGGGTCATAGTCTTGCAATGGAGGTCGATCTCAAAGCAGCGTTCGAAAAGAAATACGAACGAATTATGCAAAGAGATGCCTTGACTGGACGATTAGGCGTTCGAGTAACAGAATACAAGCCTGAATCACCGTAGCCAATGCTCAAACGTCATGTCAAACATGTCGCGTTCGGTTGCTTGTTGAAATGTAGAACTCAAGAGGTGGTACCCGAAGTCGACAGGGTCGGGAGCGTACGTATCTGGTTGATCAACTCTAGTGTGGATGATGGTTCTGAAGATTTCTTTTGCGTCATCGATAAACATTCTATAGATTTCTCCTCCGCCAATGATGATGATGTTCTCGTCTTCTGCTCGTTGCATCACATCCTCTTGAGAAACAACTTGAACATCGTCCCGTGGGCTACGCGACATCACAAGATGTGTGCGGTTGGGGAGTTTTCCGGGTAAACTATCCCAGGTTTTCCTACCCATGACAATTGTTTTGTTTAATGTCAACCGCTTGAAATGCTGTAAGTCAGAAGACTGTTTCCAAGGCAAATCACCATCTTTTCCGATGGCGTTTTCTTCGTCGCATGCGAAGATGAGTGTAAGCATATTCATCCCTTAAACTGAAATTGGTGCTGATATGTGGGGGTGGTGTTGATAATCAAGGATTTCAATATCTTCATAGGTGAAGTCATCAATGTCGTCAATGTCCATGTTTAATCGCAATTTAGGCAATGGATACGGCTCTCGTTCGAGTTGAAGTTTTGCTTGCTCTAAATGGTTCAGGTATAAATGAGCATCACCGAGTGTGTGAACAAATTCTCCTGCTTTAAGTCCACAAATTTGAGCCATCATATGTGTGAGTAATGCATACGATGCGATGTTAAATGGAACACCAAGAAAAACGTCAGCACTTCGTTGATAAAGTTGGCAACTCAGGTGACCATCTGCAACATAAAATTGGAAAAAAGCATGGCAAGGCATGAGAGCCATTTGTTTCAATTCACCAACATTCCATGCCGAAACAATGATTCTTCGGCTGTTTGGGCTTTCTTGAATCATTTGAATTGCATCCCGGATTTGGTCGATAACTTCACCGGAAGTCGAAGCCCATGTCCGCCATTGTTTTCCATACACGGGTCCTAAATTCCCATCATCATCTGCCCATTCATTCCAAATGCGTACGCCATTTTCCTGCAAATACTGAACATTCGTTTCTCCTTTGAGAAACCAAAGCAATTCATGAACAATTGATTTCATGTGGGTTTTCTTTGTGGTGACAAGGGGAAAACCCTCCCTCAAATCATATCGCATTTGATACCCAAAGACAGAAATCGTTCCGGTCCCTGTTCTATCTTCTTTCTTCACACCGTGATCGATAATGTGCTGAATCAAGTCAAGGTATGTTCGCATGCTCTAGCCCAACATGAAAGGAATTCAAGGCGGCTTTTGATAATTTCAATGGAAATTTTTCGTCACGGTGCTCCAAGTTGCTGGAGAGACCCCATTAATTGATTGGTGAACAAACGATACATCTTTGCGAGTTCAGATTTGATTTCCTCTGGTGATTTCGATGCCAGTTGATGTAAACTTTCAATGGTATGATTTCCTCCATCGCTATGGCCTAACCATTCAATCCAGGTGATTGATTGCCCAGCCCGAACATGCACTGGCCGCCAAAAACGAGGAAATTTATGCAATTTCGGGGCCATGACATTCCTTGTTCCATTCAATGCAATTGGAACAACATTGGCATAGGGAAATGCTGCGGATAACCTTGCTACACCGGTTTTCCCTTCCAACAAGAACGGTGGCTCAGTTTTTCGAGACCGTGTTCCTTCAGGGAATATTCCAAGAGCACGGTTATTCGATAAAACGGTGGCTGCACTTGATAATGCATCAGCACCTCCGCTCTCTCTTTTTGTTTCGATTTGGCCTGTCGCAGTCATAACAAAACGTGTGATTGGATTCGAAAAATGACCATCTTTTGCAAGATAGTGCGTCGTTCTTCTTGAGGAAGCAATTACGATAATTGGGTCAACATGAGATAAGTGATTTGCTGCAAGAATCGTAGCACCTTTTCGAGGAATGTGATCTAAACCTCTGAATCGAAGACGGAGCATTGTACGAAGAAATGGTGCAAGTGTTAAACGTAAGAAACTGTAGATTGGTTTTGAAGATAGGTTTTCATCTTGGCTCGAAATCTCCCAATACAATTTCAATTTTGACCACGCATCTATGAGATGTTCGTTCTTGGTCATATGAAGAGAATTGGTGGATTGGTTTTATGTTTTTATTGAAGAATAACCAAAACATCGAGATTTCATCTTTTATTGTGTAATGTCGAACAAAGAATCCATGACGAAATAACTTTATCATCATGCCACAACCTTCAACCATGACTGACTCAGATGAGTGGGATATTCAATCCTCGATGAAAGCATTTATTTTGGCAATTGAAGAAAAAGGCATGAGTGTCGACGATGCATTTGGGCAATTCGATGGCGACGAAAATGGGACGCTGGACGGCCCCGAGTTGTACAGAGGGTTAATGGATTTGACAGGAGATGTGTTGTCGCCAGGACAAATCTCTGCGATTATCAAAGCCTTTGACAATAATGAAGATCATCGAATAGACTTGGAAGAATTAAGAGCTGCAGTAGAATATCACCAAACTTTAGAAGAAGAGTGACCTGCTTTATCTTAAGGTAGTCGGCTGAATTTCAGCCAATACTGATAAAGAGGAAGTTCGACATACTCCTGCACGAAGGTGAGTGATTTGGTGAATGTATCAATATACTTTGACACATCATCATCAATGTCTTTGCCGATTGAAAAGGACACTCGTCATGAAATTGCAGAAATGGTTTGGCAGAGGGTGTGCCATCGTTTTGTTGACATCCCAACCAAAATTACGACAATTTGTACCAAAAGAAGGTCAGTCGTTCTTGGTTCACTAAAGTCTCGAAATATGAATGAACTTTCCAATATACACGTTCCTTTTCCTGACGGAATGACATATTTATGGAAGTTTTTAGTTGATGAAGCAAAAGAATTTGTGAAAGAGGATAATGAATGGATTTTTTTTCTTATTAGCGACGGTTTAGATAATCAATCAAGAGGAAAATACAGAGGTGCGAAAGGTATACGTCCTTGTATTGAAGAAATTGAAAAATTAGGAATTGACGCAGAATTTCACATTATTGGATTAGGACTGCCAAGTGAAGTTGAAGAAATTTTTGAGCAACTAAGTGGAGCGACAGGCGGGTTTTTTGAAAATATTACAGAAGAGCACCAATTGGATGAATCGATAACAAAGATGGACGACGCACTTGAAGATTTGACAATTCCATCGATACGGGCAAGAAAAAGACTGTTAAGGCAAAGAGAATATCAGAAAATGAAAAAAGAGGGGCAACTCGATTTAACTCAGGTAAATGTCTCGTCGATTGAACCTCCTGAGGAGGGTTATCTGTATGGAAAAGTTCGAGTTTACCGAACAAATCCTGAGCGCACTCAGGATTGGCAAAATGACCTTCTACACATTCGAGGACACAGCGATATCGAGCAAGTTGACGAGGGTGAATTTTGGTATCAATTTGAGTCAAGGGCAGAGGGGACCTCTCAAGATGATGACAAAGATAATTCTTGGTCCATCGATGCAGTGTCGTTTTTAGATACTTCGACATTTGCACCTTCATCTGCAATTGGGCAACGCCGAGGTTTGTTTCGTCGACGTCAATCTCAGCAAACGCCAAAATCAGATGGCCAAATCGATAAAATTTTCAAACTCATTCAAGATATTCGTGCATCTGATGTACCAGCGGAAAAAAAACAGGTCATATTACGAGGCACCGAAGTCGACCAAGTTTACATTGACTTACTGATTGAAACCGGGGCAAAAGTCATTGTTTACCCTAGGGAACTTCCTCCACCTCCACCTCCCGAACTTGATAGTCCTCTTTGGTTAGATGAGGCATGGGTGTACTTCAATCCTACACTGGATTGGACACAATATCCTATTTCTCACCGCCAGCCAACCCACGAGTATGGAATTATTGATCCGTTTTTGCCAAGGGAGTATGTTGACTTTTCATTCAAAAATATTGACGTTTCAAAAGAGCTTGAAAAAATTCATGCAATGTTAAATGATTCTGATGTGAGTTTCAAATCTTTTCAATTCGACGATGACTGGTTCGCTTTCGACAATAACGATGAACAAAACATGGTATGGACAGACGATTGGTTGGATGCGAATGATGAACTTCTTGTGATGAAAGAATTATTGAAAATAGCCTTCATTCAAGTCATCGGTCAGTTTTTGTTGTCAAAGGGGAAAAAATCGAACTTTATTGTTTTACGATGCACTGAGGGTGCCAAAAAATTAGGCCTCAACACCCATCCTGTTTGGTCAAAATTTCAAAAGAATTGCAATGAATTCAACACCTGGGCGAAGAAAAGAAATTACCCAAGCATCACTTTTGATTTCTGGTTATAAATGCCATTGTTGTTTGATTCTGTCGTATTTTCCGTTGACAAGCCAAACGACGAGTTGCATGATGTCAACCGTTGAAATCGAAGATATCTTGAGGTTGACATCTAAGTCAATTTTCCGAATAACATCGAAACCAAAATGACCCTCTGCACTGATATCTTCGGAATCCGAATACCAAATGAAATGCAAGTTTGGTAAATAGAGAGACCCTGTTGCAGTTCGGTCGATAACTTTCTTCATCCACCATTCATCAATGGAGCATCGATACACATCTTCTATGGTTTCTTTTCCGTTTTGTTCAATGACCCAAGGCAAAAATTGTTCTTTAGGTGGAATAAGATACAGAGTGATCATAAAAATAGATTTTTCTTCTCGTTCAAAATGTGTTGGAATCATTTCAATATAATCAGATAGATTGGCAAGTAAGTCGGAAACTGTCAAATCTCGTTTCTCATCGTATAACTCAACTCTGTTGCCATCAATATCTTCACCGACAACTGACAATTCCCAACCAGATAGATCAATTTCATTGATAGGATTGTTTTCATTTGATGAGGCGTGATTGCTCCAATCACCTTGCTTTGCTTCTTCAACGTTATTGAAATCAAGATGCTCATCAGTTGATGTATCCGAGACCTCATCTGGCATGTCATCTGGCACATCAGTTTCTACTTCGACATGTACTTGAACATCTCTTGGATGAATTGCGTCCCCTTCTATAGATTGGTGGCTATCGGATGGTGGAATTGGAATCCATTCTTCCCCAACCCAGAGATGTTTTCCATCAGGACTGAAAATCGGTTGAGATGCTTCTACCCATTCCGTGCCATTCCATTCCCAACAATAATCTGGACTAAACAATCGCATATGAACGCTTGAAGGATTAGAACCCCGTTTAAATTGTTTATTCAGGCAAAATTTCTTTCGGTATTGAGAGTTGCGATATTAACTTTGATAATTGAATAACATTCAATAGATGAACACACTAGGGCAGAGTATGACAAAACACATGTTAGACCTTGATGGTGGTGCATTCAAAGTTAACCTTCCGTATACTTTTGGAGGCTGGTTTATTTTTGTTGTCTGCACAATTCTCATCATCGCAGGTTTCGTTCTGTCTTTTGATGATATGACATTTCTTGCACTATCAGCTGTCGGATTTTTCATCATGGCTGGAGTCACGCCAGGTACGCACCAAGCAACGCTACACAATTTAAGAAAAAATGCGATTTCTCCCTCAGAACTTGAAGCAAAGGCTGAAGCAAGTGGCATGACCATCGAAAATTGGTGGCTCCAACAAACATCATACGTACCGACCAATGACCCGAATGACTGGATATTACCTGCCCCCGGCCCAACGACATGGAATAAAGAAAATCCATACATTGCAGATGAAGATGGTCAACCCTTGCCAGAACACCCAGTCAATGTTGGAACTCCAACCCCTGCAACGTTTTCTCTCTTCGGCGTCTTCCTTACTTTGGCTATCCTCATCGGCCTATACACGACATCCTATGTGATGTCAGATGACATGTACGAGGGTGGAGCAATACCTGCTTATATTTTCATCGTCATTGGTCTATTCGGGGTGCTTGGAGGTGCTGCAAAAGCAAAAATGCAACGACAAATGATGGACCTGCCAACTTCGTTGGTCCGTTCGGCACCCGTTGGATATCCTGAGTTGGTTGGTCAGGTACGCCCTGCAAACGCTGGGGCCATGACCGTTGTAGTCGATGGGAACAGCAATATGGTTATGCACAACATGGTTGGTTTTCGATGGGCTTACGAACAATACCAATGTCGAACCGTGAAAGATAATGAAGGCAACACGAGGGAAGAATGCAATTGGGTTCAAATCCGATCTGACCGAGGAGGTTGCCCGTTTATTTTACATGATGGTACTGGTGGAATAAAAGTAAACACAACATCGTTCAAACGACAAGAGTATGGGACATTTTTGAAACAATGGGATGGTGCTTTTGCCCAAACTTTTGGTAAACAACTCATGTCCCAGGCTATTGCTGGGGTTTTACGCGATGCAAGAGTCGAGAAGCATCGTTGGACACTCTGGGGCTTGAGGATTGGAAATCCAGTTTATCTGATTGGTCAAACCAAATCTCGGCCTCAAACCGAACTACAATCCGAAGGCTTAGATGGTACACTTGGGAACAGTATCATCGAAGTGTGGGGTGATGAAGATGAATCCGGAACAAAGTGTACACTACAACGTGGCTCCGAGTTATCGAATTTGGGAAGTGCCCGTTCTGGCATCGAACTTGTTCTTGTTCCTTTGTTGATATTGTTGGGTGGTTTAGCATTGCTGGGGCTTGCATGAACTGAAGGCAGACAGGAAATACTCGATAGCAAATATAATCTCATTGTGCGTAAGCGGCAAATCATGAGGGGCAATCCGTTCCTGATGAGTGTGCTCATTCTTCTCGCATCTCTCTCCGGATGTTTTGGCGAAGAAAAGGTGGAGGATGAAGGGGTCCTCGTCGAACAAGGTCAAAAACGAATTTTCGTTACAGGTCCGGATGGATTGAGCCTTGATATTGACCCACTTCGAATGGTGTTTAATTTCAGTGATGTAGGTGAAAATGCACCAGAACCGAGCATTGGCATCACCTCAACTGGATGTATTTACTTCATTGCCCTCGAAAAAGTCATGCAGTCTTGTGATTATGGAGAGTCGTGGGAAGATGTTACCGGACCTGCGTGTTCATTCACAACCAGTGACCCTTACGGTTGGGTCGACCCAGTTACTGACCGAATATTCAATGTCCAAATGCAAGGTCTCGAGACCTCATGGATTTGTTGGAGCGATAACGATGGTCAATCATGGGCTGGCAACCCGCACAATTCAGGGACGACACCAATCAATGACCACATCAAACTCGCATCAGGACCATGGACTGATACAGGCTACGGCCTTGCAGGACAATTTTCACAATCATTGTATGAAACTGCAGTGTATTATTGCTACAACAAACTCATTGGCATCTTTTGTTTCACAAGTTTTGATGGTGGTGCATCGTTTGAAGTTGGAGGCCAAATTTTGGGTTTAGCAACAACGAATGGTGGCCTACACGGAGCTATAACAACCGCACCAGATGGTACAGTCTATGTCACTCCACGTGTTGCAACGCCAACGGTCATTGTTTCGAAAGATAACGGATTTAATTGGTTTGAACGAACGATGGGTGAGGATGCATCAACGCCAAACCCCAGGAAAAATTCCGAAGTCGCAACAGATTCAGCATCAAACGCTTATCATGTTTGGACAGGTGCAGATGAAGGTATTTACATGTCGAGAAGCATTGATTCAGGTGAATCGTGGGAACAAGAAAGTCTGCGTATCAGTCCTATTGAAGTTATTTCCACAGTCTTTCCCCAAACCTCCGCTGGTGATGAAGGACGAATTGCAGTTGCATATTTAGGAAGTGAGAATTCAAGCGAATTAGGTCTCCCAAATATCGATGGAAATCCTTGGGATGGCAATGCCCACTATGCGACAGGAAATGTTTCGTATCACTTGTATGTCACATACAGTTTGAATGCACTCGATGAGAACCCAGTGTTCCATACATACAGAGTTACCGATGACCCAGTTCAAATTGGAAGTATTTGTTTGAATAGCGGTGACTGTCGAGACATTGGTGGTTCAAATCGCAACCTTCTCGACTTTAATGACCTGCATATCGACAAAGAAGGTAGAGTGTTTGTTGCAATAGCAGATGGCTGTACTGGCCCATGTTCCACGAACGCCAATGCAACACCTGAAGATTCAAGAAGCAGATTAGGCGTGATGTGGTTTTTGACCGAGGGCCCGAGTTTGTACAATGATTTTGGTGAACTCACACGTCCGTGATCATACCATGTGTTCTCCACAATTTGGACATGGCATGCCGGGAATAAATTCCCCAAGCAAGAAACCGCAATGATGGCAAATTGATGATATGGTATCAAAACTCATGCCGAATTCTAAACGTCTATAGTGAATAATCTTAATCCCAATTAAATGTAGATTTGATATGTTCATAGACGAGCATGAGGTCTCGCTCGTGAATTGTATGATGAGCAACCGCAATTGGCTCTTCATTCCAAGGATTGAAACAAATAGAGGCTCCGCTTTGTTCAAACATGCCAATGTCGCCAGCTGAATCGCCGACTGATGCTGTATTCTCTTTTGAGATGCCCAATCGACGCTGAAGCATATTCACAATTGAGCCCTTTCCGTTCATTTGAACTTGGTATCTGCCAAATCCCCCAAGTGCATCATGTGCATATTCATTGTTCTCAATGAGCCAACCATTAGTGAATACATGAAACACGGAATCATAACCGTTGCATTGTTCTCGTGCAGTATTTGGGTCAATCCCTCCCCACCTTTTCTTCCATTTTTTCGTTGAGGGAAATTGTGCTGCTATGTGGCGTGCAGTATGCTGGAGCCCTCCACTGATAATGGCGACATGAGTATTATGTTTGAGAATTTCTGAAATTGCCCGCTTCCAATTTTTCATCAGCGGCATATCAGCCATCAAGTCTCGAAGTTCTGAATCTGTTGCCGGAGGGTTTCGTGCACTTTTAATCAACGCAAGGTCGAGTTTAATCCAATCCCACTCATCCAATTTACCCTGATTGTATAATGCAAAGGATTCATCATTATTGATGCCTAATTTATCGTAAACAAATTGCCATGTCGATAAATGGTCGACGAGTACCCTGTCCATGTCAAAACAAATCAGATACTTTTGTTCTTCCAAGGAACTTCACCTACGATTCTCTTGGCCAATTGTATTGAGATTGAATCCGCTTGACTTGTTTTCCTAAGATGTAGAGAATGATGGCAATCATCATCGCAAAGAGCCCTATGAGCGTCATTGCAATGGTAGCGAGTGTAACACCAATTGAAGTCGTGTTCAATTCTGTGAATATATTCGTTAAATTTCCAGACAACCTATACCCTAAGACGAAAAGAATCACGCCAGGAATACCGAACAAAAAAAGTGGATGTTTTGATTCAAGCATCCAGTAAAAGAGTTGAGCGAATCTTGAAGCGGTGGCAAGTGATTCTCTCTCCATGACAACAGGTCGTTGTCCAGTGTGGATGACACGAACTTTCATCTTGGAATCGATTTCACTCGCCGTTGCAAGTGGTTTAAGGCCTCCAAGTTGCTTGCAACCTTCTGATGATGCGGCAAAAATTCGGGGGATCGTTCGACTAAGCACACTTGAGACATCTTCCTCTTCATCTGTTTGGTCTTCAGTGTGAAAGGCATAATAGACGTCCCAATCTTCATTTGCCCTGTTGACATCGAGAAGGAGGTCTGAAACTTTCCATTGATTTGTTACGTGAACAAGCAAGATTTTTCCATTCCAATGTAATGTACTTGAGATAAATTCTGCGAGGTGTTGAATGACAATTTCGCCGGAGTAATGATGAACTGGGCAATTGACTTCTTGTGCTAAATCGACGGTCTCATCGTTTGAGCCGCAGTCGATATAACTCACATGTTCTGAAAATTGACGACCTTTTGTGATAAGAGAAACGATTCGTAACTCAATATTACGACCGAGGAAAAGTATGTGCAAATCCTCGTTAGGCATATCATGTGGTGGGTGATATTACATTTGAAAACTATGCTTCATATCCTGAACCAAGAGTTGTTTCCGTTATCTTCAAGAAATTCGGGCATGGCCTTAAACCATGATAGAGCAGGTACCGATTGTCGTTGTGATACCTGCTCACAACGAGGAAGAGTTTATTCTTGAAGTGATTGAAACCTTACCTGATTTTGTTGACAACATTATCGTTGTTGATGACCATTCAACAGATGGAACTCGAGATCGAGTTTCAGAAGTGAAATCAACGACAAATCTCGTTGTCATCACCAGCAAGCGTCGAGGTGTTGGCGCTGCAATTGACTCTGGATTCGCATATGCTCTTGAACAATTTGAACAGCCTTTCATTTGTGTAGTTGTTGCCGGGGATGGTCAAATGGATCCAACCGACATGGAAAATTTGGTGCTACCAATTTTCCAAGGGAAAGCCGATTATGTGAAAGGTAATCGCAAGATTCATGTTGATGGCCTAA
>Ga0255757_10005374_pt1 | contig 11345 bp, 7 predicted proteins | sample 071ome_27_FD_179957 | JGI IMG/M metagenome (GOLD analysis project Ga0255757, IMG submission 179957) | Coastal salt marsh microbial communities from the Groves Creek Marsh, Skidaway Island, Georgia - 071409AT metaG (version 2) | ecosystem: Environmental > Aquatic > Marine > Intertidal zone > Salt...
AATGGAACGAGCTGACGGACACGTGTCCCGTGAACACGGAAACGGCGTTAGAATTTGAAACGGATATTTTCAAAGGCAAAGTCGTGTGCAGATTTCTCGGCATTGAGGGGGCGACGCCGGAGGAGTTTTACGTAGAGCGCGGTAAGATTTGCAACAACATTGCGTTTCAGGTTGTCGTGCAAGGCGAATTTAAAGAACGGATACGGATGGATCAACTCGTAACGGGCGGTGAATTTAGACGTCCTTTCGAAAATATTCCTCCGCGGACGATCGTTTACACCGGTCAAGAATTGTTCAAGGTGATCACTCCAGGATTAGCCTGCGATGTGACCGCGGACGAGCCGTATTACTTAGCATTGCTCGGCGGATTAGTGTCACAAATGAGCGTAGATACGAAAGATACGGTGCCAAACATTTTAGACTTCGTGATTCCCGAGCAGTGCGACATTATAGAAGGGAACAATGGTTATTTTCGAGACGGGAAACATTTGGACGTGCAAGCGAGAGGGTCGAGACGCGTAAAACAATTGGCCAATCCAGCGACGGCCAAACAATATTACTACGAGCCTGGATTAATATATACCTTTGATAACATGCAAAGTTATTTACATTTAGATTCGTATAGCTTCGACGTCGGAAAAGTGTTGACGCTCAAACTCGAGCGGCATTTGAACGGTCAACCGATTCAATTCTTCGCGAAAACCGGCGACGGGCGCTACGCGTTTTGTTTCGAGATGTGGCACGAGAAACTGTTGCCATACGCGCCAGAATGTAGCGAAGAAGACTACGTCAAGTTTGCTCTGGAAGGTATGACTAGATGAGTGTAAAACATAGATGATTTGTAAAGAAAACAGCAATATAACTACAGAAACTATATTTGTATTAACCTAATATCTCGGCACGGACTTGTCGATCGAACTGTACGCGTCAATCCCGCCGACGACGTTATGGACGTCCTCGAAGCCTAAACTCAACAACATCTGGCACACTTTCGCCGAACGAATGCCTCCGTGACACATGACGATCGTCTTCTTCTCCGGATCGACGTCCATTTCAATCGTCATCTGCCATTTCTCCGCCTGCGATAGCGGATATAACTTGAACCCGTCCACCTTCGCAATCGCAAACTCGTGCTCTTCTCTGCAATCGATGAGATTCACGTCTGAGAAACGTTTCGCATCGACGTATTCCTTCACCTCGTCGACTCGAATCGATTGCATTTGCGGTACGGCGTTGGCGGATTCTTTCACGTCCAACACTTTTATCAAGTGGTGACCGAACTGTGTCGTGCAAAAAGCAATCTCGTTTATCGGCGTCGAAAACGCCACGCGCTCGAATTCCGGAACGGTCTGTCCTCTCTGAATGTATCCGAGATTTCCTCCTCTCGCGCCAGACGGGCATTTCGAGTGTAATCTGGCTAACCCTTCGAACGTGTCGGCTTCGCCGTCCAATAACGTTTGGAACTCCGAAAGCATCGCCTTCCCTGGTTCCGAAGCGTCGACGAGAATGTGCGAGACTTTTACCGCCCCTTCGTGGTTGACCCCCGAAGAGGACGATGCGGCTGCTGCAAAAGTCCTTCGCGCATACGACGACGACAACGACGACGACGACGACGACGAAGGTCTCGCGGTCAGTCTTCGCGCGGAGTACGCGCACGCCGTGGATAAACACAAACGCATTTTGGTTTGTTTGTTTATTTGTGGGATAAAAAAGATATGAGGATGTAGCTTTTAAAGCGAAATACGAGTGCAGGTACCATCTAATTTATAGTTTGCATTAAACGAATTCTTTTAAACCTCGTGGATTAACTTCACCCAGTTCTTAATGATGAGCAATCCGTTATCGGTGATGATGCTCTCCGGGTGAAACTGCACGCCCTGAATCTTCGGGTACTTCTTGTGTTTCACCGCCATGCACACTTCGTCTTCGGTCCAAGCGACGGATTCGAGCTCGTCGTGCGGGAAGTCGTCGTTGCTGATGACCAGCGAGTGGTACCGCGCGGCTTCGAACGGAGAACTCAGGCCGGACAACACCGTGTCCACGTCGGTTTTGTGAAACACCGGGGAACTTTTTCCGTGCATTAAACCCAACGGCGCTCTCGTGATGGTGCCTCCGAACACTTGACCGATGCACTGGTGACCCATGCACACGCCGAAGACGCCAAACTCTGGGCCTAACTTTTCGCATACCTCCAACGAAATTCCCGAATCTTCCGGTCTCCCGGGACCTGGCGAGACTAATATCCCGAGCGGGTTCATCGCGCGAATCTCCTCCACCGTTTTCTCGTCGTTCTTGAACACCAGCGGGTTTTTAATCCCGCAATCGCCCAAATATTGCACCAGGTTGTACGTGAACGAATCGTAGTTATCGATGACAACGATCGGTCGTCCTTCGCTCGAAGAAGAAGACGACGAAGAAGAAGACGCGGCTGCTGCCCTCGTCGCGAAAACCTCGCCTTTCGCGCTCCTTCTGCCACTCACGGACGCGTGAGACCCTCCGTTCCTTTCCAATCCTAAGTGCTGTTGTTTTTGTTGTTGTTGATGATTTTGCTTCGAAGAAAGAGAAGCAGTCGCGGCACCATTTGTGCTCGACAATCCCATAAAACTCGGCATGATATGAGAATCTATCTGATTCTCTGTTCTCTCTCTCTCTCTCTCTCTCAGTAACGCGTCTTCTTCGGCGCTCCTCCTCGGAAGCCGACGAAGTGTTGTTCTCTCGGGTCAATAAATATGAAGATTTATCCAAAACCAGAGAGAAGTTCAAGGAAAGGAAAAAAAAAATATTTAGGGTTTCAAATTTTCAAAAATCGAAGCAAACGCGCGAACATTTTTTCGAAAAATCGCGCCACAACGAAGAGCATGATGGAGTATACCATCGACGACGACGACGCGCTGACGTCCGACGACGACTCGGACGTCAACGAAGAGGAAGAAGAAGAGGAGCAGTTGCTGCAGCAGCAGCCAAACGCAGATCGAGAGGAACGCGTGCATAATATCGACAATGTTTTGAACAACAACGATGTGGAAAGAAATCCTCGACGACACAACGGCAACCAAAGAGACGTGCGAAAGTGGAAGAAGATGCGCGGGAGAGGCGATTTAGGCGTCGGCGCGTCTTCGAGGAACAACAACAACAACAACAATAACGTCGTCTGTCAGCCGGTGATCGACGCGACGCAGCAAGTGCGAGGCGTGAATTGTGGGAGCATCGGTCCCGAGTTGGAGAAATTGCGACGAGAACAAGGCGAGAATCGAGAGTATTACACTAAAGAGCACTTCGATCGTCTCTACGGCAGAGTGAAACCGTGGAATCGAGACCAACGCGCGAATAAGGTGTGGTGCAAAGATATTCATCCGGCTGGAGTGACGTGTAACGAGTGCACGTCGTGCCATTTTTGTCGACAGAAATCGTGCGACGTGAAGACGACGTGTCAGTGCGCGACGTGGGCGAAAGCACCGGAAGGCGGGCGAGGGAGAGGGTCTTGGTGTGGATGGTGTTTAGAAATGCGAATGGGTGAGAATATCGAAGAAGCGATCGCAGACGACGAGTGGAGATGTCCAGTGTGCAGAGATATTTGTAACTGCTCTGGGGCAAATTGTTTGAGACACAAGAGGCATTTGTTTCCAACGCAACAGTTGACGAGAGAGGCGGAGCAATACGGGTGGCAATCCGTGGCGCACTATTTGATAACCACGGCGTTGGTAACTGGGAAAGATGCACCGCCGATGTTGGATTTGCCGGCGGCGTACGTGAAAAGAAGACAGCCGAAAGGAGCGGTGAATGGTAGTGGGAATACAAAGTTTTCATCTGGCAAGAACAACAACGGGGAAAGAGCGAGCGGGAAAAATAAAGAGGAGATGCAACGCGAACGCGAAGCGGCAGCGCTGCGACGAGAGATTGAGATGAAAGTCCGAATGGCGTTTGGTGCTGTGAATGAGGAAGAAGAAGAGGAAGAGGATGGAGACATGCTGAATGCCGGGGACGTTGAAGATGGCGGCGACGGGCGAAGCAAAGCACGGCGTCAAAAGCCCCCGAAGAGGACTTCGGATACCATCGATGCGTCTACGCGACGAGAAGGTGGTGGAGAAGAAGAAGAAGACGCAGATATGGACGAGCAAGACGCGATACTTGGCGGAGATGGTACGACTTTTGACGAACAACAACGACAACAGCAAACGGTCAAACCCAAAAAAACGGCAACCATTACCACCATGTTCAAAAGGTTCGCCGACAAGAACAGCGGCGCTTTCCTATTTGCAGCCTCCTCTGACGACGAATCTGAGCTCGATTCGTCCGACGGCGAGTTTGACGATGAACTTTTAGCGCAACAACAAAGAGAACGACGAGAAAGGAACGAGTTGGATTTGAAAAACAGAGTTTTGGGGGGAAAAGAAGTAGACACAGGAGGAGCAGCAGAGGGTGCCCACATTCGTGGAAAAGAAGCGGGAAACAACGACGACGACGATGATATCATTATGTACGACGGTGAACGCGAGAAAAAAACGTTCAAGAGTACTTCTTTCCAGAGAAATGCAGATGACGAGATGATTGGCAGAGAACTCGAGCCTTCGCGTCAGCTGCGGGACGCGCAATTCAACGACGAGACGAGTGAAGAGATGGAGTTCTTTCAGCGAAGGCGCGAGCGAAGAAAACGTCGTCGAGCGATTCAATCGGTCGCTCGTGCGAGGCACATCAATGCCACTACCGGAGGTTTTGCACCTTCGCGAAGTGCGGGGCCTGGCGGAGTCAACATAAATCGACCTGGACAAATGCACCCGGCATCTGCCCCGGAATCTTCTCTGTTGCAGCCCCCCGCGGAGCCCGCGCAACAAGGCGAAGTAAATCAGCAACAACCACCAGCGAGTACTACGACAACAACCACTACAACTATTTTCCCGAGTAGCACAGAGGATATCCCATCTGAAGAAGTGTTATCGGCCGAGGCCGCTGTATCTGAAATGCGACGCGAAGACGAAACACAAGCTGAAAGAGCGGACGCGCAAGAAGTGGAAGAGGAACGACGCGTTTTGGACGCCGCCGCCGCCTCAACTTCTGGTGAAGTAGTGCAAATTTTGCGCGAGTTTATTGAGTTGACTTCGCCTTCAAACGAGACGTTCCAAAAACGGAACATCGAGGAAGCATCGTTCGAGTTATTCAACGAGAAGATTGTCTCTTCATTAGAGCGTGCGGAAGCATTGCTATTTGCAAGCGAAGAGTCTGAGTTACGTGCGTTTTACGCGTTATGTCTTCGTGCGAATAAATACGCGCCGTATTTAAAGCACAAGAAAGTGTCCTCCTTACGCATCCGTGAGAAAATTATCGATCTCATCAACAACGTGGAGAAATTTCAATCGTTTGATGTCTCGCAACGAGCAACTTGTTTACGTGCGTCGTTAAGATTGATTGAGCGGTACTGGTCGGGGAAAGATTTAGATGTTTTTAAAGTAAGCGACGAGGAGGAAGACCATACATTCGACGGTATGGAAGTCATCACCGACGAAGATGGGAATACCGTTCGAGGTGAAAGAACAACGAGTGAGTTTATGAGAGCGCGCGCGAATCACGCTCTGGAGAGTTGTTTGCGTCTCGTTTCTATTTGTAGTAACGAGTTTGCGTTGGCGCGAGAGCGCGAAAACTGGGTAGCCAGCCGCAAACTGCTCAATCCATCGTTAATGGATGCGAGCGATTTGATCGCACCTGCAGTGAGCGAGGGGTGTCAGAAGCGAATAGATGATGCAACTGCACGAATCATGGAGGAGTATGAAGTCCAAAAAGCGCGTCGAAACGAATCTGTCATTGTCGGGTTGTCGGATTCCTCGCAAGAAAACGACGACGATCCAGCGGCTCAACTGCAGCCGCCCGCCGTCGCGGACGAAACCGTCCACTTACAAAAACGCGAGACAGATATTGCTTTGGCGACGACTAAAATACTCATAGAAACGACGGAGTCCACACACATTCTCATACTCGCTGCGTTATCCGTGTTACGCGTCGTCGCCAAAGGGTTGGCGTTTACGCCTTCGCACGGTGCGTTCTTGCGCTCCAAGATGCTTTCGAATACCATCGGTTCGTTTGTCTCGCCCAAACTTCCTTTCCGACCAAAAATCCGTAAGTGTTCTTTAGGATTAATCTCCGTGTGTGTGTCTCGAGGCGAGCGGGATTGGCTCGAAAGTCGTTCGGAGGAGAACAAAATCGTCGCCGACGCGTCGGCGAAATTTTGCTGGCCTCACATTGCTGATTTGTTGCGAGAGAACGAAGATGATTACGAAAATGTAGAAACAATGAACGACAAGAGCGGTGGTTACTCGTCGGCAGTCAATCGCGCGGCTACAGAAACGGCGGCCAGGACGCTCAATTTACTCGTCAAGTCCGGCGTGTGGCCATGGGGTAAAGCCGAGCTCGCAATTTCGCACCCATTTGCGCCGAAAGATTTCTGGAAGTTGGCCAATCCCAGAAAACGCGCGAAAGCGTTTCGTTTGTACGCGAGACTGGTCGACTCAACGCCAGTTTTACGCGGAGGTATCGGTGCGCCGCTGTTGAAGTTGTGGGCGTTATGTGCCATGGACGTTGCCGCTTCCGAGAAGGGTGAACGACGTCAACAAAACGCGCTTTTACGGGCCAACGGATTACATCGAGCGAGAGCGAGATTAGCGAGAGCGTGCGCACGACACCCGCGATTGTTTGACGCCTTTTCGTCGTCGACGATGCTGAAGCGCGAAGCCATGGATGCTCGAAATACTGCTGGTGTCCTCAAACGAAGTTCTTGGGTTGTTGAATCCCTAGTTCGATGTTGTGAAGTCGGAGGTAATCCGGTCGCCACGGTGGCTGCCATCAACGCTTTACAAGAAGTATACGACAAACGCGTGCAAGAGTGCTCGGGGCGTGCGAGTGGAAATAAGTCAAGGGCGTTCCGAATTGGCTTTAAAGCGATCATGTCTGCAGCGTATTCGAGAAACACCGACTTGAAACTCTTTGGCGTAGAGCAGCGCATCCAAGCGCTGCGAATGGCACTCGACACTTTCATGTCTATCTTATTCGAGGAATCGGATGCGTTACAAGTTGACACCATTCTCGAAGGTTTGATCAATAGCGCGAAATCGCTAGCCATCTTCTTCTCTTTGGACAGCATCGCGTGCTGTAGCTTATTAAAACAACTCTGCTACGCATGCGTTGAACGGAAATACGCGAAGAAAGCGACGCGAGAAAAGTTTTCGCGCGGCTTCTTTGCTTCTCTTTACGACGCCTCATACATCGTCGATAACAACCTCGACATTCGAAATAGTAGAGAATGTATGCGATCTGCTGTCTTATTGGGTGTTTTGGGAAGTTGCGTGGGGTCTGCGCGAAGCTTAGCTACTGTTCCGTCTGCAAACATCGCGTGCGAGAACTGGGTGTTGGCGTTTGAAACCGCCATGGAACGCTCGTCAAACTCTGAGGATCAATTTGACGATGCTAATTTTCTCTTCGCGGCGAGCGAAGACTCGTCGCTGCTAGGGCAAATGTGCGTAAATTTTCTCGAGGCGAATTTACCGCCGGTGTGTGCAATTGGTCGAGGTGCTGCACCGCCGCCGATTGCCGTCGCGGATGCGAAAATTCGTTCCGTGTGTCTCAATGCGCTTATTTTATTATTTGAAAATAAGAAGGCGCCGTTACATTTCAAAACAAAAAGAGACTATCAAAACGCTCCAACGTGGGTGAAATATTTCACAAAAGCGTGCCTGAAGATTTGCGCTGGGGAAATAGCGGCGTGTCTTGGAGGATGTAAAGATTTTTCGCAAAGCCGAGCGCGCGACGTCGTGGCGACGCCGATGACCAAGGCACAGGCGATGGAATTTCGACAGAAAATACTCCAGTCCATTTCAGGGAATCACGCGCAATCCTATCGCGTTTTGGAAGAAGCGTCGAGATCGTTTCGCAAACCTTCTGAACACTTTTATGTGTCGAAAGAAAACGGTCTCGAAGAAGAGCGCGTCCCGCATCCTTCGGTTTGCGCCATGCGTTTCCTTATTCGATTTTCCAAAATTTCAAAGTTTTGCGCGATGGAAATCGCTTCGAAAGTGGTTCCAGTCATCGAAGGCGCGTTTAAATACGGTGATACGTTCAGTAAGAGACACATGGACGGCCCTTTACACGAGTTGCGGTACGCGATCGAAGGAATGATGAAGCAAAATGGTGAAGATAACGATGAGGTTGCGGATGAAGAAAGGAAGCGACCATTTCATCCTCAGGGTGACGAGGAAAACGCGGAGAACGTCGATCCGCACAGCAAAAAAGTCAAAACTGAACCAGTAGAGATCAAAGAAGAAGAACAAGAAGTGAAAATTGAGAGAACTGCACCGTGGTTCGAACGCTGCGATCGAAACGTCCTGTACTCTTCGACTCGAACCGATTTTGCCACCATCGCTTCGCGAGCGAGCGACGCGCAACCGTTTACGATTGTCGGCAAACTGTGCTCTCGCGAACCGAAAGTTGGCGTATCGAGTAAGACGAACCCAAAAACGAACCGAACGTTCGAAATGCTTTTCGTCACGCTAGAAAACGAGAAAGGGTTGAAAGTTCGCGCGCAAATGGTTGGTAAAAGCGCTCGCGTGCTCGCCGACGCCTTGGACGAGCTCAAGAAGAGAGATTTCGAACTCGTACGCATCGATGGCGTGTTACCGCAGAAGAAAGCGGAATTGAAACCAGGATTGACGGCAATGGTCTGGGACCCAAAAGGTGCGTCGAACGTTTCCGTATCGAGCTTTGATTAATTATAAAGCAAATTATGGATGTAGTAAATGCTAAAGAATTCTTTCACGCGCGCTCTCTCAAATTTTTTTTTACATGCATTCCGTCTTACACAACGGACACGTTTTATATTCCTTCAACCACGGCCGCAAACACTCCTCGTGAAACCCGTGCTTACACTTCAACTCCAACGTCATCTCGCCTTCTTCGAACTCGCATCGACACACCGAACAACAATCTTCCTCTTCTTCGTCTCCTCCTTTGATCTTCTCGCCGGTCGCGCCAGACCGAGTGAACTTCTTCAGCGTGCAAAACTGCTTGATCTGCGATCCGGACATGCCCGTCGCTTGTCTCCCAACGCACTCTCCTAACTGCAACAACTCCTCGTACGTCATGTCATCTGGATCTGCCACATCATCGTCTTCCGGTGGAATATCTTCGCCTTCAACCATCACGTGACCTTGCGTCGTCCCGGATGCGTTCAGAGACACCCCGGCGTACGCCAACATCCTCTCCCTATGCGCTCTCTCTTCCTCCTCCATGAGCTTCCTTGCCAACGCTTCCGACGGGTCCATCTCTTCCTCCTCCTCATCTTCTTCATCTTCCTCACTCGTCGTCGTTCCCTCTTCCTCTGGTTCGTCCATGTCTTCTTCTTCTCGTCCTCTTCCGCCTCGTCTCCCTCTCCCTCGGAAAAACGTATTCGTCCCGAGCGGCGACCCTTCGTCCCCGCCGCCGCGCGAGGGCGATACCGCCCGCGTGCTGCTCTTCGAATTATTTGTGTTGTTATTATCTTTCCCTTCCTCGTGATTGTTGTTATCGTTAGTATTCTCCGCGTTGAACTGTAGCGCGAAATACGCGCGCTCTTGTTCTTGAAGCACTCGCGCGAGCGCCATATCTGGATCCTGTTTTATATAAGAGAGAGAGAGAGAGAGGGGGACAAGTTAGGGGAAAAAAAGGTCAACACAAAATAACAAATTCCAAATCATACCTCGTCTGGTTTCCCGTCGCGCTGACTTCCGCTCGATCCAAACGCAGCCACTCGTTCCATGTCGTCGTCGTCTTGTTCTTTACGCGTTTCGCTCATGTTATCCGTTTGCGTGCGCGCGTGTGTGTTGATACACTTTACAAATTTTTTGTATCTAATAAAGAGCCTCCCTCCACTTTTAGGGAAGAAAGAGGTTTGCTGATTGTTGTTAAACGCTTCTTGAAGAAGCCGGTTTCGAAAGAAAGAGAGACGGAGAGAGAGACAGAGAGTGAGTTTACGCGAATCTCTCTGACTGTTCTGTGTCGTTCCAATCTCGTGAACTTTACGATGATGTGTGTGTGTGTGTGTGTGTGTATCTGTTCTCCGCCGTCCCGAGCAGTTTCGTTTGAGAGAAACAGTTGAAAAAATGAAGAGATTTTCCCCATTGAAAATAAGAACATAAAGATGTCATCGGACGACGACGACGACGCTTTGCAAACGTTCCTCGCCTCTCGCGCGCTCTCGCACCTTCACCAAAAACTTCTCGAATTTGGCATAGATTCGTTGGAGGCGTTGATGTACGAGCGGGACGTGAAGGGTTTGTGCGAGGACGTTGGTTTCGTGGAGGCGGATGCGATTGCGCTCGAGAAAGCGCAGAAGAGTTTAGAGGAGGAGAAGAAGAAGAAGAAGAAGACGGATGGAACGACGACAAAGACGGGTCCAAAATCAATGCTCACCGCGAAAGAAGCCATCGAGCAAGCGAAGCTCGCGGCGCGCTCCAGGAATGAGAACGTGGGCGGGGACGGGCATCAAAAGTTGCGCGAAAGTTTAGCGTCGGGGTTAGGGGTGGAGTCGTCCAAAAAAGGACAGCAAGAGAAGCTCGAGGCGCGCTTGACGAAGAACATCGACCCGTTCGAGAGAGAAGAGGTGGAAAAGATCATCGCGCTGTGCGAAGAGAAGAAGTATTTCGCGCTGTTTAAACTTCCGAAAGCACCCGTGGATGAACTGACTGGGAAGTGCGAATGGCGCTCGCATCCGGCGACGAGCGGCAACGCGGTGTTGTTGGAGAGTAAGATGATGCAGTTGCGATTGACGAGGACGAAAACAGTCGATGCGAGTTTATCAGACGTGTGCGAGAGGTGCGAGGAAGAAATTCGAAAAGTGACGCGGATTTTTAGCGACCAGAAGTTAAGGAACGCGATTTTGAAGAGGGAAGTGGAGCGGCGAGTGGAGGAGTTGATAGCGGAAGGTCACGACGATTTGGAAGGAGGGTTCGTGACTGTCACCGGGATTCATTACGGCACCGGCGCCGCCGCAGCGGCTGCGAAAGAAGCCGAGGAAGGATATTCTGATTTATATGCAGGCGAGGGTCCGCGAGCGTCATCTGCGCCCGGTGCGCGTTTGCCGCCATCCACGAATGAAGGTGGGACGGACAAGATCGCTCGATTGTACGAAGATCTCGAGACGAGTACTAATAAGAATAGCAGAAAAATTGAAGACGTTGCAGATCACAACAACAACAATAACAACAACAACACAGATAGCGGAGTAGACTTAGAAGCCATTAGAAACAAGCTGAAGAGGAAGAAACCGAAGTTTATGTGATAACATATATGCATGGTATACATCGCGAGTAAAAATACAAATCTATTTT
>Ga0255757_10005378_pt1 | contig 11341 bp, 7 predicted proteins | sample 071ome_27_FD_179957 | JGI IMG/M metagenome (GOLD analysis project Ga0255757, IMG submission 179957) | Coastal salt marsh microbial communities from the Groves Creek Marsh, Skidaway Island, Georgia - 071409AT metaG (version 2) | ecosystem: Environmental > Aquatic > Marine > Intertidal zone > Salt...
CCTGAGTGTTGAAGACATTGACCTTTTGAAGTAAACGAAGCCTTTGCCGCAGTTCCAATGAAGTTCATCAAAGATCTTGGTGTCCCAGAGGAAAAGCTGAATGTGAATGGAGGAGCTATTGCCATGGGTCATCCGCTGGGTGCAACTGGGGCAATGTTATTGGGTACTGTCCTTGACGAACTGGAAGAAAGAGACTTAAAAAGAGGACTGATCACACTTTGTATTGGTGGCGGAATGGGTATCGCTACCATTATTGAAAGAGTATAAGGAGCAAATGCAATGAGTATTGATTATCAAAAAGAAAAAGACGGAATTGTAACCCTTTGCTTTGACAATAAAGAGCGTGGTGCCAATGTTTTAAACCAGAAGTTTGTCAGTGTCTTTAAGGGTGCTGTAGTCAAGCTTACTGAAGAAGAAAACCTGCAAGGTGTCATTCTGACTTCAGCAAAGAGTGATTTCATTGCCGGTGCCGACCTCGAAATGATGATTCGAGCTGACGAGGCTGCGAAAACAAGTGAATGGATAGAAGATTTTAAGGGTCAACTGCGCAAGTTGGAAACTCTGGGAGTTCCAGTCGTAGCAGCCATCAACGGAAGTGCTCTGGGTGGTGGATACGAAGTTGCCCTGGCTTGCCATCACAGAGTCTGCCTGAACAACCCTAAAATTTGGCTGGGCTTACCCGAAGTAACACTTGGACTGTTGCCTGGTGCCGGAGGGACACAAAGACTTCCCCGAATTATCGGAATCGAGCAAAGTCTCCCCTTGCTTCTTGAAGGGAAAAAGCTCAAGCCTGATCAAGCTCTAAAGGCTGGATTGATTGACGCTCTGGCTGAAAATGAAGAAGAGTTGATTCAGAAAGCTGTGGCTTTTATCAAGAAAAATCCTGAAGCCACTCAACCCTGGGATCAGAAGGGTTTTCGATGGCCCGGTGGAAGTCCCAGTTCGCCAAAATTGGCTCAAGTCTGGGCAATCGCCCCTTCCATGACATCAAAGAAGACCTGGGGGAAATATGAAGCTCCCACCAAGATCCTGAGTTGCGTTCATGAGGGATCCCAATTGGATATGGACAGTGCCCTGAGAATGGAAACCCGCTATCTGGTCAGCTGCATCACCTCTCAGCAGGCCAAGAATATGATCAACACCTTTTGGTTCCAGCTCAATGCTATCAACAAGGGTGAGCAACGACCTGACGGAATTGAACCCAAAGCTGTTAAGAAGGTGGGAATCCTGGGTGCGGGAATGATGGGAAGCGGAATTGCCTACGTGAGTGCAAAAGCCGGTATTGAAGTTGTCCTCAAGGATGTGAGCCTTGAGTCTGCCCAGAAGGGTAAATCCTATTCAGAGATGCTTCTGGACAAGGCTATTGAGCGCAAACGCAGCACTCCCGAGAAAAAGGAAGCTCTGCTTTCTTTGATCACTCCAACGCAAGATGTCGCCGACCTGGAAGGTTGTGACCTTGTTATCGAAGCTGTTTTTGAAGACAGAGACCTGAAAGCTACAGTCACCAAAGAAACTGAAGCAGTTCTGGATCCAGCTGCAGTCTTTGCTTCCAACACTTCCACCTTACCCATCAGCTCTCTGGCGAAGGCTTCTCGAAGTGAAGAGAAGTTTATTGGCCTTCATTTCTTTTCTCCTGTAGACAAGATGAAACTTGTAGAAATTATTATGGGAGAAAAGACTTCCAAAGAAACTCTCGCCCGCGCTTTTGACTATGTATTACAAATTGCGAAAACTCCTATTGTAGTGAATGACTCCAGAGGCTTTTATACCTCTCGTGTTTTCACAACTTATGTTTTGGAAGGTCTGGCTCTTTTAGGTGAAGGTGCTCATCCTCGAAGAGTTGAAGTCGCCGGGCTCGATGCCGGAATGCCGGTCGGCCCTCTGGCACTCTCTGATGAAGTTTCTATTGAACTCATGTACAAGATTCTCATGGCCACCAAAAAGGACCTTGAAGCATCAGGCGCCAAACTTCCTGATCACCCGGGACACAAAGTTGTCTTTCACATGATCGAAGAGCTGAATCGACTCGGTAAAAAGAGCAACGAAGGTTTTTACGAGTACCCTGAAAAAGGCTCTAAATCCTTGTGGAATGGTCTGGCCGAGCACTTTCCTGTTTCAGAAGATCAGTTGAGCCGGGATGAGATGATGGATCGAATGCTTTACATTCAGTCACTGGAAACTGTGCGTTGCATGGAAGAAGAAGTAATCACCAGTGCTTCTGATGCCAATATCGGAAGTATTTTTGGCTGGGGATTTGCACCCTTTCACGGGGGCACATTACAGTACATCAATGCAGTCGGCTTGAAAAAGTTTGCTACGCGGGCCAAGGAACTGGCTTCAAAGTATGGCGAACGTTTTGAGCCACCCAAACTGCTCATTGAAATGGCGGAAAAAGGTGAACTGTTCCGATAAAGACAAAGGGGGCTTCGGCCCCCTTTCTGATTTAAAAATACTGGACTTTACCGGTCTGCTTCCCGGTCCCTTTGCCACCTGGCATCTGGCTGACCTGGGTGCTCAGGTACTTCGAATCCTCCACCCTTCCCGAGAAGATCTCTTGCTCGCTCACAAACCAAAACTCTTTGAACTTTTTCATCGAGGCAAAGACAGCTTGAGGCTCGATCTGAAAAAAGAAGATTCCATTGTGCAGATAAAGACTCTGATTGGTGAAGGGTATAATACGCTGCTGGAAGGATTTCGCCCGGGAACCATGGATCGACTGGGACTTGGCTATGAATTACTAAGTAGTGAGTTTCCCGAGTTGATTTACTGTTCACTGAGCGCTTTTCCCTCATCAAGCAACAAGGCACAATTTGCCGGTCACGACTTGAATCATTACAGTCTCAGCGGATTGCAGGATTTGTGGCGTCACAAAGGCAAAAAAGCCCCCCTTCCAGCAACTCCCTTGGCAGACTCCATGGCTGGGCTCCATTGCGCACTGGGAATTGTCAGTGCCGCCTATGAAAGAACCCGATCAGCTCAGGGTCAACAGATTCATGTCAACCTGATGGAATCGGTGGACACTCTTGTTCAATTGGCGAGCTGCGATGCAAATGAGGAAGAGGCCATGCAGCCCTCCAGTGATCTTTTAACGGGAGCAAGTTCCTACAATCTTTACGAAACAAAAGATGGAAGATACATGGCCCAGGCAGCACTCGAACCTCATTTTTTAAAGAGGATTCTGGATCTGATGAAGCTCGAAGCCTCTCTTCTCACAAAGCCTGAAAAGCTACATAAAGCATTTGCTGATCGCTTTCTAGAAGAGAGCTTCCATTACTGGCGTGAACTCTTTGAAAATGAGGATGTCTGCGTCTCTCCTGTCCTGAACACCAAAGAAGCTACCCTGAGACTCAAAGAGCAGGGCAGCCTCATCCAAGTTGATGGGAAATGGCAGATGCGAGGACCTGTTCGCATGAGTCGAACTCAAAAGGAAAGCTATGTTTTATAAACGAAGTGAGTGTGAAGACACGACTCTGTTTCGAAAGAGCGTGCGCGAGTTCGTTCAAAAAAAACTGATTCCCGGGGCTCACGACTGGGAGAAGCTTGGATATCCCCCCAGGGAATTGTGGAAAGAGTTGGCTCAAATGGGGTATCTGGGCATTTCCTACCCTGAAAAATGGGGTGGACAGGAGGCCCCTTTTTCGTGGAGCGCAGTTTTTCTGGAAGAACTTGGTAAGTGTCGCATGGGTGGATTAAGCGCAGCAGTGGGAGTCCACAGCTATATCGCTTGCCCTTATCTGGAAAAACTTGGAACAGAAGCCATCAAGGAAGACTATCTTAAACCCGCTCTGGCTGGTGAAAAAATCGGTTGTCTTGCTATCACTGAACCCGGCTGTGGCTCAGATGTCGCTGGAATTGAAATGACAGCAAAGGAAACGGAAACCGGCTACATTCTGAATGGAACCAAAATCTTTATAACCAATGGCCTGAAGGGTGACTTTGCAATTGTCGCAGCGAAGACCGAACCTTCCTTGGGAGCCAAAGGTGTCTCCCTCTTTTTGATAGATCTGGAAGCCCCGGGAATTACTCGAACAGGTTTGAAAAAACTGGGTTGGCACAGCAGTGATACGGCTGAAATTCACCTGGATGAGGTCAATGTCAGCAAAGACAGACTGCTTGGTGAGAAGAACAAGGGGTTTTATGCAATCATGGATGGCTTTCAACTCGAAAGACTCATCATGGCCCTCATCTCCTGTGGAATGATTGAAGATTGCCTTGAATTTACAATCCAGTATCTCAAGGAGAGAATTGCCTTCTCGAAGCCCTTGAGTAGTAAAGCTGTTCTCAGACACCGACTGGCCCATCTTTCTGCCCGCCACAGCTCGCTGAGAATCTTGGTCTATCAGGCTGCCTTAGAGTACGAAGAGGGAGTCACCAACGTTGAACTATGCACCGTGGCGAAGTTGTTAAGTTCAGAGCTTTCAGTGGATGTCAGTAACGAATGTCTCCAGATGCATGGTGGCTATGGCTATATGGAAGAGTATCCTGTTGCCCGACTGATGCGTGACAGCAGGGTCAATACCATCGCTGGTGGAACCTCTGAAATCATGTGTGAAATTCTGGGTAAATCTCTCTTTGCCTGATTCTTATTAACCTGCCCACAGAAAGTTCCATACTTCACTTCATCCTCGAGTCCCAATCCTGCCTCTATCTTTGTTTTCACAGAAAGCCACAAGAAGTCTCCCTCGTCTATTCCGCGCACTCTCTGCGCAAAGAATACCTGAGTCTGAGTAATATTCTTGAGAAGTTGGAGGAAGGGACAAGAGAACAGCTCTCCGGACTGTTGAACAGGGGTTTAAACGCCGGTCAAATTCATCTGAAGTTTCTAAAACAGGCACGACGCAGCAAAGTTCTGGAGCAAAGTCTTGTACTAGCATAAACCAGAGAAAGTTCAGATACCCTGGAGTGATTATTCCTGCTCGAAAAATCAAACCTTGAGTTCAAGGAAGAGCTTCTTAACCTCAAGAGAGTTCAATCTTTAAAAGATGACTTTGAAAAGGAGTTTGCACAAGTCTACCAGGAAATCTGCGAAGAGTTTTTCATGCAGGCTGAGGAAATTCTGCAATGCCTGGATCATGCTATCAAGAGTCAAAATTGGCAAGAAGGGGCAAACAAGTCGCACCTGTTAAAAGGAGCCAGCTCCAATGTTGGCTTTGAAACAATCCATCAAACTTCACTTCAACTTGAACTGGCTTTTTCGGAATGTTCTCCCATCCAGGTGGAAGCCTAGTATCACGAACTTGAAGAGCTTATTGGAAAAACAAAGAACTATCTCAAGCGCATTCAATACCAGGTTTAGGTTTTAAACCAAAGAGCATCAGGCTCTATTCAGCACCAAGGAAAATCAACTTTCATTTTTGATTGATGCCTGTGCTGCTGCCACACGGGCTACAGGGATTCTGTATGGTGAGCAGCTAACATAATTCAAACCGGCCTTGTGACAAAAATCGATCGAATCAGGGTCACCACCCTGCTCTCCACAGATTCCAAGCTTGATGTCCTTGCGAGTAGATTTTCCTCTCTCAACAGCAATTTCGATAAGTCGTCCAATCCCTTCATCGATTGAGACAAAAGGATCTGCTTTGATGATTTCCCGGTCAATGTACTCACCGATAAACTTACCGTAGTCATCCCTGCTCATCCCAAATGTGGTTTGGGTCAGGTCATTGGTACCAAAACTGAAAAACTCGGCGGCTTCGGCTATCTGGTCGGCGCAAATTGCTGCTCTGGGTAGCTCAATCATGGTTCCTACCATAAATTGTACCTGAACATCTTGCTCTTCAAAGACCTGCGCGGCAGTGTCACGAATGATCTTCTCCTGATTTTTAAACTCACCAACATGTCCCACCAAAGGAACCATAAGTTCAGGAAAAACATTGATTCCCTTCTTTTGAACCTCGCAGGCTGCTTCAAAAATTGCTCTTGATTGCATGGCCGTAATTTCAGGATAAGTGATCCCAAGTCGACAACCTCGATGTCCAAGCATAGGATTTTGCTCTTCAAGATCTTCCACTCGAGACCGAATCTTCTCCCAGGGCACATTGATCTGCTTCCCCAGTTGCTTCATGTCTGCAACAGATTGTGGAACAAACTCATGCAAGGGGGGATCAATCATGCGAATGGTCACCGGCTTGCCCGCCATTGCCTGAAACAAACCAACAAAGTCTTCCCTTTGAAAAGGAAGCAAGTCAGCCAGCGCAGCCTCGCGAGAGCGCAAATCTTCAGACAGAATCATTTTTCGCATATGGATGAGCCGATCTCCTCCAAAGAACATATGCTCTGTACGAGCAAGACCTATTCCTTCTGCTCCGAAGGCCACAGCCATTTCTGCTTCAGAAGGCTGATCACTATTCGTCCTGATTCCAAGGCTGCGATACTTGTCTGCAATCTCCATTAAACGGGCAAATCTTCGATAAGTTGCAGAATCTTCGGGCTTTCGTGTCTTTTCAATCAAAACCTCAATAACTTCTGAAGGAGAGTTCTCAATCTCACCAACAAAGACTTCACCGGTAGTACCATCAATAGAAATCGGATCACCTTCAACGACTACCTGCTCTCCAATTTTCATGGAGCGCAAACGATAGTTGATTTCAAGCGCTCCACAGCCGCTTACACAAGCCTTGCCTCTCTGTCTCGCCACAAGAGCTGCGTGAGATGTCATCCCTCCACGTGCTGTCAAAATACCTTCAGCGGCCTCCATTCCCTTGATGTCTTCAGGACTTGTTTCCACTCTCACCAGAATGACCTGACCCCATTCTTTTTTGAATTCTTCGACCTCATCAGAATAGAAACAGACTCTTCCACTGGCAGCCCCGGGGCCCGCGGGCAAACCCTTCGCAAGCATCCGACCTTCTTCGTGCGCTCGGGTAACTGCATCCGGATTGAACACGGGTCGCATCAAACTGGTGACCTGATTGGCATCCACGCGGGAAATTGCAGTCTTTTCGTCGATCAAACCTTCCTCCAGCATATCCAGTGCGATTCGAATAGAAGCCAGACCAGTTCTTTTACCAGAGCGACACTGAAGCATATAGAGCTTGCTTCTCTCGATTGTGAATTCAATATCTTGCATGTCTCGATAATGCTCTTCGAGAATATTGCGAACCTCTTCCAGCTGATCATAAGCCGAGGGCATCACACCCTTGAGCTCTTCAATCTTGTGAGGCGTACGAAGCCCGGCGACAACATCTTCTCCCTGAGCATTCATTAAGAACTCTCCGTAAAAGAGATTTTCACCACTCGCAGGATCTCGCGTAAAGGCTACACCGGTTCCACAGTCGTCACCCATGTTTCCGAAAACCATGGTTTGTACATTCACGGCTGTACCCCAATCAGAGCTGATCTGATAAATCTTTCGATACTCAATGGCACGATCATTCATCCAGGAGCTAAACACCGCATGGATTGAATAGGCTAACTGCATCCAGGGATCCTGGGCAAAAGGTTCACCATGCTTTTCCTCAATGACAGCTTTGTAACGGGATACAATCTCACCAAGTTCTTCTTCATTCAGGTCCGTATCTTCCGTCTTGCCACTTCTCTTTTTCACCTCGTCCAGGATCGAATGAAAGTAACAGTCTTCCCCTTTTTGCGCCTTGATTCCCAAAACCACATCTCCAAACATGTAGATGAAACGGCGATACGCATCCAAAGCAAATCGACGATTCCCTGTAGCCTTGGCCAATCCCTCCATTGTTTCGTCATTGAGACCCAGATTCAAAACTGTATCCATCATTCCAGGCATAGAGACTCGAGCTCCCGAGCGTACAGACACAAGAAGCGGATTTTTGGGATCTCCAAAATTCTTGCCAGTCTCCCCTTCCAGCCAGGACATGGCTTCCCGAACCTGGTCACGAAAACCTTCAGGCCATTTTTTACCGGCTTTACGCCAGGATGTAGAAGAGTCCGTTGTTATCGTGAATCCGGGAGGAACGGGCAAGCCCATCTTGCACATTTCATGCAGGTTCGCCCCCTTGCCTCCAAGTAGATCTCGCATATCGCGATTTCCTTCTGCCAGAGTCTTGGAAAATTTGTATACGTGTTTTTCAGCCATGCGATCTCTCCTGAAGGGTCATTACTTGTATGAAAAGTGTTATCAGCTTTGATGGAATGGTTCAAGTTTTTCGGGGGAAAACTCTTTGCAAAGCTCTCTTTTTTGGTAAAGATCTACAATTGACATTTTCGTGGATCAATGAAATCTCTCTCACTGGATTTCCAGATAGAAGTTTTAAGCCTTTCTTTTCAAGCAGAATCAAGTCCTGAAAAAGCTGGATCGAATTGTTCTAAGCATTGGAAAAACAATTGGTTTTTGGCATAACAATGCTAGACATGACCCCATTCCATCTGCTAAAAATGAAGTAGACAGCACCGATCAATAAAAATCTACGAAAAGCTGTTCGTTCAAGGAGTTACAATGGAACAAAAACTATGGAACGGGGGGATTCTCCCCAGCCTTTTTAATCGTAAAACATTGCTTGGCGCTATGGTAGCCGGAGTCTTGTTAAACCCGGCACACCTTTTGGCCAAGGTTTCTGAAGAAGAATCCGCAAAACTTGGTACCAGCCTTACACCAGTGGGTGCAATCAAGGCTGGAAATAAAGCCGGAACTATACCTGAGTGGACAGGTGGAATCCAGACCGCTCCCGAAGGCTATGAGAAGGGAAAACTGCACGTTGACCCCTTTGGCTCTGACAAAGCCAGATTCACCATCACAGCTGAAAATATGGGTGAACATGCAGACAAGCTGACTGCAGGCCAAAAGGCTATGTTTGATCGTTACAAGGACAGCTTCAAGATGATCGTCTACCCAACCCGCCGATCAGCATCTTATCCCGAGTATGTCTACAAGGCCTCCAAAGAAAACGCTTTGAGCGCAGAATTAACTTCCAATGGTAACGGTATCAAAGACGCCAAGGTTACTTCTCCATTTCCAATTCCACAAACCGGGTTAGAAGTTCTATGGAATCACACACTTCGCTGGAGAGGTGGACAATTGCAGCGTGAAGTTGGTCAGGCTGCCCCTACTGGAAGTGGTAGCTATGTGATGACAAGAATCGAAGAAACAATCTTCCTGCCATACAACCAGGAAGGTGCAACTATCGAGTCAGTGGAAAACAGACTCGCCTTTTTTCTCCAGACTGTGAAGGCACCGGCTCGGCTCGCTGGAGCAATCCTTCTGGTTCATGAAACCCTGGATCAGAACAAGGAACCGCGACTTGCATGGACCTACAATCCTGGCCAAAGAAGGGTGAGAAGAGCGCCGAACATTGCTTTTGACTACCCGGGAACAGCTTCCGACAATCAGCGAACTACAGATCAATATGATATGTTCAACGGTTCTCCCGAGCGCTATGACTGGAAACTTGTTGGCAAGAAGGAAATGTATGTTCCTTACAATGCTTTCAAGATTCATGCTGAAGGCGTAGATTCCAATGAACTTCTTCAAACTGGTCATATTAACCAGGACTATTCTCGCTATGAACTTCATCGCGTTTGGGTCGTCGAAGGAACTATCAAGGAAGGCACCTCTCACATTTATGCGAAGCGAACCTTCTATGTTGACGAGGACACCTGGACTATTCTGGCTGCAGATCAATATGACGGTCGCGGGAATATCTGGAGAGTTTCAGAGAACCACACGATCAACTATTACGAGGTTCCTGCAACTTTTGACACTTTGATCACACACTACGATGTACTCAATGGTCGATACCTTGCTTACGGGTTCAACAACAGTGGTCCTGTCGATGACTTCAACATTGATGTATCCAAGAGTGACTTCACTCCTCAGCGACTACGACGAAAAGGTCGCCGCTAAGCATATAACTGGAACAGTAAAGGGAGGGAGCTTCCGGCCCCCTCTTTTAAACAACAACTTAGAAGCTTGAGGATCAGTTCATTCACGTTTACTGGTTCAACAAACAAGGAGACAAAACAAATGCAAAAGCTACTATCCCTTGTGGTTCTTCTCCCCTTTTTCCTGGTCGGATGTGGGGGCGGAGGTGGAGGCGGAACTTCCACAAACACAACAAACACGATGAATTTCACAACAAGTGGTGGGTCCGGACTGCGCCCCAGCCTTCTCAATCTGGCTGGATCCAATGATGGAACTCTAAACATTATCAATACTGGATCTGCTGCGGAGTCCAACCCAATCGTCGCAATGAACAGTCTGGACGGATGGTCTCTATCCCAGCCTATCATCTTCCCGATGAGCTCTGGCAATGGAGCCAATCTTGCTCAGCCAACTTTCAGTACACAAGCTGGAGCTATTCATCCCATGTACATTCTGGAAGTAACCTTTAATCGAAAGAATCAGGTTCCTGAGAGTATTGCCGGAGTTCTGGTGCCTGGTATTGACTACATTCCTCTTGCCAGCGAGCAAAGACTGATCATTTCTCCACTGAAGCCTCTCAAGCCTTCAGCGTATTACATGATTGCCTTCACAGACGGCATGAAAGATACCAACGGAAATGCCCTGTTCGCTCCGTCCGATTACACAAACGCAAGAAACAGTGCCGGAACTACCCAAACTTCCGCTTTGATGAACGCTTTGATTACAGCCCAGGAAAACCTGATGGCAGCCAGTTTTAAGATTCCCAAAGAGCGTCTCATCTTCACTGACACATTCAAGACAACTTCAGCCGGTGAAGCTCTTCGAATGGTGAAACTTGCAGCCTCAGTCATTGTTGGAAACGCCATTGCAGGTGATCGTGCAACTACTGGAACTGATGTTTGGGGAACTGGTGATGCAGCTTCCAATCAGAATCTTGCCAATATTTATAACCTGGATCTTACGGTAGCACCCAAAGGTACTATGACAGCAGTTTTGGCTGATACAGCTGCCAACCCACAGGGGGCTGCTGCAGAGGCTAATCTGACAGCTCAACAGGCAGCTGCACTCACTGCAGCCATTGCAAATGCAGGCCTGAATGCGGTCGCGGGAGCAACCAATGTTTATAAGACAACGGTAAAACTTCCTTATTTCTCCGGTCATCCAAGTCAAAGTGCTCAGGCTCCAGGAGTCACTGCCTGGAAAGGTGCTTCCCCTTCTCTTGTTTCCATCACCAAAGGTTGGGCAGCAGGTGGAGCTACAGCAAATGCAATTGCAACAGCACTGGCGACTCGCAACATCAACGCAACGAAATTGGTCAGCCTGATTACGGACTCAACCAAGAAGGGTGAACTTGCCTCCTATGTCATCAACATGGCGGGCTTGAACATTCAGGTACCTGACGGTAATGGCGGTAACCAGGCACTGGATGCAGAGAGAAATGTCACTGAGTACAACTCTCTGCCCCAATTGACAACTCTGACTGATGTTCCTGTTCTTCTTTTTGCTGCG
>Ga0255757_10005399_pt1 | contig 11319 bp, 9 predicted proteins | sample 071ome_27_FD_179957 | JGI IMG/M metagenome (GOLD analysis project Ga0255757, IMG submission 179957) | Coastal salt marsh microbial communities from the Groves Creek Marsh, Skidaway Island, Georgia - 071409AT metaG (version 2) | ecosystem: Environmental > Aquatic > Marine > Intertidal zone > Salt...
GGCGACCGCCAAAATACGCCCCGATGTCTCCACCCCAGACTACCAGCAGCACTGTCAGCAGTTTCACCACGCCGTTGTCGGACTGTCCATGGATGTAGGGCAAGAGCGACAATGCGGGGACCAACGTGAACAACCCCAGTCCCAGGCCAGGCGCACAAGATACCGGAGTCTTTCGGACCATCAGGGTGGCAACCCACCCGAGGAGTCCCACCCATCCAATCGATACGATGCTCACCACGACAGCACTGTACTCAAAGAACTTCCACAAGATCACGACACCGAGTGCAATGAGCCCAGCATAGGAAAACCGAAAAGCGGTACTTGATCCCTTTTTTCGCAGCTCTACCCATTCGAGGGCTCCCAGGAACCCTACGACCGCAGCGACTCCTGCAATCGCAACCGTAGGAAGAAAGAACAACGCCATTAGTGCGAGGGACGCGAGCACTAGCCCGGTGAGTACCCTGGCCCTTAACATCAGCGCCCCTTGGACTCAGAGTCTATTTGCTCGCCGATCCGGCCAAATCTTCGTTGTCGGCTCTGATAAGCTCCGATGGCATCCCAAAAAAGCGTTTCATCGAAGTCCGGCCACAACACATCGCTAAAGAACAACTCGGTGTAAGCGAGCTGCCACAACAGGAAGTTGCTGAGGCGGACCTCACCTCCCGTTCGGATAAGGAGATCGGGGTCGGGAAGTCCGCGGGTATTCAAAGCGCCCTCCAGATCCGATTCTGAGATGGCCTGTGGGCTAATGTCGTTGGCGATGCATGAATCCACCAACCGACGGGCTGCGGTTAGCAATTCCTGACGGGCCCCATAGTTGAGCGCTATGGTGAGAGTCAGATTTGTGTTGCTCGAAGTCTTCTCTAGTGCGCTATCGATCGTCTTGGCCAACTTTCGCCCAAAAGAGGTCGGATCGCCAATAATATTAAGCCTCACCCCATTTTCATGCAGACGCCCTAACTCTTTTTCTAAAGAAAGCGCGAGCAACTGGGTAAGAAAGTGGACTTCCTCATCCGGTCGGCGCCAGTTCTCGCTACTGAATGCAAAGAGTGTGAGGTAAGGGATGCCAGCTTCACCGCACAGGGTCGTGGCCCGGCGGGCCGCGTCGACGCCACGTCGATGGCCCTGCACCCGGGCGTGGCCCCGGGCTTTTGCCCAGCGTCCGTTACCATCCATGATGATGGCTAAGTGTTGCGGCAAATTTTCGAAAGAGTCGTTTTCGTTGGGAGTCATGGGGGTCATGGAGATTATTGGTTCCGACCCTGAAGGCAATCTTGAACTCAGACCTCCATCACCTCGGCTTCCTTTTCCTCGACCAGACGGTCGATCTGGGCTACCGATTGATCGGTCAACTCTTGCATCTGCGTCTCCGCGCGTTTCTCGTCGTCTTCGCCAATGAGCTTCTCTTTGACCAGTTCGCGAAGATCGCCCAATGCGTCCCGTCGGATATTGCGAATCGCAATTTTTCCGTTTTCGCCTTCTTGCCTAACGACTTTCGTCATCTCTTTTCGGCGCTCCTCAGTCAGGGCTGGGAGCGGGATTCGTATAACTTCGCCTGCAGTGACAGGATTTAACCCAAGGTCTGACTCGATAATCGCTTTCTCAATAGCGGGAATCATGTTTTTCTCCCAGGCTTGAATCACCAGCGTTCTTGCATCACCAACGCTCACCGTAGCCGCCTGCGCGATGGGAACCGGATTCCCGTAATACTCAACCAGGATATGGTCCAAAAGTGCCGTGCTGGCACGGCCTGTTCGGATTCTTGAGAACTCTGTCGCAACAGACTCTGTGCTCTTTTGCATCCTCGTCCGCGCGTCCTTGAGAATTTCATCGATCATGAGCTGCCTCCTGAAACATCCACCAAAGTGCCTACGGGTTCTCCTTTGACCGCGGCCTCGAGATTACCGTCGATTCCGAGGTCAATGACCCGAACGGATAGCCCGTTTTCTCGACATAACGTAAATGCGGTCGCATCCATAACCTGCAGCCTGTTCGAGAGTGCAAAGTCATAACTGATGTGATCATAACGTACAGCGTCGGGGGCCTTTTCCGGGTCGTCGCTAAAAACGCCATTCACGCGCGTGGCCTTGATCACCGTCTGTGCGTTCAGTTCCAGGGCCCGCAGACAGGCCGTGGTATCTGTTGTAAAAAAAGGGTTTCCCGTTCCGCCCGCTAGAACCAAAATCGAACCCTGGTCGAGCACTTGTCGGCCGGCGTCAGGGTCAAATTGTGCAAGCACACCCCCAACTGCAAAAGAACATGCGGACTCAGCCCGCAACCCTGCCGCCCTGAAGGCGTCTCGCAGTGCCAGAGCGTTCATAGCTGTCGCAAGCATACCAATCTGATCACCGGTGACACGACCGATCAGTTCCGGTAACGCTCGGCCCCCGCGGAAAAAATTGCCGCCTCCCACGACCACGGCGATACCATTCGTATGGATCTGCGCCTGTTTCAGTTCCCGGCTAACCTGCGCCAGACGTGCTGCACTGAAACCTGAACCCCCTTCGCCCCCAAGATATTCGCCAGAGAATTTGACGAGAAAACGGTTCGGCGTTGCGTTACCGTTTTCCATAATGACTTAGCCGCCTTGGGCCTGAGCCATAACCTCGGCAACAAAGTCATCGGAGCGTTTCTCCAAGCCTTCGCCCACTTCGAAACGTTGCATTGTGCGCACGGCAGCACCATGCGTCGCGAGCAGTTCGCCTACTGTCTGGTCGGGATTTTTCACAAAGGGTTGCCCCACCAGAGTGTTCTCCTTGAGAAATTTATTTATTCGGCCAGAGACCATCTTTTCAACGATCTCAGCCGGTTTTCCGCTTTCTGCTGCCTGAGCAGAATAAATGTCCCGCTCTTTTTGGAGGACTTCCGCCGGCATCGCGCTTTCGTCAATACAAAGCGGACGGCTCGCTGCAATATGCATCGCGATGTCGCGGCCAACCTCTTCAGGCGAAGAGGTACACAATTGAACCACCACCCCGATCCGAGACCCATGAACGTATCCCGCCAATGTGCCAGCCTCTCCTTCGATCAGCTCAAAACGGCGCAAGGAGATGTTCTCGCCGATCTTGGCAATCAGCTCCTGCCGAGCAGCTTCGATGGTCTGCCCTTCGCTCAACTGGAGATCCGCTGCGTCTTCAACAGCTGCCGGCCGGCTGCTCATTACAGCCCCGGCGATGTCCCGAGCGAAACTCTTGAAAGAATCATCCTTGGCGACGAAATCTGTCTCGCAATTGAGTTCCACGAGAACAGCCAGCGATCGATCGGGGTTGACCCCCAACTCTACGACTCCCTCTGCTGCAATCCGACCGGACTTTTTTTCAGCACTCGCTGCGCCTTTCTTGCGCAATAACGCAATGGCTTCATCGAGGTCTCCGTTGGTTTCGGTCAGCGCCTTCTTGCACTCCATCATTCCGGCACCAGTACGTTCACGCAGGGCCTTAACCTCGCTCGCTGTGATTGGCATTTTCTTTCCTCTAGAGGTTGAACTCAGTCAGCCTGCTCAATTGGCCGAACTTTTTGGGGAATCAGTGGGGGAATCAGTGGGGGAATCAGCGTTAGCGTTGTTATCCGTCTCCGCGCTACTATCTGATCCAGCAGCTGACCCAGCAGCCGACCCGTCAGTGTCACTCTCAGCAGACGCTGATCCGCCCACTGCCACTGTGTCAGCCGCTACAGCTTCGTCACTCACTCCTGAGTCCATAGGGGAATCCTGCGGATCGTCAGACACCTCGACGTAATCGTCGGCGTCACCCTGAAGGACGGGAGCGGCGGCAGCCCGTGCCTCCAGGACCGCATCCGCCGCTTCCTGTAGATAAAGTCGAATCGCACGGATCGCGTCGTCATTTCCCGGAATCAGATAGTCAATTCTCTCCGGGGAACTGTTCGTATCGCACACTCCAACCACGGGAATACCCAATTTCCTCGCTTCAGAAACGGCGATGCGTTCGTGATCTACGTCGATGACAAACAAAGCATCCGGCAAACCTTTCATATCGCGGATACCGGACAGGCTGCGATCCAACTTGGCCCGCTCACGCTCGAGCATCAGGGTTTCTTTCTTCGTCAGACCCATCGTTGCACCACTGGAAACCATCTCATCCAGTTCGACCAAACGAGCGATTGAGTTCTTGACAGTCTTAAAATTGGTCAACATTCCGCCCAGCCAACGATGATCAACGTAAGGACAATTACACCGTTGAGCCTGCTCCCGGACCACCTTTCCCGCTTGGCGCTTGGTTCCAACAAAAAGAATCTTTCCCCGGTCTGCAGCGACGCTTCCGAGGAAGTTCAGCGCGTCCCGAAACATCGGCAGGGTGCGCTCGAGGTTAATAATATGGATCTTGTTTCGTGCACCGAAAATGTAGGGAGCCATTTTCGGAGACCAAAACCGCGTCTGATGGCCAAAGTGCACGCCCGCCTCTAACATCTGGCGCATGGAAACGTCAGTCATTTTCTGCTCCTATTGGGTTATTGTTCAGTGCAGCCGGGAACGCCGACCAGAGAAAACTCCATCTGGCACCCGGGCGTTCGATGTAGGGACTGCACCAGGATTAGGGCGCGGTATTCTACTCTACTCACCTAGCAGTTGCCAGCCTGACCGGGAGACCCGTTCAAACCCTTCTTGGCGGGTTGGCCACGTAGATTCGTCTAAAATGCTAGGAAAACACGCGGGATTCTAATGGCCATACAACTCAAAACCGAAAATGATCTTTCCCGGATGCGGACCGCCGGACAACTAACCCGGTCAGTCCTGGACATGATCGGGCCGCATGTTAAACCGGGTATAACCACCGGAGAGCTTGACGAGATCTGCCATGACTACATCGTGAATACTCTCGAGGCAGTTCCCGCCCCGCTTAACTATCGGGGCTTTCCAAAGTCGATCTGTACCAGCGTTAATCATGTCGTCTGCCACGGCATCCCGGGAGACAAGCGCCTGAAAAATGGTGACATCATTAATATCGATATCACTGTCATTAAAGATGGATTCCATGGTGACGCAAGCCGAATGTATCCTGTCGGCAAGCCGCCCCTATTGGCGCAGAGACTCGTCGAAACGGCCAAAGAATGTCTTGAGTTGGGTATCTCCGTGGTCAAGCCTGGGGCGCATCTCGGAGATATCGGGTCGATTATTCAAAACTATGCGGAATCCAAAGGTTTCTCGGTGGTCCGAGAGTACTGCGGGCACGGGATCGGCCGGGGTTTCCACGAAGACCCGCAGGTTCTGCATTACGGGACTCATGGAGAAGGTATTGAGATCGTCCCAGGAATGACTTTCACTATCGAACCAATGGTCAATGCCGGAAAAGCCCAAACCCGCCTCCTCTCTGACGGCTGGACGGTGGTCACCAAGGACCATTCTCTCAGCGCGCAATGGGAACATACGCTTGCTGTGACTGACACCGGGGTTGAAGTGTTGACTGGCGCCGCCTGATGCGGCTGGACTCAGGCCTCAGGATCTAGCCATGCCCCAGCGCGCGTTGCGACTGCGCTTTGACGAGAAAGCCGTGGACTCGGTGGAGCAGTGCCGTGCCCAACTGGCAGAGGCCAAGGCCGGGATGCTCGCCGCACACGACGCGAGGATTCGTCCGGGTCGCTTATTGAGAGCGCACAGTGACTTCATCGACAAAATGCTCTCTGCCCTTTGGAGCGGCCTTGTGGAAGACCGGTCCCTCCCCTCCCGTATTGCTCTCATTGCGGTCGGCGGATATGGGCGCCAGGAGTTGCACCCCGGTTCAGATATCGATCTATTGATTCTCAGGGCCCGTGATGGCTCTGAGCGGGAATCTGACAAGATCGAGGGCTTTATCCGCTTCCTTTGGGATGTCGGACTCCAGGTCGGACACAGTACTCGGACCCTCCAGGAGTGTGTAACCCAGGCTCGCAGCGATATTACGGTCGTCACGAATCTGATGGAAGCCCGCTACCTGTCGGGCGATCCGACATTGCTGGAAAAGCTGGCGACCAGGGTTTCGCCCGAACGCATGTGGTCGCCGCGAAAGTTTTTTGAAGCGAAACGCGAGGAGCAGGTCCAGCGTCACCAGCGTTATGGTGAGACGGCCTATAACCTGGAACCGCATGTCAAAGAGGGGCCGGGAGGATTACGCGACATTCAAACAATCCAGTGGGTCGGGCATCGATATTTCGGTACGCCGGACCTTGAAAAACTCTCCGATGAGGGATTTCTGACCGATGGGGAAGTGCGCGAACTTCTCAGTGGCAGAGAATTACTGTGGCGGTTGCGCAATGGCTTACATCTTTTGACCAACAGAAGCGAAGACCGCCTGCTCTTTGACTATCAGCGGGAAATCGCCTCCCAATTTGGTTATCGCGATGATGCCCAACTCGCGGTAGAAAAGTTGATGAAACGATATTTCCGGACGGTAAAAAAACTTCGCGTGCTTAACGAGATTCTTCTCCAGCATTTTGAAGAAGCGATTCTGACGACAAGCAAGAGGAAAGTGACGCCCATTAGTCGTCGTTTTCGAGCCGTCGATGGTCTATTGGAGGTGGTCAACCCCCATGTCTTCAAGCGCCAGCCGTTTGCCCTGCTGGAGGCTTTTTTAATATTGATTCAGGAGTCCGATATCCGGGATTTTCGAGGGGATACCGTCCGACTGATCCGAAAACATTTGAAACTGATCGATAGCGGTTTCAGGCGGGACATCCGCTGCCGGTCCCTGTTCATGGAGATACTCAAATCGCCAAGCGGCCAAACCCGCGCGTTGCGTAAGATGGATGCCTATGGCGTCCTAGGGGCTTATCTCCCTGCCTTTGGTCGGGTGGTCGGCCAAATGCAGCATGATCTGTTTCATGCGTACACCGTGGATGCGCATCTGTTGTTTGTACTGCGCAACCTTCGACGGATGGATCTTCCGCGGCACGACCACGAGTTGCCTGACTGCAGCCGACTCATGCAGGGTTTGTTCAAAAAACATCGACTGTATCTGGCGGCACTCTTCCATGATATTGCCAAAGGTCGCGGAGGCGATCACTCTACATTGGGGGAGCGTGACGCTTTGCGGTTCTGCCGCGCTCATGATCTCAGTGACTACGACGGGAAGTTCGTTGCCTGGTTGGTGCGGACTCACCTGCGGATGTCCTGGGTTGCGCAACGCCAAGATATCTCCGATCCGGATGTTATCGATCAATTCGCGTCCGAGGTGGGTGACCAGGAGCGGTTGGATAACCTCTATCTTTTAACAGTCGCCGACATGAGAGGCACCAGCCCAAAGGTGTGGAACGATTGGAAAGCCAAATTGCTGCAGGACCTGTATCACGCGACCAGTCAGGCGTTGCGCCGCGGAAAAGGCCAGTCCGTTCAACTCGACGAACGTATCAAAGACGTTCAGCAGGAAACGCTCCGGATTCTCGCTGAGGCATCCCACCCGCTAGCCAGTCAGTTGTGGGATCGGTTTGATCAGGACTATTTTTTGCGAAACAGTCCAGAAGAAATTGCCTGGCACGCAACCTTATTGCTCGAAAGACGTGCTGCCGAATTTCCCCTGGTCGAAATCCGGCACGATGCGTCGTCGGGAACTGCTCGGTTCCTTTTCTGTTGCCCGGATTCGGAGGATCTCCTTTGCCGAGTTACTGCGGGTCTCGATCGATTAAATCTGAACATTGTAGATGCAAGAGTACATCGACTTTCCTCAAATCTTGTGATCATGATCTTTGTGATCCTGACCGCAGACAACGAAATGGCGCAGACGCTTCAGTCTGATGCGGTCGTCGAACGCCTTCGGGCAAATCTCGTCACCAGGGATTGGGAGCCACCAGCGCGCCGCGTGAGAGTCCCCAGGGCGTTAAAACATTTTCCCATCGAGACCACAGTACAGTTTTCAGACTCCGAGGCCGAGGATGGGCCAACGGTCATGGAGGTGGTAGCTCAGGACCGTCCTGGACTACTGCTGCAGGTTGCAAAGGCTCTCCTTTCCTGCAAAATACACCTCGCCAACGCGAAGGTTGGTACTTTTGGTGCACGCGCTGAGGACATTTTCTATGTGACTGACCGGGATGGCTTCCCCGTCAAAGACATGGGTCAGCGTGAATTGATCGCGGATCAGATTCGATCGGCGTTGCCCTGATAACAAAAACGCTCTCCAGCATCGCGATACAGGAGTCCTCGATGGCTAACGCAAAAGACATTATTGAAACCGCTTTCGAAAACCGCACAGAACCCGGTCTGGCCGAGACAATCGGTCTGCGTGAAGCGGTCGACGACACCCTCGCTCAATTGAATTCCGGGACCCTCCGTGTCGCGGAACCCGGCGCTCAGGGCTGGACCGTGAATGAATGGGCCAAAAAGGCCGTCCTGCTCTCTTTTCTGCTTCAAGACAACCAGGTGATTAAGAGCGGTGACACCTGCTATTTTGACAAAGTGCCGGGCAAGTTCGACGGGTTTGCGCAGTCGGATTTTGTGTCGGGAGGTTACCGGGTGGTTCCGCCGGCCATGGTACGTCGCGGGGTATACCTTGGCCAGCGAGTGGTCCTGATGCCCAGTTACGTCAATATCGGTGCATATGTTGATGATGGAACGATGGTGGATACGTGGGCCACCGTCGGATCGTGTGCTCAAATCGGCAAGAACGTGCATCTTTCTGGCGGTGTTGGCATTGGCGGAGTCCTGGAGCCGTTGCAGGCCTCACCTACCATCATCGAGGACAACTGTTTTATTGGTGCACGCAGCGAGGTCGTCGAGGGTGTGATTGTCGAGCGTGGTTCAGTTCTCTCAATGGGCGTATATATCGGCCAAAGCACGCGGATTCTTCACCGCGAGACAGGAGAAATTACCTACGGTCGGGTGCCTGCCGGATCGGTCGTAGTCTCCGGATCCATTCCTGCCAAAGATGGCACCCACAGCCTCTATTGTGCGGTCATCGTGAAGCAGGTGGACGAAAAAACTCGCGCCAAAGTAGGCATCAATGAGCTGTTGAGAGATGTCTGACAGGCCAGAGCGTCCACCCCGTTAGGTTTCAACGGGTAAACCGGTTCAGCCCTAGCCTTCGCGCTCTTGGACGACTGAGTTCAATTCAATGGCGCTTCGCAGCGCAACGACAGACATGCCTTCTACGACCTTACGGGATTCCAGCTTGTTCGCGGCAGGAATCACCAGTCGCGAGAACCCTAATTTTGTCGACTCCGCGACCCGCTCTTCTCCTCTGGGCACGGGCCTGACTTCGCCTGAAAGCCCAAGCTCGCCAAAGAAGACCGTTCGTCGGTCAATGGGCTTGTTGGAAAAACTAGAAATAATTGCCGCTGCCACGGCAAGATCAGCTCCGGTTTCGATAACACGCAAGCCCCCCGCCACATTAACAAAGACGTCCTGATCCAAAAGACTGATCCCCGCATGGCGATGGAGAATCGCAAGAAGCATGTTCAGTCGGTGGGTCTCGTAGCCCACGCTCAGCCGTCGGGGGTTTCCTAGCGAACTTTGGTCTACCAATGCCTGTACCTCGACCAACATCGGCCTTGATCCGTCCTGACTGACGAAGATAGCTGTTCCTGCCGATTCAATCTGGGTTCCGGAAAGAAATATAGCCGAGGGGTTCTTGACGGCTTTGAGCCCCTCGGGCTCCATGGCAAAAACGCCGACCTCATTCACAGAACCGAATCGATTTTTCCAGGCCCGCACCAACCTGAATCGACTCGTCGTATCTCCCTCAAAGTAAAGCACGGTGTCCACCAGATGCTCTAGGGTCTTGGGGCCAGCCAGCGCCCCCTCCTTGGTCACATGCCCGATCAAGATTACCGGAAGCCCTCTGCGTTTCGCCTCAATTACCAGTCGATCAGCGCACTCGCGCACCTGGCCGACGCTCCCAGGGCTGGACTCAAGCTCTTGGGTTCGAAGGGTTTGAATGGAGTCAACTACCAGAACGCCGTACGGTTTCCTATCGAGCTCAGCGATCAGGACCTCTAGTTGCCCATCGCAAAGTGCGGTTAATTCCTGACTACTCAAGCCCAGCCGCTGGTATCGAAGTGCCAATTGCTCCGGAGACTCTTCAGCGCTGACGTAGAGAGTCTCGAGCGTACTCGAAAGACAGCCCAGCGCCTGTAGGGCAAGCGTGCTTTTACCGATTCCAGGTTCTCCACCCAGTAAGACGACAGAACCTGGAACCAGTCCACCGCCCAGAACCCGATCGAGTTCCGACAATCCAGTTTGGTATCGCTCGAAGTTTCCTGTTACGACGTCGGCGAGCCGGACGGGAGCTACACTGTCGCTGGACAAGCCTGTGGAGGATCCGGTTGCCTTCACCAGCTCCAGGGTATTCCAGGAACCGCAGCCACTGCACTGTCCCACCCACTTATGACTCTTCGCGCCACAGTGACTGCAAAGATATAAGGTGCTGGTGCGGGCTTTTGCCATAAATGATCTAGGCTATCGCAAGAGGAGTCGTGGTCTTTCGATCTGAGACCCGGGTCGGAAGAGGCCCTTCGCGTCCCTCGATCCCGGGCTCAAAATCCCTGATCGTCGAATGCCGGGGTATAACTCTCGAAACGAGTGTATTCCCCGAGGAATGTAAGCCGAACCGTGCCGGTAGGCCCATTACGCTGCTTCGCTACGATAATCTCCGCCGTGCCCTTCTCGGGACTGTCTTCGTTATAAACCTCATCCCGATAGATGAACAGGATGAGGTCTGCATCCTGTTCGATCGCCCCAGACTCTCTGAGGTCTGACATGATAGGTCGCTTGTTCGGTCGCTGCTCAAGGCCACGGTTCAACTGGGAGAGCACAACCACGGGGACCCCAGACTCTTTCGCAATGACTTTCAATGACCGAGTAATGTTGGCGACCTCGACCGCCCTGTTTTCGCTGTTGTCTCCGGTCTGCATGAGTTGGAGATAGTCGACAATCACAAGACCAATATCGCCGTGCTCGCGAACCAGTCGGCGTATCCGAGACCTCAACTCCATCGGGGTCAACGCCGGGGTGTCGTCTACAAAAATTGGCGCTTCATCGAGCAACCCCATTGCAGACGTCAGTCGGGGCCAGTCTTCTGGCTGTAACTGGCCGGTCCTGACCCGGTGGGCGTTGATTCGGCCCAAGGATGCGAGCATCCGCATTGCCAACTGATGGCCCGGCATCTCCATACTGAACACCGCGACAGGCAGTTTCGACCCGACCGCAGCATTCTCTGCGAGATTCATGGCGAGAGAGGTCTTTCCCATGGATGGCCGACCCGCAATAACAATCAGATCGGCTTCCTGCAGACCAGAGGTGAGCGCATCCAGATCGTGAAAGCCGCTCGCAACTCCAGTCACTCCACCCTTGGATTGAAACAGCTCTTCGATACGGTCGACCGCCTGGGACAGTAAACC
>Ga0255757_10005403_pt1 | contig 11315 bp, 8 predicted proteins | sample 071ome_27_FD_179957 | JGI IMG/M metagenome (GOLD analysis project Ga0255757, IMG submission 179957) | Coastal salt marsh microbial communities from the Groves Creek Marsh, Skidaway Island, Georgia - 071409AT metaG (version 2) | ecosystem: Environmental > Aquatic > Marine > Intertidal zone > Salt...
CTTCATTGCCGTTTCAAAAGCTGCAGGCCAAGCTGCCATTCGATCAAAAAACCGAGTACCTTTTTTTGCTCGAGCAACGGGGCGGGTTCCATACCGAAGCCGAAGCGAACCATCATAAATGATATCATATTCACTTAGTTCAATTTTTTCTCCACGCAGCCAAATTGGCGTCCTTAAGGAACCGTCCTCTAGAATGGTATCTTCTGGCCAATCGCGCGAGGGGTCGGGAAAATAAAACCTTCCTGGATAAGTCATGCACACTACCCGAAAGCCAAATTTTGTTGCCAACAAATGATTAAGTTTATGCATGGACCTGAAGTCACCCGATCCACCGTGTAAAATAAACATCCCTGCTTTGCGGCGGTCAGCGCCCACAACTATCTTTTTTGGATCCTCAGGCTCGTAAATAACCAGACCAATATCCCAATCCATACCAAGTTCATTTATCCTAAAGATATTTTCAGAGACCCTAATCTCCATATCTCTTTTAGATAAGATTTTGTTTGATGATTTTATTAACTGCTCGACACCAAGTTGTAATGGTGCGCTCCATTCTGGTTTAGACACAGGTGCCCCTTATCTGAGAGTTAGACCTGATCCTAACCGGTTCCAGTTGAATTTGACTATGACCAATACGTTTTTTAGTTAACTTAGGCAGGAATAGAGGCCATTTATGTGCGAAGTCCCACCATTACCTGTTGAAGAGGCGGAAATCGCAGCGAAGTTTTTATAGAAATTTAATTGTAATGGCGGGAGCGACGGGACTCGAACCCGCGACCTCTGGCGTGACAGGCCAGCGCTCTAACCAACTGAGCTACGCCCCCAAACAATCAAGAACTTTGTTTATTCTAGCCTGGTTCCACAGTCAATAAGATCTAATAAATTTACTTATGTAATCAGAACCCAAAGCATAAAAGCTTTGCAATTCTCTGACGAAAAACATACTCCCCTGTCGAGGCTTACAAATTACAAGTATAGCACCACAACTAAGCTATTACCGGCAAGAGCGTCTCAGCCATCGGCCAAATGACAAGAATAATAGGGATAATCTGCTTTAACAAGTATGGTGGGCGGTGACGGGATCGAACCGCCGACATCCACGGTGTAAACGTGGCGCTCTCCCAGCTGAGCTAACCGCCCTTATCCATGTCTTACTACAGCAATAAAAAAGATTCAAAAAATCGGCCGCCTAATTGACGGCCGACTTACATATCCTAGATATTAATTGACCGCGTCTTTAAGCCCTTTACCAGCTTTGAACTTAGGCTGGTTAGACGCCGCGATCTGAATGGTTTCGCCAGTCCGCGGGTTCCGGCCGGTAGTGGCTTGTCGCCGACTTACGCTAAAGGTTCCGAAACCGATAAGACGAACTTCTGTACCACCTTTTAATGACGAAGTAATTGAGTCAAAAACAGCATCTACTGCCTTTGCGGCATCAGCCTTTGATAGCCCGGCACCGGAAGCCACTGAAGCTACAAGATCATTCTTATTCACGATATTGCCCCCTTTTACCTTGGAAGAAATTAACATATGCCCTATTAAAGGCGCTCAACGCCGCCGACCCAACACACCAGCGACTTTGTTGATTCTAGTGGTTGCCTCTCCCAACAGTCAATCGACCAAGGAACGAATTTTGCCTGATTTAGCCCTATTTTTCGCCAATTTTGCGACATTTTGCGAATCACTTCTTTGTCAAAAGCTAAACCTCACCACTGGGAAAAACTTAACTTAGTGTGTGACAACCCCTGAGACATCTTTTTCAGGCGGCTCTCCGCCCGTTACACCGTCAACCTCGTCTTGCCACTCAATCGGCACAAGCTTTCGCGTGAGAGCTTGATCAAGCACTTCATCCACAGTTGATACAGGAACAATCTCCAGACCTTCTTTTACATTATCTGGGATTTCGGATAGGTCCTTTTCGTTGTCTTTCGGTATTAATACAAGCTTAATACCTCCTCGAAGTGCCGCCAGCAGTTTCTCTTTCAGACCTCCAATCGGGAGCACCCTGCCGCGCAAGGTTATCTCCCCAGTCATCGCAATATCCTTGCGAATGGGTATACCCGTAAATGCTGAGACCATAGTTGTACACATCGCAACACCAGCTGAGGGGCCATCTTTGGGCGTCGCTCCCTCTGGGACATGAACATGTATGTCTTTTTTCTCGAATAGCTTTGGCTCAATTCCGAATTCAAAAGACCGAGAGCGAATGTAAGCTCGAGCCGCCTGCACCGACTCTTTCATCACGTCTCCCAGGGTACCGGTATGAGCAACGGCACCCTTACCTGGCATAACGACAGACTCTACCGAGAGTAACTCTCCACCCACCTCGGTCCACGCAAGACCAGTGCAAACACCGACTAGGTCCTCCTCCTCCGCCATTCCATACCGATACTTACGAACACCGGCATATTCCTCGAGATTAGTGTCGCTAACTTCGATAGATGCAATTTCTTCAGATACGATGTTTTTCACAGCCTTTCGAACGAGATTTGCTATTTCTCTCTCTAAATTTCGGACCCCTGCCTCGCGGGTATAAAAGCGTATCAAATTTCTTAATCCACTATCGCTGATCGACCACTCTTTTTTCTTCAACCCGTGGGCCTCGAGCTGCTTATCAATCAAGTGACCCTTCGCTATCTCGACTTTTTCATCTTCGGTATAGCCAGGAATACGTATCACCTCCATCCTGTCCATTAGTGGACCGGGTATACGAAGTGTATTTGCAGTCGTAACGAACATTACGTCAGACAAATCGTAATCGACCTCCAAGTAGTGATCATTGAAAGAGTTGTTCTGTTCTGGATCCAAAACTTCTAAAAGTGCAGAGGAAGGATCACCTCGCCAATCAGCACCAAGTTTATCTATTTCATCCAATAAAAATAGGGGATTTGAAGCTCCTGCTTTTTTCATTCCCTGAATGACTTTACCGGGCATTGACCCTATGTACGTTCTCCTGTGGCCTCTGACCTCAGCCTCATCTCGAACACCCCCCAGCGACATACGAACAAACTTCCTGCCGGTCGCACGGGCTATAGACTTGCCTAAGGAAGTTTTGCCTACACCCGGCGGCCCCACTAAACACAAGATAGGCCCCCGCATTTTTTTTACGCGCTGCTGAACAGCCAAATATTCCAGGATCCTTTCTTTGACCTTTTCCAAACCGTAATGATCGGCATCTAGGACTTTCTCTGCATGTCCCAAATCTCGTTTAATTTTCGTCCTCTTTTTCCATGGAATTCCAAGCAACCAATCAAGATAGTTCCTCACAACAGTCGCTTCTGCGGACATCGGGCTCATTGCCTTCATCTTTTTAAGCTCTGCGGTGGCCTTTTCTCTTGCTTCCTTAGAAAGTTTTGTCTTAGTGATCTTTTCTTCTAATTCTGAGGCTTCATCCCTTCCGTCTTCGCCTTCCCCTAGCTCTTTTTGGATCGCCTTCATTTGTTCATTCAGATAATACTCGCGCTGGGTCTTCTCCATTTGCCTCTTTACGCGATTCCGAATTTTCTTCTCTACTTGAAGAACACCAATTTCTGATTCCATAAATGAGAGGGTTTTTTCCAGCCTTTCGGTTATTGTCTCAAGTTCTAACAATGCTTGTTTTTCTTGGATTTTTAATGCCAGGTGCGATGCAACGGTATCGGCTAGTTTGCTTGGGTCCTCAATCTGGTTCAAGGAGACTAACACCTCAGGGGGTATTTTTTTGTTAAATTTAATATATTGCTCAAACTGATTAATAACCGAGCGAGCAAGCGCCACATGCTCTTTTTTATCTTCTTCTGATTCAACCCGCTCCACAATATTTGCTTCGAAAAATTCTTCGTTTTCGCTAAACGAAACAATTGAAGCACGCCTGGTCCCCTCCACGAGAACTTTAACGGTGCCGTCGGGTAACTTTAAGAGCTGCAAAACAGTACCTACAGTTCCGACATTAAAGATATCCTCCGGTTGAGGGTCGTCGTCGCCTGCTTTTTTCTGTGTTACGAGCAAAATCTGTTTGTCATTGTCCATGACATTCTCTAACGCCCGAACCGACTTTTCTCTTCCAACGAACAAAGGCACAATCATGTGAGGGAACACCACAATATCCCGGAGGGGCAGAACTGGTAGGAGGTCTCCTGCTTCTAATTCAGTCATGTAAACATCCTTTTCGTACAGAGATCGAGCATAGATTTAAAATATTACTACTATTAGTAGATGGAGGTTGAGCCCAAGAAAATCAAGGTACTAATTAAGCACTTGATTCAACCTCATCACGACGTTCTGAGTATATGTACAAGGGTTCGCTGCGCCGATCGACCACTTCTCCGTTCACGGCCACCTCCTCGACCCCTTCAAATCCAGGCAAGTCATACATCGTGTCGAGGAGAATTGACTCCAAAATAGAGCGTAGCCCTCGTGCACCAGTTTTTCTTTCAATTGCCTTCTTGGCAATCGCTCTCAGCGCTTCGTCTGTGAATGTTAGCTTTACATCTTCCATTCCGAACAAAGTACTGTACTGCTTAACAAGAGCATTTTTAGGTTCAACCAAAATTTCGACTAGAGCTTCTTCATCAAGATCCTCAAGAGTAGCTATAACAGGTAGCCTACCAACAAATTCCGGGATAAGGCCAAAGCTAAGCAGGTCTTCAGGTTCTATCTCCCGCAATATTTCCCCTGTCTTTCGTGTGTCGGGCCCCTGCACATCGGCGCCGATCCCTATTGCACTGCCCTGGCCACGGGCCGAAATAATTTTCTCCAACCCCGCGAAAGCTCCACCTACAATGAAAAGGATATTGGTAGTATCGACCTGAAGAAATTCCTGCTGAGGATGCTTGCGTCCTCCCTGCGGTGGCACGCTAGCGACCGTTCCTTCCATGATTTTCAGCAAAGCTTGCTGCACACCCTCTCCCGACACATCGCGGGTGATGGAGGGATTATCCGATTTACGGGATATTTTATCCACCTCATCAATATACACAATGCCCCGCTGAGCCCGCTCGACATTATAATCCGCTGCCTGCAACAGCTTAAGGATAATATTTTCTACGTCCTCCCCAACGTATCCCGCCTCGGTAAGCGTCGTAGCATCAGCCATCGTAAAAGGGACATCCAGAATTCTTGCAAGAGTCTGGGCCAAAAGGGTTTTCCCGCACCCGGTCGGACCAATCAGTATTATATTAGATTTCGCGAGTTCAATTTCGTTCGATTTTGTCCCATGGGCGAGCCGTTTGTAGTGGTTATGCACGGCGACCGACAAAACTTTTTTCGCATATTGTTGCCCGATTACGTAGTCATCCAGAACCTTGCAAATGTCAGCCGGGGTCGGAACTCCGTCTGCTGATTTCACCAGCGCCGAGTTTTGCTCTTCGCGGATAATATCCATACACAGTTCTACACATTCATCACAGATGAATACAGTCGGGCCTGCAATTAGCTTCCGTACCTCGTGTTGGCTTTTTCCGCAAAATGAGCAGTAGAGAACACTTTTAGAGTCTCCGCTTCCAGATTTACTCATATAAAACCCCTGGTAAAAAATAATCGAGGTTATGTTAACCAAGGTCCACCAACGCGTCTATTGCCAAAAGGCTAATATTTTAGCCATTTCCGGACCAATGTTTGGAGACGATTCCCTTTTTTAGGGTCCTCAGAACAAAATTTATAAGACGATTATTAGGGGAATGGCCTCTGAGTATTACTTTTAAGAAGAACCTTCTTTAGTATCCGGACGAGAGGTTACCACCTCATCAATGAGCCCGAATTCTCTCGCCGTTTCCGGTGACATAAACTTATCTCTTTCCATATTATCCTCTATTACGGAAAGATCCTGCCCGGTGTGTTCAACGTAAATTTGGTTTAAGCGTTCTCTCAAATCCAGTATTTCTCTAGCATGAATTTCGATATCAGTTGCCTGACCCTGAAACCCGCCGGATGGCTGATGAATCATAATCCTTGAGTGCGGCAACGCATACCTCTTGCCCTTTGCTCCTGCCGTCAAAAGCAACGACCCCATTGATGCGGCTTGGCCGAAGCAAACCGTTGACACGTCGGGGCGGATGTACTGCATGGTATCGTAAATGGCTAATCCGGCAGTGACCACGCCCCCCGGGGAGTTTATGTAAAAAGAAATATCTTTGGATGGGTTATCTGCCTCTAAATAAAGTAGCTGAGCGCAGACCACGCTTGCCACTTCATCAAAAACGGGGCCGGTAAGAAAAATAATCCTCTCTTTTAATAAACGAGAGTATATATCATAAGCCCGCTCTCCTCGATTAGATTGCTCAACGACCATGGGAATAAGTGAACTCATGCTTACCTCAGCTAATTATATTCTATCGCCATTCATTATACATTTTCTTTTACTTCGACTGGTCAATCGGATTTTGGTTCATCGTCATCGGGTTGATCAAGCTTCATCAAGTCCTCCAACGAGACTTCATTGTCCGTAACCTTCGCCAACTCAACTATAAAATCCACTACCTTTTCTTCAAAAATCGGCGCCTGCAGCTCGTTTTTAGCGGATTCATTTTTTTGGAAATACTCAAGAACTGCAGCTTCTTGCCCCGGAAAGCGTGCGGCCTCTGTATGCATCGCTCGATTGAGGTCATCCTGTGTAACCGTGATATTATTTTTACGCCCCACTTCTGCTAAGAATAACCCAAGTCTTACACGCCTTTCAGCGATAGCCCGATAATTCTCCTTGAGTTCATCTTCGCTTTTGTCTTTGTCTGCCTCTTCAAGAGAGCCTTTTTCTTTTGCTTCTGCAATTTGTTTCCAAATTGTATCAAATTCGCCATCAACCATACTTTGAGGTAATTCAAATTTGATCTCATCAGCCAGTTTATCGAGCAAAGCTCTTTTTAAACTGGCGCGAGTCAGCTGCCCATATTCTCTATCAAGTTGCTCCCGGATCCCGACCTTTAACGCGGCAAGGTCTTCAAACCCGGAAGCCTTAGCTAAATCGTCATTAATTTCTACCTGAGCTGCTTTTCTGACTTCTTTCACGCTAACGTCAAAAGTGACCTCTTTTCCTTTTAGGTCATCATTACCAAAATCTTCGGGCATAGTTATGATTATCTGTTTTTTTTCGCCAGCTTGTATCCCAATAAGCTGCTCCTCAAAACCAGGCAGAAAGCCCCCTTGGCCCAAGACAATCTCGAACCCTTCCATACTGCTACCGGGGAACTCTTTACCATCGACCGTTCCTTTGAAATCCATTAGGATTTGATCTTGATCTTCGGCGGAGCGGCCTTCCGCGGCTTCATATTCTTTTTTATTGGCAGCGAGCCTTTCCAGAGATTTTTCAATATCTTCATCAGTGACAGGAACCACTGGTCTCTCCAGTTCAACTTTAGAGAGGTCGAAATCATCGATATCTGGCATAAGTTCTACCGCGAGCTTGTATTCTAAATCTTGTCCCTCTTCGAAAGCCACAATCTCCACTTTCGGTTCACTTGCAGGACGGATTTCTCTCTCTTCGAGTGCTTTTTGCCAACTCTGCTGAATGGTTCTTTCAAGTACCTCTCCCCTAACCGCGTCCCCATATCGTTGACGAAGCACGCTGGTTGGCACCTTACCCGGTCGAAATCCAGGCAAATTCACAGACTGAGACAACTCTTTCAAACGCTCATTAGTCGAGTCCGTAATCTCTACAGCCGGAACCGTAACCGTAAATTCCCGATTTAGTCCCTCTGCACTGGTCTCTGTCACCTGCATAGTCATATCTTGCTCTCGTTCTCCGCGGCATCCGGATTTATAAAAGTTATCATCTATTTGGTACGGGCGGAGGGACTTGAACCCCCAAGGCTTTCGCCACCAGAACCTAAATCTGGCGTGTCTACCAGTTCCACCACGCCCGCTTAACAAACCACCGAAACTTAGATGGAACGCTATTCGGCTGCCTTATAGCATAAAAGTGCAGCAGGAAAAGAGATGAGTTCGATGATCGCTAAACTATCCGCCTAGCTATTTGGTCCGTCGACCCTTTCCGGATACTTTCTAGTGAAAATGTCTAACGCCAGGAGCCTTGTGTCTTTGCCAAACTCAGGCGGCCTTGACGCCGATGAAAAGGCTAATCGAAATCGAACATGCGGAATACCACGGTGATCTGTACCGACAGAGTCAACATAGGCCGTTTCAACTAAGTTGTTCCTGGTCTTATTCGTTCCGACGCTTCGGAAAGTGCTACCCGAACGAAGGTACTCAAGGTTTCTTCCTCTCTTGAAAAAAGTACTTGCTGCAAAATTACGAACGGATCCGTGGCGCGCACCCGCCCTTTCAACTGCAGAATTTTGTCTCATGATCTTTCGTCCCCCCGAACGTGAGCTATTTAATTAAGATTATAAGGCCCAAGCTTCAACCCCTTGAAAATAGTTATTTTATCACGAGCCCCAACAACGATCCCGGCAATTTAACTTTGGTGGTATCAATTTTGCGATCTCCACGGGCAAGAAAGACGGTAAATCACTAGCAATTAGGCCAGGACCGATTTGATTCGCTGCTGCCCCATGAAGCCAAGCCGCTATGCAGGCTGCTTCAAATAATGGAACTCCCTGAGCAGCAATGGCACCAATCATCCCGGCCAATACATCGCCACTGCCTGCGGTGGCTAACCAAGGTGGAGCATTATCGTTGATGGCTGCTCGACCATCGGGCGAAGCAATTACCGTTTTAGCACCCTTTAATAAGACGGTTGCTCCTGAGACACGCGCTGCTTGGAGCGCTCGGGATACCTTACTTCCTTCAAAATTAAATATTCGTCCAAACTCTCCCTCGTGGGGTGTAAGCACGCCATTACCGGCCAAGGTTGCATTGAAAAGCTTCTTCGGCTCATTAGCGAAGTTAGAAATTGCGTCAGCGTCTAACACAACCGGAAGCCCCATTCGAACGCAATTTATTATCAATCGTCTTAATCTGGAACCAATTCCCAAACCCGGCCCAATCACAATAGCTGATACTTTTTTTGTTTTAAAATAATATTTTATCTGGCTAAAGTTATAAAATGATTTAATTATAAACTCAGGCCAATCTGTTGCGTAAATTGGCACCGCCTGTTGAGGGGAAGCAATAGTGACAAGCCCCGCCCCGGCCCGAATAGCCCCTCTCGCGGCAAGTCGAGCCGCTCCAGTCATTTCCCTTCCTCCAAAGATAGTTACGTGCCCGCGATCAAATTTATTGGTTAGAAAATCAGGACACGGAAAATCTGCGCCCCAACTTTTAGGTTTGTTATGGAATACTTTGCAATTAAGGCTTGAAATTAAAGTTTCCGGGATACCGATATCCTTAACAACCAGATTTCCCAATCTATCTGCTCCCGGATCTAAAAAATGTCCGAGTTTAGGACGGCCAAAGGTTACTGTAGAATGACAAGTTGGGGCAAAGCCCAAAATTTCGCCAGTGTCTCCGTTTACGCCGCTGGGTAAGTCTACAGCGACGATTGGAACCCCACTATTATCAGCAGCTTCCAGAACTTCTCTTACAATTTCAGACACTGGCCTCGAAATGCCAGCGCCAAATAACGCATCCACAATTAATGATGCGCGGTCCAGAAGGCTGGTATCTAGCGGACAAATATCACCAGACCAACGCTCTGCCATTTCCTTTACGTCACCAGTAAGCACTTTTGGACTATCGAAACCCAATAGTCCTACACGCACGCGCCAACCAGCTTCGGAAAGGAGACGCGCAACTACAAAACCGTCGCCTCCGTTGTTCCCCCTACCGCACATAACCGCGACTTCGCCCGGGTCCCAGTTATCGATGATATACATTGCTACCGTCCGACCAGCATTTTCCATAAGGGATAAGTTACTAATCCCCGCGTCAAAGGCTAAACCGTCAGCACGGTACATATCCCTGATTGAAAATATTTCTGAACCGAGAAGAGTTTGATCAAGCAACATTCCAATATCTTACTAGTAAAAAAGAAATAAAGCCGTGCAGCTTGACGCTCTACTCCTTCCCCTTGATGATCGCAAGAAAAAGAAGATTGAAGGACAGTACGAGAGGAATTTGATGAGCACCAGTGATTATAAAAATATAAAATTTCAAATCGAAGACGGAATTGCTCATCTAACTTTAGCGAGACACGACATAAGAAACGCCTTTTCTGAAATAGAATTTACAGAAGAGATTCTTGACGCTGTTAAAATCGCACAATATTCGACTGAGTCTCGAGTCTTCGTATTGTCGGCTGAGGGCAGCGCTTTTTCTGCCGGTGGCAACGTGAAGGATATGCGCGATAAAAAAGGCATCTTTGGTGGTGGACCTGCCGGGACACGCCGAGGCTACATGGAAGGAATTCAAAGGGTACCTAAAGCGCTTTACGGTCTTGATATACCTTCAATATCAGCGGTGCAGGGCCCCGCCATTGGAGCCGGCTGCGATCTTGCCCTTTTCTGCGACATTACAATTTGTTCTGCCAGTGCAAAGTTTGGTGAAACATTTATTAACGTGGGGATTATCCCCGGCGATGGCGGATCATGGATTTTACCCCGTCGTGTAGGATTACAGCGAGCTGCAGAACTTACATTTTCAGGCCGTGTGGTAGATGGCGCGGAAGCGGCTAAAATAGGGCTTGCATTAGAATGTGTTAAAGACGATCAACTTATGGATCGAGTGATGGAACTCGCACAATCGATAGCCGCCAGACCGCCAATAACGGCAAGAATGTTAAAAACCCTTTTCAGGCAGTCATTGAGCACGCACCTTCATGACTATTTGGATAATTGCGCCGCGGTCCAAGCCATATGCCATTCTACCGACGATCATCTTGAGGCAGTGAACTCGATCCTCGAAAAAAGATCTCCAACTTTTAAAGGCGTCTGAAACGCGGATCCACTAATCCATTTTGAGAAATTAGGCTACCTTTGAGTAGTTAAACTTTTTAAGTTGATCTTGAACGTCCTCCAAATGCATAACATCGGCATATTTATGATGCATATCAAACAAGTTCACTTTATGGATCAACTCACTCCTATCAAAAACGCACTCCTCAACGACCGAAATGTGCTTTCCGAGCATATGTCCTTCGAGAACCGAAGCACGAACACATCCTGAAGTGCTCTCCCCACAAACGATAAGACTATCAACTTTTCGTTCATTTAAGTGTGCTATCAGAGGCGTTCCGAAAAAAGAACTTGGTCGCTCCTTTCTAAGGACGACATCTTCAGGTTGAGGAGCAAATGCATCATTAACTTCACAATCATGGGCGGTTAACTCAATACCCCTTCGTTTTGTAGAATTTACTCTATGAGGCGAAAACTGAGCTGTAATATAAAAAATTGGTAAGCTCGCTTCTCTGCAAGACTCAATAAGTTTTTGAGTGGGCTCGATAGCCC
>Ga0255757_10005414_pt1 | contig 11298 bp, 12 predicted proteins | sample 071ome_27_FD_179957 | JGI IMG/M metagenome (GOLD analysis project Ga0255757, IMG submission 179957) | Coastal salt marsh microbial communities from the Groves Creek Marsh, Skidaway Island, Georgia - 071409AT metaG (version 2) | ecosystem: Environmental > Aquatic > Marine > Intertidal zone >...
TGCAGATATGGCATATATTGCTCAACAAAAAGCAATCGAATACGAGCGTTCACTGCAAGAAACCTCAGAAGAAGAGTGATGGGGATTCCCCATGTGGCATTTAGTCGCTACAATTTCAGCAAAAGATAATTTGTACTCAACTGCACTGTCCGATGGCCTGGCAACTGATTCAGAAGTAAATCGAATATCAGAGACCTCTTTTCAATTCGAACTCAATGAAAAGTCAGCAAAAGACCTACGGGCCATGTGGAACACAAGGATGAGAGGTATCATAGCATGTGACAACGTCCTTAAAGAACTCGACGAGTTACGGAAAAATAGGTGATGATATGGATACCATGGAAGCAATACAGAGGGTTGTTACCGAAGTACAAGCTGCTCGTCAGCAAGTTGCAAATCTTAAATCCCAAGTACAAGAGTTCGAAAATACGGTCATTGCTGTTCAAGAGCAACCGGATGACATGGCTATTTTACGCCAAATTGGTGGAGTTATGATTCAAGTTCATGACCGAGAAAAACTGGTGGAAGATTTAGAACATACCATCCAATTGTTGTCGTCTTCTTTAGAGAGAATCGTAGAACGGGAAAAGCAATTGATTGAGAATTATGAAGAACTCAAGAAATCATTGCAAGAGGAAAAACAATGAATCCTGACCACAATGGTGCATTCATTGCATTGGATTCTTGGATCCAATCCCACGTCCAAAAGGGTGCTGTTGCGGTTGTTTGCGGTAAAAATGGCGATATGGACACCATAGGTTCTTCAATTTCGCTAGCCTCAATCCATCCCAATCTTATGGCGTGCGGATTGCACATGAATCGATTATCAAAACGACTCGTTGGTGATTTATCTGCACCCTTCAGAATACTTTCTGAAAAAAGTACCTCATGGCCGTCGTCACTTGCTGCTGTCATTGTTGTCGATGCAGCCGCTGAAAATCAAACTGGCTTAAATTTGCCAAATGTTCCTAAATGCATCATCGATCACCATTCAACAAACGATTGGAATCTTAATGAAGGGGACCTCATGTGTCAATTAGATGCTCGTTCGACAACGCAAATCATCTTTGAATATTTAGAGAAATATCATTCAGATGCACTCACAGAACCGGTTTTGAAATTCCTCCTTGCAGGCTTAATCACCGATACAGGCCGATTCAAATATGCGGATGAACATGTGTTTTCATTGACGCAACGAATTCTACATCGTTCAACAATTGATTTTCAAAAATACGTCGAATATATTGAGCAGGATGACTTAACACCGAGTGAACAAGGCGTACTTCTCAGAGGAATGCACCGAGCTAAAATTGAGCAGGCTGGCCAGTGGTCTCTTGCAATGACGAGGGCGAGTACGCAAGAGTCAAAAATGGCAAATATTTTGCGAGGATTGCAAACCGATGTCGTCCTCATAACACGGCATAGAAATGGTGAAACACGCTTAACGGGCCGTGCACAACGAGAGGCTGTTTTACAAGGGGTCAAATTGGGTTCAATGATGGAACATGTTGCACAACGATTGGGGGGCGAAGGTGGTGGACATGATGGTGCAGCAGGCTGGTCTGGTCAATGCGACGCCATTGCAGCAGAAACTGCATTTCTCGACATTTTAGCAAGAACGAAGAGGGGCTGACAACTTGACTTCAACAATTCATCTTATTGAGCAATGGGAAAATGATGAATTCAATTCGTTTGATGATTTACTTGAAATCATATCATCGTCAGATTCAATGACATATCTTTCCTTTGCCGAAGCGTGCGTTCACCTTCAACATTCTCAGTTACTCAATGAAATTGCGAACCATTTGGAGGTCCAAGAGATAGCAGTATTAGAGGTTGTAAAACATCGTTTTGAAGGTCATCCTGAACTCCTTGATTCAATAGAAAAGGCTCTTGAGGTTTGTTGTACAAAAGAAAACAGGGATGTCCATCTCGAAGGAAGGCTGAGAATGGAACGAGGATTGGTACGATTTGAAGATGGTGACTTTGATGGTGCAGAATCAGATTTAACTTGGGCAGAAACTCGATTAAAATCAGTCAGTAAAGCAAGTCGAGACCATGATTTATCATTGCTTAACAAAGCAGCATTTCACATGGCCAGAGGTGAGCAACTCATGGCTTTACAAGTCTACGGCGATATATCTCGTCATGGCGGACATGCTCATGAGACAATAGCAATTTCAAGATTAGGGGCTTCTAGAATTCATTATGAATTAGGTCATGATTTTGATGCAGCTCGGCATGCATGGAATGCACATTATCACAGTATTCTATCGAATCAAATATTGATGGCCATTGAGGCAGGTACACTTTTCATCGAAATTTCGTTACATCATCGAGATGAAGATGCAGAACCCATGAGCATACAAGTTGAGAAAAGTACACCAAGAGACCTAAAGGATGAATTACCTCAACTACGGGTTCAACAAGATGACATCAAAAAGGTCTATTCTTGGTGTTTAGAACACATTGAACGTAATATTTCTGGTGAACATCGTCCTGATTTACAGGCCTTGTTGCGGATATCGCTTCATCTCGACGAATTAGATAACATGTCATTTCTTCTTCTTCATCCAGAACACGTCGAAGACACATTTCTGGCATCACTTTGCATGAGCATTGTATCAAGCGCTGAAGATGTTGCGAAATGGAATGCACGATTAACTCAATTATCACGAATTTAATCGCACGATGAAAAATATAGATTCAGATCACTGAATTCTTTTGTTGTCCACTGTTTTACAGGTGGAATATCAGTCCACCATTTTGTACATATCACCGATGTGTCGTCTACACTCCAAAACTCTCCATCGGGCCCGTTGTCTATGATGACATGAGCAACCCAACCTTCGGAATAATATTCTTTATTCCAACAATGAATAGTTCCACTGCATCCTGTCTCTTCAAGCAATTCTCGATGAAGTGCTTGTTCGGGAGATTCACCTGCTTCAACATGGCCTCCGGGAATTTCCCAACCACGGATTGGGTGCTCGACGAATAATGTTGGTAATCTCAATTGGCCTTGTTTTGAAGCACCTTTCGGCGTCACCCAAGCCAACACAAATACTGGATATTTCATAAAATCAGCCTAGATTTTTCTGTATCTCACTCAGGTATTCGTTTGCCCATTCTTCACCTTGTGCGACAAGTCTTCGTGCATAAAAGAAAGCTTCTTCCATGTTGTTGCTTGATATGAGGTCTAGTAACTTCTGTTTATCCATGGAGTCAGTATGCTCATCATCTAATTCCACAATTGGTGGGATGTGGACTTCAGTTCGTAAACGACTCGTCAGATGTTCCATCTTTTCCAAGAACGCATGACGATCTTCAACCGTAGGTGCAGACCATGGTTGTTGCTTTTTTCCATCCATTTCAGTTTTTAATCGTTCCAAGAATTCATCTCGAACTGTAAGATGAGGCCTCAACTGTTGCACATGGTCATAGCATAACCATGCTTGGTCAAACTCATTTCTCCGCTCATGTGATCGGCCTATTTGCATCCACAATTCATGATTTTGCGGTCGATGAGCAAGAAGGTGATGAGCGATTTCAAGAAATTCATCCTCAAATCCATGAATATGTAACTGCTCTAAACGGCGGGCAAAAACAATGTTCGCCCTTTGGTCTCGAAAGTCTAGCCTTTTGCACCGCTCTACGAATTCTCGAACAAGACCTTCGGCCTCAGATGAAACGATTTCATTCCACCAATCTTGTGGGTTTAATGGGTCTTTGAGTAAGGCAGCATGAACGAGTTCTTTTCCATGTTCAATATAATCGACGTCGTGGAGTTGGGTTAACTGTTCAGGGTCTCTTCCCAGAACTGAAAATAAATCTTTAATCACTGCATGGATGCCATTTTTATCATTGGTTTTGACCTTTAATTCAACCAAACATAGCCAATTTCTCGTATCTGTATAGTCATGGAGCAGTGCTTGTCTTGCATTTTGTTCCGCCCAATTCATATGCTCCTCAGAACGTTCAGCATCAGATTCAGCGAGACGGAGAAATTTCAAAGCATTGCTTCTGTAGCGATTACCGAGATTCCTTCGTGGGTGAAGAGAAGTATCGCTCTCAATCATGCCATCACGCTCAGAATTGGACAGACATGAACCCACTTTTGTCTTTAGAAGCATCTATTGTTGCATCATATCCAATTTTTGAGGTGTTCCCATCATCGTATCTTGATGGATCGAGCGAACTTCCCTTTTGATTTTCAAGAATCACCGTATCTTTATCAGGTTGCCATCTGGTCATCATCGCCCATTCAACTCGAACAGGATTCGTAATGTCAATATCTTCATCGACAATTGTAACCATTTTCATGCTCTTATGCCCGTTAAATGCAGCATGGATGGCTTTTATACCATCATCGTCGTTTTGTTTTCGAATTTTAATCACTGCAGCAAGCCATCCGCAGCCACCTTCTGACATGTGTACATCAATGCAATCAACCACTTTGGATACTGCAGATTTAATTGTTGGCGACCTTGGAAGACCCATCAACGTCTTATGTTCGGCCTCCCCTGGAATGAGGGCGTGAAAAATTGGGTCTGAACGATGTGCCACACCGTCGACTCGGATGACCGGTTCATATCGAACATCGTCAACCGTTCCAGTAATGTCGACATATGGTCCCTCTTCATCGTCCTCGAGTGTGATTTCACCCCACAATACATATTCTGCATCTGCTGGCACTGTGACACCGTTTGGTGCATTTGTGACTTGGAGCGGTCGGTCATAGAGTCTCTGGTGCAAGGCAGCGGCAACAGTTAATTCGTCTAGATTTTCATTGAATGACATCGCTGCTGCAAGCAAAACAACAGGGTCTGGTGCATTCACAATTGCAATTTTCACAGGGCGGCCTTCCTCTCGTGCATTCATGACCATGGTTCGCAAATGACGGGGTACGAGACGAACGACGAGGTGCGAACTGTCTCGAAGAAACTGACGATGAAAAGAAACATTTCGAATGCCATTGTCTTCAGCAATGATGATACTCGCAGACGAGTATCGGCCACGGTCTGCCTCCCAATGATGTGGTATTGGCAACATACTCAAGTCAACGTCATCTTGGATGTGTTCAAAACAAGGTGCATGAATCGCTTCAACAGAAGCTGGATCTTCGGGGTGCTCCATACCCCATCCAAGTGTATCGATATATTCTGACGGCGATATCCCAATGGCTTCGCACAATCGGTCTCGAGTAAGCAAATTGATGACTGCTTTGTGGCCAGGAGCCTCAACAATATTGTCAAAAACCAGCATTCCATGTTGATGTTCTTCCGAAACTCGTCTCATTTCATGAATAAGGCTCACAGACGTTGAATGATTTTGTGCTGCACCAAGATGGTCGCGAAAGGCCATGGCTTGACGAGAAGGCGAAGATGCTTGAATGTTATTCACATTTCAAATTCAAACAACTATGGGGCAAGGGATTTGGTTATATATGGGCGGAAAGTGGACGACGCTGCACGAATGAGGTTCAACCATGGGACGAGGATTATTTGCAGGTGCAAAAATGGCAAAAGACCGCCAAAAATTTCGATGGTCTGACCGACGATATAAGAAAAGAATGCTCAAGAGTCGTGAGAAGCACGACCCTCTAGCAGGTTCTACCCAAGCAAAAGGTATCGTTATCGAAAAGGTCGGTATTGAAGCGAAGCAACCAAATTCAGGAATTCGAAAAGCAGTTAAAATTTCACTCATCAAAAATGGAAACAAACTCACAGCATTTGCACCGGGAGATGGTGCAATTAATTTCATCGACGAGCACGACGAAGTCATGGTTGAAGGTATCGGAGGCCGTATGGGACGTTCGTATGGTGATATCCCTGGTGTTCGTTACAAAGTCATTCAAGTCAACGGTGTTTCACTTGATGAAATGGTCCGAGGACGAAAAGAGAAACCAGTTCGATGAGGTGATAGTATGGAAGAACAAGAAGTTGATACACGACCTATTGCAGGAATTGGGACAAAAGTTTTCGGAAAATGGGATGCTAGTGAAGTAACATGCAGCGACCCAGGTTTAGCACCATACGTCAACCTCACAACAGTTGGTGTCCCCCATACAGGAGGACGTCATGCAAATTCATGGTTCGGTAAATCAAAACTATCAGTTGTCGAACGATACATCAACAAACTCATGCGAACGGGTGCTTACACCGGTAAAAAACAAAGTGCGATGAAAGCTTTTGAGCAAGCACTCGATAAGATCGCTGAACAATCAGGAGAAAACCCCCTTCAAACCTTCGTTGATGCCATTATTCACGCAGCACCTCGTGAAGAAATCACATACATCAAATTCGGTGCAGTTGCACAACCTAAAGCGGTTGATTCATCGCCATCAAGGCGACTTGATGTTGCATTAGGAAATCTCGCAAAAGGTGCACAACAAGGCACACACAAATCGAAGAGAACATTGACTTCATGTATTGTCAATGAATTGACAAAGGCATCGAAAGGTGATGTTACTTCGTTTGCAGTCAACAAGAAAGAAGACAAAGAACGTGTTGCCGCTTCTGCACGATGAAGCAGAGTTCAACTTCGCTGTTGTGCGTTTGACTTAAGAACTCAATTCGGGTCGGCAGGAATAATCAGGTTAGGTGAAAACCATGGGAAGAAAAGAAGACAACATCAAGAAAGCAACAGAAGTTATGAACGAATTACCACAAATTCGAAATTTGTGTATTGCTGCTCACATTGACCACGGAAAAACAACCCTGTCTGACAACCTTATCGCGGGTGCCGGCATGATGTCAAATGAACTCGCTGGTGCTGCTCGCGTTCTTGATTTTGATGAACAAGAATCTGCACGTGGAATTACTATTAACGCTGCTTCCGCATCAATGGTTCACTCTGTGGAGGGTACTGATTACCTCATCAACCTCATCGATACACCTGGTCACGTTGACTTTGGTGGAGACGTAACTCGTGCTATGCGTGCTGTCGATGGATGTTTTATTCTCGCATGTGCTGTTGAAGGACCAATGCCACAAACAGAAACTGTCGTGCGTCAAGCACTAAAAGAAAAAGTGAAGCCCGTGCTCTTCATCAATAAAGTTGATCGACTCATCAATGAATTGCAAGTTACACCTGAAGATATGATGGAGAGATTCAAAGGCACCATTCAAAAAGTTAACAAACTCATCAAGCAATTTGCTCCTGAAGAATTCAAAAAGGAGTGGCAGGTTGATGTTGGCTCAGGTACCGTTGCATTCGGCTCTGCGTACCACAATTGGGGTATTACTGTACCATACATGCAAAAATCTGGTATTTCGTTCAAAGATATCTTTGAGTATTGTAACAACGAAAATCAAAAAGAACTTGCTCAAAAAGCTCCAGTCCATGAAGTCTTGCTTGACATGGCCGTCAGCAAACTACCAAGCCCTGTCGATGCACAGCCATACAGAATCCCAAACATCTGGACTGGCGACATTGATTCAGCCATTGGTAAAGCAATGGTAAATTGCGACCCAGAAGCTGAACTCGCCTTGATGGTAACAAAAATTTGGATGGACCCACACGCTGGCGAAGTCGCTGTAGGTCGAATCTACTCTGGTTCAATCAATCAAGGTGAACAAGTATTTGCTATAGGTGCAGCCAAACCAGAGCGTGTCCAACAGGTATCGATGATGGTCGGTGGAGACCGAATCGCTGTACCTAAAGTTGTAGCTGGCAACATAGCAGCAATAACAGGAATTCGTTCTGCGGCTGCTGGTGTTACCTTGTCACGAGATAAAGACTTCACGCCATTTGAAGCAATTCGGCATTATTCCGACCCTGTTGTTACGGTCGCTGTAGAGCCAAAGAGTATGAAGGACCTGCCAAAGTTCATTGATGCTTTGCGATCACTTGCAAAAGCCGACGCATCGCTTCAAGTCACAACAAACCAGGAAACTGGTGAAGCACTTCTCGCTGGAATGGGTGAATTGCACCTTGAAATTACAGTGTATAGAATTGAAGAAGAACAAAATATCAAAGTCAAAGTTAGTCCACCAATCGTTGTTTATCGAGAAGGTATTCAATCAAATAATCACGGAAATCCATTCGAAGGAAAATCACCAAACCGACACAACCGATTTTACTTTGAGGTTGAAGCTCTATCCGAAGAGGTCGTCCAAGGCCTTCGCAGTGGAGAACTGGGTGACGGCCCTGTGCGAACCTCTGATGCGAAGGAAGTCGGTTCACGCTTCGGTGAATATGGTATGGACAAAGACCTCATGAGGAAAATCTATGCCATTAACGGAACAAATGTTCTGGTGAACGATACAAAAGGTATCCAAAACCTCCATGAAACTCGTGAGTTGATTATCGAAGCATTCAACGAAGTATGTGCAAAAGGACCAATTGCTGACGAACCTGTACAAGGGATGTTTGTACGCCTTGTTGATGCAAAACTCCACGAAGACGCCATTCACCGCGGACCTGCACAAACAATCCCTGCAGTTCGTAATGGTATCAAGGGTGCAATGATGCGAGCCCGAACAATCATTCTAGAACCAATGCAAAAGGCGTTTGTCTCAGTACCAAATGATTGGCTTGGTCAAGTCACTCGTGAAGTCACAACTCGAAGAGGCATTATTGAAGATATGCCCTCAGAGGGTGCTGTCACAACTGTCGTTGCGACACTACCAATCGCTGAAACATTCGGATTTTCAAATGACATACGTGCTGCATCACAAGGCCGTGCGGTGTGGAACACTGAAAACCTCGGTTTTGAAATGCTTCCACCACAACTCTTTGACAAAGTCGTCGGAGAGATCCGTCAACGTAAAGGACTCAAGCCGGAACCTAATCCTGAATCATATTACGCTGATTGAATTCGATTTCATACAGGAATCGAATTGATGTATGACATCGTGGTGGAACAAACATGACCGGAGAGGGCGATGCACCTGCCAACCCTTTTGCTCAAATCGCTTCGGAACTTGACGAAAGAAAGGCAATTGCAGAGATGGAAGTTCAGCGAAACAAAGATGAAGAAATTTCAATTCTTCAGCAACGGTTTGCCGATACCATCCGGGAAATGAGTAATAGAGATGGGGCGGTATCAGTTCGAATACCTCTCAATGTGATGTCGATGGACCATCACAAAGATGCAGTCGTATCGGTTGCGTTTTCCTCCGATGATTCAGAGGTTGCTTCGTCGTCCCATGACGGCACCATTCGAATTTGGAATCCATTGACTGGTGAACACATTCGAGCACTTTCAGGCCATACCGGCCATGTCAATTCAATTTGCTACGCACCTGATGCCAAAGTGGTAGCGTCTGCTTCGAGTGATGGACAAGTACGAATTTGGGATACAACAACTGGTATTTCCAGTCAAGTTCTCACACATCACAAAGAAAGAGTCAACAAAGTTGTCTTTTCACCATTGGGGAAAATGTTACTCTCATCATCACATGATCGAACAGCACGATTGTGGAATCCCGCCACAGGAGAGCACATGATGGCCCTCTCAAAGCATAAAGGGGCAGTACTTGATGCAGATTTTTCACCCGATGGCAACACGATAATGACTGCATGTGAAGATGGATTGCTTAGATTTTGGACCAATGACGGTGCTCTTATTGATGAACGAACAATACAAGTGAATGATGTGCCAGAGAAAGCAATCTTTTCGCCGAATGGCGATGTTATTGCTGTAGTTGTAAGCCGAGGTCTTCTTCGTATTTACAATACATTCTCTGGTATGGAATTAAGAACAATACAATCCAATGCAAAAAATATCGGTTGCATTCAATTCTCTCCTTACAGCGATGTTATTGCATTTGGAACATCGAACGACGACATCCAACTTTGGAATTATGCACTAGGGACAGTCATTCATTCACTTCGAAATCATAAAGGAACAGTGAGCGGACTAAATTTTTCCAACGGAGGAACAATGATTGCATCAGGTTCGCACGATACCTCTGTGAAAGTCTGGCCAGCACATGTAGCGCCAGGCACCGATAAGAAAATTTTAGATGCCGTCCTGAAGATGATGAAAGATGCAGGATTTAAGGTGAAAAAAGACGATATAAGTATCACAATCTCGCGATAATCATCGTTGAAGTTCAATCTCTTCAAGGAGGATATTGAGTTCAAGTTTACATTCATATTCCGAACCGTTCAGAACGACATCTTGTTCTAGAAAATCAGTATGAATTGAAAATTGACCGTCAATAAAGAGGTCATCATCACGAACATCATGCTCTATGACCTTAACATTAAGGTTCACATTTCCACCTGTTTCGATAATACCAGTAAGCAAGGTTGGCATTGGTTCCGGGGAGAATGTATCGTTGTTCCCTAAGGCGATAAAACCCTCATGAGGATATCGATGTGGCCCCTCGTGGTCGGTTACTTCAAGACTGAATTCTCCTTTACCAATAAGATCTCCAGATGTAGAAGTGTGAAAGGATTTGAGTCGAACAATAAAGAGATATTTACTCATGACAACACCTATTGAATTCTTGAAAGTTGGAAATCAGTTAATTCTCTCAAAGCACGGAGACCAGGCCCATCTGGAATACGATCCAAGCACAGGTGGGCGTGTTGGTGATAATGTTCAGCTTTTGTTTTTGCATAATCTATTGAGCCCAACTCTGATAAGGCTTCTAATGATAACTTCAAAGTCGCCTCATCAACATGTTCACCTTTGCCAAGGGACAACAAGAGGCGGTTTTTTGCATCACTGTCGGGTTGACTTAGAGCGTGGATTACCATCAATGTCCTCTTTCCTTGTGCAATATCAGAACCTGCGGGTTTCCCTAACGTTGTTGAATCAGAGAGTACATCGATCAAATCATCCATCAATTGGAAACACAAACCAAGTGAGAGCCCCCATTCCGTCATACATTGTATCATATCATCATCAGCACCCGAAAGGCGAGCACCAATTTCAGCACATGTTTCAAACATCACAGCAGTTTTACCTTCAATCATCTCGAAATAATCATCTTCTGAGACTGCAATGCGGTCTTCAAATTCAATGTCGAGTTGTTGACCTTCACTGACTTTTCGAACCATTCCTGCAATTCTATCAACCAATGCCACTATGTCATCGTTTGATACTGATTCAGCCATCACAATTCGTTCAAAAGCAATGGCGAGCATTGCATCACCTGCATTGATGGCCGTTGGTGAATCGAATTCGATATGAACTGCATTTCTTCCCCTCCTCACTTCATCGTTATCCATGATGTCATCATGCACGAGAGTGAAATTATGCACAGTCTCTATAGCTGCTCCAACATCAAGAATTCCTGAATGTGTATCTCCTACTGCTTTAGCAACAAGCCAAGGCAAAGT
>Ga0255757_10005418_pt1 | contig 11295 bp, 6 predicted proteins | sample 071ome_27_FD_179957 | JGI IMG/M metagenome (GOLD analysis project Ga0255757, IMG submission 179957) | Coastal salt marsh microbial communities from the Groves Creek Marsh, Skidaway Island, Georgia - 071409AT metaG (version 2) | ecosystem: Environmental > Aquatic > Marine > Intertidal zone > Salt...
TTTTTGCCGGTGACGTCGACAGCAGCGAACTGCTCAGTGCCTGCTGCAAGGTGAAACTGGACCTGGTCAAAGGCGAATATATACAGAAAGCTCCGCTGGAGCTGGCTGCTGAATCACTGTCGCAGGAAATGGCCCTTTAACTCGAAAATAATTCCGGAGCAGGAGTAAATAAATGTCTGAAGATCTTAGCAATATCAAAGTCATGATTATTGATGACAGTAAGACCATCCGGAAAACAGCCGAAACCCTGTTGAAAAAAACCGGATGCAATGTTGTTACTGCTGAAGACGGTTTTGATGCCTTGTCCAAAATTGTGCGCGAGAACCCGGATATTATTTTTATTGATGTCATGATGCCCAGGCTTGACGGTTATGAGACCTGCACAATGATTCGCAGCAACGAGCAGTACAGCAGCACACCGATCATCATGTTGTCCAGCAAGTCCAGTTTCTGTGACAAGGCCAAGGGTGACGTGGTGGGCGCCAATGCCTACCTCACCAAGCCTTTTGCACGGGATGAATTGCTGGATGCCATCAATGAATACGCCAGAGCCGGCAGTGCCGAAGGCTCGGCAGCCTGAAGCAGACGGCGAAGAATTTCATGAAATCTCTGCGAGTGTTAATAGTGGATGATGTGGCGGCGGACATTGAGTCAAGCGCTGCCATGTTACGGGAAGAAGGTCACCAGGTGTTGTCGACCAATGATGGCAACAAGTGTCTGAAGGTTGCCGAGATCGAGCAGCCTGACGTGATCCTGATGGACCTGGTCATGCCGGACGTCAATGGATTCCAGGCCACGCGTGAACTGGGAAAAAATGAGTCCACCAGCCATATTCCCGTTATTGTGGTGAGCCGCAAGGACGAACAAATTGACAGAGTCTGGGCCATGAAGCAGGGCGCGCATTATTACCTGACGAAGGGTTTCAAGAAAACGGATTTGTTGAAAGCGCTGGATGCAGTGCTTGATGGTGCCGGCCAGGCTGAAGCAGCGGATTAGCGTGCAGAGAAGACCTGGTAAATGTATTTGAACCGGAAAGTGGAGCAGACGTGAAAAAACCGGCAGGCGGATTTCATACCCCTTTGCAGCAGCTGCTCCTGTTGGAGGAACGCATCAGGCTGGCGGGCGCAACCTTGCCGGAAGACGTGGACCAGCACAAGCGCTTTCATGGCATCAAGTGTGTCATCGGTAACAGGGATTGCCTGATCGATATCCGCCAGGTCAGCGAAGTGATAGAGGATAAAGACAAAAAAGTAACGCCAATTCCAAATTGCGTGGAGTGGATCGAAGGCGTCATGAATTATCGTGGATCGCTGGTTGCCGTGTATAACGTCAACCGCTTTCTGCACCAGGAAAAAGAATCAACAGAGACGGCGGCAGAGGATGGTCCACTGATCATTCTGCGTTATGCCAATGAGCTGTCCGCTATACGAGTAGACCATGTCATGGGAATGCAGAAATTCCTGCTGGATGAATTCAGGCAGGATGAGCAGGCATGCACGGACGTTGAAATGCTGGAATTTTATATTGATGCCAGTATCGAAAGTGAGGATAAAAACTGGTGTCGCTTTGATGTCGCGAAACTGTTGGATGAACTGACCGGAAGACATCCGGGTATCCAACTGACTGCGCAGGCATCATAGCCATTGATTTTACCTGTTTAGGTAGGAGAGCAAGATGGAAGAATCAAGATTATTGATCAAGCGTAGACGGCAGCCGAAAACCAAGCTGTTCCTGGCCGTGATCGTTATTACCCTGGTGCTGGTGGTCGTCAACCAGGTGTTTGTCAATATCGTGGCGAGCCAGAACGAGGTCTATAACCAGCAAATTTCCGATATGCGGGTACTGTCCCAGGAACTGGCCAAGGATGCTGGATCCATTGCCAGTGGAGATGAGGCAGCATTCGCAGCCTTGTCCCGGGCCAGGAATGATTTTGCCTCTTCCTGGACCTTGATCAATAACGGCGCCAGCGCCTATATCAATACCGGTATCAGTTTCTCAGCTTCGCTGCCCGGCAAGAGCGATGTGATTCAGGCCAGTTATCCCGGTATTGGTTCAACCTGGAACGACATCAGCAATAACGTTGATCTTGTTTTGCAAAATCGTGAGCGCATTACGGCGATCAATTCCCAGGCTGCCAATATGCGCAGCATCATTCCCATTCTCCAGCGCGAGTATGAAGACGTGGTTGAGACGCTACTTGCGGGCAACCAGTCACTGACTACCACGGCAGCTGCCCAGCGCCAGGCCTGGCTGGCAGATCGCATGGCATTGAATCTCAACCAGATCGTCAGTGGCCAGAGTACCCCTTCACAGGTAGACCAGTTCCAGGAAGACATTAACCTGTTTGTGGATAACCACAACGCGCTCCAGAATGGCGATAACGCGCTGGGTGTAAACCGCATCAACGATGCCAATGCCCGCGACAGCCTGGATAACGTATCGGCCATGATTTCCGGGATACGTGCTCCTGCTGACGCAGTGATTGCAGCAGTGCCGGATATTGAGGCGACGATGGAAGCCGTGGCAAATATTGTCAGCAGCAGTGAAGTTCTCCTGGGCGACCTGTCACAGCTGGGTAACACCATTGCTTCTGGTGGTGCAACGCAACTGGCCTCACCCATTGCAGGTTATGCCCTGCTCCTTGTCATGCTGATGACCATCATGGCCTACGGGCAACAGGTTATTCGCCAGTCCCAGGAAGCAGAGCAGGTTACTGCTGAGAAAAATTCCAAGAACAATGAAGCGGTCATGAAGCTGGTTAGCGAAATCTCCAGCCTTGCCGATGGAGACCTCACGGTGAAAGCCACGGTGGGTGAGGATTTTACCGGTGCCATTGCCGATTCAATCAACTATGCCGTGGAGCAGTTACGTGACCTGGTCTCCGCCATCACCAGTGTGACCCATGAAGTCACGGCATCGACTGAAGACTCCAAACAGACAGTGGAGTCATTGTCCGAAGCTTCCCGCAAGCAAACCGAGACCATCAACTCCGTGCATGATTCCATTCGTGAAATCGGTGACGGTATTACCCAGGTCAATGAAAACGCCCAGAAAACACTGGATGTAGCGAACAACTCGGTGGAAACCGCCGTGGGTGGAGCCGAAGTGGTGAAAGATACAATCACCGGCATGGACACCATTCGCGACCAGATCCAGGATACGGCAAAACGCATCAAGCGCCTGGGTGAGAGTTCCCAGGAAATCGGCGGTTTCGTCTCACTGATTAACGATATTGCAGAACACACCAATACCCTGTCGTTGAATGCCGCCATCCAGGCTGCCATGGCAGGCGACGCCGGCAAGGGCTTTGCCGTGGTTGCCGATGAAGTCCACGAACTGGCAGAACGCTCGGCAGGCGCTACACGCCAGATCGAGAGTCTGGTGAAGGTCATCCAGAACGACATCAAGGAAGCCGTTCAATCCATGGAACAGACCACTTCTGAAGTGGTATCGGGCACCCGGCTGGCACAACGCGCCGGCACGGCACTGGACGACATTCAGCGTGTATCCAAGGAGTTGCAGGAACTGGTCGACAGTATCAATGAGGCCTCCAGTAACCAGACCAAGGCCGCTTCCGAGATCAAGGGCTCGATGGATTTCATCCAGGAAATGACCTCCAATACCACCAGCGGTATTGAGGCGACAACGGAGTTCATTAGCAACCTGGGTACATTGACTGAGCGTTTGCAGAATGCCGTAGCAGGCTTCAGCCTGGAGGCCAATAAAAAGAACCGGTGGGCCAAGCGTAATGAAGACAGGGAGGCTGGTGCCGGAAAAGGGGCCGGTGGCTCAGGCATGAAAATGACAGACAAAGAGGAAGACGGCGTGCAGGGTGGAATATCCTCTTCGCCAAGTGCCGCCAGCGCCTGATACTGGTTACGGCACTAAAAGGATTTACAGAAAATGAAAATGCACCGAAGGAAGCAGTACCAATGGCAGTAACCCCCAGGTGGTTTACATGAAGAAGTGGCAGAGTTACACGGCACTCAAACGGGTCAAGAATGAAACTGAAGACCTGACTGCCGCACTCGCCGTTGCCCTGGAAAATGTCATTGTCACGCCCGCGGGTGAAGAAAAATCCCTGGCCAACCTGGCAGAGCCTGTCAGTAATTTCTCGATTATTCCCGGCATCCTGCAGTTGCTGGATTTTCCCAATATTGGACTGCTGGCCACTGAAATCCTGAACCTGCTTCGGGACACCCTTGATCATTCCGACCTGGATGCCGCTGACCTGGATGCCAGGCTGGAAATAGCTTACGTCGCCACCTCCGATGTTTCTGCCCTGCTGGAAGATGCCTTGTTGGAATCCGGTGACAGTTTTATCAAGGTGTTTCATCTCGTAAACCGTGTCAGGAAAACCTGGGACCATGCCCTGGTTTTTGACAGTCGCGTGCTTTCCTCACGCCAGAAAAACAGCTTCAAGCAGCAGTATGCGGCGACACCAGACAAGATGAAGGAGGTCCTGGCGCGCCAGTCCTCGCTTTTCATCAAGGCCGGCAAGGCGCTGCTGGATGACCCGGGTAATACACGTGCGATAACGGCCCTCAAGGGCGTCGCCGGCAATATGGAATTGATGTTCAGGGATTATCGACTTGGCACATTGTGGGGGCTTGCTGGCGGCGTGATTGATACTTTCCAGGATGGCGCTGATGATAGTGCAGTGAAGTCTGTCATTGCCCTGGGCAAACCCCTGCATCTGCTTTCCACCGGCGACCTGAAGCAACTGGATGAGCTGGACGATAATGCCCTGGGCAACATGCTGGAAGTGATTTCAGCCGCCAAAACCCGAAGCATGCGTCTGGCCATTATCCGCCAATGGTTTGGCCTGGACAGGAAAGCGTCCAGGCAGATGAAAACTGCTTTCAGAAACATACAGGTACGCTACGCCAAGAAATCAGCCCTGCACCGATCACTGCAACTGATCAACGAGGATATCAATCGACTGGTGGATATCATCAACATGATGATTGAAAGCGCCAGCGTGGAAAAGGAAAAGGTCGAGGAGGTCTACCGGGATGCATTCAACCTGCGTGAAATCCTGATGTTCCTGGACCTGGGTTTCCTTGCAGAGCATATCGACAAGTCCCTGTCCCGTGAGCCTGAAGGAGACCTGGAACATGCCCTGTCACAGGCAGCCGGCGTGTTATTTGTGATCAACAAGGAACTTGTAGACCGACTGGAAAATATGGACCATGCCGTGTTCAGTACCGAAGCGGCCATTGCAGGCCCAGGTGGCCTCAGTTCAGCACAACTGCATGTCTATCTCACGGCCATGAAACTGCTGGAAACAGTCATCACCGATATCGATACCTTTGTAGAGAGCGATTGCCAGGGCAGTGACCTGGACCAGGCCCGGGAGATACTGGATGAACTGGCCTGTGTATTCACCGTGGTCAGCCTGCCCGAGCAGAAGCAATACCTGGAAACGGCCAGGGACTACGTCAACCTGATTGCCAGGGGGGCTGGCCAGGACATGCCGGATGCCACCTTCAATGCCTTGTCGCACCTGGTCATCAATTCGCTCTGGTACCTGGAACAACTGTCCATTGGTCGTGAACAGGATTCGCAGACCTACCTGGAGAAAAGTGGTCGCTTTGCCGATGTGCTTCAGGCATTTATAGAGTCAAACCCTGCACCCGAACCCGATGACCCCGGGCCATCCGAAGAACCGACAACTGATCCGGCAATTGAAAAAGCTTCCCCGGAGGCGATGCTGGATGCAGTACCGGTAAACGAGACTTTTAGTGACGAACAGGCCCTGGCTCCAGATAGAGAAAATACAGAAAGTGCTGATGCGCATATGGCCGGGCAAGCCACCGAAATCGAGCCTTCTGAAGAGATGTCTGGGGCCTCGGTTGACCTGTCCCTGGAAGGACTGGATGACCCTTCGGAGACAGCAGAGGGAGGTGGAGGAAAGCCACCAGGCCCGGTAGAAGAGCCCCATGAGGTGCCGGAGGAAGAACCTGTACCCGTGGAGGAGCCTGACGAGGTTCCGGCCGACGAACCGCCCGTGGAAGACCCCCTGCCGGAACCGGATCCGGTTGAAGAACCGTCGGAGACACCCGAAGAAATACCAGCCCCGCAGGACCTGGCTGGAAATGACGCGGAAGAATCTGACGAAGATGATGACATAAAAGAGATCTTCGCCGAGGAATTCGACGAGGTCATGGAAAACCTTCGGGAGGAGTTGGACAATCTCGCCCGGGATCCGCTGCAGCCGACAGTCATCAAGGATTGTTGCCGGTATTTCCATACCCTGAAGGGCAGTGGCCGCATGGTGGGTGCCGAGATTATCGGCACATTGTCATTTGCCATGGAGCGACTTTACGACTACACGGGTGAACAGCAAAGTACCAATGACGAGGTCATGGCGCTGACGCAACGTGTCCTGGACACCCTGCCGGCCATGAAGGAAAACTTCATGAATGCAGCGGCACCTGCGCCCGACCCGGCCCTGATCCAGCAGTTGTGTCAGGATGCGGTGGGTTTGATGTCACCTGAAGCGGCAGCGGACGTTGAAATTCCCGAATTGAGCCAGCCGGTAGACACCGACAGCCCGCTACCGGCAGATGAAGCTGAACCGGATCATCCCGAGATTCCTATCATTACCGACAGTGTTCCCACGCTGAGTGACTCCGTTGAACTTTCAGATGATGTGATGTTGGCGGATGCAGACACGAATGCCGAAGTGCAGATTGATGAAACCGAAAGCATCGACACGGTCAAGGCTGAAGATGACACCCGGGACGTGGACCACGAATTGGTTGGCAGGGAAATCAACGATATCAATAACAGGATTTCCAGCATCCTGGGAGGGGGAGAGGACTTGCCGACTACATCTGACCTGCAGGTACCCCTTCATACCCTGTATGGCATTGCCAGGGTACAAAACCTGGAAAGTTATTCCGGTGCCGTCAGCGCCATGGAAAGTTTCCAGGAAAAGTATCCTCACAAGACCATTACTGCCGATATGGCACTGGTTTTCCAGGACTTCTGTTTGTTGACAGAGAAACTGGCCCGCCATATTGGCAAGGGCGAAAAGTCCGAGTACGCCGACCTGGCTTTTGAAGCCATTGACCTGGAAAAGTCCCTGGCCGATTTGTCCGACAGCATGGAACAGGGCGGTGGCGCTGACCAAGGCGAGGCTGCACAGGATGACCCGATTATTACCGGCTTCCTGCGCGAAGCGCGTGACCTGGTGGCCAAAATAGAGCAACTGGCCAGTAAGACTGCCACTGCAGACACCCTGGCTGAGATGAGCGAGTCGCTGCATTTCCTGGCCGGTGCGGCAGAAATGGCTGACATTGAAAGTGTGGAGAAGGTGGCAGCCAGCATGGAGGCCGCCTGCGGACAACTGGATCCTGAAGCCAACAATGCCAACCTGGAAAACCTGTTAGTCGAAGGGCGCAACTGGCTTGCCAGTATGCCGGGAAAACTCGAATCCGGTGAGCCACTTGATGATAACGGACTCAGTGAGCGCCTGTTTGATGTCATGTCAGCGCCGACACCGGCGCCTGAACCTGTCACAACTGATGCGGCGGCCAGTGTTGAAAGTGCGGATAATGAGGATAGTGCCTCAAGCATCGATAGCACTGAAAGCACTGCAAACCAGGAAAGTGAGGAAACCACTTCCGGGCAGGCAGCGGAATCTACCCCGGAAGAAACATTCCCGGTTGACGACGTCGCGTCCAAACCGTTTTCAAGAGGGCCCGAACCTGAAGAGCTCGTCGACCAGGAATTACTGGCCATTTTCCTGGATGAAGCCGATGAAATCCTCGAGGAAATAGATGCCCTGTACTTGCGCTGGCAGGATGGTGACGAAAGTGTAATCGATGAATTCCTGCGTCACCTGCACACCCTCAAGGGTAGCTCCGCCCTGGTCCTGGAGAAGGAACTGAGCAAAGCCGCCCATGATTACGAGACATTCCTGATTGATGCCCGCAATAGCGGAAAAGCTCCTGATGCCGAATTTTTTGCTACCTGTGACAAGCATCTGCAGGCCTTGCAGGACATTTTCCGACTCTACAATCGGGATGAAACCGGCATGATAGTGCGCCAGCCAACACCTGGTACATCAGAGGTGGCGACAGACTCAGGCTCGGCAGAACCCGGTACCGAACCTGAGCCCACCGAACCACCACCTGTCGAAGAACCCGTGGCCACAACAGCACCAGTTGATCCTGAGCCCATCGCGGAGCCTGATACTGCTGAACAGGCTACCACCGACATGCCGGTCGAACAGGAAGAGTCAGCAGAGCAGGAAGAGCCGGTTGACCAGGAATTGCTGGCCATTTTCCTGGATGAAGCTGACGAGATTCTTGAAGAGATAGACAGCCTGTACCTGCGTTGGCAGGAGGGCGATGAAAGTGTGATCGATGAATACCTGCGTCACCTGCACACTCTCAAGGGCAGTTCCGCGTTGGTACGGGAAATGCCCCTGAGCCAGGGCGCCCATGAATTTGAAACCTTCATTATTGATGCGCGCAATGCCAAAAAGGGCTATGACGCCGAATTTTTTGCCGATTGTGACCGGCATATGCAAAAGCTGCAGGAAATCTACAAGCTTTACAGCCGGGATGCTGATGGCATGATTGTTCGGGCCGGTGACTCCCCCGCGTCACCTGCTGAAGAACCGGTCGCAGAGACTTCACCAGTGGAAGAAGATCAGCCTGCGGAAGCTCCTGCAGCGGTGCAATCCCCGTCTGCCGCTACCGCAGAAGCGCCAACTGCCATCACGCCGCGGACGGATGAAGCCCGTGTTATTCCACAACAGCCGGCACAGGCCATTCAGGCAGCAGCCGAAGAACAGGTGCGCGTATCCAGCCAGTTGCTGAAAAACCTGATGAACGATGCCGATGAAATCAATTTTTCATGCAACCGGGTCGAGCAAAGCTTCCATGACATCAGCCACCTGTTGTCAGACATGGACGAGACACTGCACAAGGTGCGCACTTACGTGAAACGTTTCGAGGACAAGGCCAGGGAAAGTTACACCACTGCGGTACAGGAAAACACGGAACTGGAAACAGAACGTATTTCTGATGAATTCGACTCCCTGGAAATGGACCGTTATACAGAACTGCATGAAATGTCGTTATCCCTGACGGAAGATTACGATGACCTGCAGGATATTCGCCAGAACCTGGCCAACAGGCTCAAGGATATCGATAACGTCCTGACAGGACAGCAGCGTCTGACCAATAGCCTGCAGGACGGGCTGATTTCCTCGCAGATGGTGCCGTTTTCCAGCGTTGTGCCCAGGTTGCGCCGCCTGGTCCGTCAGATCAGTCGTGAACTGGGCAAGGATGTCCGGTTTGAAGTGGAAAACCGGCAGGGTAATCTCGACAAGAACGTACTGCAGGCCATTATCACGCCGTTTGAACACATTATCCGTAATGCACTGGACCATGGTATTGAAACGCCTGAACAGCGTGCCGAAACCGGCAAGCCCGAACAGGCGGTCCTGTTGGTCAGGGTTACTCGAAGTGGGGCCAGTATCCTGATCGAGATTCGCGATGACGGTCGCGGCATTAATGTGGAGAAGGTCAAGAATCGCGCTATCGAACGCGGCATCCTGGAAGCAGATGCCGAGATCAGTAACGATGCTGCCTGTCAGCTTATTTTCAAACCGGGTTTCAGTACTGCGGATGCCGTCTCCAGCATCTCGGGGCGTGGCGTTGGTCTGGATGTGGTGAAAAGTGAAATCACCCAGATTGGCGGTACAGTAGAAATCAGCTCCAGGGAAGGTGAGGGCACGGCTTTTGTTATCCAGTTGCCGCTGACGACATCACTGAACCGCTCCCTCATGTTCGAAGTCCAGGGCAATCGCTTCGTTGTTCTCATGAATACGCTGGATGGTGTGAAGATGGAAAAGCTCTCAACCATATTGAAACTGCAGCGTGAAAGCGAAAACGTACAATTCGAATACGGTGGCAAACAATACGACTATATCTACCTGGGTAAACTGCTAAACCTGGAAATCAAGTCCAGGCCTGAAAGCGTGGATGCCTCCATGCCCATGCTGCTGGTCAGTGGCAAGGACCGCAATTTCGCCCTGCATATAGACAGCATCACGGAAAGCAGGGACCTGGTAGTGAAATCACTGAGCAAGCAATTTTCTACCATGCCGGGTATCGGTGGCGGTGTGATCACACCGGATGGCAATGTAGCCATTGTACTGGACCTTGTTACCCTGGTTAACCAGCTCACGGAAGAGGCGGAACCCGATGAGATGGACTTCCAGGCACCTGAAGTTGAAAACAAGGAAAATGAGAGCCGCGGGCGCCTGGTGATGGTGGTTGATGATTCCATCACGGTGAGAAAGGTAACCTCGTCAACGTTGAAACGTAACGGTCTCGAAGTCATTACTGCAAAGAATGGCCTTGAGGCAATCGAGTTACTGGAAACCCGGATACCCGATATCATCCTGCTGGATATCGAGATGCCGAAGATGGATGGCTTTGAAACTGCCACGCATATTCGCAAGCAGGAACCACCTATCGGCAATATTCCGATAATCATGATTACTTCACGTATTGGTGACAAGCACAGAACCCGTGCACAGGAAATTGGTGTTAATGAGTTCATGAGCAAGCCCTTCGTGGAACAGGTGTTGCTGGAGCATATTCGCAGTTACCAGAAGAAATAACACGAGCCCAGGGCATTGATACTGCAGGGGCCAGGAATTAAGACAGATGTCGGGACCAGAACCACAAAAAGCCAGTTGCATGCTGCTGGGATTGAAAGACAGGCAAATGCTGGTGCCGCGCACCATGGTTGCTGAAATTGTGCGTTATTCCTTTATCAATTTCGAGCAGGACGAGATGCGCGGCATCGATTCATTTGAATGGCGAGGTTGCCAGGTGCCGCACCTGAAGAGTAATGTTATAGGTATCGAGGAAGATACCGAGTTTGATGATGAAGCCAGGGTCGTTATTTTCTATGGATTGAAAGACACCCAAAAAATGCCGTTTTACGGTATGACAGTAAATCGTAGCCCTCAATTGCTCCAGGTTGGTGATGAAGACCTTGAGGAAATAGACGCAGAATCTCTACACCCGGCTGAACTGATGCAGGTCAGGATCAAGGATGGCGAAGCCTTTATTCCGAAAGTGGATCAAATAGAGAATTCTTTGTTAAAGCTACTGAACTGACAATAACAAGAGCGGGAAACAGTCGCGATGTTAGACATAGAAAAAAAATTAGCAGAAGCCAATGCCAGGTCAAGAGATTTTGCCAAGGCGATGGGCGATATCAGTGATCGCCTGCAAAAAGAACGGAAAAAACGTAAAACGC
>Ga0255757_10005421_pt1 | contig 11287 bp, 6 predicted proteins | sample 071ome_27_FD_179957 | JGI IMG/M metagenome (GOLD analysis project Ga0255757, IMG submission 179957) | Coastal salt marsh microbial communities from the Groves Creek Marsh, Skidaway Island, Georgia - 071409AT metaG (version 2) | ecosystem: Environmental > Aquatic > Marine > Intertidal zone > Salt...
CAGACATACTTTATCGCCAACCCGGGCTCGCGCGGCTCCAATATCGGTGGTCCAGTCCAGCCCTACCGCGTCGGCACCACACTCTGCAATCGCCTCAAGCCACTGACCACCGCCCTTGGTGAAAACGATCACTGGCACCCGACGACCATCGGCCTCTCTCGGCAGCTGATCAATAATCTCGCTCATATAGCGCAGCGAAAACTCACGGTAGGCGCTGTGGCTTAATGACCCACCCCAAGTATCAAAAATCTGCAGCGCTTGCGCACCGTGGCGAACCTGCTCGGTCAGATAAACCGCGACCGATTTGGCAAGCTTGGAGAGGAGCTGATGCATCACTTCGGGTTCATTGAAGGCCAGCGACTTTACCTTTGCAAAGTCCTTGCTCGATCCCCCCTCTACCATATAGGTGGCCAGCGTCCAGGGGCTCCCTGCAAATCCAATGAGCGGCACGCTACCTTTGAGCTCTTTGCGAATCAGCGCGACGGCATCCATGACATAGCCTAGTTCGTTTGCCGCACGATCCGGGTCTAGCGCTGCAATCTCGGCGGCCGAGGAGACCGGGCGCTCAAATCGCGGGCCCTCACCCTCAGAAAAATAGAGCCCGAGGCCCAGCGCATCGGGAACTGTGAGAATGTCAGAGAACAGAATGGCGGCGTCCATCGCGTAGCGACGTAGCGGCTGTAATGTCACCTCGCAGGCGAGCTCTGGGTTGGTACAGAGCCCCATGAAACTGCCAGCCTCTGCGCGTGTTGCGCGGTACTCGGGGAGATACCTTCCTGCTTGGCGCATCATCCAAAGCGGAGTTCGGTCCACGGGTTCGCGCATCAGGGCGCGGAGGAACCGGTCATTTTCCAAGCTGACCATGCTATCGACTCTCTGTTATCGCGACTTCGCCGCTTTATTTCTGTTATGTATGTTATGACTTGTTTTATGTCGCTGCTGCTCGCGATGTGGCTTTCACTTGCATCAATCTCTCTTACGCAGACACTCAGGCAGCACCTCCCCCAGTGCGCTGATCGCCAAAACTATCTTCCCAACGCGCAGTCTACCTCTGGCTGAGGGGTGAGTTCGACCCCATCCATTCAGACGCCCAAATAGTCGAGGATCCCCTCTGCGGCCTGCCGGCCCTCCCAAATTGCCGTGACCACAAGGTCAGAACCCCGCACCATATCACCACCGGCAAAAATCTTCGGGTTAGCAGTCTGAAACTTGAAGGTCTGATGCTCCGGTGCGATGACGCCATCCCAGTCGTTGCAGGTGACGCCTACCTCGGAGAACCACTCGGCTGGACTGGGCTGAAAACCGAAGGCCATAATGATGGCGTCTGCTTCGATGACCATCTCACTACCCGGGACCGACTCCGGTCGTCGGCGGCCATCCGGTCCCGGCTCACCCAGTCGCGTCTCAACCACCTTGATGCCGATCGCTTCGCCAAAATAGTCCATAACCTCAACAGGCTGACGGTTAAAGAGAAACTGCACGCCCTCTTCCTTGGCATTGGCTACCTCTCGGCGCGAGCCGGGCATATTGTCCTCGTCTCGTCGATACACACAGTAGACACGGTCGGCCTGCTGCCGCACAGCCGTTCGCACGCAGTCCATCGCGGTGTCGCCACCACCCAACACCACTACGGTTTTTTCTTTCAGGTCGATGTACTCACCCGACTCGCGAGGGTAGTCCATCTTTTCGTTCACATTGGCAATCAAATAATCCAGCGCCTTGTAGACGCCGGGCAAATCCTCTCCGGGGAAACCCCCTTCCATGGCTTTATACGTGCCCATCCCGAGGAACACCGCGTCGTAATCTGCCAGTAGTTCATCAATGGTGATATCGCGGCCAATCTCGGTATTCAGCTGGAATTCAATGCCCATTCCCTCAAAGACCTCGCGGCGGCGCTCCATAACCTGCTTCTCCAGCTTGAACTGGGGAATACCAAATGTGAGCAAGCCACCGATCTCGGGGTATCGGTCATACACCACTGCCTTGACGCCGTTACGAGTGAGGATATCCGCGCACCCCAGCCCCGCCGGGCCCGCGCCAATAATCGCGACTTTCTTGTCGGTAGGAATCACACTCGACAGATCGGGGCGCCAACCCATCGCCAGTGCAGTATCGGTAATGTACTTCTCAGAATTGCCAATCGTGACCGCCCCAAAACCGTCATTCAGGGTACAGGCCCCCTCGCACAATCGATCCTGCGGGCATACTCGACCGCAGACCTCGGGCAATGTATTGGTCTGGTGGCTAAGCTCCGCCGCCTCAAACAAATTGCCTTCAGCCAGTAGCTTCAACCAGTTGGGGATAAAATTGTGAACCGGGCACTTCCACTCACAGTAGGGATTGCCACACTCCAGACATCGATGAGACTGCTCGGCCGCCTGGGCCTCGGTGTAAGGATCATAGATTTCCACGAAGGCCTCTGTGCGGGTCTCCATGTCTTTCTTACCCGGATCTTTTCGGTCTACATCCAAAAACTGAAACGGATTTGCCAGGCGAGTACTCATACTTCAGTCTGCCTCAGTCTGTATCTCGCAACCGCGAGAGTAGTTGATTGATATCTGCGGCTTTGGGTTTCACCAACCAGAACTTCCCGACATAGTCTTCAAAGTTCTCCAACAAGTGGGCACCCCACTCGGAGCCTGTCTCGGCGACAAACTCGCGAATGTTATCGCGCAGAAAATGCCGATGAGCTTCCATGGACTCGGCCGCCACCCGATGAATCTCGACCAACTCGCTGTTGTAGCGGTCGATAAAGGCTCGATCCTGATCCAGGACAAATGCAAGTCCGCCGGTCATCCCTGCGCCGAAATTCACTCCAGTGGGTCCCAGCACTGTTACCAGCCCGCCAGTCATATACTCGCAGCAGTGGTCTCCGGCTCCCTCTATCACGGCGTGGGCGCCCGAGTTACGCACGGCAAATCGCTCGCCCGCCACGCCAGCAGCGAACAGCCGCCCCCCAGTTGCACCATACAAGCAGGTGTTACCAATGATGCTGGTATAACGGCTTTCAAAGCGGCTGCCCTGTGGGGGAGAGATGACTAACTTGCCACCCGCCATGCCCTTGCCCACGTAATCATTGCAGTCTCCCTCGAGGTACATGTGGAGCCCGCCCGCATTCCACACGCCGAAGCTCTGCCCGGCCGTGCCGGTAAATCGAACCGTAATGGGGTTGGTCTCCATGCCGGCATTGCCGTGTCGCTTGGCAATTTCACCCGACAGACGCGCCCCGATGGATCGATCACAATTGGTGAGCGTATAGGTGTAAGAGCCTCCGCCACCCGCTTCGATCGCGGGCAAAATATCCACGACCATTTGATTGGCCTTTTCTGCCGAATCAAACGGATCATTACTAGCAACCTGGCAAAACTGAGGCTGGTTTGCGGCGTCGTCATCTACCCAGAGGACCGGATCGAGATCGAGACTCTGCTGCTTTGCGGTTTCCCCCGGAAGTCGCTCGAGCAAATCAACGCGTCCGATCAGCTCCTCAAGCCTGCGCACGCCTAGTTTAGCCAGCCACTCCCGGGTCTCATTGGCCACGAAGGTAAAGAAATTCACCACACGTTCAACATCGCCAACAAAATGCGCTTCCCTAAGCTGGGCGTTTTGCGTCGCCACACCCGTTGCGCAATTATTCAGATGGCAGATACGCAGATACTTGCAGCCCATTGCAACCATAGGTGCGGTGCCAAACCCGAAGCTCTCGGCGCCAAGAATGGCAGCCTTGACCACATCCAGGCCGGTCTTCATCCCACCGTCTGCCTGCAGTCGCACTTTGCCTCGCAGGCGGTTACCCCTGAGAGTCTGCTGCACCTCTGCGATACCCAGCTCCCACGGAGAACCCGCATAGCGGATAGACGTCAGTGGACTGGCTGCCGTGCCGCCGTCGTAACCCGAGATCGTGATGAGATCTGCATAGGCTTTCGTGACGCCCGCAGCAATGGTCCCGACGCCAGGCTCTGACACCAGTTTGACTGACACCAGCGCCTCGGGGTTTACCTGCTTTAAGTCGAAGATCAGCTGCGCCAGATCCTCAATCGAGTAAATATCGTGGTGGGGCGGCGGAGAAATCAGCGTCACACCAGGCACCGAGTAGCGCAGCCGAGCAATCAGTTCATTCACTTTGCCGCCGGGTAGCTGCCCGCCCTCTCCGGGTTTCGCACCCTGTGCCACTTTGATCTGTAGCACTTCGGCATTCACCAAATAATGGGGCGTCACGCCAAACCGTCCAGAAGCAATCTGCTTGATTTTGGACACGCGGTTGGTGCCGTAGCGATTGGGGTCTTCGCCGCCCTCCCCGCTGTTGGATCGCGCGCCGATCTGATTCATTCCCATCGCCAAAGCTTCATGCGCTTCTGGTGACAAGGCTCCGAGGGACATACCGGCAGAGTCGAAGCGACGCAGAATATCTTCGATCGGCTCTACCTCATCTAGCGGGAGGGGATTATCAGCGAGCTTGAGCTGCAACAGATCGCGTATCGCAGCGACCGGCCGCTCGTTACAGTGCGAGGCATAACGCTGGTAATCAGCATAATCACCACTGACCACTGCCGTCTGTAGGCTCATCACTACGTCGGGGTTGTAAGCGTGGTATTCGCCGCCGTGCACGTATTTGAGCAAGCCGCCCTGGTCCATCGTTTTGCGCCGTGAGCGCGCCCTACTGGCTACCTGCCACTGGTCTTTTTCGAACTGCTCCAGCGATACGCCGCCAATGCGTGAGGCCACGCCGGTAAACGCCACCTCGACAAGCTCACTGTTCAGACCAATCGCCTCGAACAGTTGGGAGCCGCGGTAGGAATTAACCGCCGAGATGCCCATCTTGGACATGATCTTTAGCAAGCCCTTATTAATGCCCTTCCGGAAATTTTTCTGGCAGAGCTGCGGATCACCCAGTAGTTCACCTCTGGCTAATAAATCCTCAATCACGCTATAGGCCAGATAGGGATAAACCGCCGTGGCACCAAACCCGAGCAGGCACGCGACATGATGTGAATCACGCGCACTGGCGGATTCAATAATGAGGTTGCACTCTGCACGCAATCCAACGCGAATGAGGTGGTTGTGCACTGCGCCGGTAACCAAAAGGCTGTGCAAGGGCACTCGCGCCTCGCCAATGCCGCGATCAGAGAGAATCAGGATATTACTCCCCTCCCGAATGGCCGCCTCGGCGCTGGAACATACCGCCTCGAGCGCCTGACGGAGATTTCCGTCGGCAGGATCGTAGGTGGCGTCAATCACGACGCTTCGGAACCCCTCCTCGGCCAAAGCGAGAATGGTCTGGAACTTGGGTTGCGATAAAACAGGGGAGGTCAGGCTGATGCGCCGGGCATGTTCTGCAGACTCCGTAAAAATATTTCTCTCGGGCCCGAGGTCCACCTCCAGAGACATCACGATCGATTCTCGTAAAGGGTCGATGGGCGGGTTAGTCACCTGCGCAAATTTTTGCCTGAAGTAGTCGTAAAGCGACCGCTCCTGCCGGGACAACACCGCCATCGGTGTGTCATCCCCCATTGAACCCACGGCTTCATTGCCAGACTCGGCCAGCGGTCGGAGTACTTGATCACGCTCTTCGAAACTGACCTGGAACATCTTTTGATAGACGTCCAGCTCTGCTCCGGTAATCGCGGCAACCGATTCGTTGGAGAAACTCCCTTCGATCAATCTCGAATGCTGCCGCAACCACTGTTTATAGGGCTGGCGGGACTTTAATAGCTCGTCAATGTCCCTTGTATGCAGCACCTTTCCCTCTTGGGTATCGACCACCAGAATCTGGCCCGGACCCACTCGCCCTTTGGCAACGACCTGCTCCGGCTCATAACCGTGGGTTCCAACTTCCGATGCAACCGTGATGAAGCCGTCATCGGTAGTCACCCAGCGGGCGGGACGCAATCCATTACGGTCCAACAGGCAGACGGCGTAGCGGCCATCAGTCAGCACGATGCCGGCAGGGCCGTCCCAGGGCTCCATATGCATGGCGTTGTACTGGTAAAAGGCCTTCAGGTCGGGATCGATGCCCTCGATGTTTTGCCATGCGGGTGGAATCAGCATTCGCAACGCGCGGGGTAATTCGACACCACCGGTACTGAGAAGCTCCAACATATTGTCGAGGCTCGAGGAGTCGGAGCCCTGAGTATTCACCAGCGGAGCCAGCTCCTGTAGCTCGGGCAACAGCGGTGATTCCAGCTTAGAAGTGCGCGCTCGTGACCAGCTTCGGTTGCCCTCTATAGTATTGATCTCGCCATTGTGGGCCAGCATGCGAAAGGGCTGCGCCAATGGCCATCTTGGCAGGGTGTTCGTGGAGAACCGCTGATGGAATACGCAAATCGCGGTCTCCAGCGCTGGGTTATTCAGATCAGGATAAAAACGCTCAAGGTCTGCTGGCATGACCAGACCCTTATAGGAGATCACCCGGTCAGACAAACTGCAAATATAAAAATCCGGATCGTCGGCCATCGCCATTTCGGCTCGCCGGCGCGCCGTGAACAATTTGCCCAGGCAGTGTTCGTGATCCTCTCCTGTGGCATCGACAAAAATCTGCTCGATTTTAGGCAGCTGGTCCAGAGCGATCTCGCCGCATACCGTTGTATCGATGGGCACTTCACGCCAGCCCAATACGGTGAGCCCTTGCGCCTTGATCGTCAACTCCAGAGCCTCGCGACCGCTTTTTTGGCGACCCTCATCCTGACTCAAAAACACCATGCCCACCGCGTAGCGCTCACCCAGCGTCACGCCGAGCGATGCCGAGGCCACATTGCGCATGAAGGCGTCGGGCATTTGCATCAGCAGTCCACAGCCGTCGCCCGTGCGACCATCGGCCGCGATACCTCCACGGTGCGTCATGCAAGTCAGCGACTCGATTGCAGTTTGCAGCAGGCGATGGCTCGCCTCGCCCTGCACTTGGGCGATCAGACCGAAGCCACAATTGTCCCGAAACTCCTCGGGACGGTAGAGACCACGCGAGCTTGCCGGCGAACGCTCAGCAACGCCCACCCTTGAACCTTGACTCATATGTACGTTTCGCTAGTGAACCGGCGCCGTTGGCCGGAGAAACAACCCCTCTCGGGGTCAGAACAAAGGGGGGCGTAGTTTACACACCCACGCGGGGGCGCTCAATTAGCGGCATCGTCGCCGATCAAGCCTCGATCAAGTCGGCAATATCGCGCTCTGTGACGGCTTCCGTAATGTCGGCACTACCCAGTTCCCGGAGCAAAATATAGCGAACTTTGCCCGCGGCCACTTTTTTGTCGCTGGACATCGCATCGATCAGCTCGGTAGCGGTCAACCCTTTTGGTGGACCCACTGGTAACCCCAATGACTGATTAAACTCGATCAGCGCCTCGACCGTCTCGGCGGCGAGATCGCCTCTGGCGACTGACAGCCGCGCGGCCATTACCATTCCCGCCGCGACCGCCTCACCGTGGAGCCACTCTCCGTAACCCTGAATACGTTCGATCGCATGACCAAATGTGTGTCCGAAGTTAAGGTGCGCGCGAACACCTCCCTCGCGCTCATCCTCCGCTACGACCAGGGCCTTGATCTCACAACTGCGCTTGACGGCAGCGGCGATAGCGCCGAATTCACGCGCCTTGAGCGGCGTTCGGTTCTCAATCAGCCAGTTAAAGAACACAGGGTCTCGGATCAAACCGTATTTCACTACCTCGGCGAGGCCCGCAGCATATTCTCGATCAGGCAGGGTGACCAGCGTATCGAGGTCGATGACCACGCGCCGAGGCTGATGGAAAGCACCAATCAGATTCTTACCCATTGCGTGATTGACGCCTGTCTTGCCACCTACAGAAGAATCCACCTGGGCAAGCAAGGTGGTGGGCACTTGAATAAAGTCTGCACCGCGCAGGAAACAGGCGGCAGCAAAACCCGTCATGTCGCCGATGACTCCGCCACCCAGCGCAACAAAGAGGCTTTGTCTTTCATGTCGATCGTTCAGTGCCGCATCCAGGATCTGTTGCACCGACCCCATGTGTTTGTGTTGCTCTCCGGCGGGGAGTTGCACCTTGGTCAAACGCTCGGGCTCCCCCAGCGCGCTTTCCAGCACCGCGGCATAATGTGGCCCAACCTGATCATCCGTGACCAACACAACGCCGCGCCTCGCTGTCCAAGGCTGCCACTGAGAGGCATCACCGAGCAGACCGCGCCCTATCTCAATGGGATAACCCCGCTCAAGCGTGTCCGATGCCAAATTGACGCGAACATTGTGGAGAAGCTCTGACATGAATGAATCGCTCCCGGCGATGTTGCTCAGGTCACGTCCTGGGGTAACAGACCGCGATCTTCCAGTTGCTGATGAATTTGTCGCGCCACTTTGCGCGCATTACCCGAACCACCGGAAATAATGACATCTGCGAGCTCCCTGTAAAGCGGTTCGCGCTCGGCCATTAGCCGCTCCAGCGTCTCTTTACGATCGCCTTGTTTTAGTAGCGGACGCCCTTCTCCCGACCCCGTCCGCTTTACTTGCTGTGCAACGCTCACGTCGAGATAAACCACAACCCCGGCACGCGACATTAACTCCCGGTTGGCTAATGTAACGACGGCGCCACCGCCTGTAGCAATAACAACCCGGCTGCGCTCGGCCAGGTCTTGCAATACATTGGCCTCTCTGAGCCGAAAGCCGGCCTCGCCCTCTACATCAAAAATCCAGGGAATATCCGCGCCCGCTCGAGTCTCGATTTCGGCATCGCTATCGACAAAGTCATATTCGAGTAAGGTGGCCAAATGCCGCCCCACTGTGGACTTGCCTGACCCCATTGGTCCGATCATGAACAGACAAAAAACGTGCGGCTTATCGGTCATGATCTCGGGAGTCAGTTCACCAATGCTTCGGACAAAATTCTGGGAGTTATGAATATTAGGGTTTCGGTTTTTTGTTGGGCGTTCGCGGTGCTCTTAAACAAGGCTCCAAGATACGGGATATCGCCTAGTAATGGCACCTTTTCCGTCTTGACCAACTCCTCCTTTCTGAACACCCCCCCGAGAACGACGGTTTCTCCATTACCCACTAAAACCTGTGTAGTCAGCTCCGTGGTATCGATCGTCGGGATCAGTCCTCCATTCCCGCTGGGCACAAGATCACCCACTGAATCTTGATTAACAACCAAATCCAGCAGAATCCGATCATCCGGCGTAATGTTAGGGGTGACATCCAGTTTGAGCACCGCTTCCTTGAAAGCCGTGGTCGTTGCGCCCGAGGCGGCACCCTCCTGGTAGGGAATCTCCGTGCCTGATTTGATACTGGCTTTCTGCTTATCCCCTGTGATGACTTTGGGTTGCGATACCACTTCTCCCCCTCCGGCGGCCTCCATCGCCGACAGTTCCGCGGTCAGGAACAGGTCCGTCGCGGTAAAACCCACCGCAAAACCCGAGCTGGCGTCTGCAACACCGAGGTCGACAAATGGCGCGGTAGGGATCTGAATGGGACTGGCGCCGTTCTGGGCCTGACTGTTCAGGCTGGCAACGCCCGCCATATTGCCGGCCACACTGGTGAATCGGTCACCGTTAGCGCTGAGGTAACCACCTCCCCATCGAATGCCCAACTGCTCGTCGATGTTCGAAGACACAATCACGATGCGAGCCTCGATCATGACCTGCCGGATGGGGATATCGACCTTTTCAATGAGGTCGCGAATTTCAGCGAGCTTGTCCGCCGTATCGGTCACCATAATCGAGTTAGTGCGCTCGTCGACAACGGCAGAGCCCCTCTCGGAAATCAACTTGCCGCCCTCTGCCGACCCTGCTTCGAAAAGACCCACCACGTCGACCGCATTGGCGTAACGCACCCGGATAAATTCCGATCTGAGTGGTGCGAGTTCCGCGAGCTGCTTGTTGGCTTCAATTTGCTGGCGCTCTCGCTCAGCAATTTCCTGAGCTGGCGCCACCATCAATACGCTCCCAATCTGACGACTGTCGAGCCCACGGGTTTTGAGTACGAGATCTAACGCCTGATCCCACGGCACATTTTGCAGCCGCAAGGTGATATTGCCGGTCACCGAGTCTGATGTGACTAAATTGAGCTCAGTGAAGTCAGCGATCAACTGCAACACCGCGCGAACTTCAATGTCCTGAAAATTCAGTGATATGCGGTCGCCTTTGTAATCTAACTGATAAAAGCGCGCCGGCTTTTTATCTTCTGCAAGGCGCGTAACCTTGAGGACATAATCCGTCCCCTTCTGGTCGATGAAATAATCGAAGCGCCCCTCGGCGTTGACTTGTATCTGGATGCCCTGACCATTTTTACTGATCTGGAAGCCTCGCACAGGGGTGGCAAAGTCTGTGGTATCAAAACGCCTGATCACAGATTCAGCCGCCGTTACGTTATGAAGCTGCAAGGTGATCACTTGCCCCTCGCTGAATATGCTCGCGTCTACGTTACGTCGGCTGAGATTGAGCGTTAACAGCCCTTCCCCTGAACTCGAGCGATGAAAGCTCAGGTCCTTGAGACGAGCCGCTCCCACTTCGGCTTCGATCGTTGCGACCGACTCGGCGTCATTGATCGAGCCACCCTGCGCCGTGGTTGAACCGCTCCACACGCTACACAAGACCATCAAACCTAGCGCCAAAAAGCGGATTCCATTCCGCTCTATTGGATTATCACGCTGCATAACATTTTCTCCCTGACTCACTTCCCTGTGAGTTCAATTGTTCTCGGTCGCTCCACCCAACCATCTTCCATGCCGTCGGGGACGATCTCGACAACCGCAACATAACTACTGCCCATATCTGCGATGCGGCCGTGATCGCGACCGAGGTAATCTCCTCGCTTGACTCGGTGAACACCGCCATCGGGGTCCTTGATCAAAGTCCAATCTGTGCCATTGCGGCGCAGAGAACCCACCATCACGAGGGAGTCGAGCGTAAACCGCTCAAGATAACCTCTGGGGCGCTGTGTATCAGGGCGAACCGTTGATCGGGAAGCCAACTGCGACAGCCGCTCTACTTCCACGGGCCGGTCAAATGGACTCCGAAATGTGGTGGCCGCGTAAGCAAATGCTTCGTAGGCCGTGAAGGTGGGAATTGGCTCGATCACGCCGCCAGGACGAGCACGTTTCTCAGCCATGAACCGATCCAGATCTGCAAACCGCTCGTCGGCACACGAAACCAGTACCGTAGACAACAGTATCATCGCCATCGCCCTGGCCTTCGCGCACCGCACCTCAAGCCTCATCATCGTCTCCCCGGTAGCGATAGGTTTTGGCCAAAATACTCATTCCCAGCATCGGCTCTCGCTCTTTCTCCAAGACGATCTCAAAATCATGAAGCGTCACAATCCGAGACAAGC
>Ga0255757_10005437_pt1 | contig 11269 bp, 9 predicted proteins | sample 071ome_27_FD_179957 | JGI IMG/M metagenome (GOLD analysis project Ga0255757, IMG submission 179957) | Coastal salt marsh microbial communities from the Groves Creek Marsh, Skidaway Island, Georgia - 071409AT metaG (version 2) | ecosystem: Environmental > Aquatic > Marine > Intertidal zone > Salt...
ACACCGATTCTGCGCGGACGTGTGGCAAGCCTCGGCGGCAAACCGGCCGAGGAATTCGACATGAAGGGCGGATCGGCCTGGGTGCTCCGCGGTGACCGTGCGCTGACCTGGTCGGCGACCCCGCCGGACAGTGGCGAGATCATCGCCGGTGCATGGTGGCCGGCCGATTATGCCGGCCCACCGCAGGCCTCGATGTCCGAGGAGGAGGCGCGCGAGCTTGGTGTCTGGATTGGTGACAGCGTCACCTTCAATGTCCTCGGCCGGTCGGTCAGCGCCGAGATCACCAGCATCCGCGCGGTTGAATGGGAAAGTTTCAGCATCAATTTCGTCTTCGTCCTGTCACCGGGGCTGCTGGAAGCGGCGCCGCACAGCTGGATGGCCAGTACACGCGTCGACAATGATGACGCGGCGATCGCGGTTGACCGCAATGTCGCCGCCGCCTTTTCCAATATTTCGGCCATTTCGGTGCGCGAGGCTGTGTCCACGGCACAGCGGGTGATCGGCCTGCTTGGCGCGGCGGTGCAGCTGACGGCACTGGTCACACTTGTTGCCGGAATCGCCGTTCTTGCCGGCACCGTGGCCAGCACCGAGGCGCAGCGGCTTGCCGACTCGGTGATCCTGAAGGTTCTCGGCGCCACCCGTCTTTCCATCGCCATCGCCTGGTTCCTTGAATATGCGCTTCTCGGCATGCTGGCCGCGGTGGCGGCGGCCCTCATCGGCAGCCTCGCCAGCTGGGGCCTGATCGAGGGCTTTCTGAATGCCGATTTCGAACTTGATTTCACGCTTGTGCTGATGACCACCATGGTCGGCGCCGCGGCAACGGCGATGCTGGGGCTGGCCGGCGCCGTACGCACCCTTGGCCGCAAGCCGGCACCGCTGCTTCGCGACAGCTGACACCGGTTCACCGGGCGCTGCCAATTCTCGCCACAAAATGTCGCATGCTGGCGTCTTCCGACTTGAATTGACACGACAATGGTGGCTGTCTGGTGATTGGGAAACAGCTGCGGCGAACGCGAGGTGTCATGCGCAAGATGGGAGGGTATTCCGGATTCCGGATCCTGCGGGAAGGTCTTACCGGAAACCGTGGCTGGCGGCCTGCCTGGCGTGATCCGGAGCCGCAACAGGCCTATGATTTCGTGATTGTCGGCGGCGGTGGCCATGGGCTGGCGACAGCCTATTACCTGGCAAGCCGCTATGGCGAGGCCTCGGTGGCGGTTCTGGAAAAGGGCTGGATCGGTGGCGGCAATGTCGGCCGCAACACCACCATCATCCGCTCGAACTACCTTCTTCCCGGCAATGAACCTTTCTACGAATTCTCCTTGCAGCTCTGGGAAGGGCTGGAACAGGATCTCAACTACAACGCCATGGTCAGCCAGCGCGGGGTCTATAACCTCTATCATTCCGACGGGCAGCGCGACGCCTATCGGCGGCGCGGCAATGCGATGATTCTGCATGGCGCCGATGCCGAGCTTCTCGACGCCGCGCAGCTTCGCGCCGAGATCCCCTTCCTGAATTTCGACAATGGCCGTTTTCCCATTCAGGGCGCACTTGTCCAGCGCCGCGGTGGCACCGTGCGCCACGACGCGGTGGCCTGGGGCTATGCGCGCGGCGCCGACCGGCGCGGCGTCGACATCATCCAGAATTGCGAGGTCACCGGCTTTCGCATCCAGAACGGGCGCTGCACCGGTGTCGAGACAAGCCGCGGCTTCATCGCCGCCCGCAAGGTCGGTTGCGCCGTTGCCGGCAGCAGCAGCCGCGTCATGCAGGCTGCCGGGATGCGGCTTCCGATCGAAAGCCATGTCCTGCAGGCCTTCGTCTCGGAGGGGTTGAAGCCGGTGATCCCCGGTGTCGTCACCTATGGCGCCGGCCATTTCTATATCAGCCAGTCCGACAAGGGCGGGCTGGTCTTTGGCGGCGATATCGACATGTATAATTCCTACGCCCAGCGCGGCAATCTGCCGGTGGTCGAGGATGTCTGCGAGGGCGGCATGACATTGATGCCAATGATCGGGCGCGCCCGTATGGTGCGGATGTGGGGCGGCATCATGGATATGAGTATGGATGGCTCACCGATCATCGATCGGACGCCTGTCGACGGTCTCTATTTCAATGGCGGCTGGTGCTATGGCGGCTTCAAGGCGACCCCCGCCTCGGGATATTGCTTTGCCCATCTTCTGGCGACAGACACGCCTCACGACACCGCCACCGCCTTCCGGCTCGACAGGTTCAGACGCGGCATGATGATTGATGAAAAGGGGTCGGGCGCGCAGCCCAACCTGCACTGAGGAGCGGTAACGACATGATCATCGAACACCCGCTTCTGGGACCACGGGACTCACAGGAATTCACCTGTCTTGGCGATGCCAGCCTGCTGCAGCGGCCCGATGCGTCCGCCGACGATGCCGCCGAGACATTCTTCGACTATCAGTATCTTCGCGACAACCCGGCGGGTACGCATCGCGAACTCTGGTACCATGAGATGGGCGACCGCAGCTGGCTGGTTGTCACGCGCGACACCGCCACGCATGAGATTCTGGCTGTCGAACTTGCCTCGGATGTCGTGACAGCGGGAGGCCGGTCATGACGCAGGTGAACCGTCTGGATGGCGGGCTGATCGACCGCGAAGCGCCGCTCGACTTCACCTTTGACGGGCGGCGCTATGGGGGATTCGCCGGCGACACCCTTGCCTCGGCGCTGCTGGCGAACGGTGTCCGGCTGGTCGGAAGGTCGTTCAAATATCATCGGCCGCGCGGGATCATATCCGCCGGGTCGGAGGAACCGAACGCCCTTGTCGAGCTTCGCGAGGGCGCGCGCCGCGAGCCCAACAGCCGCGCCACCATGACCGAACTTCATGACGGGCTGGTGGCCCGCAGCCAGAACCGGTTTCCCTCTCTCGGCTTTGACCTGATGGGGATCAATGACCGGTTCTCGGCCTTTCTCGGTGCCGGCTTCTACTACAAGACCTTCATGTGGCCGAAAGCCTTCTGGGAGCGTGTCTATGAACCGTTGATCAGGCAGGCTGCCGGGCTTGGCGCGCTGTCGGGCGATCCTGATCCGGATGTCTATGATCGCGGCTTCCGGCATTGCGATCTTCTTGTCATCGGGGCCGGACCGGCCGGGCTGATGGCAGCGCTGACAGCCGGCCGCGCCGGTGCCGAGGTGATTCTTGTCGATGAGGATTTTTGCGCCGGTGGCCGGCTGACGATGGAGCGCGAATCTGTCGGCGGCCTGAGCGGCAATGAATGGGCGGCGCAGGCAGCAGCCGAGCTTGCCGGCCTGCCGAATGTACGGGTGATGCCGCGCAGCACCGCCATCGGCATCTTCGACCACGGCATTTACAGCGTTCTGGAACGTGTGTCCGACCATCTGCCAGTGCCGCGCGCGGGAACGCCGCGCCAGATTCTGTGGCGGGTCTATGCAAAGCGCGCGATCCTGGCCGCCGGCGCGACCGAACGGCTGATCGCCTTCGACAATAATGACCGGCCGGGGATCATGCAGGCCGGCGCCATGCGCGCCTATGTCAATCGCTGGGCCGCCGCGCCGGCCGAACGCATCGCCATCTTCACGAACAATGATGACGGGCACCGCACGGCAGCCGACCTTGCCGCCGCCGGGGTGGAGATTGCCGCCATTATAGATTCGCGGCCCGACGCGCCGGCAAGCAATATCGCCGAACTGTTCGCCGGCGCCGTTGTCAGCAACAGCAGCGGACGGCGCGGCATCGGGCATGTCACGCTGCGGCTTGCCGATGGCGGACGTAAACATCTGTCCTGCGGAGCGCTGGCCGTGTCCGGCGGCTGGAACCCGAATGTCCATCTGACATGCCATCATCGCGGCCGGCCGCAATGGCAGGAGGATATCGCCGCCTTCATCCCCGGCGAAGGGGTGCCGCCCGGCCTTGCCGTCGCCGGCGCCGCACGCGGCATTTTCAGCACCGCCGGCGCACTTGCCGACGGGCGGGACCAGGCGCTGGCGCAGCTTGCCGAGCTTGGCATGAAGGTGAAAACGGCGCCGCTGCCTGAGGCCGATGATGCGCCCGTTACCATCACCCCGCTATGGCATGTCGGCGGCACAAAACGCGCTTGGCTCGACCAGCAGAATGACGTCACGGTGAAGGATGTCGGGCTGGCGCATCAGGAGAATTTCCGCGCTGTCGAACATCTGAAACGCTACACCACGCTTGGCATGGCAGGTGACCAGGGCCGCACCTCGAACGTCCTCGGCCTTGCCGTGATGGCCGAGCTGACAGGAAAGACCATCGCCGAGACCGGCACCACCATCTACCGCCCGCCCTACACGCCAACGCCGATCGCCGCCTTTGCCGGCCGCTCGGTCGGCCGCGATTTTCGGCCAACACGCCTGCCGCCATCGCATCACTGGGCGGCCGAGCAAGGGGCCGTCTTTGTCGAGGCGGGAAGCTGGCTTCGCGCGCAATGGTTCCCGCGCGAGGGCGAAACACATTGGCGCGAATCGGTCGATCGCGAAGTTCTGGCCACCCGCCGCTCGGTCGGGGTGTGCGATGTCAGCACGCTTGGCAAGATCGATATCCAGGGAAGTGATGCCGGCGCCTTTCTCGACCTTGTCTACAGCAACATGTTTTCCACCCTTCCGGTTGGCAAGACGCGCTATGGGCTGATGCTGCGCGAGGATGGCATGGTGATGGATGACGGCACCACGGCGCGGCTTGGCGAGACGCACTATCTGATGACCACCACCACGGCGAACGCCGTCGGCGTCTATCGGCATCTGGAATTCGTGCGCCAGTGTCTGCGCCCTGACATGGATGTGCAGCTGATTTCGGCCACCGACAGCTGGGCTCAGTTCGCCGTAGCCGGCCCGAACGCAAGGCGCGTCCTGCAGGTGGTTGTCGACCCGCAATATGACATTTCCAACGAGGCGTTTCCCTTTATGGCCTGCGGGACGATCAGCGTCTGTGGCGGTGTGATGGCGCGGCTGTTCAGAATCTCCTTCTCCGGCGAGCTGGCTTATGAAATCGCCGTGCCGTCGCGCTATGGCGATGCGATGATCCGCGCGCTGATGGCGGCCGGCGATGCCTATGACATTACCCCCTATGGCACCGAGGCGCTTGGCGTCATGCGGGTCGAAAAGGGGCACGTTACCGGCAATGAACTGAACGGCACGATCACCGCGCGCAATCTTGGCATGGCGAAGATGGTCTCGACGAAGAAGGACAGCATCGGCGCGGTGCTGGCCGGGCGCGAGGCGCTTGTCGCCGAGGACGGGCTGTGTCTTGTCGGGCTGCAGGCCATCGATGGCGATAATGTGACCGCCGGCGCGCATCTGTTCGCCGAGGGCACGCCGGTCGACCCGGCGCATGATGAGGGCTATGTCACCTCGGCTGCCTGGTCGCCGCATATCGGGGCCTCGATCGGGCTTGGCTTCATCGCCCGTGGCGCAGACCGGCATGGTGAGATGGTGCGGCTGATGAACCCGCTCGAAGGACGATCAGCCCGCGCCCGCATCTGCAGCCCGCATTTCATCGATCCCGAGGGAGAGCGACTCCGTGGCTAGCCTGACAGCAATCACCGCGCTTGGCGGCATCACCGCCTATGACGAGACCATCGGCGGCATCCGGATTGCCGAGATCGCCGACACCTGTCTTGCCTCGCTGGCGATGCGGCGCGGCAGGATGGCCGATTTTGAAAAGGCCGTCGGGAAGGTCCTTGGCACCGACCTGCCGGCACCTGGACAGCGGGCCGGCACCGATGCGCATGGGGTGATCTGGATGGGGCCCGACCAGTTCCTTGTCGAGGCCGAAACCGGCGCAACTGATCTTGCTGGCAGGCTTGCCGCCAGCTTCGGGGCGGCGGCCTCGATCACCGACCAGAGCGATGCGTGGGTCCGGTTCGACATCACCGGCAAGGATGTACCGGCCATGCTGGAGCGGCTCAGCGCCGCCGATACGCGATTGATGCAGGGCGGCGCGGCGGTGCGGACACCTGTTCATCATATGCTGTGTGTTCTGGTCTGCCGCGACGCCTATATCGGCTTCACCATCTATGGCCCGCGCGCCTCGGCACAGTCACTTCACCACGCTCTGACCACCGCCGCGGCATCACTCTAGCCGGATCAGAACAGACCTTCGATCTCACCGGCCTCGTTCAGACAGATATTTTCCGCAGACGGGACGCGCGGCAGGCCCGGCATCGTCATGATCTCGCCGCAGATGGCGACGATGAAACCGGCCCCGGCCGACAGCCTGACCTCGCGGACCGGCACCGAATGGCCGGTTGGCGCGCCGCGCAGATTGGGATCGGTGCTGAAGCTATATTGCGTCTTTGCCATACAGACCGGCAGATGACCATAGCCCTGATCTTCCCATTGTCGCAGCTGGTCGCGGATTTTCTTGTCGGCCAGCACCTCGTCGGCACGGTAGATTCGCTTGGCGATGGTCTCGATTTTTTCGAACAGCGGCATGTCATCGAGGTAGATTGGCGCGAAACTGGCCATGTCGGCGTCGGCAATTTCGGCAACGCGGATGGCAAGCTCCTTCGCGCCCTCGCCACCAAGTTCCCAGTGCCGTGAGATGATGGCCTCGCTTCCCTGCTCGGCGACATAGGCCTTCAGCGCGGCGATTTCGGCATCGGTATCGCCGGTGAAATGGTTCACCGCCACGACAACCGGCACGCCAAAGGATTTCAGATTCTCGATATGCCGTCCGAGGTTGGCGCACCCCGCCTGTACCGCGGCGACATTTTCGGCGCCGAGGTCGGCCCGCGCGACGCCGCCATTCATCTTCATCGCCCGGATGGTGGCCACAAGGACAACGGCGCTTGGCGCCAGACCGGCCTTGCGGCATTTGATGTTCATGAATTTCTCGGCACCGAGATCGGCCCCGAAACCGGCCTCGGTGACGACATATTCGGACAGTTTCAGCGCCGTCTTCGTGGCGATCACCGAATTACAGCCATGCGCGATATTGGCGAACGGGCCACCATGCACAAAGGCCGGGTTGTTCTCGAGGGTCTGCACAAGGTTCGGCTGCAGCGCCTGCGCCAGCAGCACCGTCATCGCGCCATCTGCCTTGATGTCACGGCAATAGACCGGCGAGCGGTCGCGGCGATAGGCGACGATGATGTCGCCAAGGCGTTTCTGCAGATCCTCAAGATCGGTCGCAAGGCACAGGATGGCCATCACTTCGGAGGCGACGGTGATGTCGAAGCCGGCCTGCCGCGGAAAGCCGTTCGACACGCCGCCAAGACTGGACACGATATCACGCAGCGCGCGGTCATTCATATCGACGACGCGGCGCCAGGTCACGCGCCGCTGATCGATCTCCAGCTCGTTGCCCCAGTAGATATGGTTGTCGATCATCGCCGACAGCAGATTATGGGCCGATGTGATGGCGTGAAAATCACCGGTGAAATGGAGATTCATTTCCTCCATCGGCACCACCTGCGCATAACCGCCACCAGCAGCGCCACCCTTCATCCCGAAACAGGGACCAAGCGAAGCCTCGCGGATACAGACGGTGGCCTGCTTGCCGATGGCGTTCAGCCCGTCGACCAGCCCGACCGTGGTGGTTGTCTTGCCCTCGCCGGCCGGGGTCGGGTTGATAGCCGTCACCAGGATCAGCTTGCCATCCTCGCGATCCGAAGCCGCGGCAATGAACTCGGCTGACAATTTCGCCTTGTCATGGCCGAAGGGAAGAAGGTCCTGCGCCGGAATGCCAAGCTTGTCGCCAATCTGCTGGATCGGCAGCTTGGTTGCGGCACGCGCGATCTCGATGTCCGTCTTGGGGGTCATTGGATTTCATCCTTCGGGGTCGTGGACTGGCACCATGACTGCTGGCTTACCCGCCAAAGCCGGGCCACAATATGCCCTTGTCGCCACAAAACGTCCCGTGAACGGCCTCGCCGGGCCTGTGTGGCACATAAAATCTGCGTTGCGGGGACACAGACGATCCGTTATGAGAAACGCCATGAAACAGGATTCAGTCAAAAAAGTCGTTCTGGCCTATTCCGGCGGGCTCGACACCTCGGTCATTCTGCGCTGGCTGCAGGACCGGTATAACGCACAGGTTGTGACCTTCACCGCCGATATCGGCCAGGGCGATGAGGTCGAACCGGCCCGCGCCAAGGCCGAGTTGCTGGGCATCAAGGAGATTTTCATCGAGGATCTGCGTGAGGAGTTCGTGCGTGACTATGTGTTCCCGATGTTCCGCGCCAACCCCCTCTATGAGGGGATGTATCTTCTTGGCACCTCGATCGCGCGCCCGCTCATTGCCAAGCGGCAGATCGAGATCGCACGGGCCGTCGGTGCCGATGCCGTTGCGCATGGCGCCACCGGCAAGGGCAATGACCAGGTCCGGTTCGAGTTGGCCTATTATGCCCTTCAGCCCGACATCAGGGTGATCGCCCCGTGGCGTGAATGGGACCTCGGGTCACGGACGAAGCTGATCGAATATGCCGAGCAGAACCAGATTCCAATCCCGCGCGACAAGCGTGGTGAGGCGCCGTTCAGCGTCGATGCGAATCTTCTTCACATCTCGGCCGAGGGAAAGGTTCTTGAGGATCCGTGGGTGGCACCGGAGGAATATGTCTTCTCGCGCTCGGTATCGCCCGAGGATGCACCCGACAAGCCGACCGAAATCGAAATCGAGTTCGAGGCCGGCGACCCGGTGGCCATCGACGGCGTGAAAATGACGCCGGCACAGCTACTGACAAGGTTGAACGAGCTTGGCGGCGCGAACGGCATTGGCCGGATCGATCTGGTCGAGAACCGGTTCGTCGGGATGAAGTCGCGCGGCGTATATGAAACCCCGGGCGGCACCATTCTGCTGACCGCGCGGCGCGCCATGGAATCAATCACGCTGGACCGCGGCGCGGCGCATCAGAAGGACGAACTGATGCCGCGCTATGCCGAACTGGTCTATAACGGGTTCTGGTTCGCACCAGAGCGCGAGATGCTGCAGGCGGCCATCGACAGTTGCCGTGATGCCGTGCGCGGGGTCGTGCGGGTCAAGCTCTACAAGGGCAATGTCATCGTTACCGGCAGGAAGTCACCGAATTCACTCTATAACGCCGATCTCGTCACCTTCGAGGAGGGGGCGGTCGATTACGACCATGCGGATGCGCATGGCTTCATCCGGCTCAACGCCCTGCGTCTGCGCGTCAACAGCATGGTTGGTGACGGCAGTTCGCAGGACTGACGAGGGCCCTTAACGGGCGGCCCTGATCGACTCTACTCTACTCGGCGCAGACATCACCGACAGTGCCGTCGCGATTGACCTGTTTCAGGACAATGCTTCCCGACGGTGCGTATGCATATCCCGAGTCGCGAAGGCCGCTTTCGCATTCCTCGACATAGGCGAAGACATATTGTGCGTTGTGATTGCTGTGTTCGCGGAATTCGGACATGCCGTCGCTGTTGTAGAAACCGATGCCGACGAGAAACAGAATGGCTGCTGCTGCCATGATTCGATCCTTTCATTCTTGGTTGGGAGGGACTCTCGAACTGGTCTCATCATAACGCCGATTAAGTATCTCAATGTGGCGCGTTTGCGGTGTAAATGCGGCGCGTGCAAAAAGTCAGAGCATTAAAAAACCCCGCCGGGCCGGGGCCTGGCGGGGCTGAAAGATAAATGTTGCGTGCCTAGAGGCGCGAGGCCACATTTTCCCAATTGACCAGCCGGTCGAGGAAATTGGCGAGATAGTCAGGCCGCTTGTTGCGGAAATCGATATAGTAGGAATGTTCCCACACATCACAGCCAAGAAGCGCTGTCTGGCCAAAGCAGAGCGGGTTCACACCATTTTCCGTCTTGGTCACCTTCAGCCCGCCATCGGCTGTCTTGACCAGCCAGCACCAGCCCGAACCGAACTGTCCGGCACCGGCCGCCTTGAATTCATCCTTGAAGGCATCGACGCTGCCGAAATTTTCATTCAGCGCTGATTCCAGCTCGCCCGGCATGCCGGACTCGCCCGGGCCCATCATTTCCCAGAACTGGTTGTGGTTCCAATGCTGCGAGGCGTTGTTGAAGATTCCGCCCTGCGCCACGGCGGAGGCGTCATAGGTGCCGGTGATGATGTCCTCGAGAGACTTGTCTTCCCATTCGGTACCGGCGACCAGCTTGTTGCCGTTCACCACATAGGCATTGTGATGCAGGTCGTGGTGATATTCGAGCGTCTCCGCGCTCATGCCCAGATTGGCCAGCGCATCATGCGCGTAGGGCAGGTCCGGTAGAGTGAATGCCATGTCAGCCTCCATAGATTTGCGTTGTTCCGTATCTTGGTACAGCAGTTGGCGTTTTCAATAAACATGAAGGTTAAAAATCTCTGTAAATCGGCACCTGTTGACGGTAAGTCATGTTATGCTATCCGGCCCGAAGGAGCATCCACATGACCTATGACCTGACCGAGGACGGCCCGTCCGGCGCCCATATCAGGCGCGCCTATATCGCGCCCTTCATGGATCTGGTGCCGGAAATCGACGGCACCGTATTTGTCGCGCCGACCGCCGCCATTGTCGGCGCGGTGCGAATCGACGCGCACAGCAGCGTCTGGCACAATGTGACCATCCGCGGCGACAATAATTATGTGACCATTGGCGCGAACACCAATATCCAGGACAATAGCTGTATCCATATCGACAGCCGCACCTTTCCGACAATCATCGGCAATGGCGTCACGATCGGCCATTGCGCGCTGGTCCATGCCTGTACCATCGGCGATGGCGGCTTCGTCGGCATGGGGGCGATTGTCATGGATGGCGCGGTGATCGAGCCAACCGGCATGCTGGCCGCCGGCGCCATGCTGACCCCGGGCAAGGTGATCCCGGCGGGTGAATTATGGGCCGGCCGGCCGGCCCGCAAGATGCGCGACCTCAGCGGTGAGGATCTCGCCAACAACCGCAAATCAGCGTCGCAATATGTCGAGGTGGCGCGGGCGCACCGGCTCGGCTCCGATGGCGGGCCGTTCGAGACGTTGAACCGGCGACCCCTGCCGCCCCGTGATTGAAACCGTGACTGAGCCCGGAACCGGGACCGGGGCTGATTGATTCTTTCCAGGAAAGCCCGAACCATGAAGCTGAACGATCCGACCCTGCTTCGCACCGACGCATATATCGATGGTGACTGGGTGCAGGCACCGCAGAACAGGCGTTTTGCCGTAACCAACCCGGCAACTGGCGAGACCGTCGCCGAAGTGGCCAATCTGGGCGCGGAGGCGGTCACGGCGGCGATCGATGCCGCGGTGCCGGCGCAGGCGGCGTGGGCCACGCGCACCGCTAGGGACCGTGCCATGGTGATGCG
>Ga0255757_10005449_pt1 | contig 11253 bp, 6 predicted proteins | sample 071ome_27_FD_179957 | JGI IMG/M metagenome (GOLD analysis project Ga0255757, IMG submission 179957) | Coastal salt marsh microbial communities from the Groves Creek Marsh, Skidaway Island, Georgia - 071409AT metaG (version 2) | ecosystem: Environmental > Aquatic > Marine > Intertidal zone > Salt...
TCGTTTTGGCGTTAATATCGACTCTCCGGTTCGTTGGTTTTTCTCGTGCGCTTCTCTCGCTCTCTCTTTGCCTCTCTCGAAATTTTCGCTCTTGACCATTTTTTCCGTCCAGTCTCTCTTCTTCGTTCGTTTGGAAGAAGAACAAGACGAAGTATTCCCTCCTCCTATTCCCTCCGCCGCCGAAGAAGAAGAAAAGATCGGCGAGCACCCCTCTCCGCGAAAAGAGCGGAAGGAAGAGGAGAGTCGCTTCGTCCAACCAGAAGCAGACGACGACGACGACGACGACGACGGCGCGAACGAAGAAGGAGAAAGAAGCGCGACAAAACGCCTTTTACTCGCCGTCAAAAAAAGCGGTTTGGAATTGGAATCGCAAGAACGATGATGACGAGCGACGAAAACTGTTGTTTTCTTCTGCGCGCTGCTGCTGCGAGAAGAACGAGACACGGCGCCGTTGGAAAAAAGAGAACTCTTCGTGCACGTCGTCGTTATCGTCGTCGCGCAAAAGTGACGCATGCGTCGTTGTCAGCAATCAACGACGACTTTGCCTTTTGTCTTCAGTAAACTTTTTGTGACGTGGGGAACGCACGTCGGCGTCACTTTTTTTAATGTTTTCCGCCGCGCGCGAAACATCGACGACAACGACAACGCGCCCCGGGAGCTTTCCTTTTCGACGACGACAAAGACGCGTCGAAAGAAGAAACGTTTCGGTCCGAAGCGGCGCGGGAGGGGTAAAAGAAGATGAAGACGAAGACGACGACGCCGTGGCGAGCGTCTTCAAGAAAATCTACGTCACGAACGCCGGGAAACGAATAAAGTACGGCGTGTTTCAAGAGACCATCGCCGCGGACGACGAGAACTACCGGACGAAATACACGGAGGAGGAGAAACGACGGCTGAGAGAGGAAGCGGCGAGAGATTTGACGGTCATCGATGCGGCGGAGAGGAAACGGAGAGGTGAGAAAACCTTTCGATATCGATATCTTTTTTTGTTCGTTCGTTCGTTCGTTCGTGTTCTTTTCGGATAAACCGTAAGCACTTTATGCGCTTTTTTACTGAGGCAAACATCACGCGCGCGTAATACGCGACAACAACAACAACAAAAATACAGGAACTATTGGTCGCGCGTTTGTCTCGGCGACGGCACTCGCGGCGGTTTTACAAGTTTTCGTTTTCCCGCAACCGGTGTTGGCGCGAGTAGCGCTTTTCCCGATGGTGTACTTGTCGTACGGATTCCTCGCTTCGGAACAGAGCGGCATGTGAAACATAGCGCAAGCCGGCGCTTGGGACGTCGCCGGGGAGTTGGAGGAGATCGAGGATAAGGATTTAGCGAGGAGGATTCGGGAGAAGGTGAATTCGTTTAATCAAAACGGCGCTTTGATTAGTTTGGGGATCATCGTGTTGTATTTGTTGGTGCCGGATTTTTCGGCGGCGACGGCGGTGCAAGCCGGCGCGAACGGAGGAGGGAACGGTAACGGCGCGAGTGATTTGAAACATTTCATGCACAAGGAAGGGAGCTCTTTAAAAAATTTCATGCATTTAGACGGCGAGCGGCTGAGGAATATACTGTAAGAATAGGTGAACGGGTGGAAATCACGCGCGTTCAGTGCGCTTTGAAATTTGAATGAAGCACAACACGCGCGCAGATTTATTTATTTTCACGAGGTGACGACTGGAACGCAAATTCGTAATCTTTTGTGTGTGCGAAGCGTTTTCTCAGTCCGATATGGAGGTAAATCTGCGTAAAAAGTGTTTCATCATCAACAAGAGAACGCGATGCGTCGTAGTATATTTAGAAATGTAAATTATAGAATAGCAGCTATTGGCGCGTACCATACATAAAAAAATTACCCCTTTTACTCTATACGCTTGATGTTTAATTCCGCCAATTGTTCTGTCGTCGCCTCCCCTGGCGCTCTCGTTAACAGACACTGTCCAGTGGTTGTCTTTGGAAACGCGATGACGTCTCGTATACTCTTCGCACCGCACAAAAGCATGACTAATCTATCGACTCCAATGGCGAATCCACCATGAGGCGGCGCACCGTATTGAAACGCGTCGAGCAAGTACCCGAACTTATCCTCGGCTTCCTCGGTGGACATCCCGATCGCTTTAAACACTTTTTCTTGAACATCTCTGCGGTAAATTCTTAAGCTACCGCCTCCAATTTCGACGCCGTTGTAAACTAAATCGTACGCAATCGCTCGCGCTTCGGTTAAATCGTCTGGATTCTTCTCGTAATCCTCCGTGTTCGGCGCCGTGAACGGATGGTGACACGCTTCGAACCTTTCCTCGTCTTCGTTATATTCAAACATCGGGAAGTCAGTCACCCACAAAACGGCGTGCGCTTTGGGGTCGATCAAGTTCAACATGTTCGCGCATTTGTGTCTCACTTTATCTAACGCCGTGTTCACAACTTTTGTTTTTCCGGCGACAAAAAGAAGTAAACTCCCGGGCGGCGCGTTGGACGTGTTAATTATTTTCTCCGCGCAATTCGCCAAGCCTTCGACCAAACCTTTCGCACCTTCCAAAGTCTTCCCATCTTCCGCGACTCGGCAAAAGAACAACCCGTTCGCACTTCCCGCGTTTACCGCGTCCTCGAAAATTTCACCTTTTGGTTTCAATTTTGCGTTGGATATTTTATTCTTGCCCGCTTGAGAGTCGTCCACGACTAAGACTTTCACGCTCGATCGAGAAACCTCCAACGCCGATTTAAACGGTGGAAACTCGGTATCATTCAAAACGTCGTTCAACGTCGTCATCTCTAAATCGAAACGCAAATCTGGTTTGTCGCTGCCGTACTTTTCCATCGCTTCGGCGTAAGTCATTCTTCGAAACGGTTGTTGCACTTTCTTGTGCATACCGCTCGCCTCTAAAAATACTCTCTCGGCGACGTTCATGATGCCATCCGCGTCGGTAAACGACATCTCTACGTCCAATTGCGTGAATTCCGGTTGCCTATCCGCGCGCAAATCTTCGTCTCGAAAGCACCTGGCGACTTGGTAATACCGATCGCATCCAGAAACCATCAACATTTGTTTGAACAACTGCGGCGATTGCGGCAGCGCGTAACAACTCCCCGCCGCGGCGGTTCTCGCCGGAACCAAATAATCCCTCGCGCCTTCCGGCGTCGGTCGACTCAACACCGGCGTCTCGATTTCCATGAAGTCGAACTCATCCTCTAACACCTTTCGCATCTTCTTAATCGCCTCGTGTCGTCGTTTCAAGTTCTTCAACATTTTCGGTCTTCGTAAATCCAACACTCGGTTTTTCAACCTCACCTCCTCGCTCGATTTGTCCGCGTTCCCGGACTTTTCGCCCTCGGAAATCGAAAACGGCAAAGATTTGGACACGACGTTGAGAACTTCGATCGACTCTACCTCGACTTCCACCTCTCCCGTCTTGATGTTCTTATTCTTGTTGTTCCGTTCGCGAACGACGCCGACCACTTTCACCACGCACTCCGAGCGCAAACTCGATAAAATCTCATCAATCTGCGACTGATTCGCGTGCACGCCCTCCGCGGCGCCGATAATTTGCACCAACCCGGAGTGGTCTCTCACGTCTGCGAAACATATCCCGCCCATGTCTCTCTGTTTATCCACCCAGCCGCACAGGGAAACTTTCTCGCCCACCGAGGATATGTTCAAAGAACCGCACAAGGTTGTTCGAGTCGGCCAGGAGAGAAGAGAGGAGACGTGTTTATTACTCGACGACGACGACGACGACGAGGAAGGTTCATCTCCTCCCGCCTCCGCCGCCACGGAAGAAGAGGCAATCGCTCTCCTCTGAAAACGATGTCGCTGCTTCTTCCTGGTCGTCGTCGCGCGCGATAAATTATCGCCGCCGCGAGTAGTAGTACTCGCAGAAGAAGAAGAAGAAGAAAACATCATCATCGTCATCGCGCGCGCGTTTTTCACGCGTTGGTGTTGTTGAATCGGACGCACCGTCGTCTTATTCGCGGTATTGGTTGTCTTGGTGGTAGCGATAGCGGCCGTGGTCCTCCTCGCGGCGCTATAGGCGGTTTTGTGTCTCGTCGTTCTCAGAAGCACGAACTTACTCCCGACGAACATTTATTTTTTGTATGTGTGTGCTCTCGCGATTTGTTTGGAAACGCGTTGTTGTTGCGTCGTCTTTCAAAGCGGGGGAGATGTTTTTTGCGCCGGCCCCCCAATACCTCGACCACGTATATACACGCGGTCGGTGTGTTTGTTTTTGTTGTTGTTGTTGTTTGGGGTGCGGAGAGGAAGGGGAGAGAGCAGTTTTTCCCCGAACAGAGAGAGGAGAAGAAGCAGCTCGAAGAAAAAAAGCAAAAGCAGAGAGAGTGAAAAAAAGCAAAAAAAAACGAACAATTAAGTTGCGTTGTTTTTGTCTCTGCCCCTCGCTCGCTCCCTCCCTGCTAATAATGAGCAAGGAGGTGTTGTCGTCGGCTTTTTTTTCTGAGAGATGTTTTTTTGCGTTCTTCTGGACCGCACGAACGAAGGGAGTTTTAATAAAAAGAACCCGAAACGTCACTTTTATTACGTGTTTTTGAGTACACATATTCATCATGGCTATCAGTGAATGTACTCAAGCGCTCTTTGAGGCGACCCCGCTTTCGGGCTACGGAGCCGTCGGTTCCAGAGAGTACTACTACATGGACTCGGAAGTCTCGACGACGCATTGCGTCAAGCAAGCCTCGTAAGTTCTCTCTCGTCATTTCATCTCTCTTTTTCTCGTCTGTGGTTTAAAGTGCAATCGCGTCGTCGGATTCTCGAATCAGTGTCGCGCTGTCTGGACGTCCAAACGCGGTAATCGCCGATCTGAATGAACCACGAGACGAAAGGTTTCGTCGTCTTTCGTTTTTGTTCTTCTTTGCGTCGATCGGGTGGTGTTTTACACCATCGGCGCGTCCATTTCTTCGCCGACGCCAAGGTCGACCTTTCTTCGAAAAGGCCAAAACGCGGCCGAGAAAAAGATGAGATCAAAAGGCGTTTTATGCGCCAAAGGTCGCGAAAGAAACGCTTTTTCAAAAACAAGAAAAAAGAAAGAAATTAAATTTAAGTTTGACTTTTGGCGTTTTTTTGCTTTTTTTCACCCCTTAAAATGTAAGAAATTTTTGACTGACCTCTTTCAACTCTTTTTCTCTCTCTTCTTCTTTTCAAACAGGTTTTTCGGCGGCTCCGCGGCGCTCTCCGAAGGTGCCGGTTACGGTATCGTCCTCGGCTTCGGGGTTGGTTTCTCTTTGATCACCACCCTCTTGGTCTACTTGGACAAACGATTCAACGGGACGAACATCTCGTCTGAATTTTTCAACACCGCCGGTCGTACCGTGAAGACGGGTTTGACCGCGGCGGTTATCGTTTCTCAGTGGACGTGGGCCGCGACTTTGTTGCAGTCCTCGAACGTTGCCTATCAGTATGGTGTTTCCGGTCCGTTTTGGTACGCGTCCGGCGCCACGATCCAAGTGCTTTTGTTCGGTATCTTGGCGATCCAAGTGAAGAGGTATGCGCCGCACGCGCACACGATTTGTGAGATCATCGACGCCAGATGGGGCGCCACCGCTCACAAGGTCTTCTTGTTCTTCTGCTTCTTGACGAACATCATCGTTTCGTCTATGTTGATTTTGGGCGGTGCGGCCACCGTGAACGCCTTGACTGGTATGGACATCTACACCGCTGGTTTCTTGATTCCGTTGGGTGTCATCGTCTACACGATGGCCGGCGGCTTGAAGGCGACGTTTATGGCGTCGTACTTGCACACCGCGATCATCTTCGCCGTGTTGGTTACGTTCTTGTTCGCCGTGTACGCCTCGGATGACGACTTAGTCGGTTCCCCGAAGAAGGTCTACAAGGCTTTACAAATGGTTGCCAGCTCCGAAAGAGACTGCTCCGCCTCTGTGCAACCGTGCGGTCCGGTCAAAGACAACCAAGGCGGTTCGTACTTGACCATGTTGTCCAAGGGTGGTATCATCTTCGGTATCATCAACATCGTCGGTAACTTCGGTACTGTCTTTGTCGATCAATCCTACTGGCAATCCGCCATCGCCGCCAAGCCGAGCTCCTCCACCAAGGGTTACTTGTTGGGCGGTTTGGTCTGGTTTACCATTCCGTTCGCGTTGGCCACCGCCATGGGCTTGGCCACTGTCGCTATGGATTTACCGGTCACCAGTGGTGAAGCCGGTGACGGTTTGGTCCCGCCGGCCGCCGCTGTCCACTTCTTCGGTAAGGGCGGTGCCATGATGATCACCATCATGTTGTTCATGGCTATCACTTCCACGGGTTCCGCGGAACAAATCGCCGTCTCTTCCTTGATCGCGTACGACATCTACAAGAAGTACATCAACCCGAAGGCCACTGGCGAGCAAATCTTGAAGGTTTCCAGAATTGCAATCTTGGGCTTTGGTTTGTTCATGGGCGTCTTGTCCATTATCCTCTTCGAATTGGGCTTGTCTTTGGGCTTTGTCTACTTGATGATGGGTATCTTCATTGGCTCCGCGGTCATGCCGGTTGCCTTTGTGTTGACCTGGAAGGACGCCTCGGCGACTGGCGCCATCGCCGGTGCCGTTATCGGCCAAATCTCTGCGATGATCACCTGGATTGTCTGCGCCACCTTCGAAAGAGATGCGGACGGCAAGCACGGTACCGTTGACTTGCTCACTTTGGGCGGCAACTACCCGATGTTGGCCGGTAACGTCATGGCGATCGGCATGTCTGGCATTGTCTGCGCGGTCATCTCCAAGATGAACCCGCAAAACTTCGACATGAACACCTTGAAGGATGGCATCGCTTTGATCGATGACAAGCTTCCGGAATTGGATGCCGAAGAAAACGACCAAGCCATGTTGGATGCCGCCTTGAAGTGGATCACCAAGTGGGGCGTCGGCTTCACCGTCGTCATGATCTTCATCTGGCCGGTGTTGTCCTTGCCGGCCGGCTGCGGCGACGGTTCGTGCGGTGTCTTCTCTGAAGGTTACTTCACCTTGTGGGTCTCCATCGCCTTGGCGTGGGGTCTCCTCGCGACGGTTGTCATCATCGTCTTGCCGTTGTACGAATCCAGAGAAGTCCTCGGCAACGTCATCAAGGGTGTCTTCACCGGTGCCAAGCCGCACGAGAACGCCTAAATATTTTATTCGTTCTCCCTCGTAATATACTAAATGAACCAAAATGTATATACACTACGACGTAAACGAAAGAGCGTGTTCTAGATAATATTCGCAGGAGTGTCTTCTCCTGAGTTTTCTATTTTAGATGTCACCAGCGAGACGCGCGAGTGCGAAAAGTACAGAGATTACTATGTGTTGTGCATATAAAGAATGCTCTAAATAAATATATAAGAAAATAAATGTTGATTGTGATGCCCTCTTTTCTCGCCGACGCGAAAAATCTAATTCGTCTTTTTCCTCGCCGACGACCTGGTCGACCTTCTCGCTGGCGGTTGACCCCTCGCAGCGCTACTTTTACCACTCGATGAGGACTTGCCCTTCTTCTTCTTTTTACCAGCGCCACCGAACAAGGTCGTTTTCGCTTCTTTCGCAATCTGCAACAACCACGCCACGTTCAACAACGTAAATAACCCGAGCATAACCACGACGCCGTAGACGACTTCCCTCGGGCACGGATACTCGAATCCAGCCGGTAAATTTTTCGCGTCTAAAATGAACATCGTGTCTTCGTACACTTGCTTACTCATGAAGAACCAAGTGAACACTCGAAAATACACGAACAAACTGGCAAAGAGAACCTTCAACGCGAGGCCGAGAACTCCCGCCATCCCAGCTCCGATCGATGGATAATACCTCCCCAAATCGATCGCGGCGAGAGGAAGATTCGTCCACTCGCACACGCCGAAATAATACACCGCGTAATACTGCATATACGGAATACTCATCGTCCAGTAACTCAACACGACCGTTAGCATCTGAGAACCGAGAAATTCCGGCCACGCGAGCTCAAACTCGCCCATGGAGATGAAAAACTTCCATATCTGAGACGCGAAGACAATCTTCGCAATCTCCCCAACCCCGTCCACCGGTTCGAACACTCTCCCATACGCCGTCGTCTCTCGCAGCGATAACGGAGCACCATCCCCTAAATACCATATCCGACTCGCTTTCACGATCACGTGAAACGTGGGCATCAAATACACCAACTGAAACGCCGCCAAGTACGTGCTCTTGCGCACCTCCGAATCTTTCCTCGCGTTCGCCTTCATCCACAAGCACACGATCGGAAAACCGACGCATAAACCTAAAAGCCATTTAAAAACGAGCAAATCGCTCCACACCGGACTCGACTCGCGCCATCCCAACCCGGGAACGCCCCATTTCGGGAGGTTCATGTCCGCGTGGCGGTCTGGAATTCCACCACCACCAACACCATCACCACCAGAAGAAGAAGAAGACATCGCTGCTCTGTATTTATTATGCGTCGTGACCACCGCTTGTTTTCTCTTCCCACTTTTTTTTTGTGCGGATATGCGTGCGCGCAAATGTGGTTTTGTGGTGCGTGTCGACTCTTTTTTTTTTTCAACTTTTTCACTCGGCGAGCAGCCGCTTTTTGGACCTTTTGTGCACAGAGCGCTGACGAGGCAAAACACGCCCCTCGTTACGAGAAGCAACATCATCGAAAGATACGCGCAATAACGAGACATTTTATCGTCGTCGCAGAGAGACAGAGAGATAAAACGCATCATATCATCTGCGTCTAGAATACGAATCTAGTTTTATTTATTTATTCACGATTAAGCGTAGTAAATCGCACACATGGGATTGAGCGCGTTGCACGTCGACCCGGGAGACTCCTCGGTGCATTCGGGGAAAAATGCGCACGGGGAGAATCAATCGGGCAACCGGTGGGCGGTGAGGACGATCGTGAAGAAAGGCGAGGATCGATTTTTGATTTGCGAAGATTTGCGAGCGCTTTTTATCGACGACGAGGAGGAGGTGTTGGTGCTGCCGGCACCGAAACCCGGGTCGATCACGGCGACGTTTACCGTGTTTGATGGACACGTGGATAATTCTGCGTCGAGTTTTTGCGAGCAAAGGTGGTTGGAGCATCTGAAGTTGGCGGTGGAGAAACAGACCAAGTTTGGGAACGATTTGAGCGTCCACGGGAGCGCGCGACGGAAGGAGAGGACGATGAATAATGCGATCAATACTAGTAGCGATGGTAAGAATAGTAATAATAATGAGATCATACACGATTTGGAATCGGTTTTGAGCGAGGCGGTGAGCTCGATGGAGACGGCGTACAAGGAGAGCAATCGGGGCGCCGGAGGATGTTTCGGAGGATGTTTCGGTAATCCGCAAGGGAATTTTCCTAAAGGCGGGTCGACCATGTGTTCCATTTTGATACAAAGAGGCGTGACGGACGACGAAGACGATGCAAAGAACGCGTCGTTTTATATAGTATGCGCGAATGTAGGGGATAGCTCATCTTTGATGCTGCCGCACCCGGACGATAAAGACGAGTTCGCAGAAGGGGACGGCAAGTACCAAAGGTTAGCTCGAGAACACTCGCCGGACGATCCTTTAGAAGCGCAACGATTAGTTTCAGCTGGGTATAGACTCGCACGAATGTCGAATAATAGAAGCGGGAAGGAGGCTGGCCCGTTGCGGATGTACCCTGGAGGGTACGCGGTTTCCCGAGCAATCGGCAATTTCATGCGCAAAGACGCGATTATTAGCGAGCCCGAATGCACGAGAGTGAAATTACCCCGAAACGGGGCGAGGATTTTAGTCGCATCAGACGGCATCTTCGCCGCTCTTAACGATTCCGAAATAGCAAAGATCTGTTCCAAACACAAACTTGCGACGGATTGCGTGGATGCTGTCATGGATAGAGTCCTCGAAAAAAGAGGAAGGCACGACGATATCACATTGATTGTTTGCGACGTGCCAAAACCGGAAGAGTATCTAAAAGCATTCAGAATGAACGTCGGAACGAGCGATACGCTGAAAGTGTACACGAGGGTGTGTGCACCCAAAGGTTTGAAGGGCAGCAGTAAGAGCAGTCGAGAAGAAGAAGACCAGATTCCAGAGTTTGTCGAAGGCGATATTACCGTTCACGAGGGCGGCGTCTTTGACGAGCAGTACGAAAAAACTATTTTCAACGATTACGAGTTTGGCGATTTGCTCGGAAGAGGCGTATATGGATCCGTTCGATTAGCTAAAGCGAAAGTGAACGATACCGGCGAAGATTTTGCGATAAAATCCGTGGTCAACTCTGTGGACTACGCTCACCAAATTCGAAACGAAATTGAAACCTTGCGCGTGTTGTCCGGGAAGCACCCAAACTTGCCGACGTTGGTAGCAGTATACGAGGATAAATCGAAAAAGCTTTTTGGTGGTGGCATCATATATCTTGTCACTGATGTCTGCAAAGGCTCTTCGTTGTTCGATTCGATTTCGAAACGTAAAGTCTTTGACGAACGCGATTGGCGACTGGTCGCCACGCAGTTACTCAGCGCGGTGTCGTTCATGCACTCTTTAGGAGTCGTACACAGAGACATTAAACCAGATAATATCATGTGCAAAAATGAATGGACTGTAGATTCCGAACCGCATTTGCAGATTATAGATTTCGGGTCGGCTTCGTTCTGTAAAAAGCACGAAAAGCTTCGCGGGTACCACGGCACGAAATTCTTCGCCAGTCCGGAAATGTGTAACAAAGGATTGTACGACGAAAAAACCGATAATTGGGCTGTTGGGGTCGTTCTTATTGTTTTATTGACGGGTTATCCTGAAGGTGAGCAGGTGCAAGAGACCTGGCAAAAGTTGTTGCGAGGTATTTTACCAGAATCTTTAATAGAAACCACGCCGAACGATAAGTTTATCGAGTTGATTAAAATGTGTTTGACGATTGATTATGAGAAACGACCGAGTTGCGCGGCGATATTAAAAGCGTGCGAAAAATGGCTGCACGATCCCGGCGATAAAAAGAAGAAAAAGACGAGTGATAGTAGCAACAAAGCGTTGTTGATTTCCAAATCTGTCCTAGCTGCGGAGTATGAAAAGCACGTCGCTAATCTTCTCTCCGTGTGCGCATCCGCGAACGTCGTGTCTAAAATTTTGAGCGTCGTTAAAGTCATTCAAAAATCAAGAAGTCAACGCGAAAAGGATGGTGATGAAAGCGATACGGACGCATCCGTGCTATACGACTCGTATATCTTAGCCGAAGATTTAGAAGACGCCGCGCGACGAGTCAAAGCGAACGACGTCGCCATGCAATTAGAAAGCTTGCGCCATCTCCACGGCTCTTCGGCGCTGACGATTGA
>Ga0255757_10005461_pt1 | contig 11232 bp, 6 predicted proteins | sample 071ome_27_FD_179957 | JGI IMG/M metagenome (GOLD analysis project Ga0255757, IMG submission 179957) | Coastal salt marsh microbial communities from the Groves Creek Marsh, Skidaway Island, Georgia - 071409AT metaG (version 2) | ecosystem: Environmental > Aquatic > Marine > Intertidal zone > Salt...
CTCTCTCTCTCTCTCTCTCTCTCTCTCTCTCTCTCTCTCGCCCTCTTCTTCTTCTTCTTCTTCTTCTTCTTCTTCTTCTCAAAGGGGCTTTTCTCTCTCGATTTTTTATCGTCGGGCGCGTAGGAAAAAAAGTCTCTCGTCTCACGTCCTAAACCCTAAACATATAAACCCTAAACCTCTCATTCTTTCTTTCTTTCTCTCTCTCCGCAGAGAAGAGCCAAAGAAGTCGCGCTGCAAAAGCGCTCCTCGAGCGTTTTAATCAACGCGGGGCTGCTGCTGAGCGAGAAGAAGAAGAAGAAGACGATGATGGATCAGAGGAGGCCCGAAGACGACGATGGCGCCGCGCTTCTGTTAAAAAAAAAGAGAAGAGTGATGGAGGAAATCGCAAAGGCGAAACTCGAATCGAAGGAGCGGTCGAAACGCGCGAAAGCGGACGGGAACGAACTGTGCGCGCCGAAAAGAGACGGGCCGGAGGTGAATTTTCCGACGAGTAAAGAGGAGTACGAGGAGTTGCGACGACGAAGCGTCAAAGTCGTCAGTACGAAAGCTTCCACCACCAACGACGACGACGACGCGAAGAAAATGGAAAAAGAAGAAGAACAGAAAGAGGAAGAGACTGGCGCACAAGCGAAGAGAGAAAAAGAGGAAACGAAATGGGTTCAATCGTACGACCAGACGAACGAGAAATTCTATTACTTCAATCCGACGACGAGGGAAACGAGGTGGGAAGCGCCGGAAGAGACGAGCGGGACGATGACGATAAAAATTGTCAAAGACGAGAGCGCGTTGAAAGAACACAAGAAGAGAGCGCTGCTGGCGAGCGTGAGCGAGGAAGAGTTGAAGGCGATTGAGAGAGAAGTGAGAGGAGAGATGGGATTGAACGACGACGATAGAAACAAGAGCGAACGCAACGACGGCACGAGCATGAGCGTGCCGCCGCCGCCGCCGCCGGGAACGAGCGCATCCGCGGCGGCGCCGCAAATGGCGTGGGAATACGAGGACGATTCCGGTAATTGGCAAGGACCGTTTCAAACGGAACAGTTGCAGATGTGGCGAGCGGCGTTGCCTATGAATTTGAAGGTGCGGCAACACGGAACGACGAACGAATCTGAATATACCTCGTTAGCTTTGTTATTAGGCGACGCGCATTTGAGGAAAAAATGTGAAGAGTTAGGGGCGACGTTACCGTTGAGATGTACGGCGGTGGAGGCTGAGCAGGTGATGATGGCAGCCATCGCGGCGCGAGATCGAATCGTGAAAGAGAGTTTGAACGGGCTCGCTGACGATGAATTGGATGACGACGATGACGACGAAGGAGGAGGAGAAGAACAAGGCGTGGATGGATTTGGTAACGCAGGCGCAAAGAAACCAAACCGATGGGCGCAAGCCGCTTTGGAAGGTTTACCGGAAAACGATCGATTAGAACAAGAGAAAATAGCCATAGAAAACGCAGCGGGCGTGCGCTCGAGCGCGCGTACTAACGCGGACGATGAAAATGAAGATGCATCTGAACGATTCGCTTCGGTTGGAACGTACAACAGAGTCACTGGTCGCGTTACCGCCGAGGTCAACGAGCTTCTCCAACGTCGTCGCGCGGCTGGTCCGCCTGGCGGCGCTGGCGCCGCGTATCGGAACATCGGTTTAGAAAACTACATAGACCCGGCAAAGATGGACGAGGCAATGAAAGAGATTCAAAAAGCAAGACACAAAAAGTTATCGAGAGCAGAAATAGAGAAACGAAAAGCGAGAAGAAAGGAGATGAAAAAGAAGCACGGCGATAACTGGCTCCGCGAAGAGTGGGCGGATTAATAGAAGTAGCGCGTTAGAGATTGAATCAATATTCTTATTAATATACTGATGGTAGTAATAATAGTAATAAATTTTAGCGTACGCGTCTTACAAATATAATAAAAAATGAACCACAAATCGTCATCGCAAAATCGTCTTTGAAAGTTATGTGTTGTTGTATATTAAAGCATCGATGCGGCGTTGCGGCGTGCTGTGCTGTCCTCGTCTTTCGTTCGCGACGTATTCTTTTTTTTTAGAACGAATAAACCTTCACGCCATCGTCTTCCGCCGAGGAAGATGCAGAAGACGAACCACCGTCTTTAAATCTCCAATACCCGGCGAGCATCGAACCGAGACAGCTGTGCACGGTCGCGGAAATCGCGGGGACTACCGCCACCAACGGATCCTTGGCGAAATGTGCACTCGCCAAGACGACGCCCAACGCCGAATTTTGCATGCCGACTTCGATACTCGCGGTTCTCGCGTCTCGGCTCGGAAAGCCAAAGACTTTCGCTCCGACGTACCCAAACAAAAATCCAAGCGCGTGCAAACAAATAACTGCCAACAGGATGTCTTGTCCGGCGCTTAAAATCGCCCCGGAATGTTTCCCGATGACCGAAGAGCAAATCAACGCCACCGCGCCGACGGCTAACGGCGGACACACCGGAGACACAATCTTCGCGACTCTCGGAAAGATCTTCTTCAACGCAAAACCAGCGATGACTGGCAAGACCACAACTTGCGCGACAGAAGCGACCATGGCCATGGAATCAACCTCAATGATTCCAGTCGGCGCGCCTTTCGTCTTGGACGCGGCGACCAACAACGGCGCCATCAACTTACTCGTCAACAACGGCGTCGCAAACGCCGCTAAACACGTGCTCAACGTCGTCAACGCCACCGATAAAGAAACGTTCGCGTTCGCCAAAAACGCCACCACGTTCGACGCCGCGCCACCCGGGCAACACCCGACCAAAATCAAACCAAGCCTCGCGCTCTTCTCCATCCCGAACGCCTGCCCGACGAAGAAGCCGAGCAACGGCATGATGGTAAACTGCAACAACGACCCGAGAAAGACGCGCGCGGACCCTTTCACCGAGAACATTTGCTTCAGCGACCCTTCGTCCAGGGTCACGCCCATCCCGAGCATGGCAACTCCCAACGCCGGAGTCACGATTTCTGGTTTCGAGAGCGGCGCGACCAGCTCAGGCTGCAACACGCCGAGTGCAGCGCCGAGAACAATCCACACCGGGAACAAGTTGGAAATACTATTCAGAGTAGATTCGATCGAACATCGCGCCGAAAAAGCGTTCGGTATCATCGCGTCGCCTCTTTTTACCGCCATCACCGTTCTCTTTTTCGTCGTCTGAATCGTCGTCGTCGAGAGAGAGGCAGAAGAAGATTCGAATACAGTTGAAACGCATCTCTTTTCCCCAAAACGCGAAGAAGAAGAAGAAGCCACTCTGGCGCTCTTCTGTTTTTGAACCAAACCAACGCGCGAGGAGCACGATCTCAAACAACCGCGCGAAGAAGAAGAAGAAGAAGAAGAAGAAGAAGAAGAGAGGAAAGCGCTCGATCGAGACGAAGTGCCCGCTGCGATCATCATCGACATCATCATCGACATTTTTAGTATTAGTTTTAGTAGAGGTAGTTTTGTGGAGTCACTCTCTGCTATCTATGTATGCTCTCTGTCTGCCACACGCTATTCATCAATCGCAAAGTCAAAAAACTCTGGAGTCGTCGTCGTGGGGGCTCTGACAGTGTCTGATATTGATTCCATAACGATCGATTTTTTTTCGAAAACGAGAGACGAAAACTTCTTCCTCTCTTCTCTTTCTTTTTCGAAAGTTTTTTCTTCTTCTCTGATGTGTTTTTCCCCAACAACATGACGGGGAACAACAACAACACGAATAATAATAACGGTGGTTTTGATGGTGGTCGTACTAAAAACACCGAAGAAGAAAGGAATTCTTCTCGAGAACAGTTGGAGGAGATTCGTCGTTTACACGCGGCGAGGTTCCGCGACCAGCGCGCGCTGCCTTTACCGCCGAGAAATCATCGTCGCCAAAACAACGCGCCGGTTCCAAGAAACGAATCGACGTTTTCGGACTCCTCCGGGGCCTCCAACTCCGCGCGAGGAAGAGAAGGAGGAGAAGGAGTGCGGGGACAACAAAATCAACAACAGAGAACTGGAATTACGAATTTAATACCCGGAGCGCTGAACGTTGGGATCGCGATGGCGCACGCCAGACACGCGTTGGGGAGGCATTTGCAGCAAAGGCACCACGAACAACAGCTACGAGAAGAAGAAGAAGAAGAAGAACGAAGAAGAAGAGGACGAAGAGAAGACGACGCGCCGCCGCCGCTGGAGAATGAATACGCAGACGTAGATATGGACGGAGATGATGATGAAGATTTGGAAGATGAGGAAGATTTGGAAGACGAGGAAGACGATGCGGATATTCCAGACGACGAGGACATCTTGCCGAAACCGTCGTATCTGACCGACGACCATTTGCTCGCGCTGGAGTGCGCCAAGACCGGGAAGGCGCCAGAGCAGTTAGAGAGCGAGTATAAAGACGAGTTGTTAGCGAGGAAGTGGCAGATTAAAGAGGCGAGAATGGAAGAGAGGAGGCAGAGGAGGAGAGAGGAGAGACGACTGGCGCGGCAACAGCAACAGGAACAAGAAGGGTCGAGAGTGCGAAGGAGAGACGAGGTGAACGAACGGCCGGGGGATTCGGTTCGACGAAGGCAAACGAGGATCGAGATACAAGTCGGAGGGCCGAATGGACCAGTTTTTCGATCCGTTATGGGTGGTCCGGGTATGATGGGTATGCTCGGTGGAAACGTTGGACAAGAACAACAAAGCGATCCGTTTCTAGAAATCATGCGACAAATGCTCGGACAACGCGCGCCGGGCGAGGCCAGAGAGGACGTTTTGAACGATAACGATCGATTCGAAAGGGCGTTTAGGAATATGTTTCAATCGGTAGAACAGGAAAGCGCGGCTGCGATGGGTGCTGGCGCGATGCCGGCTAGATTCGCGCCTAGATCCGTCCAAAGTTTCGGAGACTTAATACGAACCATGCAACAACTCGCGGCCCAGCACGCCAACGGAAGGGAAAATTTAGCGGAAGCGCCTTTGACGCAACAACAAATCGACGCCATGGAAACCATCACCGCTAAAGGTGATGAGAATGACGGCACGTGTGCGAGTTGCTCGGTTTGTTTGTCCGATATTGAAGGCGGAGAAAACATGAAGAGGTTATCGTGCGGTCACTGCTATCATTCGCCGTGCATTGATACTTGGTTGTTACGGTCTCGCATTTGTCCGACGTGTAGACACGACTCGACGAAACCTCCTACGGCAGCCGCATCGACTGAAGCGGGACGAAGGAGCGATATGGATTAGATAAACACAACAACTACTAGTAAAAAAAAACACAACAACCCGCGCGCAGCTTATAGAGAGATTAAATACACATATACACATGTTATTGCTTGAAAATGTATACTGATATACAGCATTAAAAATTTCTAGTTTTACAGCGGGCTGCGCTTTAGCTATATCTATTCTTTTTAGTACATCGTCCACTCAGACATTTTTCTCTTCACTTGCATCTTTTCGAGCAGTAACCGTAAATCGTTATCGTCTTCGGAATCCTGCTCTTCTTCTTCTTCTTCTTCTTTTATTTCAGATTTAACGACGGTTCCGCCCTCCGTATCGTCAGAGTCTTCTCGTTCCTCACCCTGACCGAAGAATCGAATCGTTTTCGGCTGAAGATCGGATCCATCGCCTCCTACATTATTCCTACCAGGTTGACCACGATCCTGTCCTTCCTCAACTTGGCCTTCTCGCTCCTTTTTTGCCTTTGACAACTCCTGATATTGTTTTTCCAACGCCAATCGCTCAGCTTTCTTGACGTAATAGGTCCCCGTTTTCTTCTTTTCCACGTGTGCAGGCTTGATCTTTTCGTCCGCGATGGCCTGTAGCAACTCTCCTTCATCCAACATGTGCGCAAGTTTCCATCGCGCGATTTTCCAACGCGAGTAGTCATTCCCAGTTTTCTCGAAGACCATTCTCTCGAGGACGTCTCTCGGGATTTTGAGATGAGCGGTGGCGTAAAACGTGCCCGGTGGTGCGCGTTCCATTTCTGGAAGCGTCGGTAACAGGCTTACTCGTCTAGCGCCTTTTTCTTTTGGCTCTTTCGGCTCTCGTTCATTCAAGCTCTCCTTCGCAGTCTTTCTGTTTGCGCCGCTTCGCGTTCCTGGGATGCTTCCTTGCGTTTCTCGCAGCGTTGCTCTCATCCGCGTCATTTGTTTTCTAGTCATATCGCGCCCCTTACGGAAGCTTTGAGGTTGCTGCTGTCCGGCACCGGTGGAATTGATGCGTTGTTTCTTTGGTGGAGGTTTTCCCTCTTCGTCTGTTGACTCGGAGTCCTTGTCGACCATCTCGTCCTTCACGTCATCATCGTCGTCGTCATCGCCAGAATTGCCGGCATCGTCTCGATCTTCTTCTTCTTCTTCTTCTTCATCCTCGTCATCTTCAGACGACGCATCTGAATCCGCGTACCTGAGAGGATTTAGTTTCCTGAGCTTTTTGACTTTTTTCTTTCGTTGCGGTCGCTTCTTCACCTCTGGCTTCTCTTCTTTTTCTTCTTCCCGTGCTTCTTCTTCTTCTTCTTCGCTGACATCTTCTTCTTGCTCTGTCTCCAATTCACTTTTACGCTTCAATCGATTTCGCTCTTTCGAATTGTTGCACCTCCTTGTCGTTACTATAGTCGTGTCTTGCTCGATCGTCCTGAAGTAAATGTATTTCTGTATATTTTCTTTGTGCGCTTTTAGAGAGCATCCGAATTTCTTTTCTAGCTCTTCGCGAGTCTCCCTGGGTGATATTCGTTTGCCTCCTACCTCTTTGATTCGATCAACAATCTCGAACACGGCCTCCTTCAGCTCTTCGTCGGTCGGCGGTGATCCTGATTTGCGCACGCGATGCTGTCTTCTCCGAATTGGCATGTCGTCGTCTTCATCGTCGTTTTTATCGTCTTCATCTTCATCGCCGTTGCCACCATCGCCGCTGTTATTGTTGTTCTTGTTGTCGAGATCCTTGGCATCTCCTTTCCCTTCTTCCCCTTCTTCGTCATCATCACCATCACCACCGGCCGTATCTTCGTGAGCGTCATCTGGTGCATCATCACCACCATCGTGCTGTGCTTCGTCGTCGTTGTCCTCTGCGTCAGTGACTTTTGCAGTGATAAATGTTGTCGTGCGATCATCAACTTCTTCATTTTCTTCTTGTGACTGTTGTTGCGATGGAGTTTTCTTCTCACCACCTCTGAAGAACAACCGTTTCACCGGTGCAATGATGGAAGAAAACCATTTACTAGGACTTACGGGCGTTGCTGTCACCTCTTCTTCTTCAGTTCCATGCCCGATGGCGCCGTCAGCAGACTGTGTAGGAACAATATCATCGTCCTCGTCGTCGTCCTCCTCCTCCACGTCATCGTCTTCGACCGTTTCCTGCGATTGTTTTTGCCGCTCTCTTTCTTCTTCTTCTTCTTCTTCTTCTTCTTCTTCTCCTTCTTGTTTCTTTTCAGCATCATCGTCTTGTTCGTCATTCTCTTCGTTCTCAAAAATATTTGCGCCATCTTCGCCGTCGTTTACCTCTTTTCGCTTCTCTCTTTCTCGAAGCTCTTCCTCTCTTTGTCTCATTCGCTTTTCGAGAAATGCGTTGAGCGCATCGAACCCATCGCTTTTTTGGTTGCTCACGAGCGGTATGCGACTGGCGAGTTGTTGTTTCGATGGACCTCGCACGGACAGCTGTGATTTGAGGTTCGACTTGTTGTACAACTCTTCTTCTGAGGAATGAAGAACGACGTTGTTTTCCACGTGCGTATCGTTTTTGGTGTTGCTCCGCTGCTTTTGCGCTGTGCCGCCTCGAGTCGTTAAGCTTTTTGGCAACGGTAATCTTCTTCTGTTCGGCGGTAAAGGTGGCACAGAAAGTTCCTCTGGAGTTTCTTCTTCTTCCATCTCGTCTTCCTCCGGATTTTCTTCTTCTCGATCTTTTTCTTGTTGTTGTTGTTGTTCTTTATCAATCGGTTGTAAACGCAGCGGCAACTTCTTATTTGCGAGCGCGTATTTCGTCGCTTGCTTGATCGGTGAAACGATTCTCATCTTGTGAAGCGTTTCTTTAACGTCACCTTTAACGCCCCGGGGTGACGACGCAGAAAGCAGTCGCACGTCTGAAATTTCGTCTCGAGGCGAATCGCTCGGAAGCCTCATCCTCGCCAACAGTTTCGACGCGTTCATTTTTGTCGTTGTGGCTGCTACTCCCTCGTATCCTCTTTCTGCTTCCAACGCTGATTTTAACATCGGATTCTCTTCCGATTGCGACGATGGCCGCAAAAGTGGTTCCAGTCTTCTCACGTGTACTGAGCGAACCTCCGATAACCCTTTCCTCTCTGCCTCCTTCAACGTGTCGTCCCTCGTGTTACCTATAATTTTCCTCGGTTGGATTCTTCTCACGAACGTTTCCAGTTCGCGATAGCTACTGTGCAAAGAATACGGCACCGACCGGCGAACCCAGTCTGATTTCTCTTCGTTCGTCATTTTCTCTCGTCTCCTTGTATCCATATCTCGTCTTTCATCTTCCTCTCGCATCTGTTCGGTGACGCGCGCCCAGCCCGTTGGACTGATGACTAAAGGTCCCCACTCTTTACTGTTCTTGAGGCCAGCAACTAACGGTCCGCACACGTTCTCTTTGTTTCTTCCCATGCTCTTAGGAAGCACGCGCACTCTCGTGGTCTCGTTTTCTCCTAGTTCGCTACACACGTACTCTTTCCCGAATCCTAACTTTAACCAATCGTTGTATCGATCTTTGTGCAAGTAGACTTTCGATTTCGTCGCTTGGCTCAGCGCTATGACGATATCTTCTTTGCCTAAAGAATCTAACAGAAGAATCACAGGACGTTCCGGTTCGATTTCCGTGACTAACTTTACGATGCGTTCTAAAGCAACCGCGCGAGGTGGATGATCGTACTCTGGATTATTGTACGTGTTGTCGAGATACAAAACGTCCACCGGTGGCGTTTTTGAGTTATCGAGCACTTTCGGCAACGGCGTAGCATTCTTCAAAGCCGTCGCCTTGCTGTTGTCGTACCCAAGGTCTTGAGAACCCGTCAAACTCGCACTGCTCGAAGACCACATTCCAGCCGAAAGCGGCGTATCGTTTATCATGCCAAAAAAGTTCCTCCTGAACCCGCTGCTGCTGCCGAAGCTTCCTCGGCTCCCGGGCGTCGGGAAACTCATCCTCTTACCTCTCGGCAAACTCCCGCTCCAATCTTCCCTCCGGAAATCTCCGGTGTGTAAAACTTTCCCGAACTTGCCTTCGAACACAAACATCGCAGATCCTGGGCAGTGGCCCGCATCCAACGTGTACACGTTGAATCTCATATCTTCCCCGGAATTGTTGTTTTCCCCGTCGTCTCCGTTCCTCGAACCGACTCGAACCACCTCCACGGAATCAAACTCTAAAACTTTCACTTTGGATTCTAACCTCGGATACCGTTTCACGAGCAAAACTTTCGTGATTTCCGTGCAATATATCCTCCCGTTCGCGTCGTTTTCGAACACATCCTCTCGCAATCCACGCAAGTGATCTTGGTGCGCGTGCGTTAAAAAGTAAAACGTTGTCGTTCGCGCGTTGACGTTCGTTTTCTTCTTCCAAGTGTCCACGAAAATTTCGAATCCCGCGAAGCGCAGCGCGCACTCCGAGAGCAACGCCGACGACGTCTTCGCGTTTCCCGCCGCCGGTGCCGGTAACGAAGAAGAATCTCCTCGAACGGCGAATACTCTGGCATCTTCTTCTTCGCCATCCGCGCGCGGCATGTGCTTTTTGTTAGTATTTAACACGAAGTTGTTGCGAATGTTTTCGCGCATCTCTTGTTTTGAAGAGTGCACACAATTAATAATCGTATTTTGTTCTTGCCTTTTCGCGTCCTAAACCCTAAACCCTAAACCTATTTTTTTTTTAAAGAGAGCCTCCCCGCACGCACGCGAGAGGGAAATCACGCCTCATACTACATACTCTACTTTCTTCTGTTTGAAGATATCTATCTGCGCGCGCAACGCATAGGAAGAGAAAGGGAGACTCTTTTTGCCACCACCAGTTGTTCTTCTTCCTCTCAAACTCGTCGAGAAAAAGAAGATGGATTTAGACGGCGTGTTCGACGACGACGATGGCACGACGGAAGTCCTCAACGATCTGAAAAACTCCACCACGGAAGACGTCGTCATGCGAGTGCGCTTGCTGGAGAATGAAATACGCGTTTTGAGAGACGAGAGCAATCGATTGCAACTGGACGTTTCCTCGGAGCGAGAGCGAGTGAAAGATAACCAGGAGAAGATTAAACTGAACAAACAGCTTCCGTATTTAGTGGCTTCGATTGTGGAAATTTTAGATCTCCAACCGGAAGACGAGGACGAAGAGGCGGACGCGCAAGCGGATTTGGACGCGCAGAGGAGCGGGAAAGCGGTGGTTTTGAAAACGACGACGAGACAGACAATATTCTTACCGATAGCAGGGTTAGTAGACGCGAAGGATTTGAAGCCGAGCGATTTAGTTGGCGTGAACAAAGATTCGTATTTGATTTTGGACACGCTGCCGGCGGAGTACGACTCTAGGGTGAAAGCGATGGAGGTGGACGAAAAACCGACGGAGGATTACTCCGACGTCGGCGGGTTAGATAAGCAGATTCAAGAGATGAGAGAGGCGATCGTTTTGCCGATGACGCACAGAGAACACTTCATGAAACTCGGCATACGAGCGCCGAAAGGATGTTTGTTGTACGGCCCGCCGGGGACGGGGAAGACGTTGCTGGCTCGAGCGTGCGCGGCGCAAACGAACGCGTGTTACTTGAAGTTAGCTGGCCCTCTTTTGGTGCAAATGTTTATCGGAGATGGGGCAAAATTAGTGCGAGACGCGTTCGAGTTGGCGAAAGAGAAAGCGCCGGCGATTATTTTCATCGACGAAATCGACGCCATAGGTACGAAACGTTTCGATTCCGATACCAACGGTGATCGCGAGGTGCAAAGAACCATGTTAGAATTGTTGAACCAATTAGACGGTTTTAGTTCGGACGATCGAGTCAAAATCATCGCCGCGACGAACCGAGCGGACATTTTGGATCCCGCGTTGTTGCGCTCCGGACGTTTAGACCGAAAAATTGAGTTCCCTCATCCGAACGAAGACGCTCGCTCCCACATCTTACAAATCCACGCTCGTAAAATGAACGTCTCCCCTGACGTAAACTACGACGAGTTAGCTCGAGGCACGGACGATTTCAACGGCGCGCAGTTGAAAGCCGTCTGCGTGGAAGCCGGGATGTTAGCGTTGCGAAGAGACGGAACGATGGTCAATCACGAAGACTTTGTCGAAGGAATCGT
>Ga0255757_10005464_pt1 | contig 11230 bp, 3 predicted proteins | sample 071ome_27_FD_179957 | JGI IMG/M metagenome (GOLD analysis project Ga0255757, IMG submission 179957) | Coastal salt marsh microbial communities from the Groves Creek Marsh, Skidaway Island, Georgia - 071409AT metaG (version 2) | ecosystem: Environmental > Aquatic > Marine > Intertidal zone > Salt...
CCCGTGCCGCAGCGTCTCGTCGTCGTCGTCGTCGTCGTCGTCGTCGTCGTCGTCGTCGCGTGCACCCGCATCGCGCGGAACCGTATCAAGTATTTATTTCCCTTTCGTTCACTCGAGGTTCGCGTCGCTCGCGGTTCGCGCGCGTCGACGCGTGACGATCGGTGCGTCCAGCAGGAGTGACGTCGTCAGTGCGCGACTGGACGAAATGCGACATCGACACCGACACTGGCGCGCATTCACCCTCCGCGTCGTCGTTTTGGTGGTTTTGACGCACGCGCTCGACGATAGAAAATTCGCCCGAGCGTCGAGCGCGTCGATCCCGGCGGACGACGCGACGCTGGACACGCTGCCGGCGGTGGAGGATGCGTCGACGAAGCGACGGTTGCGTTGCAACGCGTGCGTCGCGGCGGTGGATGCACTTCGGGAGGCGATGATGACGGCGAACGCGAAGCGTGGGAGCGTTGGGATGGGGAGAGTGGAGGCGAATGCGGTGATGGATCGCGCGTGCGACGAGGTGAGCGCGGAATTCGGGCTGCAGATGCGGGAGAATAGGGTGACGGAGACGTTTTCGACGGACGCGCGCGTGAGTAGAGCGAGAGGACGTTGGATCACGCTGTACGCACAGGAGGCGTGTGGGAGGTTGGTGGACGATGAGAATGATGAGAAAATGTATACGCTGATGCGAGAGGGTAAGGACTCGACTGAGTGGAGAAGGGTGATGTGCCAGGTCGCCGATGGACCGTGCGACAGCGCGAGGAGCTCAGAACCAGGAAACGCGGCGCCGACGGTGAATCTCGGCGCTCGTGGCGAGGAGCTGTGAGTAGGTAAGTTGTAGCGGAAATTCTAGACAACTTTAGACGTCTCCTATTTTGTGTTTCGTTTTACATAATAGTGTGCAAGGAGACAGGTTTGGAATTCGCGCCGCGTTTATGAAATCGTATTCTGCGTCGACGGGTGTTCGCGACGCTGACTCGGTAGCGCCGGTTGATCGTCCCAAATGGACGAGCGGTTCGATTCATGTAGCATGCCGTCGCTTCTGTGTGTCTCTTGCACGTTTTCGTCGCTCAATATAGAATCGGGCAGTGAATCACTCGTCAGCTGTGTGCGAGGATCGTCAATGACTTCTTCGTTCTCAAACAGCGGACGCGGTCGCTCGAGCTGGAGCGAAAGGCGGCGCTGCGGCGAACGAGGTGCTGAGCCGATCGACGCTGAACCAATCTCTATATCTCCGGCATCGATGGCGACACCCTCTAACGTGCCGCTCGGCTCTGGGCGAAGCGTCTTTGAGCTGAGTTGAGCACGTCTGGAGAGACTCTGGAGAAATTCCTTCTTTTTCTCCGATTTGGCGGAGCGTCGTCGAGTGCTGCTGTGGAGTGTCGTCGTCATGAGTTTCTCAACCTTTGTTGGGATGACGTACAAAAGCATATCCGTCGCACACTCGTACGAACAAGTCGTGTTATCTTCTTCGAAATGTGCCTTCTTCACCGGCGTTTTATCCGACTCTTCCGCCGCCGCCAACGCGACGAGATTCTGAGAAGAGCCGCGAACGAGACCATTCTTGCCGAATTTGATGGAAGCCAGTTTGGACTCAAGTTTACGCTCCAGTTGACGTTCGGGCGTCGACGACGACACGGAAGCCATGGATGTGCGCTTAAAGTCCACGACACGTGGTCCAGACAGCGTCCCACACGTTTCGTTGTACAGCGATCCCGTCAATACGACGACCACGTCCCGTTCATCGTATTCGAGTTTGAACCCCTTGGATAACTTGACGAGTTTGCCAGCGAGAGAAAGCTTGCCGACGGGTGCTTCCGGGAACGCGACCGAGATCGCGGGTTGCAAGACAGTTTCCGCAAGCACGGCGAAAATGTTGCGCCACAAGTGTTCAATGGTCGAGTGTTCACGCTCATCGTTTTTGATTTCGTTGAGCAGGCTATAAGGAATGACAAAGCCGAACATTGCCGTCTGCGCGATGGCGCGCACGCCGCTACGTAAAAGTTCGTCTTCAGCTTGTTCATCAGAGTTTGCGAGCGCCTCATACACCGCCAGAGCCCAGGCATGTGGATGAGATTTGCAACCGGCGGTGATACATTTCTCTGTATCATTCGCATCTTCGATTTGAACCACCCCATTCCCGACGAGCAGCAAGCCGGTGCTTGGCTTCGTGTCTGGATCAACGATGATATCCCCAGTCTTATATTCTACCACTTCAGCCTCGCGAAGGAACTGTTTACGGATATCCCGATTCTTGATGCCGCAATTTCGAGTGGGATCAAACAATGGGATCGCCGCGAGAATGCGACCAGGCGAAGTGCGAGACGGTGGCAACGGTCGAGCTATCAGTCGTTGCAGATACATGTCGTGCTCCGCGGCGAGCATCGACCCCTCTGACTCGTCTAGCAGGCCAGTGTGAGTCAGAAGCTTGGTCTCCGCCATCGTCACTTCAAGAATCTCGCGTGCGAGTGCTTCGGATCGAAGAGATCGAGAAATCGCGTTGTGAGCTTGCTGCATCTCTTTGAGCTGCTCGACTGCTCGCTCAACTTCTTGTTCAGACTCCCAAATCACGTCTCGTACGTGATTCGTCTTCATCGACGTCTCGTTTGCCAAGTTCTCCCCGATACCACCCACTTTTTTTATCGTAAACGATTTTGCAAACTCATCGATTTCCGACGCTTCGGCTGGCGCTTCTTCGTCATCTTTACCGAGCAAAGTTTTAAACTGATTAGACGTTATTCGATGTACGCTAATCAAAGCTTGTAAACCTTGCATTTGCCTTCGCGTGGGCATCCAAGGTTCTTCTGCTAGCCTAATGTACCGCATGATGTGCAAAAGCCGTTGCCCAAGTTTTCGCTTCTGTAACCAAGCCAAGACACGACTCTTCACTCGGCTTTGTCGCATAAATCGATTGAACTCTTCGAAATCGCACAATTCTTGATGTGCTTTATCCGTTGCTCTTTCACACGCGAGAAGAAGACCATGGGCAACTTTGGCGTCAATCAAATCATCCTCCAACATTGACCACACTTCTTTGCATAAACCAGCCAAGAATCTCGTGCGCATCTCCCCCTTTAACTGTGCATCCATTTTCGCAATCTCCATAGTGAACTCTACTTCAGTTTCTTGCTGCGTTCGCAAAAATGGAACCAACTGTTTGATTGCGGTGAAATCTGGGGCACCAAGGTATTGCGCACCCGTCTCTTCCAGCCTCTCTTCGTAGTGTGAGAGCGCGCGCTCGTGAATGGCTTTACGCGCCGCCATGATGGTGCGCTCGTGACTGAGACCGGGCGTCAAGAGACCAACGATTCGCAGCATGGCCGCTGCCGTCGACGCGTTGATGAGGAGCGTCCCGATGACGGCGGATGAAACCATCGCCAACGTGGCGCCACGTTCTCTCGATGTGAAGGATTCCTCTTCGAGTACGACGAGCACAAGCGCTAGACCGACAGCTCCTCGCAAGCCACTCCAAACACAAATGAAAGACTCCCGAAGCGTCAACTCGTGGCCCTTGTACACGTTCATCCAAGGGTACAAAATTGTGACGACGACGAGACGGATGAGATTGAGCAAGACATAGAGAAGGATACCCCAGCCGAGATCTTCCGGTTTAATGTCTAATTCACCGAGCAAGATGTCAGCGACGATGAGGAAGCCAGCCAACACGAAGATGATTGTGTTGGCGGCGTACGTCAAGACCTCCCAGAAGTGGTGCATGGAATGCTGAATGTGACCCTTGAAGAAGGTTCTCCCGTTGGCGCTCATGTAACAGCCCAAGACGACGACAGCCAACACGCCGCTGCAATGAACGACATTCTCAGCCAACATGAAGGAAATGTAACCGGCAAAGAGCGTGATCGTGATATCCACTAAGTGATCGTTATGCGAGTGAGTGAGCCAGATTAAGCAAACCTGACCGACGACGACGCCGATGAGCACAGATTCGAGCGGCTGCAAAATCAAATCTGCAATAACCGATCCGAACGTCTTTTCCTCACCCTTGGCGATGGCCAAAAAGACGTTGAACACGACAATGGCCGTACCATCGTTCACCAGAGATTCACCTTCGATGAGATGACCCAAAATTTTGCTCGCACCAACCTCCTTCAGAATGGCCACCACGGCGACTGGATCCGTCGCCGCCAAAATCGATCCCACCATCATGCAAAAACCCCAGCTCCAATTCAACGGAAACACGCGCAAGACGCACCCGGTGAGCCCCATTGAGATCAACACCCCGGGACCGGCGAGAATGAGCACTTTCGGCAACACCTTCCTCAGCGTGTGCCACTCCATCGAAAACGAAGACTCAAAAATCAACGCCGGAAGGAAAACCGCCAACAACAAGTGCGGATTAATCCCACTCCACGCATCTAGCGACGCCTCGAGCATGCCCAAATCCGCGTAGTAATACACCAACGCCACGAGCATCCCGATGACAAACAGCACGACGGTGTACGGCACCGAGGATCCGTGCAACGCCGTTCTCGCGAACGAACCCAACGCCAGCGATATAAAGATGAACCACAACGGCGCCGTTTGATCCGTGTGTCCACCCGCGTGCGCATCCTCCGTCGTTTGCAACAACGCCCGCGTCATCGCTTCGCCGTCACGCATCTTCATTGTCTTTTTCGCGACGCTCTCGTCGCCGTCAACCGTGAATCACGCGCGCGCTTTCTCTTCACGCGTTTTCTTCAGTCGACGTTCGTTACCGCCCTCGACGACGACACCGGCGTCGTGAACGACGCGCCGTCCGTTCGTTCGAATCAAAGACGTGCGCGATTGTTTACTCGCGCGCGCGACCGCGAGGGGTCTCACGGCGTGAGACGCGCGCGAGTGACGCCGAAGCGGTTGGGCAGCTCGGCACCAGCGCCGCCGCACGCGGGTGTCTATATTTTTTCTTCCTGTTGCCAACTAGCCCCAAGGGATTTCGTGGTTCCTGAACCGTGAAATGAGTCAGATTTAGTAGCGCCCGAACGGCGGCGACGCGGGGTTTGATTCAATGGAGCGCGACGCGGGATGAATATAAGAGAATGAACAAAAGAAAGAATGGTGTTGTCATGGATTTAATAATGATTCTAGCCGGCAAAGGTGACTCCGGCGATGCCGGCGTAGTCGTTGAGAGCCTTTTGAGCGTCGGGCGGAAGGGTCTGGACGAAACCGGCGATGGGTCTAGAGGCGGAGAATTGCGCGAGGCATCGGGCGAGGTGGGCGCGGTAGTCGGTGACTTCCGGAACCGGATCGACCTCCTTAATGGCGCCTTGGGTAAGGCGGGAGTAAGAGGCGGCGTACCCGGCGTTGGCTTCCATCTCTTCGAGCAAAGCGTCGTCGTCCTCGGCGGCGGCGTCCGCTTCGTCGGGCTTCATGCACAAGGCAATGACGCCGGCTCCGAGCTTGTTCCAGGCGGAAGGACGATCGATGATGGATTGAACTTCCGTGAGAAACTTGATACCGGCGACGCACGCGAGCTTACGCTCAGTTTTGCCGATGACGCCCGGGATTTCCGCGGCGACTACGTTTTCTAAAATCATGTCAAAGATGCCCGGTTGCACCTTGTTCATGCTATCGATGACGCTCGATGGGCCGTGCTTGACGCACAGAGCGCACGTAAAGACAACCAACGATCTACTGAATTTGGGAGTCTTGCTGGTTTGCTGACGTTGAAACAAGATGCTCCAAATGGTCGGTAAGAATTGAGCCCAAGCGTCTAAGGCCAGCGACTCGATGAAAGAATTCAAAATGTAGAACCCTTGGTGATCTTGCGCCTTGCTAGAGACGAGTTTCTGGAAAACCCCGAGCACACCTTGCAAGTGTCCTCCGGAGATGACCTCTTGCGGTGCCTTGGTCAAGTAAGCCTTCAACAAACGAACCAGCGGCGTGACGTTGGCACGGCGATCCCACATGAGCGGAGTCAGCAACGCCGGGAAGATGGACATGTACGACGGCGGAAGCTGTGCTCCAGTCTGGTAGCCCTCAATCATTTGCGCCAAGAGTTGGAAAACGTACGGCGTGAACTCGACGACGTCAGCCGTGAGCACGTGTTGATAAGCGGGGAACAGGAGCTGTTCAAACGAAGCCATGAGAGCTGCGTCGCCTCCGGCATTCTTCACCAACGAAGCGACAGATTCGAACAAGTAGTGCGCGAACGTCGGATTCCTAGGGTTCTTGCACAGTTCGAGCAACATACCGCTCAGATGCTGCAAGCAAATCGTCGCTACTGGTTTGACGTCAGCGCCACTAAAGGCGATAACACGCATGACACACTTCATGACGTACTCATTCTCCGCGCTATCGGGCATTGTGAACGCCTGGAACATGTTCGTGTAGAGTTGCTGACTCAACGGCGCGATATCAGCCGATGTATAGCGCATCACTCCAGGTCCGTCACGCACCGTCAGCAATCGTTCAAAGCAGTTGGCGGCGTACGAGTGCACTACGTTCTCCTCTGCGGCGAGCAACTGAATCAAAGCTGGAAGAAGCGGAGCGACGACAGCCTTCGGAATCTGCGAACGGAACATCGTCAAAAACTTCAGGGCATCCGCGCGAACAACCGGACTCGCGGTGCTCTTGGCGGCCGCGATCTCCGGCGCAATATGTTGGTTGAAAAAGTCGACGATGTTGACGAGATCATTCGTTTCAGTCGCACCCTTAACCAAGGACTTCGACTTGACAGTCAAAGCCATGACTAAATAAATTGCGGCATCTTTCGCCTTCCAAAAGTTCCGTGGATCTGACGAGTACTGTCCCAGAAGCGATTGCACGTAGCCGGTGACGGCACCGGTGACGTGCTGAGGAAACTTAGCCGTGAGAGCCTTGACGAGTTCGCACGCGCCTCGTCGACGAGTATCCGCATCGCTTCCTTCCAAATCTCTTCGGATGTACTCAACAAAGTTGTCGTTGAACAATTCTTCGTCGTCATCTCTAAACTGCAAGTTCGGAATGATGATGTTTTCGCACACCTGCTTCAGCGTATCCGGAGACTCGAAGAGCTTGTGATGCACGCTGCTCGCAACCGTTGTAAGGAATTTAACACCACTCGTCACGAGGTGATCTCGATTCGTCGCCAAATCGGTCGACATGAGTAGCGTCCAGACGGCTTGTACGAAAGTCTGGAGGTATGTCGCAAACTCTTCTTCGCTCTTTTCCATGTACAAGTTGATGTTGTCACACACCGCCGCCTTGACTTGGTCCACCTCGCTCGCCTTTTCGGAATCAGAGCTCGACGCCAGCTCAGCCGGTGCTTGGAAGCCCAAAAGCTTGTGGAAAATTTCCATCCATTGCGGCATGCGGTCTTCGAAAACCTCGGGCAACTCTTGGCTATTCAAACTAAAGAAGACTCTACAAACCAGCCGCATGCACTGAAGCAACTCCCGAGCGAGCTCCGCGTTTCCAGAGCTTGTTTCCAACAGCCCCATCACCTCGAGCGCGAGCTCCGTGAGCGGTTTGGTGAAAGAATCCAAAACGTACTTCATCTCGGCGTATAATTCCTGCGTCTTGGTGGCGCCGCGATATCGCTTAAAAATCGCGTTCGCCGTCGTCAGCACGCCTCTCACGTCCACCCAGTTCCGACTCCCCGGCCTTCCCAACCTCTGCACCAACTCTGGCAACAACCCCTCCCATTTCGCCGGAAAGTCCGCCGTACACATGATGCTCATCGCTTCGCTCAACTGCGCGCTCACCAACTTCGGCGCTCGAAGCATCAATCCCACGATCGCTCCTCGGCATCTCCCCTTTTCGCCCTCGGGCGTCTGAAACGGTGCCGGCGCCCCGACTTCATCCGGTTCCGCCGGGTCCCAGTTCTTCTTCACCAAGTTTTTAAACGTCACCGCCGCGCTCTGTCGCGTCATTGCATCCGCGCTCTCGTTCGCCGCGAGTTCGAGCACAGAGAGCGAAAAGTTTTCCATCTGCGACCGGGACGCCAAGTACTCTTCAGCCGCGCGTCTCGCCGCCGCGTCCGCGCTCAACGTCGCCTGCAGCGCCGCGATCAATCGCTGCGTTTCGTCCGACATTCTCCTCTGTATCGCCTCGTCGCGTCGCGCGATGACGCGCGCGTGTCTGAGTGGCGATCTATCGCGAAGTCTGTGGTGTCAGTGTCTTCTTTTGCCTTCTGAAAAGGGGAATTTGAGGTGTCGCCGCGCTCAACGCCGAAAGTATTATGATGATGATCATAACGGAATGAATTGACAAATGATACTACGTACGGAACAAACAATGCACAAAGTTTCGAAAATTAGGTGAGCTTCTTTTTATACCGCGTCATCGTCGACATCGATGCGATTGGCTCTAACTCGGCCCCATTGAAATCGGAACGCCGTTACCGCCTCGAGGACCAAATTTATCCTTGAGATCGTTGGCGGTGGAGCCCGGGAGGTCTTTGTAGTTGCCGAGAAAACGAGATCGAAGCTCGCGGAACATGGCGTCCGCCTTGTTGGAGCTCGTGGCGATGCCGTCCTTGGTGCGGGAGACTCCGGAGAGGAGGTCTTCGATGCTGACGAGTTCTCTACCGTCGCGAACGCTGAGGAGTGCCGCTTCGTTACAGACGTTGGCGAGCTCAGCGCCGGTGAAACCAGGGGTCGCGCGAGCAACGACGTCGCAGATGACGTCGATGTCTTCGTCCAAGTCAATGTCTCGGAGATGGACACCGAGAATTTGAGCTCTGCCTTGCTGAGACGGCGGGCCAACGAAGACGCGTCTTGTGAGTCGTCCCGGGCGCAAGAGCGCCGGGTCGAGAGCGTCTGGTCGGTTCGTCGCCGCGAGGATGAGGATGCCACTGTCCTTGGCGAACCCATCCATCTCGACCAAGAGTTGGTTGAGGGTTTGATCGCGTTCTTCGTTGAGCCCGGCGCCTCGTCTCGATCCGACGGCGTCGAGTTCGTCAATGAAGATGATGGCCGGTCTCGCCTTTCGCGCCTCGGCGAAGAGCTCTCGCACGCGCGCAGCGCCGCGGCCGACGAATAATTCCACGAATTCCGAGGCAGCTACGGGGAAGAAGGCGACGCCGGACTCTCCGGCGACGGCTCGAGCGAGAAGCGTCTTACCCGTACCTGGAGGACCCACAAGCAAACATCCAGTGGGAAGTCGGCCGCGCACGTTCTTGTACTGGTCGGCGTTCTTCATAATTTGCACAAGCTCAAAGAGCTCAGCCTTAGCTTCTTCGACGCCCGCAACATCTTTGAATGAAACTCTATTTGCTTCGTCCACTGGCGCCGCCTTCTTGCGCTTCTTCCCACCCCCACTTTGCCTATTGATGGCGTTTCTCATAAAGATCATGAGCGGGATGATCGGAAGCCACATGGCGAGCATTGTGAAGACGCCTCGAGAGGCGAGTCTAGACACAGCCGCCGGCACTGCGCCGAATTCGACACCCGCGTTCTCGAGCTTCTTCATCAACTCCATGTCGCCGACCAAACGCTTCGTCTGATACGTCTTCACGTCCGCCGCCGCCGCCGCCGCCGCACCGTCTGCAGCCTTCGCCTTCGCCTTGACGTTAAGTTTGACATCATACAACAACCGCGTCGATCCCTCCTCGAATCGCACGCTCGTGATTTTGCCCTGCTTCAAGTCCTTCAAAAACGCACTGTACATCGCCGTCGGCGGCGGAGGCATCTTAGCCTTTCGCATCGTCGTAATCTTATACCCAATCCCCGACGCCACCGTAAGAAGCGTGAAGAACAAAATCCTCCCAACCCCGTGTCGCATCGTCGCCCCGAGCGTGCGCAACACACCGCCAAAGATAAACCACAAAAACATCGACGTCGCCCTACGCGCCACCAGCGCCACCAAAAGCGTCCGCGTCACCACCCATCGCCACAACGAAAACGGTTTACGCTCCACGGGACCGAGATCATCCTCGCCTTCCCCACTGGTTTCGTTCCCACCCTGCGCGTCCTCGCCTTCGAACGCGTCCTCGCCTACGACGTCGTCCTTTTTCTTTTCGCGCACGTTCGAGTCCGCGTGCTCCACCCTTCGCTTTCCACCCGACGTCGCCGTCGATGTTTCATCCGCATCGACGATCGCCCGGACCACCGCTCCACCCCGCGCGACGTCACCGACCACCCTTCCGCGCGCCGTCGTCGTCTTCATCGTCGCCCGACACCGTCCACGCAACTGCATCTTAACCGCACCCGTGACGCGCACGGAAGCGACCGTCGGCGTCTTCATCGTCGACAGCATCGCGATTCACGCGCCGTCCGCCGTCCGTCGGTCCGTCCGTGCGCTCTCCCACGCTTCGTCGTCGTCGTCGTCGTCGCCGCCGCCGCCGTCGCCGTCGTCGCGCACTGAGGATGGGCCAGCGCTCGCAGTCGCAGCGGTGACGTCGCCGGCGTTTTCGTGCGCTTTTTCGACTCGGCTTCAGACACCGAAGCGACTCGACGGACGACGACGACGAGGAGGAGGCGCGAGAAGGCGCGCGCGTTCCGCTGCGCTTTGAACGGTCGCATCGAATCAACCGCGGGTGAGTGATCGGGATTCCGAGCGACGACGATGGAGCGTCGACGCGACGAAGACGTTGCCGATGACGCGGCGGCGGCGCGTCAAGGCGTCCGCCCTGACGCGGAAACGATGCTGGAACGCGTGCGAAGAGACGTTGTCGGTCACGGAACGCGGATAACGACGGCGTATGGGCGTAAGGTGATGGTGTACGCGGATTGGACGGCGTCTGGACGGGCGTTGAGGTCGATCGAGGGGATGATTCGAGAAGAGGTGTTGCCGACGTATGCGAACACGCACACGACGACGTCGACGACTGGGGCGCAGTCGACGTGTTTTAGACAAGAAGCGAGACAGGTGGTGGCGCAGTGTGTGAATGCGAGGGTTGGGTACGCGGATAAACACGCGGATGTGGTCATGTTTGCGGGGAGTGGAAGCACGAGCGCGATTGATCGGTTGGCTCGAGCGTTGGGAGTGCACGTGCCGTTGCCGGCGAACGCGCCAAAAGAGGCGAGACCAGTCGTCTTCGTCGGTCCTCACGAGCATCACAGTAATATATTGCCTTGGAGAGAGAGCTGTGCGATCGTGGTTGAGATTCCAGAGGATCCAGAGAGTGGAAACGTCGATGCGACGGCGCTTCGAGCGGCGTTGGAGCGGTATTCGTCGCATGCGACGCTCATCGGGAGTTTTAGCGCGGCGAGCAACGTGACGGGAGTGAGAGCGGACGTGGATCTCATCACGGAGATATTACATCGCGCCGGGGCGTTGGCGTTTTGGGATTACGCCGCCGCGGCGCCGTATCTCAACG
>Ga0255757_10005470_pt1 | contig 11225 bp, 10 predicted proteins | sample 071ome_27_FD_179957 | JGI IMG/M metagenome (GOLD analysis project Ga0255757, IMG submission 179957) | Coastal salt marsh microbial communities from the Groves Creek Marsh, Skidaway Island, Georgia - 071409AT metaG (version 2) | ecosystem: Environmental > Aquatic > Marine > Intertidal zone >...
AAAGAGAAAACTGCCGAGACGGAAGGCCCAAGCCAAAACCATGGCGCCGAGCAAGAGACTCCGATCATCGGCCGCACCCAGTGCAAGTGCGACCACCACCAGCGTGATGTAGGTCAGACTGCCTGTTGCGTCGTAGTAGCGCTCGGTCTTAAACACATAGGCGGGTATAAACATGAGCCACTGAACACCGAAGGCGACACAGACACATAAGGTCACGAGGTCAACGCCCCAGGGCGTCGCTGCTGAGCGCCCACCGAGCGCTGAGGTCACAGCAAACCCCAGGGCCAGAGCGATCGTAATGCCTATTACTGCAACGACGTTTTTTTGCGCGTTTCCCGTCATGCGTTTGCTTCCCTTCCCCTCGTGATGCAGGTTGTACGGCGCCTCAGCGAGGGAAGGCCACCCGCAAAAGATGGATCAAAACCCGTGAGAGGACCGGTCAACTTTCATTCGTCAGTCGCTCTGCAATAAAGATACGATGGCCGTCGGGGTCTTCAAGCACCGCCTCAAGGGTCTGCCAGGGCGTCTGCTCAGCATCACGAATTAAGTGCCCACCCGAGGGTTCTCGCGTGAACAACTCGAGCACAGCTTGGACCGATGAAGTCCAGCAATACAAGGTGACATGTTCCAATTCCTGGACGTAAGCGATACCTGGGTCCTCGTCCGCCACAGACTTCAAATGAATTTCAGTGCTCCCCAAGCGCACAAATCCGTAAAAACCTTCATAAACACCGAGCACTTCCGCTTTGAGCCCCTTTTGATAGAAAGCGAGCGCGGCACTCAGGTCGCGGACTCGCAGCTGGAGGGCCGCGTGCTCAACCCTCACGACGTTGGGACCAACACTTGGTTAAGCAGCGCCGCAAGGCGCGCGCCGGCTTGCTGGATTCTCGCCGCCGCGATTGGCCAGTTCATTTGTTGGTAATCCTCGGCCAACTGATACTGCCGGCTCGCCCAGGGCTCACATCGACTACCCTCTAATTGGCAATACTGTGTTCGGGGATGGCGTGCGATCGAGAGCGACTCGTTCGCCCAAATATCCGGATCTAACGTCTTGTTTACGAATGGTTCTGATGTGACTGGCTTTAACATATCGAGAAGTGCTGCATAGCCCTTGCCTGTCTCCTTTACAAGGCAATAGTCCCAAACGCCATGCATATTGTTGCAATCTTCGTAGCCGAGCACTTTCGTCCGATTACCGCCAAGGTCATCAGCAAAACTCACGTGCATAGGCTGATGAATGTCGCCGACCCAATGCATTAAAAACATCAGGGCCTGAAGCTTTGGCCACTCACTGAGGCCAGTCTCTTGAATGAGGTCCAGATGCGTACGAATGGCGGTCAGAATACAGCCGGTGACGCAGGCTGCTCGGTCGATCTCAGTTGCTATTCGATCAACATTCACGTAATGCCAACTGGCGACCCGATCATAGGCTTTATCTTTACGAACTTTGTCCGCCCATACGCACAGATCGCTGACTTCGGGCCGGCTACGGGATAAGAATGTTTCGGCGTGCTCAGAAGGCATCGCCCGCATCCACGCTCGGAGCGTCTCCTTAGCTTCAGGCTTTAATTGCATAAACGCCAAATCACAGGTAAGTCGATGGCCAGTATCGGACCAAGCGTGGGCGCCGGATGGCAGCAGGCCTAATATCAGCAAGGTGAAAAGCACTCGAACGAAGGCGGTGTGTTTGAAACGCTCCTTGACCATCTTTCTTCCTTCCGTCTCTAGACTGTTGGCTGATCCGGTTCTCGCGAGACGACCTTGGCTCACATCACGTTCTAACCGGTCGCCCGTCTTGAGGTCGACCTCTAAAGATCGTTAGGGCAATCGATCTTCTCGTTGCGCCACCTATGCCGCTGACAACCTATTACTATGACACCTTTTTACTCTGCCAATTTGGCCTTTTTAGCAAATGCTTGAAGCCAATCTAGGTGCTCGCCCACGTTCAGATTCGCTTCTAACGCTTCGGCAATGATTTGCTGCTGACTGATCAGGTAGGTCACACGACGAAGGCCAATCCCAAAAGGGAGCAGCACATCGTAAGCTCGCGCCACGGTCTTATTTTGATCGACGAGCAAAGGGAACGGGAGTTGATATCGAGTTACAAACGCTCGATGCGACGCGGCTGATTGCGGGCTCACACCCACCACTTGTGCGCCGCCAAGCCTTAAATCCTCGTGCATATCACGTATGCCACAGGCTTGTTTAGTTCATCCAGGGGTGTCGTCTTTCGGATAAAAATAGAGGATCAAAGGGCCTTGCTTAAGGGATTCCGATAAATTGAAGGCATCGCCCTCGTGGTTGTTGAGTGTGAAATCCGGCGCCTTCGCGCCAATGGCCAACACAGTCTTGCTCCCTCTTTTTCTCCGCGAATTCTACCCTGATCACAAGCAACTTATCACCCTGCCGAATGACACTTCCTACCGAGCGCACATAACCACAGGCGTACGAGCGATATCAGGTAGATGTGAGTTCATGACCCATTTCATGGATAATTCCCGGCCTAGGAGAACGCTATGGACACTTTCGAGGTCATGCGAACGGCCTTCGCCGCTCGAGACTACACCCCCCGAGAACTCGATGACGCAACCCTCTATCGAATTCTAGAACATGCGCGCTTTGCGCCGAGTGGTGGCAACCGGCAAGGTTGGCATGTCATTGTGCTCAAAGATCGTGATCTGAGGCGTCAGCTTGCGGATCTGATGGCGCCGACGATCAAACAATACAAAGCCCAAGCCATGAAGGGTGAAACCCCGTTTTCAAGCGTTCACGCCACCCGCGTGACCCAGGAAGACATCGACGCCATGTCGCCGGAGATGCCCTTTTCTTCTCAACTTGCCGACGCGCCCGCGGCGCTACTCGTGACCGTAGACCTTGCCAAAGTGACAGCGTTTGATCAGTCGCTTGATCGTGTGGCCGTGGTGCCTGGCGCTTCAATTTACCCATTCGCTTGGAACATCATTTTGGCAGCGAGAAACGAAGGCTTCGGAGGCGTTCTGACCACGTTCCTGGCTAATCATGAACCCGAAGCCAAGGCGCTGCTGGGTATTCCGGAAACGCACGCCATCGCCTGCCTCATCGGATTGGGCGAGCCCGTGAAACAACTGACCAAGCTCAAACGTCGGCCGGTGGATGAATTTACCACCGTTGATCATTGGCTGGGGCACCCCTTCAATGGCTGAACCAGATTCTAAGTCCGTAGCCGGTAAGTCAGCCGGCGCAAATCTTCCGATCACGGTCATGGCCTTTTACAAATTCCATCGCATCGAAGCGCCGTCGACGCTGCAGACGCATCTGCGGTCGTTGCTCGACGTTCATGACATGAAAGGCACAATACTCGTGGCGAAAGAGGGCCTCAACGGCACCATCGCGGGCCCCACATCGAAAGCACCCGCGATGCTGAACGCACTTCGATTGATTCCCGGTTTCGCTGAGTTAACTGCCAAAGTTTCGTATTGCGAGGACTATCCCTTCTTACGCGCGAAAGTGAAGCTCAAACGGGAAATTGTCACTATGGGGCAACCCGATCTCAACCCAACTCAGTCCGGTGAATACGTCTCGCCTAAGGACTGGAACGCCTTAATCGAGGATCCCGATGTGCTGCTGATCGATACGCGAAACGATTACGAAGTCGCGATTGGCTCCTTCAAAGGTGCGGCAAATCCAAACACCGTTCGTTTTCGTGACTTCCCCGAGTACGTGCACACGCACCTGGATCAAGACAAAGCCAAAAAAATCGCCATGTTCTGCACAGGTGGTATCCGATGCGAGAAATCGACCGCTTATCTCAAGTCCCAGGGTTTCGAATCGGTCTATCATCTTGAAGGCGGTATTTTGCAGTATCTCGAGGACGTGCCCAGTTCGGATTCGCTCTGGGAGGGGGATTGCTTCGTCTTTGATGAGCGCGTCGCCGTCGATCATCAACTAGAACCCGCAGGCTACATTCAGTGCCATGCCTGCCGACGTCCGCTGAAACCAATGGATACCGAGCGACCCGAATATATCCGTGGCGAGTCGTGCCACCACTGCGCAGACGAAACCTCCGAAGCTGACCGAGCCCGATTCAGAGAGAGGCAAAGGCAGATAGACCTCGCTCAATCACGGGGCGAGTCACACTTAGGCGATTCAGCGCGCCACCAACAGAGCCAACAACGGAAAGCAAAACGATCAGCGAAGGCCGCTCAACGTCACGCGGAACAAAAGGCTCAGAAGGCGAATTAAATGGACCCAATCGCTTCAAATGCTCAGGCTGTGACGGCCACCTGAAACCCTGGACGCGCCTTTAGCCGCTCATAATAGGCAACGAGATACGTCAAGTGCTCATCCCACACCCCCAGTCTCTCACCCAGCATCAGTGAATAACCCATCATGACGTCCGCTGCCGTAAAGCCCTCCGGCAAAAGATAGTCGTTCTGGACCAAGCTCTGGTCCACTACCTGTAGAAACGCAAGTGCGCGTTGACGCGCATCATCTGCCACTTCGGGTATACGATCTTCGGGCGCCCGAACCCGTGTGTGCTGGGCCACATCACCGATGGGGCGCGCCAATGTCGCCTCGGCAAACCAGCACCACTGCCGATAAATGGCATCCGCATGGCTGCCCGGCTGAGGCCTCAGTCGCCCTTCCCCGTAGCGATCGAGGATGTAATCCACCATCGCCCCAGACTCGAACATGACCAGCGCGTCATCTTGCATGGCCGGCACTTTGCCCGTCGGGCTCTTCTGTCGCCACTCAGGGGATGCTCTGAAGTCCGCAGTGAAGGGAATCGTTTCTATTTCAATCGGTAAACCGATTTCATGACAGAGCCAGATAACGCGCATCGATCGCGTTCCAGGGGCGTGATAGATCGTAAGCATGGTCTTGTCCTCCAATGGCCCCGAGCGTTGCATAGCGTTCCAACTCTTGTAAAGTGCAAGCCATGGCCTCGATCATTGACGAACTCAGCGAGTTGGCTCGCTTACCCGACGCGGACCTGCCTTTGGAACGGATGGCAGCCCTTGTCTCGGCCGATCATCAAGCTAAAACCGCAGCGGACGACGTGAGCCAAGCGTTCAATCGGTTGGCAGCATCCTTCGAGGATCATTTCTCAGTTCGCGCTGATCCCTTTCGGCTCACTCGATTCATCCATGATCTCGAGGGTTTCAAAGGCAACACGGAGAATTACTATGCGCCTGAAAATAGCTATATCGACCGGGTTCTAGCGACACGAAGGGGCATTCCCATATCGCTTGCACTGGTTCATCTTTGTCTTGCCGAGCGTCTAGGACTCAGGGCCTGGGGAATTAATTTTCCTGGGCACGTGCTCGTCGGTTATGACGCCCTCGATGCGGCCGTGATTGACCCTTTCTCGGGCCGTCAACTGAGCCACGCAGATTGCCAAACGCTCCTGAAACAAAATCTCGGTCCAAGACACCAATTGACCGAACAACACCTTGAGGCAGCCTCACCTCGGGCATTGCTGCTTCGCCTGATCGAAAACTTAAAGCAATATTTTTGGCGCAAGCGCGATTGGAATGCCGTGGAGCGCAGCTTACGCCTGCAGCGTACTCTCACTCCCTCTGCACCCCAGTGGTCATTGCAGACCGCTTCGGTTAAAGAAATGCGCGGAGACTTGGAAGCTGCGCAACGGATTTATCGATCGATCATTGAGACCACCAGTGATCAAGATCTCAAGACCGCTGCCATGAAACGCCTCACCGCTATGGGCGCTTCAAAATCAACACTTCACTAGCAGCCCTAGGCCCGCATCAAGGTCGCCAAAACCCGCAATGCGTGCAGGTCATCGCTAAAAACGAGACTTCAACTGCGTGAATTAGAGCCTGTTATCGCCTTCGACGCGGGAGACTTTTGGCGAGATTCGTCTCGCGATCCGCACGCCCTGCCTCTTTTCAGACTGAACTAGGCGGACTCAAGCAACTCAAGCGCCGACTGCGCTCTGCGTGCCACTCCTTCTTTTTGTCGGTCCAGATCCACGTCACGCGAATCGCCCATCGCGCCGACCAAATACCTTTTATAAACCCCCTGACCGATAGCAGCCAGCCGCCAGTGCTGAAAGGCGCGGTAATAGTTGATATTCGATAGATCTCGCCCTGTGCGTTTGGCGTACAGCTCACTCAACTCATCTCGGGTTCCAAAGCCGCCAGCTGCCGTCGGTGCCTGATCGCCCTCACCGAGAAGTTCCACTTCATCTGCAGACAACCAATTATTCAAAATGTACCCAACATCCGCTAAGGGGTCGCCCAAGGTGCACAATTCCCAATCTAGAATCGCCAGGACCCTAGGACCTTCAACAATCATATTGCCCAGCCGAAAATCACCGTGAACAATACTTGCACCCACTTGATCAGGCATGCGTTCAGCAAGCAGCGTCTGACATGCTTCCATTGCGGGAATTTCATGCGTTTTAGAGGCCGCCCACTGCTTACTCCACCGATTGATCTGCCGAGATAAATAAGCCTCCTTGCGCCCAAGATCACCCAAACCCACTGCATCAATGTCAACCGCATGCAGGTCACACAAGATATTGATCACGTGCCTTCCTAAGTCGCCACGATCAGAAGGATCGATCGCGTCGCTCACAGAAGAATCGTTCAGAACGACCCCTTCGACAAAGTCCATGACGTAGAAGCTAGCCCCATTCACCTCCGGGTCTTGGCACAAGCCAAACGTCTTGGGCACCGGCACACCCGAATGTTCGAGCGCTGAAATAATTTTGTGCTCGCGTCCCATATCATGCGCGCTTTCGAGCACATGACCCAACGGCGGTCGACGGAGAACCACTTTTCGACCATTCGCGTCCGTGCAGGCGAATGTCAGATTGGAGTGCCCGCCGGTAATCAAGTCGTAGCGAATGGGCGACTGAAATTCGGGAACCTGGGCCTCAAGCCAAGCGCCTACTTTGACCTCATCAATGCCTTCCATGTTTTGATCTCCTGTGACCTTGATCTACTTTTTTCTCGGCTTTCAAGGGAATACCCAACCACCTATTGGATCCAAGTGACTCCGGGCAGCGTTCTTTTGATTATCAAAGGCACCGAGGCTCCTTTCGCTCAATGCGTTTATTTTGCGTCAGAGTCCCTTATACCTCACCGCCTCAGCCTCGGTCCGCCAAGCTACGGATCGCCGCCAAGGCGCTCGATAACCATGCAGCCCGATGAGCGAGACTGCCGACTCGCCATCTCGTTCATCCTGGCAGGCGCAACCAGCAATCGATATCATCGGGATTCTTCCCCGCGGAATCCTAACTATGCGATACGCCACCATGCGATGTCACCAGCTCTCAGAGCATATCGAAGTCCTGCAAATGGATGAAGTCGAGTTGCCTGCGCCGAGTGATGACGAAATCCAGATTGAAGTCAAAGCTTGCGCGGCAAACTTCCCAGATATCCTTATGATTCAAGGCGGCTACCAATTCAAGCCAGAGTTACCCTTCGCACCCGGCGGCGAATTTTCGGGGATCGTGGCTCAAGTGGGATCGAAGGTCACAGGGTTTAACCCCGGGGATCGAGTCGTTGTGGGTAGTCGAGTCGGCGGCTTCGCCGAACGGATTAATGTGGCGGCGGAGATGGTCCGACCCATTCCGCCCAATGTCAGCTTCGCCAAAGCTGCCGGCTATGCGACGGCCTACCTTACCGCCTATGTGGCGCTGGAAGTTCGAGGCCGGCTCAAAGCTGGCGAGACACTGCTCGTGCATGGTGCCGCTGGCGGTGTCGGCATGGCTGCGGTGGACTTGGGCATACACATGGGTGCAAAAGTCATCGCCACCGCTGGGAGTGACGCAAAACTCGAAGTGCTCAGAGGACGGGGCGCCGATCATTGCATTAATTACACCTGCCCAGATGGTAGTCTCGGCGGGTTCCGCGAAACCGTGAAGGCGCTCACAGCAGGCGAAGGCGCGGACGTCATTTTTGACCCCGTCGGCGGCAGTGTGTTCGATGAATCCATGCGCTGCATTAATTGGGGTGGTCGAATCCTGACCATCGGCTTCACCAGTGGCGTTTGGCCCAAGGCGGCTGTGAATCACATTCTGATTAAGCAAATCAGCGTCATTGGAGTACGTGCTGGCGAGATTGGCCGGCGGGATGCTGCCCTCGGTATTCAATGTCGCGATGCGGTATACGAACTGCTGGCCTCAGGCCACATCGATCCCTATGTCTGCGAGCATTTTCCTCTGGACAAAGCGATTGACGCACTCGCGATGTTAAGGGACCGGCAAGTCATTGGAAAAGTGGTGGTGACGATGAATGGCTACGATCCGAATCTGGATTAGGCACGATCGCCAATCACACCTTGCGCCAACCATTGATGGATTTTCTCGTCAGTGTGGCCAAATTCTTTCAAGATCGCGATCGTATGCTCGCCGAGCTTAGGTGGATCCGCAATCGGTCGTTTGGTCTGGCGATCTAGTTTGAAGGGACTCGCAACGGTCCATTGAAAGTCTGGATCTTCTGATGTCGTCTCGACAATGACCTCATTTTCGATCAATTGGGCGTCGCGGACCACATCGCGAATTCTCTCGACCAACGCAAAGCTTAACGCCTCGGCTTCAAAAGCCAGTTCTAATTCCACGCTGGTCCGACGAGCGAAGGCTTCAGTAAATGCATCCCTCAATTCAGCCCGAGCAGACATCAAGCCTTTCATCGTCTCGAATCTCGTGTCTAGGAGCCACTCTTCGCATCCTAGGGCCCGGGCTATTTTGGGGAATTCTTTCAGAGGCGTTGTTGAGACCAAAACCACCAATCGATCGTCCCGTGTTCGATACACTGAGGAAAAGGGCGATTGATACCCCTTTTCATCCAATATTTGACCAAGATCAAACCCAGCAATTGCGCCTTGAAGATGCATGCCATTGGCAAAAGCACCATTGGCGATCAACGAGGTCTCCACTCGATCACCCAAACCCGTTTTCTCTCTCTGATACAGTGCCGTCACGATGGCACCGAACAACGCCATCGCCGATGCGTGATCGCCGACACCGCCTACCGGGAAGACCGGAAGCCCTTCTCTCGGTTTCATGAGATCTAAAATGCCAGAGGATGCCCACCAGGCTGTGGTGTCATACCCTCGTTTTTCTCGATCAGGTCCAACGCTGCCAAACCCCGTGAATTGCGCGTAGATCAACCTGGGATTCAGCGCTCGCAGGGTCGCTGCATCGGCAGCGTAGCGCTGACTCTGGTCCTCCCGAAAGTTGCTAACGAAAACATCAGCTTTTGCCACCAACTCATGGAGCAGTGCCTGGCCTTCGGTCTGATTCAGGTCAATCACCATGCCTTCTTTGTGTCTCGATGTGAGCGACCAATTGAAATCATGTCGATGGCGACCATGCAGCAGTCGATAACCATCGCCTTGGGGTGGCTCAACCTTGATCACCCGAGCGCCGAAGTCACCAAGAATCGTGCTCGCCCCAGGGCCTGCGAGAAAAGAGGCCGCGTCAATCACCAACAGGTCTTCGAATAAATGATCCATCTACATTGCATCACCCAAGGAGAACCCCTATCTTAGCGTGGGTTTAAATTTCGTGGGGAAGAAAATGCAGGCTATGTACGATGCGCTGAAAAATGTTTGGCAAGAGCTCACAGCACCGGGTGGCGCATTTGAAATCGAGGAGATCAATGTCCGCGGCGCCCCTATGCGCACCTACAAGGCGGCACCGAGGCATCTGGGTGAAGTCTGGGCAAGCACCCTTGTTCACGGCGACAAACCTTATCTCGTTTTCGAAGATGAGGTGATCACCTATGCTCAGGCACACGATATGGTCAACGCGCTTCGCTGCTGGTTTTCAGACACTGGGCTAGCGCAAGGCGACCGCGTAGCCATTGCCATGCGTAACTTCCCGGAGTACATGCCCTGTTATTGGGCCACCATGGCATCGGGGCTCACCGTTGTCGGGATGAACGCTTGGTGGGTCGAAGACGAAATGGCCTATGCCTTGGAAGATTCAGCGCCACGCGTATTGATCTGTGATGAAGAGCGATTGGCCCGATTTACCAATATCCGCGAACGATTCCCTCAACTCAAAGTGGTCACCGTTCGCTGCGATGGCCTCGAAGAGTCAACCCGACTTGAGACTGCGTTAGCCACAAAGGGTACACCTCAAGATGTTTCAATTGATCCAGATGACGACGCCTGCATTTTCTACACGTCCGGCACCACGGGTCGGCCCAAAGGCGCCCAGCAAACCCACCGGGGCTGCGTACACAACATCATGAACATGGCCTTTTGGGGACAATGCCTTGCGCACACTAATCATCGAGTGCACGCAACCCCGCTACCAGACCCTGCGACCGCACCTGCGCCAGCAGCGCTGATCACGACACCTCTGTTCCATGTCACCGCTAATAACTGTGTCGCCCAGGGCACGACGATGGGCGGCGGCAAACTGGTGCACATGTACAAATGGGATGCTGGTGATGCATTGGCGCTGATTGAGCGCGAGAAAATTACCAGCATGTCGGGCGTGCCGGTGATGAGTCGCGAGCTGATCAGCCACCCTGATTTCCCCAATCGAGACACGTCCTCACTGCTTTCACTGGGCGGCGGTGGTGCGCAATTACAACCCGATCTTGTGGGCAAGATTGACCAGTCAGTGGCGACTGCTCGTCCCGGCACCGGCTATGGAATGACCGAAACCTGCGGCATTATCACCTCGATTGGCGGCGACTTCTTCGTCGATCGCCCGGAAAGCTGTGGTCCTGCCATGCCCTCGTTTGAAATTCAAATCGTCAATAGCGAAGGCACTGTGGTGACTGAAGGGACCGGCGAACTCTGGGTTCGAGGTGCGCCTGTCATCAAAGGCTATCTCAACCGAGCGGACGCAACCGCTGAAACCATCACGGATGGCTGGTTGCACACCGGCGATGTCGCACGACTCGATGACGATGGCTTTATCTACATTGTTGATCGCGTGAAGGATATGGTGCTGAGGGGAGGCGAAAATGTTTATTGTTCAGAGGTTGAGACCGTACTCTTTCAAATCGACGCCATCGCGGAATGCAGTGTCTTTGGCGTGCCCGATGATCGCTTGGGCGAAGAAGTCGGCGCGGCCATTTACTTGCACCCCGGCGCTGGCAGCAGCGCGGACGAGATCAGGGCTTACTGCGCAGGGCTTATGGCCAAGCATAAGATTCCAAGGTATATCTGGCTCCTGGATAACCCTCTGCCAAGGAATGCGAACGGCAAATTCCTGAAGCGGGAACTTCGAGAACTCTTGTCGCCCGACGACGCAA
>Ga0255757_10005474_pt1 | contig 11221 bp, 12 predicted proteins | sample 071ome_27_FD_179957 | JGI IMG/M metagenome (GOLD analysis project Ga0255757, IMG submission 179957) | Coastal salt marsh microbial communities from the Groves Creek Marsh, Skidaway Island, Georgia - 071409AT metaG (version 2) | ecosystem: Environmental > Aquatic > Marine > Intertidal zone >...
CGAATCGATCATGGTCTGCGCCATGCGGTCGGCCACCGCATCGAGCTGCTCCGACGTCACCGTGTCGCCGATCTTCCAGTCGAACCCGGCGCGCTGCGCGTGGGTGCGCCCGGCGGGGTCGAGGCGGACGATTTTGCCGTCGTCGTCCACCACCTGCAGCCGGCCGCCGACATGCACCGCCGCCGTCACCTTGACCTGGCCTTCTTCGAGGATGGCGAGCTTGGCCGTGCCGCCGCCGATATCGACGTTGAGGATGCGCTTGGTCCCGTCCTGCGACGCCGCCGCCGCGCCGGAGCCGAACGCCGCCAGCATGCTTTCCATGTGATGCCCGGCGGTGGCGCAGACGAAATCGCCGCCCTTGTCGGACACGGTGGCGGCGATGGCCTGCGAATTTTCGCGGCGCAGCGCCTCGCCCGTCAGGATGACGGCGCCGGCGTCGATGTCGTCGGGGCTGAGGCCCGCGGCGGCATAGGCGTCGTCGAGGATCTTGCCCAGTTCCGAATCCGAAATGCGGGTTTCGCTTTCATACGGCGTCAGCATCACCGGCGACTGGAACAGGGTTTCGCGTTTGACGACGAAGTAGCGGCTGGTCATGTCTTCGGCCAGGCGGCGCAGATGGATGCGCGAAAAGATTACCTGCGTGCCCGACGAGCCGACATCGATGCCGACGCTGTTCAGAATCACGTTGTCGGCGATCCACAGCGGGTTTTCCTCGACCGGGCCGTTGAAGAAATCGTCGTCGTGATCGTGATCGGCATCGGGGCCGTGTTCGTGAAAGAACACGTCGCCGTAATCGTGATCCGCCAGGGTATGTCCCTGGGGCGGGCCCGTGGGCGTGTCTTCCTTCGGATCGTCGTTCTCGGTGTCTTTGTCGTCCGCGTTCATGATTGTCCGTCTTTGGGGTTGGGCCTGTGCCGGATACTTAGAACACGAAGCGTTCTATGTCGATTCCGCGACCGCGGCGCCCTCACCCCACCCAGTCGATAATCAAATCGGCCAGTTCGTCCGAGTTTTCCTCCATCATCAGCATGTGCCCGTTGCCGCCGATGCCGTGATCGGGCAGCCACCAGAAATCGACGGCGGCGCCGGAATCGCGCAGCCATTCGGCGATTTCGCCGTCGATGTCTTTCGGATGATCGGTATCGAATTCGCCGGTGAACACCATCACCGGCAGGCCCTCGAATGTGCGCGGGTTTTCGATCTTCAGCTGGCTGCCGCCGATGTTCTGGCGTTCGTACAGAAGCCGCGGCGGCACGCCCGCGATGTGCCCGGCATACATATCCAGCGCGCCGTCGGGGAAGCGGGTCGATTTTCCGATCAGCTTGTGGGTCACGAATTCCATCCCGCCGGCATAGACGCGGTCGCGATACAGCGTCCGCTGCATGCCGAAGGATTCCACCGTGACGGCGTCGCCGGTTTCCGCAACCACGGTGGCTTCCGGCTGGATATTACCGGGCGGGCCGGGGGCGACGGCGACGAGCTTTTCGATCAGGCCGCGTTTTTTCTCGGCGAGCTTCCAGCCCATCGTACCGGACATGGAATGGGTCATCACCACGATTTTGCCGGTGGGCGACGCGGCGGCCGCTTGTTCAAGCACGGCGCCCAGCGCGTCGCAGACGCGGTTGCCCGTCAGTTCTTCGTACGGCACGTCGCCGCTGCGCCCGCAGCCGGGCCAGTCCGGCAGCCAGACGGGATAACCGGCATTGGCAAAACGCGGCGCCCAGCCCGGCCGGTTGTCCGCCGTCAGCAGGTAGCACGCGCCGCTGTGCCCGCCGCCGTGGATCATCACGACCGGCAGTTTTCCGGCATCTTCGCCGGGCTGAAGAATGTCGGTATAGACGGTCACACCGTCCGCATGGACAAATCGCGAAGCGTGGTTCATCGCCGTTTTCCTCTCGTTCGGCGCCCGTCAGGCATATTAATCATTGGCAGAATGCCACCAGTCCGCGATATTAGCCCGACAAAATTGCTGACCAATCAGCAAATTCGCCAATAGAGCGGAGCACAGGGTGGAAACGGAACGCGACGTCGTCGAATTCGAGGGGGCGGAAAAGGTCCTCGACAGATCCGTGAAGGCAATGGCCATTCTCGCCGGCATTTCGCTGATGTCGCTGATGCTGGTCGTCTGTTACGCGGTGCTGATGCGCCGGGTGTTCAACGCGCCGCCGCTTTGGGGCACCGATGTCGCGTCGGTGCTGCTGGTGCCGGTGGCGTTTCTCGGGTTCGCCTATTGCGGATGGACCGGCGGACATATCGCCGTGGACGTCATTTCCAGCCTCAACAAACCCAACCTGACGCGCTGGACCGACGTGATCATCCGCCTGCTGTCGGCCGGGCTGCTGGGCATATTGACCTGGCGCTGCATCATCCTGCTGGAAGACGCGATCGAGATCGGCGAGGCGAGCGAGCTGATCGAGATCCCGTTCGCGCCGTTCATCGGGATCATGATTGTCGGCAGCGCCGTCTTCACCCTGACATTCCTGGCGATGGCGTGGCGCGCCTGGCAGGGCAAACCGGACGCGCCGTCGCCATGAGCGAAACCTGGGTCGGAATTATCGGGCTGCTGGCCCTGTTCGTGCTGCTGGGCATGCGGATGCCCGTGGCGATCGTGATGATGCTGATCGGCGTCGTCGGCATCTGGGTGCTGAACAGCTGGGACGCCGCCATGTCGACGCTGGCGGACGAAGCCTGGGTGATCGTGTCCAACTACGAATTCATCGTTATCCCGCTGTTCATCCTGATGGGAAATTTCGCGTCGATTTCCGGGATGAGCCGGGATCTGTACGGCGCCGCCTATTCCTGGTTCGGCCACTGGCGGGGCGGGCTGGCCTCGGCGACCATCGCCGCCTGCGCCGGCTTCGCGGCGCTGTCCGGATCGTCGGTCGCCTCGGCGGTCACCATGGGCCGCGTCGCGCTGCCGGAAATGAAGCGTTACAAATATTCCGACCGGCTGGCGACGGGCGCGATCGCCGCCGGCGGCACGCTGGGCATTCTGATACCGCCGAGCACGGGCTTCATCATCTATGCCATCCTGGTCGAGGAATCGATCGGCCGGCTGTTCCTGGCGGGCGTTCTGCCGGGCTTGCTGCTGACGGTCCTGTTCATGATTTCCATCGCGATCATGACGCGCATCAATCCCAGGCTAGGGCCGGCCGGCGAACGGTCGACCATGCGCGAACGCGGCCAGTCGCTGGTCCAGGCGGGACCGATGCTGTTCATCGTCCTGATCACCATCGGCGGCATCTATACCGGCGTGTTCACCCCGACCGAGGCCGCCGCCGTGGGCGCCATGCTGGCTTTTCTGCTGGCGCTGATCCGGGGACAGGTCAACGGCAATTCGACGTCGCGCGTGATGCTGCAGACCGTGCGGACGACGTGCCTGGCGTTCTTCATCCTGATCGGCGCGCACATCTTCAACCCGTTCATGGCGCTGACCGACATCCCGTCGGACCTCGCCGAACTGCTGATCGGCGCCGATCTGCCGCGCACGGTCATCATGCTGATCATCATGGCCGCCTATATCGTCCTCGGCACCTTCCTCGAAGGCTTCGCGATGCTGGTCCTGACCCTGCCGATCATCCATCCGCTGATCCTGGAACTGGGCTACGATCCGATCTGGTTCGGCGTGGTCATCGTGATCGTCATTGAAATGGGGCTGATCAGCCCGCCGGTCGGCGTGAACGTCTTCGTGGTGAAAGGAATCGCCGAAGACGTCCCGCTGAAAGAGATTTTCGCCGGAATCATTCCTTTCTGGATCGCCATGGCGGTCTGCCTGCTGATCCTGCTGGCGTTTCCGGAAATCGCCCTGTTCCTGCCGGATACAATGATCGAATCGTTCGATTAGCGACCGCAACCGGAGCGGGGATATCTCGCCTTCACGGGCAATTTTGTTGACGGTCAACCGTTGCGTCATCAGACTGACTTGCAAGCCGTTCGCAAGAGAATCGAACGTCTGATAACCGAAACCGGCCGGCAAGGCCGATATGGAGGAAAACATGATCAAACGCACAGGTATCTATATGGCCGCCGTCGCCGCGGCCGGCATGCTCGCCGCGCCGCAGGTGATTTCAGCGGCAGAGCTTAAAATCGCGTCGTTTCCGGGGCCCAAACACCCGGTGAACGCCCGCATGCTGTCCCCCTGGGTGGACAAGGTGAACGCCACCAGTTCCGGCCTGACGGCAAAGCTGTTCGTTGCCGGCAAACTGGGCAAAGGCCCGGCCAAGCAGTTCAAGCGCGCCCTGGACGGCGTGGCCGACATGTCCTTCGGACTGCAGGGCTACACGTCCAAGCAGTTCCGTGCGACCACGCTGGTCGAGCTTGCCAACGTGATGAGCAACGCGCAGGACGGCACCAACCGGCTGAACGCGGCCTATGAAAAATCCGCTGCCGTCCGCGCTGAATACGACAAGGTCAAGGTGCTGGCGCTGTGGACCATCGACACGCCGATCATCATGACCAAAAACAAACCGATCAAGTCTGTCGCCGATCTGAAGGGCCTGAAGCTGCGCACCCCGTCGCAGATGTCCGCGCGGTCGATCCGCGCGCTGGGTGCGGTGCCGGTGCCGATGCCGATCACCAAGCTCTACAACGCTTTGGCGCGCGGCACGGTGGACGGCGTTCTGGTTTCACCGACGGTGCTGCATACCTTCAAGATCAAGGAAGTCACGCGCTACTTCGCCGACGGCATTCCGTTCGGATCCTCGCCGATGTTCGTGGTGATGAACAAGAAGACATGGAACGGCCTGTCGGACGCCCACAAGGACATCGTCAACAAGACGGTGGGCGAGCGCTGGGGCAATGTGGGCGGCAAGATCTACGACGTCGAGCATGAAAAGGGCATGTCGTTCCTGGCGGAATCCAAATCGCACAACCTGATCCAGCTGCCCGATGCGGAAATCCGCAAGGCTACCGGCATGCTGAACCAGCTTGAGCGCGACGTGGTCGCGGAATGGGAAAAGCAGGGCGTGCCGGCAACGGAAATTCTGAAGATCATGCGTGCCGCCGGCGCCTGATTTTCGGACATAACCTGTTAGACTACGCCCCGCAGCGGTATCCGCTGCGGGGTTGTTTTTGGGGAGAATTCCTTTGCTGTACATGATCCACGGCGTCGACGGGCCTGACGCCGACCGCATCCGCGCCGAAACCAAGCCCGAGCATTTCGCCTATCTTGCCGCGCACGAAGATATTCTGGTGCTGGGCGGTGCGACGCTTGCCGACGATTCGGATGCCCGCACCGGCAGCCTGCTGGTAATCAACGTACCGAACCGCGCCGCCGCCGACGCGTTTGCGAATAACGAGCCCTTTTTCAAGGCAGGTCTGTTCAAGCAGCGGACGGTCAGCCGCATGCGGCGCGGTCAGTGGAATCCGGCAGCGGCGCCGAAATCGGCCGAGGGCGAGTAAAAAAACAAAGCCGCGAGAGCGGAGAACGGAGCCTAGAGCACCCCGGTCTGGGCGAACTTGGACTGGATGATATCGCTGTCGAACGGCTTCATGATGTATTCGTTGGCGCCGGCGGCGATGCCTTCCTGAATGTGGGCGATATCGTTTTCGGTGGTACAGAACACGACAACCGGTTTCTTGCCTTCTTCGGTGACCCTCAGCGCCCGCAGATATTCGATCCCCGACATCACCGGCATGTTCCAGTCCAGCAGCACGACATCGGGCATGGAGTCCATGCTTTTATCGAGCGCGACCTGACCGTCCTCCGCCTCGACGACGGAGAAACCGAGCTCTTCGAGAATTTCCGGGCGACCATCCGTACAACTTTGGAATCGTCCACGACAAGACAGGTCTTCATGTTTCGCATCCGACTTTCTGACCGGCCGCGGAGCGTTTCGCAGCCTTTGGTAATGGGCGGATGGTATCGATAAAATTCTAACCGAAAGTTAAGTTCGACGGACGGTCAGGCCTGCTTCTGAAGCGCCGTCAGGTAGCCTTTGACCGGCTCTCCGTATTCCATCCGCAGGGTTTCGGTGCGACCGAGGGCTTCCCGGAACCCGGCGGATTGCGCCGCTTTGCGGACATATGCGGGTTTGTGCGCATAGCGGCCGGACCCGGTCAGCGCATAGCCGCGCCTGGACTGGGCTTCGACCGAAAACAGCAGATATCCGCCGGGCCGCAGGGCAATCCGGGCCGCCGCCAGCGTTTCCGCCAGATCGCCGATATAACAGAACACATCCGCGGCAACGATCAGATCGAAAGACCCGGGCCGATCGCGCATGCAGGCGGCGAGCTCCATTTCCAGCAGATCGTCGTAAATTTTCCTCTCCTTCGCGCGTTTCAGCATCTCGGGGGACAGATCGACGCCCGTCAACGTCGCGGCATGAGGCCTGAAATCGATGCCCGATAGGCCGGTGCCGCAGCCCGCATCGAGGATATCGAGGTTTCCCGTTTTCATGCCCGGAATGTCGCCGAACAACGCATGGATCAGCTTGGGTGCCCGGTATTCGAGATCCTCCAGCAGCTGGCGGTCGAAATCCTCGGCGAAATGATCGAAAGTCTCGCGCACGTAATCGGCGCTGGCACGTAGCGGTTTCGGCCCGTCGCCCAGCGCCGCGATCATATGTTCCGCTTCCGGGTCTTCGGGATACAGTTCCGCATAGCGGCGGTACCAGCGCAGCGCCTCGCCGATTTCGTCATTTCCGTAAGACGTTTCCGCGAGGCCCCAGACGGCATCGCCGTATTCGGGGTCGAGATCGAGAATTTTCTTGTAGCACCGGATCGCTACGTCGAACCGGCCATGGTTCTGTGCAGTCTTTGCGACGCTGTAGGTGCTTTCGGTCTCAATATCGGTCGCGGCCTTGCGGGCGGCGGCCGCATCTCCGGATGCCGCACCGGATTCCACCAAATCGGCCAATGCCTTGGCGGCGGCCAGATGTTTCGGCTGGTCGTTCAGAATGCCGCGAAAAAGCGTCGCCGCCTCGTCCGGTTTGCCCGCGGAGGCCAGATCCGTGGCGCGCGCAAACCGTTCGGTGTTATCGGTCATTCAAATGGATATCCGGGGCGTCTGAGGAGGCACAGAAGCCTCTTCTTGCCGCCTTTACCGGGAATGGCCCTTGCCGCCGCTGCTGCAGGACGGCGTGACGGCCTTTGCCGTCCGGTCGAAATGCAGAATGGTGGGAGCAACATAAGCCGCGGTGGCGGCCAGTTCGAGCCTTCCCAACGCTCCGCGGCGGCTCATTCCGCCGGCAACCCCGCGCTGCTGCGGTGCATCTGTCACGATGACTACCTCACCTTCTTACTAATACAGTGTTAAAGCCTATTCACCGTCTAAAAATGGGGGATCCGCCTGCCAAATCCAAGCAATATTTATTGCCCGGACATTCCTTCTTCGTTTATGTTATGTTCTTCATGAGTTCTCTTCTCTGTTCTCTCGACGTTCCCGAAACGACCCAGCTTGTGACACGCGGCGTGTGCCGGATGTTTCAGAGCCTCGGTTTCGGTACGCTCACCGAATTCAAGCTGTCGAACGGCCGTCGTGTCGACGTGATGGCGATCGACCGCAACGGCGACTTCGTCATCGTCGAGGTCAAAAGCTCGGTCGCCGATTACCGGGCGGACCGCAAATGGCACGAATATCTGGCGTTCTGCGAACGGTTTTACTTTGCCGTCCCCGCCGGGTTCCCGGTCGAGATGATGCCCGATGACTGCGGCCTAATCGTCGCCGATCCCTACGATGCCGCGGTGCGCCGCGAGAGCATGGCCAAGAAGCTGAATGCCAACCGCAAGCGCCGCCAGCTCATCCGGTTCGCCCTCGCCGCCAGCGACCGGCTCCGACAGTTGGGCTGAACCAAAACGGCACCCGTCCTCCCCCCCTCCAGCCAAAACCGGCTGGCATCGCTCAACTGCCGCAAGGCCGGATACCGGAAACGGACGCAGCCATACTACACCTGCATGCGGGCGCTGATCGCGCGCGATCTGCAGCGCATGCGCGACCGCGCCGACCGGTATGTCCAGGAAGCGGCGCAGCGTCACGGGATCTGCGTGGAACGCGCGACTTTCCGCATGGCCCGCTGTCCGGAGATCTAGCCGCCTGACGCTCTACCCCGCCAGGGAATATAGGCCGGGGTTACCGCACTTTAAGAGCGATAGGCATCTCCGTACCGGTCAAGCAGTCGGCGTTCCTCGAAATACGTGCCGATCAGAAGATAGACGCTCGCCCAGATCGCAGTCGTCAGCGCGAATTCGGTCTGGGCATGCCCCCACAGGACCAGAAACAGGCCGCTATAGAGCGGATGACGGACATAGCGGTGCAGCCCACCGATGCGGAGATCCTCGTCTTGCGCCGCGTCGGGTTGCCGAAGCTGGGTCGCCCCGAGAAACCGGCCACGATCGTATCCCAGAAGCGCGACGCCGATCACGATCAGACCGGTCAGAGTGAGCGCATCTCCGGCCTAGCGCAGTTTCGGCGCCAGACCCAGCGGCGGCGCATCGCCGAGCGGGGACCGCCCCAGTCACCAGATCGCCCAGGTGAAGGGCGGCGAATCCATTATAGGCTAGCCGGCGCCAGCGCCCGAGCCGAAATCGCCCTTTGACCGATTCGGCCGCCAGAACGGAATGCACCAATCCGAAGGAAGCCCAGCCGAGCGCGTAGTATAAATGTTCGGTCAGAATTCCGGACACTCCGTCAGGGTGCGTTCATTCGGGCGATGGTCGCGGTCGTGCTGAAACCGGGGACGATTTCCGCCAACACCACCTTGCCGCCATAACCCTGCACGAAGTCAGCGCCGACGACGTTTTCGATCGTGTAGTCGGCGCCCTTCACCAACACGTCGGGCCTGATTTCCTGGAGCAGGCGTTCCGGCGTGTCTTCCTCGAAGATAATCACAAGGTCGACAGTTTCCAGCGACGACAATACCGCGGCGCGGGCGTCTTCAGACTGAGTCGGTCGGCTTTCGCCCTTGAGCCGCTTGACCGACGCGTCGGAATTCAGCCCGACCACGAGCCGGTCGGAGGCTCCGCGCGCCTGCGACAAAAGCGACACATGACCCGGATGCAGCAGATCGAAGCAACCATTGGTGAAACCGACCTTCTCGCCCCGGTCCTTCCAGGTGCGGATGCGGTCGAGCGCGGCGTCGATCGTCGCCGGCGGGCGCGGGCCGGAAGCGTCGCCCGGTTTATCGAGCTCTGCCTGGATATCTTCGGTATAGGCGACCGCAGTGCCGGTTTTCCCGACCACGATGCCGGCGGCGACATTAGCCAGCTGCGCCGCGTCGACAGGCGGCAGACCGGCTGCAATACTGGCGGCCAGCGTCGCTATGACGGTATCGCCGGCGCCGGACACGTCGAACACCTCGCGGGCGCGCGACGGAAAATGATGCGCGGAATCCCCGGAAATCAGCGACATACCCTGGGCGCCGCGCGTCACGAGAATGGTGTCGATACCCGCATCCGACAGGAGTTTCCGCGCGGCGGCGGCGATGTCGTCTTCGGTTGTGGGCTCTCCCCCCGCAGCCTCCGACATTTCCTTCAGATTGGGGGTGATCAGCGTCGCCCCGGCATAACGCGCGAAATCGCGCGACTTGGGATCGACGATCGCGGGTTTTCCAGCCGTGCGCGCAATCTCGATCACGCGGGATGCCAGTCGGTCTGTCACGACCCCCTTGCCGTAGTCGGAGATTATCACCAGCGCGGCATCCTGCAGTCCGGTCGCGACCGCGGCTACCAGATCGTCGGCGATGGCGTCCGATATCGGCGTCGTAATTTCACGATCTGCCCGCAGAAGTTGCTGGCCGCCTGCGACGTAGCGGATCTTGCTGGTGGTCGGACGGTCCTTCTCGACAGTCAGACTGTGCGACACGCCGCCGAGATCGCGCAGCAGCAGATCGACATCGCCGGCGATGTCGTCGTCGCCCACGACGCTGATCAAATCAACCGATGCCCCAAGCGACACCAGATTGCGGACCACGTTTCCGGCGCCGCCGAGCATCGCCGTTTCGTTCTGCACCCGGCAGACCGGGATCGGCGCTTCGGGCGACACGCGGGTAACCTCGCCATAGACGAAACGGTCGAGCATCACGTCGCCGACGCACACAACGCGCGCGGACGTCAGCGCCGCTACCTGTTCGGGGGTGGCGACATTCATGTCAGGCGCACTTCTGTTCGAGGACATCGCACAGCATCTGGCCCAGCGTGATGTGCATTTCCTGAATGCGCGCCGTCGTCTCCGAAGGGACGATCAGGATCGGATCGGCGAGACCCACCAATTTGCCGCCGTCTTTACCGGTCAACGCCGCCGGCGTCACGTTCATCTCGCGGGCGGTTTCCAGCGCCAGCGTGACGTTGGGGCTCTGCCCCGACGTGGTGATGCCGATCGCGACGTCGCCCGGTTTGCAAAGGGCTTCGACCTGGCGCGAAAATACGATGTCGTATCCGAAATCGTTCGCCGCGGCGGTCAACAGCGACGTATCGGTCGTAAACGCGATCGCTGGCAGCGCCCTGCGGTTGACCTTGTAACGGCACACCAGTTCAGTCGCGATATGCTGAGCATCGCCGGCACTGCCGCCATTGCCAAAAAACACCAGTTTGTTGCCTGCGTCGATCGCCGCCGCGCTGATCTCGGCAAGACGAATGAACTCCGTTTTCAGTGCGCGGGTCGCCGCCACGACGGCGTCGTGCTCGTCCAGTTCGGCGTCGAAATAGGCGTCGAGATCCATGGATTATTCCCCGTTTCCACTGGATAGCGCATTTTGGGCGCTCGCGGAATCCCTCAGCGCGTCGATCATCGCTGCCTCTAGCGTCAGGAAATGGGCTTCCCAGGTCCCGTGTTCAAGGATGTAGCGCCGCGCCGCCTCCGCCATCGACGGCGTGCCGACGCACACCATGGCGATATCCGCATCGTCGAGATGACCGCCCACTTCCGTGGCGGCGCCGAGCCGTCCGTCGGCGCGGCCCGCGGACAGCAGCTCCTCCAGCCCCGGCTCGAAGACGGGGGATTGTCCGGCTCCGATCTTGGCCGCCTTGTCTGGGCTGACATCGATGCCGACGATCCTGTGACCGTCTTTCAGCAGAGACGCCGACGCGGTGGCGCCTACATACCCCAGTCCGAAAACGACGATTTTCATACGCGGTACTCCTGTGTGCCCGTTTTATACCACTTTGGCGGCGGGAAGAATTGCGGCGGCGAGCTGGTCGAACAGCGATTGCAGAGCGTCAGCGTCGGGGCCTTCAAAGGTGTCGTCCCAGGCGAACAGAACCGCGCTGCGGGCGCCGGCGGCATCAA
>Ga0255757_10005476_pt1 | contig 11217 bp, 10 predicted proteins | sample 071ome_27_FD_179957 | JGI IMG/M metagenome (GOLD analysis project Ga0255757, IMG submission 179957) | Coastal salt marsh microbial communities from the Groves Creek Marsh, Skidaway Island, Georgia - 071409AT metaG (version 2) | ecosystem: Environmental > Aquatic > Marine > Intertidal zone >...
AAGTACCAGACCTTTTTTGAGAAACTGGAAGACCAATATTTGCGGGAGCGTGCCTCCGACCTGCGGGATATCTCTAGCCGGTTGCTGCGGAATCTTGCCGGAGCGACTTCTTCTGGAACCGCCTTTTTGGATCAGCCCAAGATCCTTGTCTCAGAGGATCTGACTCCTTCAGATACAGCCTCCCTGGACCGCAGTAAAATTCTTGGCATTGCTACCAATTCGGGCGGACAGACTAGTCATGCGGTGATCATGGCTCGTGCGAGCGGGGTACCTGCGGTAGTTGGGTTGAGGCGTCTAACAGAAGACCTTTCGGAAGGAGACGAAATTCTCATCGATGGATTTGAGGGGGTGGTCATCATTAATCCATCCGAAACCACTCTCTATCGCTATGGTAAGGTGGGTATTCAGCGTCAGAAAGCTAAAGATTTAGTCGATCAGGAGTCTTCCCTGCCCGCTGAGACCCAGGACGGGAAGCCAATTACTCTTTGGGGTAATGCGGATACAGTTCAGGAAACTGAACTGATTACAAAAAGTGACGCGAAGGGCATTGGTCTATACCGTACAGAATCTCTTTATTTGCGACAAAATGCCTTGCCGTCCGAGGATGAGCAGTACGAGGAATATGCTGCTATGGTGCGTGCATCCTCGCCCAAGACCATTACTATACGCACGCTCGATCTGGGCGGGGATAAGATTCTCGATGCTTGGTCCAAGGAACAAGAGGAAAATCCATTTATGGGCTTTCGAGCGATTCGTTACTGCTTGAGTAACCCACCGATCTTCTTGGACCAACTGCGGGCAATTCTGCGGGCAAGTGCCCATGGTAAGGTGAGAATTCTCCTTCCGATGATAAGCGGATTAGGAGAAGTGACCCGGGCGAAAGAATTTATTTTTACGGCCAAGCGCCAGCTCACGGAGCGAGGGCTCGACTTTGATCCCGATGTTGAGGTGGGTTGCATGTTGGAAACACCTGCGGCGGTGGCAATCTGTGACCTCCTTGCCGCGGAGGTGGACTTTTTCAGCGTCGGTACCAATGACCTTGTGCAGTACCTACTTGCAGTAGACCGGGTAAATAACCGCATTGCCTTTCTCTATGAACCCCACCATCCTGCGGTCATCCGTTCCCTCAAAAGTATTTTCGAGGTTACCAAGGAGAAGCAAAAAAGCGTCACTGTATGTGGTGAAATTGCTGGAGATCCCCACTTTCTTCCACTTCTACTTGGGCTTGGCCTGAGCTCTTTCAGTGCCTCTGTTCCGCTCCTTCCAGAACTTAAATTCTTTGCCCGCCGATTTACCATGGATGAGGCCATCCGTTTGACCCGGAAGGCAGAAAGGCTATCCAGACCATCCGAGGTCAAGGAATTGCTTAAGAATTTCTACGAGGAAAAAATGTCGAAGGTGGGTAAGGAAAAGAATGGGGCTTACTCGTCCTGAAATTTTGACGAGAATAACTCGGTCATTTCTTTTTCCAGCTCCGTGCCTTCGGTTACTGAACATTCGAAAATAAGCTGACTCCCCCTGGCCGCCGCGAGCATCATAATGCCCATGATGCTTTTCGCATTGACCCGGTCACCCCCCTCCTTGGTCACCCATACATCCTCGCGGAACTTGGAGGCAATTCGAACGATCATCGCAGCCGGTCGAGCATGCACCCCCATTTTGTTGACTACCTCGAGGGTAAAAGAGTGGGGGGGGGCGCTTGAATTATCTGTGCTGGATTCGCTCACGGGGATAAGATTACTTGGCTCAACCCCCTAATGACAAAGAAAAAGTTTGGGCAAGAAAAAGGACCAAGGCGGTAGCGAGGGCGGCCAAAAGATCATCCACCATCACTCCCCATCCGCCAGGAAGCCTCTGAGAGTGGTGAATCAGCGAGGGTTTTGAAATGTCAAACAGGCGGAATAAGCAAAAACCAGCGATCATCCAAATGATTAATTCCTTGGAAAGTCCGCCAGAAATTTTTTCAGAAACAGGCAAATAAATCATTGGGATAACAATAAACTCATCCCAGATTACTTCTTTAGGATCTTCGCGATCGAGCAGAATTTCGGCCCTCCTGCATACAGGAACGCCCAAAAGGAAAAGGGGCACACTGGCCAAGGCTATAGAATGGGGGTGCCACCCAAATCCCTGGACTAGGAGGAGGAAGACGAGGGTGCCGGCAAGGGAGCCCATGGTGCCGGGAGCGGGTAGGTTTCGGCCCACAGGGCCGAGTGTCGCGATGAACAGGGTGAGATGATTCATCAATCTGAAGATTCTTCACAAAGAAAGAAATCCCAATATTTATACAGGTAGATCGATCCAGAGATTACCGTGAGCATACAGGCAAGTATGAGCGTGCCCTGTCCCAGTAATTCAAGGAGTGCCCCAAGTGTGTGGGCTGTTTCGCTTCCTAGCCATGGCGTCCAGTCGTGGAGAACCGCCCCTTCGCCAAGGAAAAAAGAAATGCACGCAATCTGAAAACCGGTTTTGATTTTCCCCGCTTTTTCCGCTGCCAGTGTCTTGCCCTGGGCCGCGGCAACCAGCCTCAGTCCAGTGATCAGGAATTCACGAGCCAGGATCAATAGCACAGGAAAAAGTGCCCATAACCCAATCACTCCAAGAGTGAGCAGGCTGACAAATAAGCCCATGGTGAATATTTTATCGACAAGGGCATCCATGAATTTTCCAAATTCAGAAACCTGCCCGAGTTTGCGGGCCAGCCATCCGTCCAGCCAATCGGTTAATGCACCAAAGAGAAAGAGCAAAAAGGCCGCCGTAGATGCCCAAGGGATGGGTGCTCCCTGCCATTGGTGAAGCAAGGCGGAGACGATCACCATTAGGGGGATTCTCGAAAGAGTGAGGATGTTGGGAAGGTTCATTTAATAGTTATTCATTCCTATAGTAGTTGATCTGGGCTTTGCAATCTCAACGAGGTGAAGCCTTGAGGATGGACTTTAAGGGAGACAGGAATTAGTGTGACCTTTTTATGCCTACCGCACTTTACCCCGGAACCTTTGACCCGGTGACCAACGGTCATCTTGATGTGCTCACCCGGGCATCCCGGTTGTTTGACCAGGTCGTGGTGGCGGTGGCGGCAGGAAATTCTGCCAAAAGCACACTCTTTGATCCCGCTACCCGGGTTCGCTTAATCGAAGAGAACATTTCCCACCTCACCAATGTGTCTGTAGAGCCTTTCGACGGCCTTCTCGTAGACCATGCAAAACTTCGCGGTGCTCAGGTATTGGTGCGTGGATTGCGGGTGGTTTCCGATTTTGAATATGAATTTCAGATGGCTCAGATGAATCGGCACCTCGATGAATCCCTCGAGACTATTTTCCTCATGCCCAACCCGAAATACTTTTTTACAAGTTCGCAACTGATCAAACAGGTGCACCGCCATGGAGACCGCCAGACCGGTTTGATCCCAGAGAATGCTCGGATTGCTCTGCTTGAGCATGTCGACAAGTTACCCGGACAAAATTAACCCAAATGAGCGATAAGCCAAAGTCCATTTTTGGGGTGGTATTTCTGACAATCTTCCTAGATATGGTCGGATTCTCGGTTATCTTCCCGCTCTTTCCTTCGATGCTCGATCACTACCTTGCCAAAGAGGGTGGGATGGGTACGGGTATTCTTTCTGGTTTGGTCTCGATGGTAGAGGGGATGGGGTATGCCGGCTTTATTCAAAACCCGGCTTTCCGTTTAGAGACGGTGATTTTTGGTGGTTTGCTTGGCTCTCTTTACGCCATCTTACAATTTTTCTTTGCCCCAATCTGGGGTGGGTTGTCTGATCGTTTTGGGCGCCGGCGCGTCCTTGCCTATACCCTTGGTGGAACCGCACTTGGTTACTTGCTGTGGATTTTCGCGGATGCCTTTTGGATTTTGCTGCTTTCACGAGCACTGGGGGGGATTGCTAGCGGTAACCTATCAGTTGCCACGGCCGCGATTGCCGATGTGACCTCCCGTGAAAATCGTTCCAAGGGAATGGCATTTGTGGGTATTGCTTTTGGTTTGGGTTTTGTCCTTGGACCGGCACTGGGAGGAATTGCCTCCTATTGGGACTGGTCTGGAGTGAAGATCCTTGGTTTTGAGATGACTCCGTTTTCGGCGGCGGCAGCGGTCAGTTTGTTTCTCTCTGTGGTTAATTGGCTGTGGTTATTTTTACGTTTTCAGGAGACCCTCCCTGAGGAGAAACGAAAGGGCCGGTCCCGCGTAACTCCGGCGATTTTTGGTATGAGGGAAGTAGGGAATCAAGCAGTGCGAAAGTCCTGCTTAACTTACCTGTTTTATATGATTTCATTTAGCGGGATGGAGTTTACTCTGACCTTCCTTGCGGTAGAAAGATTTTCCTACAATGCATGGGATCTGGCGAAAATGTTTCTGCTCATTGGCGGTACGCTTATCGTAGTGCAAGGAGTGATTGTCCGGCGTTTTGTTGGGGTGGTTGGGGAGAGAAACCTTGCCCACCTTGGCATTCTCGTTGGATTGGGTGCCTTTTTGGCAATTGCCGCGGCGGATACGGCTGCGGTGTTTTATCCTGGGCTGTTCCTGATGTCTACGGGCGTCGCTTTGATTAGTCCCACGCTTACTGCCCTGACCTCTCTTTCCTCAGATGAGTCGGAGCAAGGGTTTAATCTAGGTGTTTTCCGGTCTTGCGGGTCCATTGCCCGGGCGTTCGGGCCGATGGCAGCTGGATTGATCTACTTTAGTATGGGATCCAGTGTCGCTTACATCATCGGAGCGGTCTGGCTACTGGTTCCCGGTCTGATTTTAATTGGGGTTAAGCAACCCCAAGTACTCGCCAAAGCTGATACCTGCTAGGGTAATCTCTTTTAAACTCGCCATTTTTTAGTTAATTCGGCATAAACATTAATCTGAAACAAGCCTAACGAAACTCCATTGACTGCATGAATACTGAAGCGATCGATCGCCTGATCGAACAAGATCCAGCCCTTGAAACCTCACGTGACAGCCTGACTGCAATGCAGCCAGGTACCTACTGCATTCACCGAAGCTGGGGCTTCGGTAAAATCACCGGATATGACGATGAGAGGAATATGATCCTTATTAATTTTGAGGAGGGCGAAAGTGACAGCCATGCAATGGATCCAGTCTTTTGCATAGACAAGCTGGAAGTGGTGCCTGAGGACCATATTCTTTCTGAGCACCGCAATAATCCGGAAGAGATTGAAAAAATTGCCAAAAAAGACCCGGCTGAGCTCATCATTAAGATCCTCTCCAAGGGTGATGACGGATGCGTAAGTACCCGTGAGATTGAGCGTACCCTTTCCTATCTATTTGGTTCTGCTAAGGCTAAGCGCTGGTGGACCGCCACCAAAAAGGTGTTGATCAAAGATCCCAGAATCGCGGTTCCGAACAAAAAGAACGAGCCTTATGTGCTTCGTGATGAGCCGGTTAAACCCGAACAAGAAATTCTTCAGGACTTTTTCGAGGAAAAAAGATCGTATGAAAAAATTGTTCTTGCTGAAAAGTTGTTCGATCTAGCTGCGGAAAAGGAGGATTTACAAGCCGATCTTCCCCAAGTTTTACATGACCTTACCATTGCCATTCTCGAGGCTCGTAACCTCAGTCAGGCGGACCGCCTGTACGGTATCTGGGTTCGTAACAATTTGGCCCGCGATGTCGAGGAAGATGTGGAGAAGCTCGAGCCAACATCCGCCTCCATTTTAGAGGAGTGTCAGGACGATCTTCATGGGCTGGCCAATCTTCTGCCTGCCAAGTTTCATGCACGCTTTCTTGACCTGCTCTCCCGGGTTTACGAAGGGGATTGGAAGAAAAAGGTAGTCCATCTCCTCCAACAAACCAACACCAAGTTCTCTGGGGAATGTGCCCATTTTCTGGTCGATCGTGATGAGAAAAAACTTCTCGTTTCCTCGATTAACACCTCTCTTGATGAGCAAACCCTTCGTGCTCCTGTGCTCCTTTGGATTCTCAAGTTTAGAAAGCTTGCCAAATTTAAAGACATTCTCGATGCACTAATCTCTCCCCGCCTGCTGACTGCCACTTTTTCGGCGATTGATTATGAGGCCCTGCAAAATGCGACAAGTAAACGTATTCCTTTGGCTGAAGTTCTTTCAGACGACAGAGAATTACTCGCTGATATATTAGCCAAGGGCAGTTTGGAAAATGCTAAAGATCTTGCTCAAGCCCTTCTTCTTAATCCGGGGTTTGAGGATCTTACCAAAAAGTCCCTACTCGCACGTTTTATAAAGCTACATCCAGAAATCCAATCCCTGATTGATCGTGACTCCGAGTCCAGTTCATCCACCCTTAACCAGCCGGTCGTGGATGAGTCTCTGATTGTCTCTCAGGAAAGTTACGACAAGAAACGGGATGATCTTGATATCCTCACAAAAGAAAAGATTCCTGCCAACTCTCAAGCCATTGAGGCAGCCCGTGAACTTGGAGATTTAAAGGAAAATGCAGAATATCAAATGGCCAAGGATGACCAGAAAGTGTTGCTTGCCCGTCAGGCGGAACTTCAGGGCGATCTGATGCGGGCCAAGCCTACTGATTTTACTGAAGTATCCAATGAACGGGTTGGAATAGGTTCGATTGTCAAACTTTTGGAAAGCGGATCCTCGGAACCCAAGGAATTTACTATATTGGGTGCCTGGGATAGTGATCCGGACAACAACATTCTTTCCTACCTCACCCCACTCGGGCAAAGCCTGCTTGGCAAGACCGTGGGAGAAGAGGTGCAGATTGATGTCGAAGGAAATGCTCAGTCTCTTAAGATAGAAGAATTATCTCGCTGGGTCGACCGAGCCTAATCCCTGTTCAAGCTCATTTCGGGAGGAATCCCGAATGTTTTGTCGCTCACTTTAAGGGGTGTTCAATTTAAAACGGGTTTGCTTCTTACCCTAGATGAATAGATTCTAGGTATTGAAATGAAGATTACCGAGGTCTTACAGGTATTATCAGACCCCACCAGGTTACGCATGTTGCGCCTGCTTGGACAACAGGAACTTTCAGTTGCGGAGTTACAGGAAATTTTGGAAATGGGCCAGTCCCGTATCTCCTCCCACCTCGGTCTACTGCGCCGAAATAATCTGGTTGCCGACAGAAAGGATGGGAAGCGTACCTACTACGCTCTCGATCTCGATGCTTCCTCTCAGGCCGAATTTATCCGCTTGGCCCTTTCCGGGGAATCGGAGGAGGAGTTTTGGGAAACTGATCAGTCTGCCCTAGGCCGAATTATTGACCGGCGAAGACGCGAGTCCGAGCGCTACTTTGACGAAGTGGCTGAACGGCTCGGTAAGAACTATGTACCAGGCCGAACCTGGGAAGCGATCGGACACTTTCTGTTTCGTCTGGTCCCGGCGATCACCATTGTCGACCTTGGGGCAGGAGAGGGAATCATTTCCCAGTTGCTCGCGGGACGGGCAAAGAAGGTCATTTGCGTGGATAGCTCAAGAAGTATGGTTCGCTTGGGTACCGAATTGGCTAAGAGAAAGGGACTTCTTAATCTGGAGTATAAGTTGGGGGATCTCGAAAAAGTTCCTCTACCTGATGGAAGTGTGGACCTCGCCCTGATGAGTCAGTCCCTGCACCATGCTCCGCATCCGGAAATTGCTCTCGCTGAAGCCCACCGTGTGCTCAAGCCAGGAGGTCAATTGATTGTTATCGATTTAAAAAAGCACAACTTCGAAAAGGCCCGGGAATTGTACGGCGATCACTGGTTGGGCTTTGGAGAAAATGAGCTTTACCGCTTGATCGAAGATACAGGTTTCCGCACACCCAAGGTGGAAGTAGTGGCCAAGGAAAAGAAGAAACCCTTTTTCGAGACCTTGCTCGCCTACGCGGAGAAAGTGTGATCTTGCTGGCTTAGTCCGGGTTAGTCAGTTTGCTCGGTTTGGCCAAGTTGCGGAGCAATTTTTTCACCTCGTCCAATTGGGTGCGTGGATGTTCGCAGGCAAAGTCACGGCAAAGAAAAAAAGTAGGTTCCTCGGTGAAGGAGAAGGCCTTGAGGTGGGGCGAAAAGCGAAGAAGTTCCCCGTTCTTTTTGCCTGATGGTAAAAAAAGGACCGATTTAAAGGGGAGAAAGGAAGAACCCATCTCTCTTAGAAAGGATTGGGTTAGCGGATCCTCCGCATTTCCAGTGATGACGATTTCGAGCGGAGGATGGAGAATAAAGGCGAGAGAATGAAGGAAGTTTTCCGCTCCCGATGGGTTGGACTGCAAAAAGCCGGAGAAGGCACTAAAGGCATGGTCTAGGCAGTCGAGGAATTTCTGGTCCCCGGTCATGTTACCCAAACGGGCCAGATTCATTGCCATAATGGAGTTGCCCGAGGGAATGGCTCCGTCATAGATTTCCTTCGGTCTTGTGAGGAGGGTTTCCCCATCCTTGGCGGTAAGGAAGAAACCGCCCTGTTCGGAGTCTTCAAACAGATCGATAGCAAGCTCGGTCAATTCTCGGGCATCGACGAGGTAAGCAGGATTCCACGAGGCTTCATAGAGATCGAGCAGTCCCTGAATGAGGAAGGCGTAGTCCTCAAGATGAGCCGGTAGGCCGGCTTGCCCCATGCGCCAGCGCTTCATCAGTCGGCCATTGGGCAGACGAAGCTCGGCGAGACAGAAGTCAGCGGCCCGTGCTGCCCGTTCCACATAATCGGGACGCTGAAATGCCCGGCCTGCCTGAGCAAATGCGGAGATCATCAGCCCGTTCCAGTCGGTCAGTACCTTGTCGTCGAGCTGAGGGTGAATACGATTCTCACGAGCCCGAAAGATTTTGCTCCGGATCTTTTCCACTCTTTGTTCAAGCAAGGATGTATCCTCGTTGTTGAGGCGGGCATATTCCACAAGGGATTGTCCAGGGTGGGGGATATTGGAACCGGTTTTCTTTCCGGTCGCTTCATCGAGGTAATTTCCGCCGTCCTCCAGTTGGAAAAGCTGATAAAACAAGGGGGCTTCCTCTCCGTCTAACACCGCGGAGACTTCCGCTTTTGTCCAAAGATAAAATTTTCCCTCCTCTCCCTCGCTGTCCGCATCCTCGGCCGAATAAAATCCACCTGCAGGTGAAGAAAGCTCACGGTCGACATAGGCAAGAGTACTTTCACAGGCTTCTTGAAAGAATGGATCCTTGGTAACTTGAAAGCTTTCGAGGCAGGCAATGGAAAAGAGTGCCTGATCGTATAGCATCTTTTCAAAATGGGGAACGAGCCAGTGCTGATCGGTGGAATAACGGTGAATGCCCCAGCCCACCTGATCATAGGTTCCACTTAATCGAATTTGCCGGAGGGTATGAGTGACCATATCCAAGGCTTTCGGCTCACCCGTTCGCTGGTGGTACCGAAGCAGGAAGGAGAGGGCATGGGGGGTGGGGAACTTGGGTTGCTGTCCAAACCCGCCATAGACCGGATCGTAGGCAAGGGACAGGGCCTCAAAACATCTATCCAGGTAGCTGGCATTGAGGTCACCTCCTACCTGGTTTTTCTTGGACTGGGCTAGATTATGAATGATGGCCCGTCCGATTTCACCGACCTTTTCACGCTCTTCTTTCCAGACTCGTGAGAAGTGAGGAAGGAGGTCGAGCATGGATGCCTTGGGGAAGTAGGTGCCGGCAAAGAAGGGGACTTTTTGCGGAGTTAGGATTACGGTCATTGGCCAACCGCCCCGCCCGGTCATCATTTGAGTGACTGCCATGTAGACATGGTCGAGGTCGGGCCTCTCTTCTCGGTCCACTTTGATACATATATAGTGTTCATTGAGAAGATGGGCGACCTCATCATCCTCAAATGATTCCCTTTCCATCACATGGCACCAGTGGCAGGTGGTGTACCCGATAGAAAGAAAGATGGGCTTATCCTCCGCTACGGCCAGTTCGAGTGCCTCCTCTCCCCATGCACGCCAATTTATGGGGTTACGGGCGTGCTGGAGGAGGTAGGGACTGCTCTCAAAAATCAACCGGTTGAACCCGGGGCCACCATCTGGGGGCAACTGAGAGATTTCCTTTGGGGTGGGCAATTTGCTATGCATCGAAGGAGAGGCCTCCGGATGAGGGTTCAAAGCCTTCGGCTCATCGGTAGAGCATGCAGAAAAGATGACCGGAAGACAAATTCCCCCGAGCAGGGCATGAAGAAACGGGCGGCGGAAACCTGTACAGATGCGGAGATTTTCTTTCAGGCAACGGTGATTAGTTGCTTGAGTGCGGTTACCCGATCCTCGATTTCCGCTTTCCCCGCAGATTCCAAACGGTCGCACCCAAATGCTTCCACGGTGAGACTGGCGGTGCAGGTGGCATAGAGCATTGCTTCCTTAATGGCGGAAAAATCGGACCGGTTGCGGGAGGCAAGTCGCCCGATCAGGGCACCGGCAAAGGAGTCGCCCGCTCCGGTGGGGTCATGCAGTTGGGTGACGGGATAAGCGGGTAGGGCAAAGAGGCCGTCCTCGTGGAAGAGCACGGCTCCATGCTCGCCCTTTTTTACGATCACGCTCTCGGGTCCCATTTTGCGGAGTTTGTGCCCCGCGAGAATAACATTGGACTCACCGGTCAGTTCTTCGGCCTCGGAGTCGTTGATTACAAGCAGGCTGACTTTTTGGATCAGAGAAAGAAGGGCTTCGCGCTCGGTCTCAATCCACAAATCAATGGTATCGGCGAGTACAAAGGAATTCCCGGATAACTGGTCAAGCACATGCATCTGCAGGGCGGGGTGAATATTGCCGAGGAGGACAAAGGGAGAATCCTTGTAGGAGTCGGGCAGGTCGGGTCGAAAGTTTTCAAATACATTCAGCCGGATATCGAGGGTGTCGCGCCGGTTGAAGTTTTCGTGGTATTTTCCTTTCCAGAAAAAAGTGGGGCCGGATTCGTCACGCTGTACACCTTCGAGATCAATGCCCCGTGCCCGCAGGCGGTCCAGGTCGGCCTCTCCAAAATCATTTCCGACTACTCCGACCATTCTTACTTGGGCATAGTAACTGGCGGCAAAGGAACAGTAGGAGGCGGCTCCCCCGAGTATTCTCTCCTGCTCGGCTTGCGGAGTGATGACATTATCAAAGGCGACCGAGCCCACAACGAGAAGGGGAGAGGGGTTGGTCGAGTCGGATGCGATTAAATCTGGCATAAGAAAAATGAATTATCGGTTATTCGGCGGGTAGGCAAGGGGCAAGCAGATGAGGCTGACAGAGTTAGGATGGCATGCTGACTTCGACAATGGGGAAGGTGCTGGCGAGTACCACCTGATCATCGATTTCAATGAGAATAGAATAATTACC
>Ga0255757_10005477_pt1 | contig 11217 bp, 1 predicted proteins | sample 071ome_27_FD_179957 | JGI IMG/M metagenome (GOLD analysis project Ga0255757, IMG submission 179957) | Coastal salt marsh microbial communities from the Groves Creek Marsh, Skidaway Island, Georgia - 071409AT metaG (version 2) | ecosystem: Environmental > Aquatic > Marine > Intertidal zone > Salt...
GGCTGGTTTTGAAGTAGCCAAAAGATGCTAAAGTGGGCATGGCTGATTAGCTAATATTCAGCACCCTGTCGGGCAACGTGGTTTATTATGACAGTGCCTGCTTGGGCTAAATGGCTGAGTCTCCGGTCGACGTCAGGAAAAGTGGGTTATTATGCCAGAGTCCTCACAAAATATAAGAGCCTAAATCCCAGTCTGCATGGCTTTGATCTGCATCACCGTCGATAACCAGATTCAGCTCACCTTTTGATCCCGCAGAGAGGCTGTCCACCACCAAGCCATGCTCCGTGACGACGTCAAAGGTATCTATCGCATATTTTGTTTGACCTGAAAGATGTTTAAGAATTGCCAAAACATCCGCTAGGTCGACGTCTCCATCATCATCCAGATCACCAGCAGCAAAGGCGGCGCCTTTAAGCTCATACTTAGCCTGCCCAGACATATGCTTTAACTGTGCCAGAACGTCGGATAGGCCGACCGCCGATGTTACTTCTGTCGCTGTGCTTGATGCCAAAAGTTTCGTTTTTAAAAAATCCTCAATCCCTGACACTTTAACACTGTCGAAATTATCAATTTTAGCACCACTGCCGGACCCAGCGTCAACTGTACCCACTTGAGAAGTTCCTAAATAATGGACAACATCGCCACTCGAAATTTGTTTATAGCTCAGTGTAGTCGCCGCTTCTGCCGCCTCTAGTTTAATTGACGTGTCTTCACTCGTCATCGCCACGACCGTGTTACCAAGCTCATCTGTTGTCGTGCGATAGTCACCGGCAGCATAGCCTGTTAGGCTTAGTGTATCTACTCCAGCTTCAAAGTCTATTATGGTATCGTCACCGAACCCTGCAAAATCATCGTAGCCAAAGTCGCCTTGCTGTGGCTTGGTGAATATAAATTCGTCCGCTCCTGCAAGACCTGAATAAATCTCATTTTCAGATGTGGACGTAAACTTATCTGAGCCATCAGTACCGTATTTTTCAATGCCCTCAAATTCAGTGTAAACGTACAAATCATAATCAATACCCAACGTCTGATCGACAGAAACTAAATTTGAGGCTAGACTCGTGAATGCAATAGATCCACCCCTTGGTGATACAGATGCGTTGATGACAATATTGTCCGCTTGCACATTGTTATTTGAAACAACCTCATAACTAAAGTCTGTAACTGACACTTTTACAATTTGATCCACGCCAGGAGTACCACCAAGTTCTTCACTGCTCGTTTTTAAATATACAGATCTCCCACTTTTATTTGCACCAACGAAGTCTGCTCCGCCCAATAATTCATCAATGCCAGACAATTCAATTCGTTGAATACCGTTACTACTTGAAATGAATACGTCTTTAGAATTGTTATTGTCACCAGAAACTAAGGAAACAGCTTCGCTTGAAAAATATATACCACTGTCAGTGATTTTTGGTGAAGAGTCAGTATCTTTATCAACAAAACCAGTTGCATAGCCATCTGCATCAACCGATAAAAGTTCAAAATTAAATTCAGATACTGTTCCATCAACACTTAAATCTGCACTTGCAATGTAAAGATCATTTCTACTATCGATAGAACTGTTTGGGTCAACTTCTATTGAATTTTTATCGTAAGTTGAAAAATATTGATCAGTGACAAATGCGACATTTAATTTTGAACCTTGCTTACTAATATCAGCCAAATAAACCGCGTCATCTTTCCCAATTCCACCTTGAAAGCTCACCCTTGTAACTTTTCCGGTCTCTCTATCCAACAGATAGATATCACTAGACTGATTTACATCATCGCTTGCATTGACTGCGAGAAGATCGCTGGACGTCTGAACAGCAAGATATCGTCCATCATCAGTTGCCTGAAAACTTTCCACTTCGATTTCTGATGACGATGTTAGGTGTGTTAAGCCTGTCGCCTCAGCAACTAGGAGATTGCTAACAACCTCTCCTGTACTGGAATAAGATTTTAGGATCGTTGAGTTTGCGTTCATCACGTCTACGTTTGCGATGACCTCCCACGATGCTTTCACCCCAACAATATATGCATCTTTCACTTGAGTTACAGAAGCATCTGGGCCTAGAAGATCGTTCAAACTTGCGATGTATTGACCTTCAGTCAGATCATATACAAAAGTAGCGTATTTCGAAAAGAGTGTTGGTTCGCCGTCATCTGTGAAAGAGATTTTGACAAGTAAAAGCTTCCCGTCAGCACTAAACCCTAGCGCTTGCATTGACTCAAATGTTGCTGTTCCAAGCCCTAACCCAGTTAGATTTGGAGGAGCTAGTTGAAAAAAATCATCCACTTAAATGTCGCTCAAATCCTTTTAAATTGCAACGTAGAGGTCTGCCGCTGTCAGTGAACTAGATTGATCATCAATATAAATGGTCGCGACATCGTATGCATCGACGGCGCCACTTCCATCATAATCAAACTTTAGAATGCCCTGGGCCGTATCGAAGATAAAGTGATCATCTGCATCTAGTGCCTGCGCACCCGCTCTTGCAACAAAACTTGACGCACTAGCTAATCCAGAACCTGCAAGGCCTAGCCCCTCTACGTCCACACCAAATGAACCTAAATCAATGATTAGTAGATCCTCACCGGAAGCAAAATCTGTAATCACATCCGCATCAAGCCCATCGCCATTATAAGACAAGACAAAGCTATCTGCTCCCATACCGCCGGTTAAGATATCCACTCCACCTTTGCCATCTAAAGTGTTATTTCCTAAATTACCCACCAAAATATTGTCGACTGAAGTTCCATTTGCGTTGGTATTGAGAATGCCAACCAACTCAGCGTTTTCAATACCTGCCAATAAATTGATATCAAGAACCGATCGAATGGTATCGATACCACCGGTATCAATAATTGTATCTTTGTCATCGCTCAGGACATATGTATCGTCGCCTAGGCCACCTTCAAGTATATCTTCTCCCAATCCACCAGCGAGAACATTGTTTCCATCATTGCCCACTAAACGATTGTCTAATGAGTTACCTCCTGCGGATAAGTCTCCATCACCTGTGAGGAAGAGGTTTTCTAAATTCGAATATAGGGTATAGCTTGAAGAGGCATAAACCGTGTCAACGCCTTGGTTCGCTAGTTCAACAATACGATCGCTTCTTGAATCCACAAAGTAGGTGTCATCACCTTCACCGCCAACCAAACGATCGACACCTAACCCGCCATTTAGAAGATCATCACCACCTAAACCAAGTAGAATATCTCGCCCTTCTTGACCTAGTAGCTCATTACTCTCAGCGTTGCCCAATAGGATATTGTCAAGCGTGTTGCCGGTCAGATTTATCACCACATCATCCGCTGCTGTGAGTGCTTCTATATTATCTGGCGCAGTAAAGCTCACTGATGTGACCACAAGATCGTCGCCTCCAGCACCACCTCCAATGATTTCTTTCACCAAGTCATTTGAGGAATCAACAATGTATGTATCGTTCCCTGGACCACCCGCCAATAAGTCAGCACCAGAGCCACCATCTAAGTAGTCGTTACCGGCCGAACCATCTAACTTGTCGTTGTCACTGCCGCCAATTAATGTGTCATCACCTAACCCACCATACAACTTATCCGCGCCAGCATTACCTACTAAGTAGTCATCTCCTCCTTTGCCATACAAAAGGTCGATAGCTACGCTACCGTAGATCTCATCATCTCCCTGTGTTCCAACAGCTTGACCATCTGCGTTTTGAATCACTATGTTAAGTGCCCAATTCGTGGCCAGACCTTCTTCATCAACTGCCTGGATTGTAACCGCACCAACTGGACCATTCACATTTTCACTTAAAGAGTAATTTAGTCGATCCAACTGATCAAATGTCAGCACATCATTAACCTTAATTATGTTTCCATCCAACAAGACTTCGCCCATCTCAGGAAGGCCAACGAGTGTTACTACAGAGATAGTGCTCTCAGGATCAGTTGGTTTTGCAATATCCAACGCCGAAAACGTTTGCTCTGGATAGTTGACAGTTAATTGACTAAAGGCCGTTGCGAACCTTGGCGCATCGTTGACCGGCTCGACAAAGATGTGTACCCCACTTCTGGCCGATACACCGTCCTCATCCGAAGCTGTAAACCGGAAATAGCCAGCATCGCCGTAGCGGTCGGGTGCTGTATCAAAATATAGCTCGGTCAACTCGTCAGCGGTTAGCGTTGAACCCACCGCCAGGGCCGTACCTGTCTTATCCAGAATGACACCAAAACTTGGAAGTTCATTGACGGTAATCGTGACTTCCGCACCCTCTGGATCATAAGGCAGCGAAAGCGATAACGCAGCCAAGTCGCCATCTTCGTTAAGTGAAATTTCTTTCACTGCATCAATGACAGGAGCCTGATTATCACCAAATTGCAGTGTCAAATCATCGGAAACTGACACACCGAACTCATCGGTTGCCGTGACCAATAGTTTGAGCTGCCCCTGGTAGTCCTCAGGAGGGACACCCGTGAATTGACCAGTCTCCTCATCAAACGTTAACCAATCTGGTAATTCGCCACCCGCAGGGTCCGAAATTGACAAAACCAACTCTGTATTTGCATCGCCATCAGCATCACTGAATGCATCTTCGGGCAATGCAAAATCAACACCCATACCTTTCGATATCAACACAGGCGAGTCGAAGAAGGTGGTATTTGCTACAGGCGCTCGATTGCCTACTGTCGCCCCTAAGCTCATTTCTGCATCTGCGAAAATCAACCGTTCAATACCAGATAAGGTATCGACGCCCTCATCACCATCTGTGGAGTATACGTCTGCTACAGTAATTGTTTCAGTATTAGGGTTCCATGCCACAGTGTAGTGAGCTTTAACATCATTATATACAGCTACGTCAGAACCAGAACCACCTGTGATTACATCATTACCTGCACCACCTTCAAATTGGTCATCACCTGAATTACCAACCAAAATATTGTCAGCGTCATTACCCACTAATCGATCATCTCCGGCACCGGTTACCGCGTTTTCAATGGTCGTCCAGTCAGCAATTGAGTGGCCTGTCGCATTAGCTGCAATTACACCGGCGGTAAGATCGACATAGAGATCGTGACGCACGGGTGCTGCATTAACTGTATCCGTACCGGTTTCATCTTCGAGCACTTTACCAACTTGGTGCTGGAACCCCTCGTCAGTAAACACATAAATGTCATTGCCTCGATTATTTTCACCATAAATACGCAATGACAGGCTCTGTAACGTCCCCTTTTCTTCTGCACGCACATCTTCAACTTGAATGGTCCAAGTACCGGTAGCATCTTCGCCCCAGAATTGAACGCTTGAGAAATCCCAGAGTAAATGTGTAGGTACCCCGCTGTCCGTGCCGCTAAGACCAAAGGGACGCTCTGCATTCACGGTTGAACGATCCATCAATGTTGAAACGGTTCCATTCGGTGAAATCAATTTAATGATCAAATCACCTAAACGTTCATGGCGAAGATCCACGCCCAGCTCAACATGCTCAACTGACATGGACGAGTCTATTTCAAAAGTCTTGGTGTACAGTTCGCCGTTACCATCAGGAATAGCTTCGGTCATACCAAACTTTCGCGCTGAAGCGGAGACTTCATTAATTGCAGTATTTTGCGCCGTCCAAGTCTTCGCTAATTGTACGGCCGCATAGGCATCTACTGCCCCAAAACCTGACTTGTCATTAAACAACAAACCGCCCAAGTTAAAGTCAGACGCCCCATTGACCTTCCAATCTTGTACATCGGGATGTGAAGAGGAATAGGCCAAGATTTTTTGAATATCGCGATAACCCAAATTTGGATTAGCTTCCAACATCATCGCGACAATACCTGACAGCAAAGGTGCTGCCGCGGATGTCCCGCCAAAGGTTGTGTAGTCACCTAACGTTGCCTTATTGTATCCCCATCCCGGCTGGTGACGGTCCGTTGTAAGCATGTCTACACCGTAGGTTGCCACAAGGACATTTGCGCCCGGTGTCGAAAATCCCGCGGCTGTATCATCCTGAGCCAATGCGCCAACGGCTATGACTTCGCGGGCATTTTGAAAGTTATGGTAATTTGTGTTATCCCCTAAACCAGCTTGGTTACCTGCTGAGAAGACAAATACAGTACCCTTACCATCACGCCCATCTTCAACGCCCTTACGCAGGCCCATCCACGCAAAGGTCAAATTGGTGTTGTTAAAATTATCGCTAAAGGGGTCAATCGCACCCCAACTGTTATTGCTCACATCAAAATTAAATTGATCATTGAGCGCTTGGGTCATGTCGGCCCATGACCATTTAACACGGGTGGAAACGAGTTCAGCATCGTAGGCGGCACCTTGAATCCCAGTTTCGTTATTGGCTACGGCACCAATAATACCCGCTACAGCGGTGCCGTGATCATCGGGTGGACCAATCAACTTGGGATACTTTGGTGTCCCATCTTGTGAGTCAAATTGTGTATCCAGAGCATACCGGAAGCTATAGTTTTCTGCCAAATCAGGGTGCGAAGAATCTATGCCATCATCTACGACAGCCACTGTCACACCAGCTCCCGTATATTGATTATCTAACTCATTAATATGTGTTGCGTCTAAATACCATTGAGCCGCACGCAATGGGTCCGCGACGCCACTGTACAACTCACGCACGCGCAACGTATATGTTCCCACAGCATCACGATTAGAACCCACATCTAAAAAATAAGTCCCAGATGCACTTGCCGTAAATTGAATATGCGAGTCCAAACCTGCGCCTGTATCATCATCAAAGGCAAGTTGGTTACCGTCACTATCCAACAGACGCAGGGTTGAGTCTGGTAAGGTCCCACCAGCACCGTCGCCATCTGCAAGTACGTCAAAGACGTAGACTTTACCCGCCTCTAGCGAAACAGCTGCCCAGTCACTATCACCCGCAATCTCAATTTCACCCGTAATTGGTTCTCCAGGTCCAACAGTTATAGCTGTGCCAGCATCAGAGGCATAATCATCGTTGGTATTTTCAACGGCACCGCGATCACGCGTATCAAGCACATAGGTGCCTGTATTACCCGGAAGATCAATCGCTGAGACTTCTACAAAATACTGACCATTTTCAAAGACAGAAACCGATAACTCAGTACGTCCAGTCGTGACATCATACTTGCCACTCGATACTAATTGGCCGTCTGAATTAATTAGTCGAAGTGCTGCCTTACCCAAAGTGCCTAAGCCATCAAAATAGCTCTTGACCGAAAAATCATAAATATTGTCTGTGGTTAAGTTAACTGCAAAAAGGTCTTTATCGCCAATCTCGTTAATTTTGCCGTTACCACTTTCGTTGATCGCAAGCACGTCTCCAGTAAAGTCACTGACAAGATCCGCATGATCATCATTAGTCGATGTGCCTAAATCAATAACGCGTACCTGGTATTTTCCAGTTTGGGTTTTCTCTACAGGCGCAACAGTAATTTCTAATGTACCGTTACCCTCTGCAGTAAATGCACCCTCTTCGAACGCAGAGGGTGAACCCTGCTGGAAATTCGCTTCAATCGAGCGCTCGTCAAAAGTGACCTCATTAACAACAGCTGCTGACGCATCTGCAGCAACGCCCGATACTGGGTCAGCAAACAAAAGCTCTGCAATTGGCTCTGAACCACTTATATCAAAATTATCAGGATAGAAAAATGCCTCGAGAGCAACGGATGTACCATCGCTCGCTTCATCAACATCACCAAAAGCATTCGTCGAATAACTTGCACCTTGGAAGTCACCCAATACGGATTGGTCTATAGTGACGTTGGCGGTGAAGGCCTTCAAGCCATCAACCAGCCAATCTGCGGCAGCAGTTTTGTCCACAAACAATTTTAAAGTATGTGTTCCATCACCGTTATTGACCCATTCTTTGGTTAACACACTATTATTTTGAATACCTGATCCATCAGGTTTCCAAAGCATATTAAGTGTTGCTGTACCTAAAGGTGCTGTACTACCGTCCCGGATGGCCGCTGTTTCAATACGATAATTGTGACCATCCAATAAATTTATTGAATAGGTGTCTTGATCACCCGCCAGCCCTATCACACCAATAGCAGTGCTTTGAATGATTGACCCATCATCCACAAAAGCGATAGATTTTGGGCCATTGGCATCTTCATCAGACGCATCACCCATTACAACCGAAAGTGTATATTCACCGGTCGCACCGGCACCATCAATCACGCGTGCGTAATATTTGCCAGAGCTAGTCGCAAGGAAGGTTGCAGCTGCAAGACCGTTGTCGGTTTCCAAGCCATCACCAATCGCCATCGTCCGACCAGTTGAGTCGACCACTTCAACAAGTGGGCGACTAAGGGCTGAACCATCTGCAATTTGCACTTGAACAGTGATGACATCATCAACATTCGCATTGAATGCGAACCAATCTTCATCAAAATCAGTCGCAAGACCAATTGAGTCGAAGGCACGCACACCAAATTCACCATCGTTATATTGAATAGCTCCTGCAGCAACTTCATTTAGTGAGACTTCAGTTGCTTGACCCTGTGCGTTGGAGTGATCGTCCGGGGCGCGTGTAACCAATGTATAGCTACCAGTATCCTCCTGACCATTAGCCGCTTTCACAACCAAATAAAATTTGCCCGAAGCTGCAGGTGTATACGGCATGCCTGGTTCTTGCGTGGTCAACATATCAGACCCCGCAACGGATTTGAGTACTTGTCCATTTGCGTCACGCAGCTCAAGCACTGGCTCTCTTAAAGAACCACTGCCACTTGCACTTGCTTTCGCTCGGAAGACGTAGTTCTCGCCTTTTACAAGATTGATCGCAAACCAGTCTTGATCATTTGATGTCAGTAAGGTGCCTGCAAAATTATCACCTGGTGTTAACGTGATATCGGTAGAGAGGTCATCAGCAACGTCGTCTGGCGGCAAGTTACGCTCAGATACATTCAATGTGTATGTACCCAAACCTTTATCCTTGTTGGATGAAGCTTCGATATAGAAGGTACCGGTAGATTTTGGTGCAAAATAAAACTTCGCATCATTACCAAGACCACCATTATTATTGAAATCAATCAGGTGCCCGCGATCATCAAATACACGTAAGTAAGGATTAACCAGCGTACCGCCATGACCTGACAGACCAGACATCTCAAGTAAATAAACCTTACCCGCAGTCATTTCGATGCTGAACACATCTTTATCACCGGGTACGCCAATATTATTATCAGCCACTTCAACAGAGAAGTTTTCACCAAGGGTCAAAGCTGTCGCTGTACCATCGAAAGTATCACCGTGATCATCTGGTGGTGCCAAAGCAACATTCACTGAATAGGAGCCAATGTCATATTTAAATGAGCTTTTAGCTTCTAAGAAATATTTACCAGACGTCTCTGGCGTAAAGTAAGCCACGGCGTTGAGTGACCCGTTAGAATCGTCAATACGATCTATCTCGAGACCCGTTTCATCATGGATGATCAACAATGGATCGATCAGCGGATCCATTTGTGCTTCGTCAGAAATATCGCCCGCTAGGGTGATCACATAGGTCACATTGGCGCTGAGGCCGACTCCAAACCAATCACTATCCCCTAAATAAGATACAATGCCGCGCGCAAATTCATCGGAACCAACATTTGCAGAGCCGGTAGTGTAAATATCATCGCTGTAATCATCAGCCAGACGCGACCCTTTAAGAACATAGGTGCCTTTGCCTGCGTTGCCTGAAGCACCGGCATCAAGGAAATACCAACCACTATCTATCGCTGAATACACAATCTCGGAATTACTTCCGTTGGCATTGTCGTTCTGTTTGAGCAAACGGCCCGAGGCTGAACGAAGCGCGAGTGCGGGATCTGCTAACGTATCACCATTCAGCTCGAAGTTATAGGTAATGCCCTTATCTAACCACACCTTAAACCAGTCATGGTCGGTTAGCGCATTAATTTCACTTTGAACGGAAAACCGTTCAACGGCAGACCATTCAATACGCTCAGTCGTACTTGTATTATCCGCAATTACATCCAAACTTTCCTGAGTTAAGGTCCAGGAACCCTTTGATACTTCGGCGACATCACTAATGCCCAGATAGTACGTGCCTGTTTCAGTAGGGCGGAAAACAATCGAATCATCCAAACCCGCAACAACATCTCCGACGCCTAATCCTTGAGAAATTAAACGGCCTTGATCGTCGTAAAGCTTGAGGAGTGGGTCAACGAGGCTGCCACCATCAGATGAAACCCCTTTGAGGTTGAACTCATATTTGGTTCCGGCGATGAGCTCCGTGCGAATCCAATCTTGATCACCAATGTCACCAACATATCCGCGAATGATGCCATCTTGCGCATCCATTACACCCAATGTTTGAACAGAACCAGCGTAATCATCTAGATATTTTAAGGTGAAGACGTAATCTTCGATTGCATCGCCACGCACATCAACATTGAATACAACCTCACCGCCCTCATAAGGACTATATTTTTCACCATCCCATAGAACAGGTAACCATTTTGCAGCAGGGTCAAATGATGAAGAATAGTAACTCCGATTCCAACCATAGACGAGTGACTTGAAATTAATTTGTTGCCCTGTCTCCAGATCATAGAAGTGAAAGTAAATATTATTTCCACTGGCAACCGAAGCATCAATTTGTAGCGGGGAATTCGGAACAAAAGTTGTCCTAAACACATCCTGATCAGATCCATAATTCTGCGTAAATGATTTACGCGAATTAAAGGCAGCATTGATCAACTGTGTATAATCACCTCCATTACCCTCCATGCCATCATTCATGAAAAGCCAGGTATCATTAGGTGCATCATCTAAAATGTATGGATTGCTTGGGGTAGTGTCTGCAAACTCTAATTGAAGTACATTGTTGAGGGTATCAGTTCCATCACTCATGTCTCCACGAGCGTGCTGGACCGTTACTGTAGTCCCACTTCTGGTTATGTCGTATTCATTTAAATTAAAGTTATAAACTGCAGTCTTGACATTGCTTATATAGTCATCGCCTTTGCCGCCCGCAAAGCCACCACTGACACCATCACCACTGTATGAATCGTTTGCAGACGAGCCCTGGACAACACCATCAGAACCCAAGGTATATATTGCGCCGTTGCCATCAAATGACCAATTTGCAAATTGTGTCTCTGTAACAATTAGACGGCTTTCTGCATGATAAATATTTTCAACGTCTATGAGCGTTGAGCCAGTTAAATCAAATAATCCACCATTTGAAAGGCGCAGTGTGTCGTCACCTGCACCACCCTCAAAGTTGATGGAAACCT
>Ga0255757_10005506_pt1 | contig 11186 bp, 10 predicted proteins | sample 071ome_27_FD_179957 | JGI IMG/M metagenome (GOLD analysis project Ga0255757, IMG submission 179957) | Coastal salt marsh microbial communities from the Groves Creek Marsh, Skidaway Island, Georgia - 071409AT metaG (version 2) | ecosystem: Environmental > Aquatic > Marine > Intertidal zone >...
AGTGGCAGGGTGCTGAAGGAAGGGTATGTCTCGAAAGCGCATTGCGCACGGCTTCGCCACTTTCCTGCACCGAGGAATAGCCTTCGGGCAATTGTGCTTTAAGTTGGCTGACTACCTCAAGGTACTGATCAATTTGCTCGAAGAGATTAAAGTCTCCTTCGAAAGGTTTCGGACTGTCATGAAGGCGTCGAAATGCCCGCCCCGTTCGTTCCAGCACCGCTGCATCCTTGAACCGCTCGATATCGAGAGTGATCGCATTCTCGATATAGCGGGTAACCATCGTGCCTGTGCTTGAGTCGAAATAAAGAATCTCTGCATTGACCCCGACATCGGAGGCGATTTGTGCATTTTTCTGCTCACGCACTCGGTCAATGTAATCCTCTGTTCCTTCCCCTGCCAGGCGAAGTACGAATCGTCCCTCGGGAGACTGCACCAGAAAGTTTCGGTTGGTAAGGCCTCCCAGCCGCTCCGCGGCGAGATCTTTTGAGTCATACTGACTAAAAGGCGGCACCGAGCCGAGCGCCTCTTGAAGTGAATCATCCATCTGAGGGTTCTCCAGGTAAATGACGACGCGACTTGGCTTTCCTTTGAATCTGCCGGATTATTGTCTCGGAAGCAGGTTCTCAGGATCGTAAAGCCCTTTGCAGCCGACTGCTTCAACTTTAACGGGATAGGGCTCGTCGAAGTACTCAAGCAGGAGTTCGCGTCCTTCCTCTGCATACTCTTTGGGAAGATAGGCGAGCGCAATGTTTTTGCCTACCGATGGGCCAAAAGCGATACTGGTGGTGTAAGACCGTCGCCCCAGTGCATCGACCAGCACCTCGCCGGAGTCTGGATCCACGACAGGGCAGATACCGACGGGGTAGCGCTCCACCCCGTCTTTGTCCCGGTTATCCGTCATGGTAAGGGTGCACAAGTAAGCAGGCTGGGACGTCCGTTCCCGCTGCGCCACATATGCTGATTTGCCATGAAAATCCGCTTCCTTAACGGTCGGACGAGCAAGCCCCGCCTCGATCAGGTTGTATTCAGTAAGAAGATCGGCATTCTGAAGACGGAAACTCTTTTCCAGGCGTCTTGAATTTGCGTAGGTTTCCACGCCGACCGGCGTCGCGCCTTGCTCAAAAATCAGATCCCACAATGACATCCCATAGCTGAAGGGGACATGCAGTTCCCAGCCGGATTCACCGACATAGGAAATCCGGAAAGCGAGTACCGGGATTCCCCGTACGGTGATTTCTTTTGTTGTCGCAAAAGGGAAGTTTGACGGATCCATTTCTTCAGGTGCATCCGCGACAGCCTGAATGATCTTGAGTGCATTCGGCCCCCACAGACCAAGACAGGCCATATGATCGCTGCGGTCCTCAATGAAGACACTCCAGTTATGGTCTTGCGCCATCCGCTGCAGCCACACGCAGTCACGGTTACCGGCATCAGCACCATCGACGATCCGGAAACGATCTTCTGCAAGACGCAGCACAGTCAAGTCGGCACGGACTCCGCCCTCCTGATCCAGGAAGTGGGTATAGATTCCTTTTCCGATCGCGGTGGTGCCTCCGACCTTGGCGACGCAGGCGTATTCCATAAGTGTTTCGGCATCATTGCCGCTGACGTCATACACGGCGAAATGTGACAGGTTGACCATGCCGGCACCCTCTGACATTGCCAGATGCTCTGCGTTTGAGACCCGCCAGAAATGCCGGTTGTCCCATTCGTTCTCCCGCACTGGAACCTGATCAGCGTATTTTTCAAGCAGATGTTCGTTGGCGGCATAGCCATGCGCCCGCTCCCAGCCCGCGAGTTCCATAAAGTAACCACCCAGTTCCTGTTCGCGCTGCCAGAAGGGGCTGCGGCGCAGACCACGACCCTGCGTATAGGGTTCGCGGTTATGAACTGCAGGGTTATAGATTTTGAAAGCGCTTTCGTAACAGCGCCCCCGAATGTATTCGGGCGTTTTCTGCATCGGGTAATAGCGCGCTATGTCAATGCTGTTGATGTCCATCTCGGCAACCCCGTCCGTCATCATATCGACGAGCACCTTGGCGACACCTGGGGCATCCTTGACCCATACCGCTTCGGCGTACCAGAGCCCCCGGGTTTTCGGTGACTCGCCGATCGAAGGACCGCCATCGGCAGTAACCTGCAGCAGGCCGTTAAAGGAATGTCTTTCGTTCCAGCCAAGTTCGCCGAGGATGGGCGTCAGTTCCATCGCCCGCTCCAAAGGTTCGATGATCTGTTCAAGCTCGAGGTCACGTTGCGAGGGCGACCAGTGGGATTCGCCTTTTTCGAGTAGATCTTTGGGGTGAACCAGTCTCGGATCTTTTTCTTCGTAGTAACCCCATTCGATCTGCCCGCCTTCGGCTGTGGTGGGGTCGCCGGTGTCACGCAGGTACGCGGAATTGCCCTGATCACGCAAAAGCGGGTATCCGATCTCTTTGCCGGTGCCGGCGAACTCTTCGTAGGGACCAAAAAAAGAAAGCGGATGATCAACAGGCATGATCGGAAGATCTTCTCCCGCCATCTGTGCAACCAGTCGACCCCACAGACCTGCGCAGACGACAACGGCGTCGGCAGCAATCGTACCGCGACTGGTTTCTACTGCCTGGATGCGGCCGTCAGCGATCTTGAATCCAGTAGCCTCGGTGTTTTGGAAGACCTGCAGTTTGCCGCTCGCTTCAGCCTGATCGACCAGTTTGCCGGCAACCGTCTGTGACCGGGGAATGACCAGACCGGCATCCGGATCCCACATGGCGCCCTGAACCATGTCCTGTTCGATAAGCGGCATCTTCTCTTTGGTTTCTTCAGCACTGACCATTTTCACGTTGGTGCCAAAGGCCCGTCCTGAACTGACTTTGCGCTTGAGTTCCGCCATTCGTTCATCGTCATCATGCCGGGCGACCTCAAGGCCGCCGACGCGGCTGTAGTGACCCATCGCGTCATAGAACTCCACGCTGTAGCGTGTGGTGTAGCAGGTCATGTTGTCATGGGCCGTCATGTAACAGAAATCCGACGCATGAGAGGTGGAGCCGATGTCCGTGGGCACCGACGATTTGTCTACCCCAACAATGTCCGTCCAGCCCTTGGCAATCAGGTGGTGGGCGACGGACGAGCCGACGATGCCGCCGATACCGATGATGACGACATTTGCTTTCTCGGGAAAACTGGCCATGAATGACTCCTGCTCTACTGCGCGAAACTTGTGAACATGGAACACCGCCGTCTGAAAACGGGAAAGGTGGTTCTTTTGCGACAGATAGGTTACGCCTGAGTTCCGTGAAAAATCAACCGCACGGGCGAAGCCGTCTCGGGCCAGGGCGCCGGATCTCGATCCCGGGGCTTCCCTACATCGATGCACTCATCAAGACGATCCCGCCAACGACGATCAGGGCCGCCGTCACGCGATAGAGCAGGTGGCGCTCTTTCAGGAAAAATGCCCCAATGAGGACGGCGATGACCACGCTCGTCTCACGCAGCGCGGACACCCAGGCCATGGGATGCGTACTCATGACATAGATCACCAGTCCATAGGCCATCGCAGAAACCAGGCCACTGAACCAGAGGCCACGCCAGTGCGCCAGGTAGTAGGGTTTCCATGTGGTTCTTCGCATGGCGATGACGAGCGGACAGAAGGTTGCCGCCTCCAGCACGAACAGCCAAAGAATGTAACTGAGCTCCGTGCCGGCCTCCCGGACGCCCAACCCATCGGCCAGGGTGTAGGCCGTGATCCAAAGTGCGGTCCCAAAAGCAAAGAAGATCGGTTTGAGCGCGCCTTGGCGCGGCAGGCCGTCTTCAAAACTGAGGCTGACGATGCCAACGCTGGCCACGGCGAGGCCTGCCATCGCGAATGGGGGAAAGTGTTCACCGGCAACCAGTGTCCCGGATACGGCGATCAGGAGAGGCGCGCTGCCCCGGGCCAACGGATAAACCACTCCAAGGTCTCCATGCTGATACCCGTTGATGAGAAAGACGTAGTAACCCCAGTGCAACGCTACAGAAAGTGCGAGATAGGGCCAAGAGGCGGGATCAGGCAAGGGAAAGAAGGGCAGCAGGCAAAGACCCAGCATCCCGGAGCAGGCGTGCATGAGACCGATACTCAGCAGCTTGTCGTTGCCCGCTTTAACAAAGGCGTTCCAGGAGGCATGCAGCAGCGCCGCCACCAGGACAAGAAACATTACCGACAAAGTCACAGCATGGATCCGAACATTCTCAGCCGCAGAATTGGGTGAAGGGTCTAATGCATCAGAGGATCAAAGCAGTCTATCTGAAATGGTCGGGAAAAATAGGACACGTACGATCCGTGAATCGGAGGGTTATATGAAACGGTTTGCCAAGCTGTTTGTTGTGCAGTCAGAGCACGCCGGATTACACTTCCTCCGGAACTTATATATTGATTTAGGACAGCGTGATGGCATCCAGTGACGGCAGGAGTCGGGACCTCGTAAGCACGATACCGGGCGCCGGTTGGGATTTTGGCCTGGACCGCCATCCTTATCACGAGATCGAAAGACCCTTTGGACCGCGTTATACGGTTTACAACCGGCGCTTGATGGCTTGTCAGTTTGACAAGATTGATACCGAAGAGGGTTACTGGCTGCTGCGCCAGAAGGCAGCGGTGCTGAACACGGGCGAATACCCTCTACAGTTCGAGGGCCCGGATGCGGAGCGTCTTCTTGACCTGCTTTTCACCAAAGACTTCACAAAACTGAAGCCCGGTCGATGCGGCTACGGTATTCCCTGTTACGAAGATGGCGGGATGATTACAGATGGGGTGGTGCTTCGTCTGGCGAACGATCTTTTCTGGTATGCCCGGGCGGATGGGGACTTCTATAGTTGGGCACGTTCGCATACTCGTGGAATGGATGTCACGATTTCTGATCCCGATATCTATGTCTCTCAGGTGCAGGGCCCGCTTTCAATGAAAGTGCTTGAGGCCGCTTTGGATGACGGCATGCCCGAACCCTTCGGATACTTCGGGATCGCCCGGGCCCGTTTTGGCGGTCAAGAGGTCGTGATTTCACGGACCGGCTATACCAACGAGCTGGGGTGGGAGTTCTATACGGAGCCCCATCATGATGCGCAAGCGTTATGGCACCACCTTCAAACAAAAGGCGCGCCCTACGGGATCGGCCTGCATGGACTTGATTCGATGCACATTCGTCGAATCGAAGCCGGGATTCTGAACGCGGGATCAGATTTTGACCGGTTCACGACGCCTTTTGACGTCGGCCTCGGGCGTTTCGTGGATCTGGAGAAAGGGGATTTCATGGGCAAGGAGGCGCTGGCCAAAGCGTCTCGCGAGACTCGGCTGTTCGGCATTATCTGTCCTTCAGCCGAGCCCCACATTGGCGCTGAGGTTGAGGTGTCAGGCCAACCGTGTGGTGTCGTTACTGCGGGTGCGTTTTCACCCTTTCTAAAGCACGGGATCGGATATGCCCTGATGGATGCTTCTGACTCGAAGGAAGGGGTCGCTGTGCGCGTAGGATGTATTGATGGTGAGCAACATGAAGGCACACTCACCTCTCTTCCTTTTTACGATCCCAACGCCGAGATTCCAAGGGGCAAGCGAGTCGATATCCCGGAGCATACCTAAGCGAGTGCTTTTGCCCACTGCGCAGCACCCGGGAGCGAGGCTGCGGCCAGGTTGAGACTAAATCGTTTGCCGGATGCCGAAGTCCTTTCGGTAAATCGCGACCAGCATGGCCCCGGTCGTCGCCATCAGTCCGATCTGAAAAGCAGAATTGGCGATTGTCCAGACCGGAATGGCTGGAATAATCAGGATCGCGCTCAAAAAGCTCGTAATGAAAATCAGGCGGGATTCAGTTTCAGGATAATTCCACGCTTTCACAAAGGTCGGGACAGAAGCCAGCGTATTGGCGGCCGTCGCGAGCAAAACCGCGACCAGGGGAGAGTCGGCCAGCTGCCAGAAAACCAGTGCTGCCAGGGAAAGTCCGCCACAGAACCAGTCGAATCGTCCAAGACGCCAGTAACTGTTCTTATTTATAAAAGAAGCAAGAAAGATGACGCCGGGAACCACTCCGCCGATCAACACCCTGATAGACGCCCAAACATCGGCATCCGCATCAAACGCTGCACCAAGACTGATCAGGGGAGCCAGAGCCCAGAGCGACCAGGAGACCCGGTTGGGCTTCGTCCTCCCTGCAAGGGTGTCACGCAGATAGCCATAACCCCCCCAGACCATCAGCAGGCCGCTGACGACAACAAGAAATTGGGGGAAGGTCATCTACGTTATTCAGCGATCATGTAGAACTTGCGAAGAGTCTCGGTCACTTCCCAAACACATTGGGTTCCTTTAGCGATAAAGAACGTGTCTCCAGCGGTAAAGGTGTCCGACGAACCATCTGCATTGGTCATGGTCACGGATCCTGAGATCACTGTCATCATTTCATGTACGGGATAAGCCTCGATATCTTCACGGCAGGGCGCACACTCCCACACACCGCTCAGGATGGAATTGTCATCCGTCTGAAAAAAAGTATGGTTGGTCTCACTGTGGTCGGAGGTTGTAAATGCAGAAGCGTCGATCATGTCGGACGGGCCCATGCCTGTTTCAGGGTCTCCGTCTGGCAGCAGTCTGAATACGTTGGTGGTCATTGTTTTTCCTGAGATGGGAGTTTTGGTGAAGCGAGGAACAAGATTCTATTATTTTTTGAAATACCCAAGGGCTGTGCATAATACCGGGCTACGAATCCCCTTAAGGCGTATCCAATGCACCTAGCCCGTTTCCCCCGTATTTTCCTTGCTCATCTTCCCACGCCTCTAGAGCGAATGGATCGCCTTACTGAAGCACTGGGCGGACCCGAGATCTGGATTAAACGCGATGACTGTACGGGTCTTTCGACTGGGGGAAATAAGACTCGAAAGCTGGAATTCCTGATGGCAGAGGCCAAGGCCTGGGGGGCAGATCTTGTTATCACTCAGGGCGCCACCCAATCAAACCATGCGCGCCAGACTGCTGCTTTTTCCGCCAAGTTGGGAATGGACTGCCATCTTCTGCTGGAAGACCGTACCGGCTACAAAGAAGAGAACTACAACCATAACGGCAACGTGTTGCTTGATGTGTTGCACGGGGCGACTTATGAGCGGCGCGGCCCTGGGCTGGACATGAATGCAGAGATGGAAGCCGTTGCCCAGACCTTTCGGGAGCAGGGGAGGAAGGTCTATACCATCCCCGGAGGGGGTTCCAATACAACGGGTGCGTTGGGTTACGCCAATTGTGCCCTGGAGTTGGTCGGGCAAGCGAATGATCGGGACCTCGTCATCGATCATATCGTCCACGCAACCGGCAGCACGGGAACCCAGGCGGGTCTTGTCACGGGATTGAAGGCGCTGAATGCACAGATTCCTGTCTATGGGATTTCAGTCCGGGCCGAAAAAGAGACTCAGGAAAAAAATGTCCTGAAGCTCGCTGAAGGCACAGCGGATCTTATCGGCTGCCACGGGATCGTCAGTGGGGCAGATATCGTCGCCAACTCAGATTACGTGGGCGATGGTTACGGGATTCCGACCGACGCCGGCATCGAGGCAATTGAAATGTTTGCGAAACTCGAAGGAATTCTGCTCGATCCTGTGTATTCCGCGAAGGGGGCAGCGGGGATGATTGATCTGATTCGAAAGGGCCAATATAAGAAAGGCGAGCGTATCGTGTTTCTGCATACCGGAGGATCGGCATCCTTGTTTGGCTATCCTTCGGCTTTTGGGGTTCCAGCCAATTCCTGACTTCAGGGGAAAAGACGTTTTCTCGTCGATAAGCGTCTAGATCGTCGTGACAGACATCAAAGCAAATGTCTAAGCGTGAAAAAGACCTGAGCCGCGAATACGAAGCGGTTTACTCCCAATTTGACTCACCGCTGATTCAGAAAGTCCGCTCCGAGGCTTTCGAGGAAGACATCGGCCAGCACTCATGGCTTGTCGCAAACGAGTTGCGTGAATATCTCAACTGGTTCTCGTTGTCTTGCGCCGATCAAGTCCTCGATTTCGGTTGTGGGCCGGCTGGCCCGCTGACCTACCTTGTGACCCACAGCGAGGTAACGGCTGCAGGTGTTGATATCAATGCTGCAGCGCTAACGTCTGCGCAAAAGCGGGTTACTGCCATGGGGCTAAGCGACCGCATCGCACTTCATGATGTGAGTGGCAACGCAGAGCTACCCTTTGCGAATGAGAGTTTCAGTCACGTCATCAGTATTGATGTGGTGATGCATCTTCCTGATCGGAAAGATAGTTTGGCCGAGTTGTGGCGGGTACTCAAACCGGGCGGACGTTTGCTGTTTACCGATGCTTGTATTGTTAATGGGGTCTTGTCAGACGAGGATATCCGGATACGCAGCCACTACGGTCTTAGCCATTTCGTTCCCGAAGGATTTAATGAATCAGCGCTTGCCTCAGCCGGATTTACGCCCGAGAAAAAAGAAAAACACAGTGATGGCCTAATCGCAATCTGCAGCGGCCGCTGGCAGACGAGAGAAAAATACAAAAAAGAGTTGGTGGCTGAGTTTGGCGAAGCCGCGTTCGAACACGAGCAGGCTTATCTCAAAAAACTCGTCGAGCTCTATTCAGAGCAAAAATTACTCCGCTACGCTTATCTCGCAAACAAGTCATGAAAGCCAAAGTACTTGACTATCTTGTTGGGTCGGCCACCAACGCCAAACCATAGAGCATAACGGTGGCGGCGAGAAACGCGGTCATTCCGCCTACGTCATGAGGCGGGCTCACGGTGTTGACGTCAACGGCAACGATGTTGAGCCCCCGAAGACCGCTGATCAAAGTCAATCCTTCGCGGGCAGATGCGCCACCGAAAGTGGGCGTACAGACGCCGGGCGCACACGAAGGATCAAAGAAATCCATATCAAAACAAAGATATACCGGCCTGCCTGCGACCTGGTCATGAAGTTCCGCCAACACATCGGCAATCCCCCGGGCATTCAGAGTGTCACCGTCAATGAGTCGGTATCCCTGTTTGCGAGTGTGGTCAAAGACGCCGGGAACCGTGACGGTACCCCGGGCCCCGATATGAAAGGAACGGGTCGTATCGATCAGTTGTTCTTCAGCGGCTCGAGTAAACGTCGTAGCCGTGTTGTAAAGATCATTCGTTCGGCTGCCGCTGCTGGGATAAGTATCGGTATGGGCATCGATATGGACCAACACAAGGTCGTTGCGCACCTTGCTGAGAGCCCGTAACTGCGGAAGGCTGACCAGTCCATCACCCCCCATCGTGACAGGCACCGCACCGGTCTGGCAGATCTCGGAGACGGCGGTCTCAATCATCCTTAATGCGCTCTCAACTTCACCCGCCACACAGGCAACGTTCCCGCAATCCACGAGGTTCAAGAGTTCCAGCGGGTTAAAGTCGAAGTCCGGCGGATAGTAAGGGCGTACCAGGGAGGATTGCATGCGGATCGCGTCCGGTCCCTGGCGCGCCCCAATCCGGGTCGGATGTGTGCCGCAGTCGAAAGGAATACCCAGTATGGCAGCACGACTGCCGGAGGGATCTTGGGAAAAAGGCACCCCCATGTAACTCATCGGGATCACTCGTGACGGTAAATCGCTCATGACGTGATGGACTCCTTGGTATTTCTCATTCTTGGGAAACCTCTGGCTCGCCTTTCAGGATTTGATCCAGCATCCAGTTGGCGAGCGCATGGACCAGTGGCTCCTCTTGACCAAAACGACCCTGCGCAAAGGAGGCCGTGTGACTTCCTGACTGCTGCGCTTCGCAGATGGCATTGTCTTCAGGGGTTGCGGTATCCCATCTCTCAAAATAGGCCTGAACTTTTTCTTCAAAATCGTCTCTTGAGATAACGTCCTCAGTAAAGCAGGAGCCGACTTCAAGGCGCGATTGGTTAACCGATTGCGGTCGAACCGCTAGCCACCACATGCTGTCCGGGGCAAACACAAACTGTGTACAGGGATAGATATTGGTGAAGTAGGTGCTCGTTGTTCGCTCACGAGGAATATGGGGGTTAACGGGAAGGGCGCCTTCCTGTTCACTTAATACCGAGAGAGTCTGTTTTCCCGCGACGAAGACCCGAAGGCATGACCAGTGCCCCTCTGTGGCAACGGGTTCGGATTGCTGACGACCCAGTGTTTCCCGGTGCACGGTGCCGGTGTGATAGGTCTCCAGCGCATTTTCCATAAGGAACTTCCAGTTGGCGCCGACATCGAAAGAGACCCGCCTGACGCATTTGAGATCTGCCGGCTCATAGTCCTTGAAAAAACTCGGCATATTGCCAAGCCACTCCTGTAAAGAGGGGCCATCGTCGCTGAACCGAACGAACAAAAATCCCGCCCATGAGGAAAGGGTGACCGGCGACAGCGAATAGTTTCTGATGTCAAAGTCGATAGCGCAGTCCATCCCAGGCGCCCGCAGCAGTGCTCCATCGCAGGCGTAGACCCAACTGTGATAAGGGCAGACAACTTGTCGGCAGGATCCACTGCCGCTGAGCAATCTTGTGCCCCGATGCCGGCAGGCGTTTTGAAATGCATTGATCTCACCAGACTGAGATCGCATCACAATGACTGACCCCGGAATTCCGTCAAAAGTCAGATAGTCGCCGCACTCGGGAATCTCATCCTCGCGACCCACGAAATGCCAGCATCCATGAAAAATCTTGTCGACTTCGCGTGCGTAAAAGGCAGGGTCGGTATAGCACCAACCGGGCAGCGTACTTGCCGCGCTTAAGGGTTTTCTGACTTCCCGGTAGAGTTTTGGATCGAAAAGATTATCGAGGCTCATCGGTTCTCGCCATGCCGGTTCGGTTACCTACTTTGATGACTTTTGCTCGGCAAAGCGACCAGTCTACAATTGGCTCCGACAGATGTGAATCTAAGGAGCGCATCCATCCATGATTAGCCCTTCAAGGCGACTGGATTTCACCGAGATCCCGGTGATTGATATCGGACCGCTGATCCATCAAGAGCAGTCGGAGCCGTGCATTGACGCATTGCGTGCAGCCTGCAGCGAAGTCGGTTTTTTCTATCTTCGGAATCATCAGATTTCCCTCTCCCTAATCCAGGAGGTCCGAGCCGCGGCAGAGGCATTCTTCTGCGCGCCCGATGAAGAAAAGATGGCGTTGGCGATTACGCCACAAATTAAGGGCTACCTGCCGCTTGCTTATCGAAGTTATGAGGGAGAAGACAGAGCAGGTACCAGTCATCAGGAGGGTTTTTGGATC
>Ga0255757_10005527_pt1 | contig 11166 bp, 3 predicted proteins | sample 071ome_27_FD_179957 | JGI IMG/M metagenome (GOLD analysis project Ga0255757, IMG submission 179957) | Coastal salt marsh microbial communities from the Groves Creek Marsh, Skidaway Island, Georgia - 071409AT metaG (version 2) | ecosystem: Environmental > Aquatic > Marine > Intertidal zone > Salt...
TGTTCGGGGACCTCTCCGACTCGTCGTTCTTGTTGACGGTTTCGGCGATCGGCGTCGGGCTCTTCGGCTTGCTGACGTTCGAGAATTCTCAGCAGGGCTTCATGGCGCTGATGAAGGGCATGCCAGATTCGATGGCGGGCACGGAGATGGGCGAGGCGTTCAAGCGAACGCCGTTCATCGTGTTCCGTCTCTCGAACGCCGTGCTGGTCACCCTCATCGCGGTGGCGCAGATCATTCAGGTCAACTGACCGACCGCCTGGTGGGGGATGAGGCGGACCTCTTCCTCGTTCCCCACCGGGCTGCGGCCCTGCGGGGTCGTCTCGGAGATCCCGATCGCAAGGAGGCTCGCTGGTTTGCTGGCGGGCCTCCTTTAGTTTCCAGATACTCACCTCGACGGTAGTTTTTACCTATGCGGGGTTGGGGGAAGGGCCGAAAGCGACGACATCGCCTTCGCAAACGCTCCGCGGCCCTGCTGGTTGCCACGCCGTTGATCTTGAGTCTGTCAACGCTCAACTTTTTGTCATCACGCGCGGAAGTTGGCGCTTCGGGAGTTGATGGCGAAACCGGTGGCGACATTGTCGTTCCGCAGACCATCTCAAGTGGCGACCAGGACTTCGCGATGATCTTTGATGGGTCGTCGCAGTGGGCTGTCGGCTCGGATGACGCAGTCTTCGATCTTTCTGGGACATTGACCTTTGAGGCGTGGCTCAAGCCGGAAAGCGCCTCCGGTTGTTTCATTCTGAAACGGCAGGTCTACGAAATGTGTGTCAACTCGTCGGGTTACTGGTTTGGCCTCGACGACAACTCCAGCGGATGGAACTGGTACCCAAATTCGGGGGTTGACGCCCGGTTGGGTGAGTGGCAGCACTTCGCGTTTGTAAAGAGCGGTTCCACTGTGACGTTCCTGCTTGACGGCCAAGAGGCCTGGACGGCGTCGGATGCTCCAGCGACGCTCGGTAACAGCAGCAACCCATTCGTACTTGGTTCGCAAAACGAGAGCGGCGCTGGCCTGTATTCCGGCCTCATTGATGAGGTGCGCGTGTGGAACACCGCACGATCTGTCGAAGAGGTCCGTGCGGACATGCATACGTATGGTCCGATCGATGCGACTGGCCTGGTCGCGTACTACGACTTCAACGAAGGCCCTTCCGGCACCACCGGAACAGGCACCGTTTACAACCGCGTCAGCGGAGCCAGCAGCGCGACGAATCTTCGAACGATCGGCAGTCCCACCTACACCGACGTCAAACAGATCACCAGCATCGGCAACAACACCGTCGTCACCTTCCCCCGTTCGTATCTCACTGCCGCCGGCGGCTGGCGAGTTCCGGCAGACGTATCCACTATCCGCGCCCTACTCGTCGGTGGCGGTGGTGGAGGTGGCGGTGACAATGGTGGTGGTGGCGGTGGTGGAGGTGTCTACGACTCCAATACCGATCCGATTTCGCTGACTAGTTCTGTCCACTCGATCATCGTCGGTCAGGGTGGATTGGGAACCACGTACTCCGATTCAGAGGGCTATTTCTATCGGTCGCTCAATGGGCAATCCTCAGAAGCATTCGGTCTCTCCGCGGGTGGTGGCGGTCTCGGAGGTAATGCCGATGGCGCTGGCGTACATGACGGAAAGCCGGGATCAGATGGCACTGCGGGCGGGTCAGGTGGTGGCGGCGCGTCTGAGACAAGCGGTTCCGGAGGAGCGGGTGGCCAAGGGGCTCGTGATGATAACGATGGAAATTCGGGGGGCGCTGCAGGGACAGATGGTGGTGGTGGTGGCGGCGGCGGTGCCGGATTCATCGGAACATCCGCTGGCTCCTCGACCACCGGAGTAGCAGGAGGTGACGGGCGTTCCTCAAACATCACGGGCTCCATCCAGTACTTCGGTGGCGGTGGCGGTGGAGGAAGCGAAAACAACACAGTCGGTGGCGGATCGGGCGGCCTCGGCGGTGGTGCTGCGGGCGGGTCTGATTCCTCAACCGGGGTCGCGGCATCTGGCTTGCCAAACACAGGTGGAGGTGGCGGTGGCGGCACGTACTTCACGAACAAACCCATTTTCGGTGGCAATGGTGGTTCTGGCATCGTCATCGTCAGCTACTCCACCGCAGCGAGCGACACATGCGCCCCCGAGGAGACCCAGTTCACCGATTCCTCGGGAACCGCGTATCGCGTGGTCGCCTTTAAAGACACGGGTACCTGTTCATGGACCGTTCCCGATGGCGTCACCTCGGCAGATGTTCTCGTCGTCGGTGGCGGCGGCGGGGGTGGCGGCGGCGGAGGTGGAGCTGGCGGCGTGCAGGAAGCCCTTTCCTACGCCGTCACCGCTGGTGCTGACATGACGGTCACCGTCGGTGCTGGGGGAAGCGCAGGCTCGAATATTTCAGGTCCTATCCAGACGGGCGGAGATGGAGCTGACTCCGTGTTTGGAACTGTCACCGCAGATGGCGGTGGTGGCGGGGGCGGTGTAGCGCAGGCCGGTCGATCCGGGGCATCAAGCGGTGGTAGTGGCCAGGACACAACGGCCGCGAGTGGGAGCGCCACGCAAGGTAACCGTGGTGGAAATGGACTGTCGACAGCCGGCTGCACACCAGCCAGCGGTGGTGGCGGTGCTGGTAGTGTCGGGCTTCAGGGCCAGCCAACCCAATGCAGTCCTCAGACTCCTTATGGCGGTGACGGAGGTGCTGGTGTTTCAAGCACGCTGCCTGGCGTCGTTTCCTATTTCGCTGGTGGTGGTGGTGGTGGGCCAAATAACAACTCCTACGCGACATCCGAACGCGGTTGGGGCGGAGGGGCTCGAAACAACCTCTATGGCGCCGGAGATGGCGCGAACGCTGACCGAGGCGTGGGAACTGCAGCGCGAGCCAACTCCGGCAGTGGAGGTGGTGGTGGTGACTACGAGGGATCTGGTGGCGCCGGCGGATCTGGTGTTGTAATCGTTCGCTACGTCGTTGAAATCCCGACAAGCGACTGCTCCAGTTCGACCTCAATTGATGGTGATGACACCGTCGTGACTTTCAGCGCAGGAAGCGCATGTTCTTGGTCCGTTCCGCCTGGAGTAAGTGCCCTCGACGTGCTCGTTGTCGGTGGTGGCGGCGGTGGTGGCGCAGATGGTGGCGGCGGTGGTGGCGGCGGTGGAGTGCGGTACGACTCGGGCAAGGGTGTTGCGAGCGGCACCGAACTCTCGATCACCGTTGGGGCCGGTGGAGCAGGGGGAGTCTGGGGTGACTCGGGCTCGAGTGCTGCCACGGGCTCCACCTCATCGCTGACTTGGTCTGGGGTCTCGTATGTCGCCAATGGCGGAACGGCCGGCTCCGGGTGGACGTCGACAAACAATGCTGCGGCAGGCGCCACTTCGGGTGACGGATCTGCTGGTCCGTCGGGAGCGGGCGGAGCCGGACCGGGCACGTGCGTTGATGGCGCTCTTTCACGCGGTACGAACGGCGGGTCAGGATTCACCTCATCAATCTCGGGACCGTCGACCACCTACGGCGGTGGTGGCGGCGGTGGCTCGGCGTCCGACACGATTCCGATGACATTTCTGAGTTCCAACCAGACTCTGGCCGTCGGCAGTCACGGTGGAGGCAACGGTGCTGCAGCTCTGTACGGCACAGTGGCCAGTACTTCGGGATACTTCTTTACGTCCGGAGCTGACGGAGTTCGCGGTGGCGGCGGTGGCGGCGGTTCCGCGTGCGGAGACATGAATTACAACAATGCTTCCTTCGGCACTCGTACATCCGGCGGCGCAGGTGGAGACGGTGTTGTGATCTTGCGGTACGCGACGCCGTCTGCGCTCACGAATACCTGCTCTCCGTTCACCTACGCCTCTGGTGATTACACCGTGGCCGAGTTTCAGGGTGCGGGAACGTGCTCATGGACAGTGCCGTCGGGTGTGACCTATCTCGACGCACTCCTCGTGGCTGGTGGCGGCGCCGGCGGCGGCGGAATCGGTGGTGGTGGAGGTGGTGGGGAGGTCGTCTCCCTTTCGGATCAGTCAGTAAGTGACACGGAAGTTGTCACCGTTGGCGCCGGCGGCACCGGCATTAATGGTGTGGGTGATGACGGTGGTGACACCACCGCGTTCGGATCCAGCGTCAACGGCGGAGGTGGTGGAGGCTGGATTCAGGCTGGAGCCGCAACCGGCGCCAACGGGCGAGAAGGTGGTTCGGGCGGAGGAGGAGCGTGCTTCGGATACGGCACGCCAGGATCCACAGCGAGGACGGCGTCGGGGGCGGGTAGCGACGGAGGCCTCGGGAATGGATCCGGCGGTGGTGACAACTGTGTTGCAGGTGGCGGCGGCGGTGCGGGCGGAGTCGGTGGTGTGGGTACTGGAACCGTTGGTGGTAACGGCGGGCAAGGTCTGGTGGCGTCCATTACCGGTGCGGCCGTCGCGTATGGCGGTGGCGGTGGCGGTGGCATCAACGGCTACACAGGTACCGGCACAGCGTCGGTGGGTGGGTCTGGTGGTGGCGGTGCTGGTGGCCCGCTTGATGCCCCTCGCATGGGTGGATCGGGCGCCGACGGTCTTGGAGGCGGAGGCGGAGGCGGTTCGAACACCGACGACGGGTCCACCTCAGTCCTTGGGGGTGACGGTGGCGATGGTGTTGTCATCGTGCGCTACCACTCAAATTGGTTGTCGTTGTCGGATGGGGGTGGGCAGCAGCCGAGTGGCTACAGGTATTCACCAGCGACTGCTGATTGGGTTTCTGCGGCGCCGAAGGTGCAGTTGATTGATGCTGCGGGGACGGAGTTGTCGACGTCTGGTGTGTCGGTGACGGCGTCGTTCACGGCATCGTCTGGTTCGGCATCGTTGTCTGGAGCGACGGTGACGACTGATGCGAATGGTGTCGCGGATTTCTCTTCGTTGGTTCTGAACGGTGATGCGGGGACTGCTGGAACGTTGACGTTTACTGCGACTGATTACGGCTCGGTGACGTCGACCTCGGTGTCGATTGGGAAGGTCCCGTTGACGGTGACGGCGGGCGATCAGTCGGTGGCGTATGGGTCGGCGGCGTCGACGGTGACAGATGCGGGGTCGGTGACGTATTCAGGGTTTGTGAATAGTGAGACGTCGTCGGTGGTGTCGGGTTCGGTGTCGTATACGACGACGTATACGTCGTCGACGGATGCCGGAACGTCGGGTGTGGTGGTGACGCCGGTGGTGAGTGGTTTGTCGGCGACGAATTATTCGTTTACTGCTGCGACGGGGACGGTCACGATTACAAAGCTCAGCCAGTCGGCGTTGACGTTGACGTCGACGTCGGGGACGTATGGCACGGCGATCTCGTTGGCGACGTCTGGTGGGTCGACTGATGGTTCGGTTTCGTATGTGGTTGCGAGCGGGTCGGCGTCGGGGTGTTCGGAGTCGTCGGGTTCGTTGACGTCGGCATCGGCAGGGACGTGCACGGTGACAGCGACGATGGCCGGCAACACCAACTACAACCCGGTGTCATCGTCGGCGACGACGGTGACGATCGGTACCAAGGCGTTAACGGTCACAGGGTTGACCGCACGCAACAAGGTGTACGACGGGTCGACCTTGGCAACGTTGGATTTCAGTTCAGCTTCGTTGGTTGGTGTGGTGTCGGGGGATTCGTTCAGTGAGGTCGGTATTGATCCGTCGGATGCTTCTGGCACCTTCGCCTCGTCGGCGGTGGCGACTGATGTGGCGGTGACAGTGACGGGCGTGAGGCTGTCGGGAACGAAGTCGGCGAGTTACACAGTGTCGCAGCCATCCGGGGTAACGGCGGATATCGCCGTGGCACCAAGAACGTTGTCGTTCTCGACGACGTCGTATTCGAAAACGTATGGCGACGAGTCGTTCCTCGTGACGGCCTCGCCTTCGGTTGGTTCAGGAACCGTGACCTATTCCGCATCAGGTGCGGGGTGCAGCGTGAACTCGTCGACGGGGGTCGTCACGCTCACTAGTGCGGGCTCGTGTTCGATTTCGGCGAGCGTTGCGTCTGATGGCAGCTACGACGATGCGTCGACGACCACTCCAGCAACCGTGACGGTGGCGAAGGCCTCGCAGACGATTACGTTCGCTCACCCCGCCTCGGGCGGAGCGACATACGGCGACGCGCCGATTCCGGTGACTCCGTCGTCGTCATCGGGATTGACCGTCTCGTTGACCTCCAGTGATTCTGCGGTCTGCACATATGCAGGAGGCGGAATCAACATCATCGCTCCGGGAACATGCACGATCTCTGCTGCTCAAGCAGGTGATGAGAACTACTTGGCGGCTGCATCAATTGACCACACGCTTGTTGTCAGCAAAGCCGATCAGGCGTCGTTATCGATGACGTCAGCGTCCACTGCGGTGTTCGGTGAGACGATCACGTTGGCGGCGGCAGGGGGAAGTGGCACTGGAGCGGTGGCATTCGGTGTCGAGTCTGGCTCGTGTGCCATCTCCGACGGCGTACTCACCCTGGGCGATGTCGGGGCAGTCTGCAATGTGACTGCGACCAAGTTGCCGGATTCGAAGTACAACTCGGTCACCTCCCCGTCGCAGTCGATCTCGGTAACCGAGGCCAGCCAGTCGCTGTCGTTTACCTCAACGGTGCCTTCAGCTCCGCTGTCAGGAGATTCCTACACACCGGTTGCCGTTGCCGTGTCGACGGTGACCGGGGAAGCATCATCGGTGGTTCCGACGTACACGGCTTCGGGCACCTGTGCAATCGCAGATGGGGTCGTGAAGTTTTTATCCGCTGGGTCCTGCACGGTGACCGCTTCGGCGTCATCATCACCAAACTTTGCTGCTGCAGCTGACGTAACCCAGACCATTGCTGTTGGGTCCATCAACCAGAACATCACCTTTGGACGTCCTGACGATTCGGTCTACGGCACAGCGAGCTTTGCGCTCGAAGCCAGCGCGTCATCAGGCCTCGCGGTCCGCTTCGTGTTGGCTTCTGAAACCACGAATTCGGCATGTGATGTTTCCGACTTTGGTGTTGTCAGTGTGCTTGCGGTCGGCACGTGCGCAGTGACTGCCGAGCAGGCAGGGAACGACCAATACGCTGAAGCTTCGTCGGTGACGCGAACATTCCAGGTAATTCCGGCTCTCCCGACGTCACCGACATTGGCTTCGGCCTCGGCATCTGCTCAAGCCATCACGGTTGCCTTTCTGCCGCCCGGGTTCGCTGGCGGGGTTGAGATCAGCGCATTCGAGCTCACTGCGACGCCAGTGGGTGGAGGACTTGCCGTGACGAACTCTTCGTGCACGGAGTCACCGTGCACCGTCAGTGGTCTGGTGAACGGCACGGCGTACACCGTTGATGTAGCTGCGGTGAACTCTGCTGGAACAGGGCCAGCATCCTCTGCTTCGGGTCAACTCGTCCCTGCTACGGCGGCATTCTCAGTTGGATCATTGTCGGCACTTCCCGGCGACGGCGTCGTTGATCTCACCTGGCTGCCGCTCAACGATGCGCAACTCGGCGGTGGTTCGTTCACCCGTTACGAGGTGTCGTATCGCGAGGCCGGCGTGTCGCCGCCTCCCGCTTGGGTGCTTGCCACCGATCAACTGTCGACGCAGTCGACGAATGCATACCAAGTTCAACCCCTCGAAAATGGAACGTCCTACGACTTCCGAATCGTTGCGTTCACGTCGGCGAACGCTGAAGAACTTGAAGGGAACACAGCGACAGCTGTGCAGTATCCGGCGACGGTGCCGAGCGAGCCACGTGCGTTGTCAGTGCTTGCCGCGACGCCGACTGATGTTGAATTTTCGTGGGAGGTTCCGCTCTCCGATGGTGGAGAGGCGATCACCGGATACGCCGTGACCGTTGAGTCGGAATCGCCAGGGGCGGATTCTCCGGCAACATGCACGGTGACCGGAACCACTCCTCGGTGCCGGGTGTCGGCGCTCGCAAATGGTGCGGTGTACGTCTTCTCTGTTGAGGCCATCAACCAAATGAGCACCGGCGAGAACGGGAACGTTGCATCGGTGTCGTACAGCGTTCCATCGAGCGACTCAACCTTGTCGGCGCTGGTCGTGAGATCCTCGAGCACGGCAATTGCGTTGACGCCGACCTTCGCGTCAGACGCAACGGCGTACACCGTGACGGTTCCGAACGAGGTGTCGTCAATCACGGTGATACCGACGGCAAGTAAAGATGCATCAACGATCAGCATCAATGGCACTGAGGTGACATCTGGCAGCGTTTCGCGGGCGATTGAGCTCGATGTCGGAGTCAATGAGGTCGATGTTGTGGTGATTGCGTCTGACGATCGGTTCGTGACTGCCTATCGAATTTCGATTACCCGAGACGCGCCAGTTCCCCAACCTGAACAACCGTCGATACCTTCCTCGACACCGCAACCGGCGCCACCGACCACTTCTCTACCTGAACAACCGTCGATCCCTTCCTCGACACCGCAACCGGAACCACCACCAAACACCGACACTGACCAGACCGTGGGAATCGGCGGCGACGGCAACCCGCTCATCCCCGGCGGCACGGAGTTCTTGAACGAGCGGGCGGTGTACATCGATGGTGATGGAAGAACTCGCGTTGTTGTCGATGAAGTGGTTTTCCGTTCGGATCGTTTACCACGTTTGGTGCTCGGCAAATCCGATGAGATGTCAGTAGCGATCAACCCGGGTGAGGCCCGCGCGACCCGTTACGACAATGAAACCTCACGATTCATCATTCGCGCAGGGCTCGAAGTTTCTCTTGAAGGGTCTGGGTACCTTCCAGAAAGTTCCGTTGAGGTGTGGTTGTTCTCAACCCCAACCTTGGTTGGCGTTACCAACGTTGCTTTAGACGGAACCTGGACGCTCAGCTTCACGGTTCCCACTTCGCTCGAGAGCGGTGTTCACCACCTTCAGATCGAAGGCACAACCGTTGATGGTGACGATCAAGCGATTCGCGCCGGGCTTCTCGTTGAGAACGCCGATGAAACTCAGTCGCCCTCAGTCACGGGCGGTCGATCACGCACCCTTGAGTACGTGCTGCTGGCGTTCGGTGTTGCTCTCCTGCTCGTTCTCGTCGGCCGAGGACGACGCAGGGCACCAATTGCTCGCAAAGAGCCTGATACTCGGCATGCTGGGTAGGCCCTGGGTCATTCGGTCCGTGTTCGTCGGGGTTGGGCTTGCTGACGTTCGAGAATTCTCAGCAGAGCTTCATGGCGCTGATGAAGGGCATGCCGGACTCGATGGCGGGCACGGAGATGGGCGAGGCGTTCAAGCGAACGCCGTTCATCGTGTTCCGGCTCTCGAACGCCGTGCTGGTCACCCTCATCGCGGTGGCGCAGATCATTCAGGTCAACTGACCGACCGCCTGGTGGGGGATGAGGCGGACCTCTTCCTCGTTCCCCACCGGGCTGCGGCCCTGCCGCGGTCGTCTAGGAGATCCCGACCCAGGTGCCGGTGCTTGCCGCCTCGACGACAGCGTCGAGCACTCGCATGTTGGCGACACCGTCGCTGAGCGGCACGGGCGCAGGGGTGCCGGCCCGCACCGCTGAGGCGAACGCATCGATTTGCTCCCCGTACTGGTCGACCGGTCCAACGCTGCGGGTCTCGCTTCCGGTTGAGGTCGTGATGGCCAGCTCGGTCGGTGCATCGTTCGGGCTGTTGACCGGGATCTTGATCTCGATCCGGCCCTCGGTGCCGAAGATGCATGCCCGCTGGAAGGGCTCAAGTTGGGTCGAAACAGTGAACATGGCCGTCGTGCCTTCGCCGAAGTCGAGCATGGCGGACGTGAGCCGATCGGTGCCGAAGCGAGGATCGAGCTCCATCGAGCCGGTGACCCGGAGCGGTTCGGCGTCGAGCACCAGTCGGGCCTGACTGATCGGGTAGCAACCGATGTCCATCAGTGCACCTCCGCCGATGTCGGCCTGGTTGCGGATGTTGCCCGGGTCGTCGTTGAAGTAGGCGAAGAAGGTCTGGATCGTTTTCACCGTGCCGATCGCGCCGGTGGCAACGAGGTCGCGTGCGGTGATCCATTGCGGGTGGAAGCGGTACATGAACGCCTCCATCGCAACGAGATCAGGGTGAGCAGCCGCCGCGTCGACGAGGCGCTGGGCATCGGTGGCGTCGAGGCCGAGGGGCTTTTCGCAGAGCACGTGCTTGCCGGCCTCGAGCGCGGCGATCGACCAGTCGACGTGGAGGTGGTTGGGGAGTGGGTTGTAGATCGCGTCGACGTTAGGGTCAGCGAGCAGTGCCTCGTACGAGCCGTGCGCGGTGACGATGTCGTTGGCTTGCGCCCATTTGGTCGCCCGATCGAGGGCACGCGAGCCGACGGCGTGGGCGACGTGGCCGGCACGGTCATGCATCGCCGGGACGAGGTGTTGGGCGGCGATCTTGGCGGTCGAGAGGATGCCCCAACGAAGAGGGGCGTGATCGGTGTCAGCCATGACGCCACCGTAGCGAACCCATGTCGGGGGTGATCAGCCCTCGAGCACCTCGAAGGTCAGCCCGGCATGCTCGACGAGTGCCTCGATCAGCCGGCCACCCATCGCTGTCGCCGGCGTCCAGAAGCCGCCAGGGGTCCCGGTCGTTTCGTCCCGGTCGGTGGCGAGGAGCGTCGTGGCGCTCTCGGCAAGCATCTTGGCAGTTGACCCATAGCCGGGATCACGATCACCGGTGACCTTGGTGGTGATCGTGCCGCCGCCGGCGGTGGTGCCGAAGAAGCGAAGGTCGAAGAAGCCGGACTCCTGCTGCTCAGGGCTCGGACCCTCGCCCGGTTTGGGCAGCATCTTGGTGAGCAGGCCGCGGGCCGGACCGAGCGCGGTGAGGCCCATGAGTCCTCCTAGCCCGCCGACGAGGGCCGCAGCCTTCGCCGCGCCCAACGGGCTGTCGCCCATGAGCATCGCCTCGTCGTAGGTGAACCCGGCGCCCCACGGCCGGTCGAGCAGGGCGTGGCTGCGGTGCACCACCTTGGTATTGATGCCGGCCATCACGAACGGGCCGACCCACTCGCCGGAGACGGGGTCCTTCGTCGGTCGCATCACGTTGGGCTGGCGGGGCCCCGAACGCATGCCTTCGGGGGCGAGCGCATAGGGGTTGCCCAGTGTCGTGCGCAGTTCCGGGTCGGCTTTTGTTTCGTCGATCACATTGATCATCGAGGCGATCGTGCCGCCGCTCGCCCCACCCTTCATGGCCTTCACTCGCATGGCGATCGTGGTGCACGGCTCGTCGAATCGGGCCGATGCCTGCCCTTGCGTGAACCACACACC
>Ga0255757_10005530_pt1 | contig 11163 bp, 10 predicted proteins | sample 071ome_27_FD_179957 | JGI IMG/M metagenome (GOLD analysis project Ga0255757, IMG submission 179957) | Coastal salt marsh microbial communities from the Groves Creek Marsh, Skidaway Island, Georgia - 071409AT metaG (version 2) | ecosystem: Environmental > Aquatic > Marine > Intertidal zone >...
ATATACTCGCGATGAATCGATTACGACCGAGGTTGTTCTTTATTCCAACCAGAATGTATCCACACATCTCCGTTTATTCTTCTCTCGTTTTTTTCGTTTTGTGTCTTCTTTTTCTTTTTTTTTTTTCAAACCACCAGGAGAAGAAAAGAGAGAGTCGAAGAAAAAGACCCCCCACTTTTTTCTCTCTCTTGTCTTCTCTCTTCTTCTTTCTCTCTCTCTCTTTTTTTTTCCTTCTTTCAAAAAAAAAGAGAGAGAGAGAGAGAGAGTACAAACAGAGAAGTTCTGCCTTCACTTTCGAGCGTTAAACCGCACGCATAAACATTAAAAACAATCTCACGCGAACAAACGAACGCTATCGAGTCGCTGCGTGTGGAAAATCCGATGAGAACGATTCGATGAGACGCTCGATTGATGGTGTTTTTTATCTTTACTTTTTTCTTTTTTCTTCTCGGTTCCGAGTTTTGAAAGCGGGGCAAGTTTGTTTGTTTTTTTTCTAGAGAGAGAAAGAGAGAGAAAAGAAGGAAAAGGAGAGAGAGAAAAAAAGGGAGCTGTAAAAAAAGAAGCTTTTCCAGAAAGAAGAGAGAGATGAGCAAAGAGGAGGGGTACAAAAATCCGCCCTTTCGCGATCGAAAAAAATTTTAACAACAAAAAATTCTGCTCTTGACATAATTGGGCAATTGAAATTGCGTCATAAATTTAAACACATACATACATACCTTATATAAAGATGCCAGCGAAAGCCGCCCCGAAGAAAGCCGCCCCGAAGCGTAAGCCAGCCGCCAAGAAGGCCGCCAAGAAAGTCGCGAAGAAGCCAGCGAAGAAGGCTGCGCCGAAAAAGAAGGTAGCGAAGAAGAAGGCTCCGGCCAAGAAGAAGGCCGCGAAGAAGAAGGCGCCGGCCAAGAAGAAGGCGCCGGCCAAGAAGAAGGCGCCGGCCAAGAAGAAAGCTGCGGCCAAGAAGAAGTAAACTAAACACTTCAGGGACAATTTATAAATGGAAGGATGGATGGAATCCGGTCGCGTACATCATCGGGCGACAGGATTGTTTTTAAAAATCAAAATTAGATCGTTGGAAAAATAACAAGTTTTAAATTCTCGATTTGGACGCGATGTTTTTCTTTTGTAATAACAATCTAAGTCAAGAAAAGTATATACATATCAGGGTATCTAATGAACGACCATGACATAAACTATCGATCAATCACATTTTTACACGCTTTTGTTGCATTTTATGAACCCTCTAAAAATTTCGCGCTCTGCATAAAAAATTGTTCAAATTTGAATTGCCTTCTTTGTCGTAAACTCACGCTTTCAAAAGAGATGAAAAAGACAGAAATCGTGAAAATCAAAAATATTAGATAACGAGCGCGAACGCGCATGAAAAGAAGCATTCGCACGCGAACATGGTTTCAATCGATGTGAGAATGTACTTTCTATTATTTCCTGAAGTTTCAGTTCGTTTCAATTAAAATTAGTTCGTAAAAGCGATGCAGACTTGTTCTCGCGGGTCAAACGCGAGAAACCGAGCGAGACGGCTCGCTTCGAGCTCGCTTATTTGTCCCCAAAAATCAACAAGCTCGAACAATCTTTATCAAGCGAAATCTGCGTTAGAGCAACTAAAAACACACCAGGAGCAATGTGCTATGCTCTTTATCGGTGTTTTAGAGGCTTCATTTCCGAAACTATCGGTTCGGAGTTTCCGTCCTCGTTCGAACGACGCGAGTTTTATCGTTGCGACGAAACCGCGCGTTGATGTCGAGTTTTCGCCATTTTTATAGCGCACGACAGCAAATACGTTCTCGAGTGACAAACCTACGATTCGTTTCTGAGTTTTGAGTGCGTTTTTAAGCCGAATAGTAACCGCAGAATCGCACTGTAATTTTTTTCCAAGCTCGACTTTTCTCGTCTTTCTCCTCCAATATCGATCCACCAACACTCAAAAAGAACAAGAAGTGATAAGAATTTTCTCTCAGAATTCAGAACTTTACATCACAATGCTCGTCCTATTGTTGATCATTTTCCGCAAACGAAAGCGCGTTCGAAAAATTTAACTTAGCGCTCGCTTTTTCATTCACGGTTCGAACATTTTTATCCGGTCTAAGGATGTCTATTTCGCGGTCGAAAAGCCGCCAATTCAATTGGAAAAGCAAACGCAAAAAAGGAAAGAAAAAATTTACTTTCTCTTTCATTTTCCGCCAAAAAAGGCGGCGTCTGGTGTCGTCTTTCCGTCTCCTTTTTTTTTTGGGCGCACGAGGAAAAGAAGTTCTCGGATCCTCTTCTTCAAAAAAGAAGAAAAAAACAACTCCGAGTTCCATCGAAGAAGAACTCAACAACGCGCGCTTGAAAATCGAAACTTTGCGCACCATTCGCTCGTATTCTCCTCACTTTCGCGTTCCGTGTATTCTTTCATCCGTTTTCTTCCAAGCGTTCCGGTGATGGGAACAAAGTTTATGAACGTTTTTTTCTATATTTTTTCTTTTTGTTTTTTCCTTCTTGCGTGCGGGTTGTTCCTTTCCTCGGAAAGACCTCTCCGGACCCAAAAAAAAAATTCACCTCGCCTTCTTCTTTCGCTCTGGCTTTTGTTGTCTTGTTTTTGCGATAAAAAAAACATACGATATCCCGGCACATAAAGAACAAGAAGAACGCTTGAACGATGAAAAAGTAGAGCGAGTAGTAAACTCTCGACGCGCGTTTCTTCCTTCTTCCTCTTCTCTTTCTCGCCCGCGGCCGGGTGCGTGCTTCTTTTTGTGACGCGATAATAAAAAACAGAGAGAGAGAGAGAGAGAGAGAGTCCGGAGTATTATTTTGTGAGGACGAAAGAACAAAAAGGGAAAAAAAAAATTTTGTGGACTTTGTGGACGCGACCCGATTTTGTTCGTCGACGAGGACCCAAAAAAAGCCAACACGAAGAAGAAATTCAAAATAACTGCGAATGTGTGGCTGCGTTTCTTCATTATTTATTATCGCGCATCCAAAAGATTGACGATGCTGAGTTTACCATCAACCAGCGGCAGAGCGAACGCATCGTCGTTTCGCGATGATGCATATTCTTCGCTGAGAAGAAAGAGCAGTCGAGGAAGAACGAAAGCTTTCGCGAGTTCGAAATTGACCTCGGCAAAGAGAGGGGGAACACAAACAACTTTCGCCTCAACCTCTGCGGACCCATCGGTGGTGTTCTTGTCTCGTTCTTCTTCTTCTTCTTCTTCTTCTTCTCGAAGCTTCCATTCCAAGTGGGGCGCAAAACTGAGCAAAAGAGATGCAATCAAAGTGTCGTTTTCAGCCAGCGCTTCTGGGTTCTTCAGCGCCGCGAATAACGAAGTGAACAACGTGAAAAAGCTCGACCAGTCCGTGAGTTTATACGAAAAGCTCGAGAGAGAAATTCGAACTGCGGATGGGAAATCGTTATCGCTTTCCGACTGCGTGATAAAGCTCGCGCTGAACGAACCATCGGTAACGTTGAGAGACCGAGTGATGGTGAGTGTGTGCGCTGAAGCTATGTCTATCATCCCAGAGTGTGGATTAGAGAACGCGTCTTTGGTCATATCGATGGCTTTGAAGCACGCTCTGGTTGAAAACGGCATCGACGAGAACACAGTCGAAGTGAAAGTTGGCTACGTGAAATCTACGAAGAAGAACGACGGAGGCGTTCGATGCGATGCGCACGTTTGGTTGGAGGTGGACCACAGAATAATAGACTTGAGCGTAGATGGAATTCAAATCGTGGAGATGGCGAGGAAAGCGGGCATCTCCTACGAGGATGTCGGGAAAATGGCCGAGCACTTCTCGCCAGAAATCGCAAAGGAAGTGAACAGAGATATTCGGCCGGCTACGGTTTTAGGCATACCAATCGTATTAAACGAGAGCAGAAAGAATAGACTGATGTTGAAAGAACCGCCTGTAACGGTGGAGGGTGCGGCAAATGCTATTGAAACGGCAAGGAAGTATCAGCAAGCGATTCAGACCATGTCTGTGAGCGATATCGAGAAGAACTTAGAGAACAAGCCGGATTTGAAGAACGCGTTTTTACGGCTATCGGGGATTAAAATTGAACGCGTTTCGTCCGCGAAGAACAAATTCCACGCTTTTGAGGACGTCGCTGAAAAGATGGACCAAGCGCTTCAGACTCTCGATCGTTTGAATGGAGCAGGGCCGCGGTAGCAACCTCTCCCACGACGACAAGCACATGTATTCTTATAAAATGGAAGGCTTCCGCAGACATGAAGAGACGGCGAAAGCACTTTAAGTGTAAACTATAATCGAAAATACTTCATCTTATATATAATAATAATTAAAAGTGTTGTTGCGTCCATCTTCGTTCTCTTTCGCTTTATTCTTATACGTGCCGTTGTAGTATATCTTTCAGACAAATGTTGCTTGCTTCTTCAAGCCGTCGTTTCGTCTTTGTGTTGTTGCTGCTGCTGCTGCTGCTGTCGCTCCTCCTCATCCTCATCCTCCACTTCTGTTTTACTCGTCGATTCTCCCGCAGTAAATTTCCTACTGCTACTGCTATTACTATTGTTCGTGGTGTCCGAAGAATCCGCGCTACTGCTATTTTTCGTTGATGTCGAAGACGAGGTGCTGTTTGTGTCCTTGGTAGCGTTCTTTTCCGCTTCAATCTCAGCGTACCGTCTCAACAATTGTTCTTGTTCTTCGTTCATATCGCCCGTTTTCGGTACTTTGACTTTGAACCTGACGTACATGTCGCCCTTATACATCCCTAGACCATCAAGCACGGTGGGCAGACCTCTACCTCTCAACCGCACGCGATCGTTGTGTTGAGTTCCTGGCTTTACTTTCACCCTCAAAATGTCCTCACTCGGGGTTGTAGTTTTCACTTCGCCACCAAAAATAGCCTCTGTGAGATTTAACGAAACCGAAGTGACGACATCAGCACCCACGCGGTCAAACTTCGGGTCCTCTAACACTCGAACAGTGACGAATAAGCTCCCCGGTTGTCGACCTTGAACTTCTGGATCGATACCTTGCCCGTGCAATCTCAGTCTCTGTCCATCTTCAATCCCGGGCGGGATATCAACCACGACGTCTCTGCCTTTCACCGTTTTCCTCTTTCCATCCTTATCCTGAACGATGGTATCTGGCACTCTCAACGTCTTTTTCGCTCCAAAACAGACTTCTTTCAAAGTGATCGTCGTTTGCCCTTGCACATCGAACGATTGGCGCCCGAATGGAGACTGTCCTTGCCCACCCCCAAACATGTGCCCGAAGAGAGACTCAAAAGGATCTCCGTCGCCCATATCACCCTCGTAATGCACTCTGAATCCTCCCCCAGGCCCTCCAAAACCCTGAAATCCTTGGAAACCACCGGCTTGTCCGTATGCACCTTGTCCTCCTCCTCCACCACCACCACCTCCTCCTCCTCCGTTTTGCATTTGTTCGTACGTGTCGTGTCCCACGGCGTCGTACGTTTGTCGCTGGTTTTGGTCTTTCAAACACTCGTACGCCTTTTGCACTTCTTGAAACTTCTTCTCTGTGGCGTCATCCTTTGCTTTTCCCGAAGAGTCTGGATGATATTTCTTCGCTAACTTATAATATGCCTTCTTAATTTCGCCTTGTGAGGCGCTTTTTGGCACTTCTAAAGTATCGTAGTACGTCTTTGCGAACTGAGATTTAGACGACGAAACGAAGCTTCTCGTTCCTCCAACTCTTCTTCCTAAAGGTTCCTTTCCTCCTCTCGAAGCTGAGCGGTTGTCTGCGTCGTTTGATAATAATACTCCATCTTTTCTTCTTCTCGAGTGGTGGTAGCGTTGTTGGTGGTGGTGGTGGTGGTGGTGGTGGTGGTATCTTCGTCGACTACCGTAATCACCACCACCAGCACCGCTCCTCTCTCTTCCTCCGCGAAAGCTAGGCGTGCCGCCAAAAGAAGAAGAAGATTGCCGAATTATCGTCCATCCGCCGAGAGGAGAAGACAACTCCGTCGTCGAGGCGACCATCTTCGTGAACGCGGTCTGCGCGTACCTCCGCATGACTACAAAGAATCCTCTCGCTCGCTCTCAACGGCGCGCGCGTGCGTGCGTCGTGTCGTCTCGTGTCGTCTCCCGCGCGCGTTTGTGTGTTTTGTGTTTTGTGTGTTTGTTCCCACGCGAGAGTGGAAAATGTTTTCTATGACGACGACGACTTCTTCTTTGAAAAACAAAAAACACAGGCGGTGACGAGGCGGTGACACAAAAAGAGAAAGCAGCGCACAGCACACTTTATCCACAAAAAAAAACGCGCGCGCTTTTCTCTCTATCTCTATCTCTATCTCTTCTTTCTTCATCGCGAAAGAGGACAAAAGATACGCATTCCAAAACTCAGCGGCACGTACGAACACGCAAACACACGTCGCGCTTCAAACGTATTACACGCACATTATATTAGCAATACATAAAAGATTATGGCGACTTTTTGTATGACGGCAACAACTTCGTCTGCTAGTTTAAGCATGAAGCGTTCATCGACGATGACGACGACGAGAACGACGATCACACAACAACAGATTAACAGAGCACCGAATACTCCGAAAAGAGATACGAGAGTATACATGGGCAGAAAAGCCGCGAAGGTTGCACAAACGAAGAACAAAAACGATGCGATTCGAACCAAGTTGTATGGGAAATTTGGGAAAGAAATCGCCCGAGCGGCTAAAGAAGGTGGGACAGGGACGGATAACGTGCGTTTGCAAGCCATTTTGAAGGATGCGAAAAGAATGTCCGTGCCGGCGGAATTAATCGAGAGAAATTTGAAGAAGGCGAGCGAGGCAAAAGGCGGCGATTTCATGGAGTTGACGTACGAGTGTTACGGACACGGCGGCGTCGGCATTGTCATGGAAGTGTTGTCAGATAACGTGAATCGTTGTGCCGGGGATATTCCAGCGGCGGTGAAAAAAGGTGGCGGGAAAATGGCCGAGTCAGGCTCTGTGTTGTTTAACTTTGAACGAAAAGGGCTCGTGTATTTGAAATCTGGGGACGAAGATGCGATTTTTGAAGCCGCCATTGAAGCTGGAGCGGACGACGTGAAAAAGAACGATGAGTTTTCTGAGGATGGTTACGTTGTCATCGCGGAATACCAGTCGTTTGCGAGCGTGAGAGACTCGCTGATTGATGGCGGATATGACGTAGATTCTGAGAATTCCGGGTTAAAGTTGTTACCATTAGCAAACGTAGAAGTTTCCGATGAAGATGCGGAAGCCAACGAAGCTCTGTTGGATAAGATTTTGGAGATTGAAGACGTCGATGCCGTGTTCACCCAAATGGATACCATACTTTAAAGCGTTTTTTGTTGAAGTTGAAACTGCATACATACACTATATATAGAATGACATTACAAACAAGTCCCCCCCCAATGGCGCGCACAACTCTCGATGACAAATCCAATTCTAAAGTTTAATAATAGCACAAACAAAATAACAGATAGATAAAAAACGCGCTTCTATTTTCCTAGGAGGCCTTCTCTGACTCCTTCCTCGTCAGGAACGATACCTAAAACACGTCGCGGTATGCACGGCATTATTGTCTTTGGGTTAAAGCCGTTCTCCCCTGGTCGTAATGGCGCCTGCTCGTAAAAAATACCACTCGCCATAATCAAGCACACCGCCCACGCGCCTTCCAGGGAGGCGTGGTTTTTCCAGATGAAATAGTTCACAACCTCGGCGAGAAACTTGTTGCACGTCGCAACGACCGCGCAGGAAGTTGCACTCAATGCATCTCTGATGAGCATGGTAAAAACACCCATCCCAACCCCAAAGAAACACGAGCACGTCAACGCAATAAGTCCTCGGTTTTCAAACTTCAGTGGGTTTCCGTTTGCGTCTTCACCAGCTCTCGCGTTCTCAAACTCACCGGTAAAGAAAGACAACACGATACCAACCGGGATGGACAAAGTATTCACCAAAAACGTCCTCGACCACGAGTTCATTTGATATCTGTTAATGGTATCTTTTGCAACTCCCCCTTCGATGCACGCCACGAAAACGAAAATTGCGCAATAAAGGTATGCTTGTTTTTCAGACTTAACATCGCCAGACACGTACCAAATCGCCCCAGCGGTGATACCGGCCATCGCCAAGATTGACTTCGCGCTTGGGAACGCTCTCCCCATGAATAAATAATCTAAAAGTGACAAGGCAATGGGTGTCGTCGACTTGAACGCAATGAACGTCTCCAACGGAGCCACTTTCATCACCCACATACCCGAGCTCAAAAGAGCAAAGAAACACACCACGAACGGTATAAAGCCGATGGATGTTTTCACGTTGATATTCTCTAACTTAATCATTCCAAACAGGTGCGCTAAACCGAGTAGAAACGACGCGGACGCGAATTGAATGACCAAAATTATATTCGGCACCGGGATATCGCTGACCGCAATTTTGTTCACCACGGAAAGTTGCGACCCGATGATGCAGTCTGTTTTATCACAAAGAGAAAGAGAGTCAAGTTTGCATTCGTTAGCGCGTGAGGCTGCGTGAGTTTGACTAAACTCCGTCAAAACACTCGCGAGAGAAGATGCGATCCGTGCGTAAATAAATGTTTTACGAACGAACGAACGAACGAGCGAGAGGTAAACGCAAAAGAACAGAGAGAGAGAGATCCCGGGGAAAATCTTCCCGCGGCTTTCTTAAAATGGTGACGGTATAAAAACTTACAGCCAATGATGATGCTCAAAATCTTCATGTTTCGCCACAGATACGTGGTATCGCCATAGTATGCGGCACCATCGACGTATTTCTTCTCTGGTTCCGACATTTTGTTTGTTTGATGCACAAACAACACGCTCGCGCAGAAAATAGAGAAGAGAGCGTTTCTGTGAGGTCTCGATTACTCTTTTTTGGCACAGGGTGTTGGGCAGTTGGGCAGTTGGGTTGAAAAAGCAAAACAACAAAAAATAGAAAACGCACACAAAAATTTTACAACAAGACAAGTAAAAATATTTGTAATATATCTCAATATAAAACACACTGACCAGGCTACTAGATAAGCTAAAAACGACTATAACTGCTGTGATGTAAGGAGCCGACGGCCCGCACCGCTCTATTCAATTCGAAATACTCTCTCTCTCTCTCTCTCAACTCGGATCGAAAGAAATATGAGTGACAACCTCTTTGGAATACTCGCGAGTGCAGAGCGCATCGCGCACAGGTTTACACGACAACATGATTGATAATGAGAATAAACCTCACATAATCACGCACCGATTAACCGTGAACGCCACCCTTACTCTTCGCGTCCCCACCGATTTCAAACGTCTTGCAACGCTTGATTTTGTGCATGCACGAGCGCTTGCATGTGTTGCAGGTAAGTTTCAAGACGATCTTCTTCGTGGTCTTCGCTTTTTTGTGAAACACTGGCTTGGTTTGACCCCCGTAACCAGATTGTTTTCTGTCATAACGGCGTTTACCTGTAATTGATGAAACAGAGAAGATTCGTGTGAGTAAGCAAGAATAGTAAATGCTCACGTGCCTTGCGCGCGACAAGCCGCAGGACTATGTTTTTCTCCCTCATCTTGTTCGAAAAGGAGTCCCTCTCTGTTTTTTGACCCTCATCGACTAGAATTCTCGCGAACGCGCCCGCGCTAGGAAAGCTCCGGCACAGCTCTTCGAGGGCATTATCCCGTTCTGCTGCACGCTTCAAGGTCTCAACCACTACATTCACGAAGTTTTTGCAGATATGGACCTTCGCGTCCCGTCGCTTCTTCGTAAAAGTTCATTCGCGCGCGCGCGTAAATATTATATAACCGAAGAAGGAAAAAAGATGGGAGAAATTTCGCGTACCTTGCGCGTACAAAGACGCCTTCCCGGTTTTGTACTGCGTGACTTTTTGGATCGCGTGCTTCTTGCAACCCTTGCAGTACGTTCGTCGAGTTTTTGGAACCTGTATGTAACGTTCGGAGGAGACCGCACGGGGTTAGTTTCCGGAAATTTCACGCTCGAGCGGGGGAGAGAGCGACAAAAAAAAATGCGCGTAATAAAGAGAGAAAGGTTACGCGCAGACGCGAACGCGGAATCGGCCTCGTTGCGACGCAAACGCGCGAATCACGCTTTTGAAAGAGAGACAATAACTGCGTTCAAAGTAAACTTACGTTGACCATGATGTGAGTGTAAAGACTAGCTACTGTTATGGAGAAAATCCGCGATTTTGGTGGGGTCTTCTCGGGTTTTGAAGTTTCGCGAGTCGTTTTTTTTTTCGCTTTTGCTTGGGTGCGTTTCTCTATGAAGTTGCCATTCCATTCCTCGCGCTCTCTCTGTATCTGTTGTTCGTATTTTACTCGCCGCGCAGATAATAAATAAACAAAAAAGATATGGAAAAACACCACAAGTTACGACGACCTGCGGGATCGAGCATCCACGCGTGCAACATATGCGGCATCGAAGGCCATCAAGCCATGAACTGCGTGAACGGTAACGTCGATTGGGGGAGAAAATGGCCAAAAGAAATGTTTCAATTTGAACAGTTTGAGTACGCCAAGAGAAGAGAAGAACCGGATTACAATCAGATCGCGAGAGAGGCGAAAGCGTACGCGGCAAAGATGCGAAAGAAAATCGAAAAGAGAGAGAAGAGAAATCGAGGAGAAGACGTGAGCGAGAGCGAAGAGGAGGAAGTAGAGGCGAAAAAGTTGGACGAGAAAATGCGAGCGAAACAAGAACGAGACAACGAAGAAGAAAACGAGAAAAAGAACGCGACGAAAAAGAAAGACGCCACTGCCACTGCCGGCGGTGGGTGGTTGGTGTATTACGATAATTTAGGACGTCCGTATTATCACAACGCAAAGTTAGGGAAGACCCAATGGACGCCACCGGACACGAACGTCTGACGACGACGCGATAGAAACAGAACTAGCAGTTCTTCTTTAAAAGCTTGTAGTGTAAAAGTGCGTAGTAGTAGTAGGTTGACCTCACTAAACCCCGAAATCGAGGGCGAAAAGCTCTCTTCTCTTTTTTTTTTGCCTTTTTTTTTCGTCGCTGCCTCTGGTCTGCGCTGTTTCTTTTTTTCTTGTTGGTTGCTTTTACAAGAAGGATTGTGTGGGTTGTAGAGTTATGACGATGATGATTTATTTATTTTCATGTATTAAACCATGCGTAAAAAGAGCTCGTATTCGCTCTCGTCTAAGAGATAAGCCTTCATTTCCTCCTTCGTGACCCACGCGAAATCCTCCACGCCGGAAGATAAC